>Ga0134126_10005865_pt1 | contig 15355 bp, 12 predicted proteins | sample KB31752_FD_96881 | JGI IMG/M metagenome (GOLD analysis project Ga0134126, IMG submission 96881) | Terrestrial soil microbial communities with excess Nitrogen fertilizer from Kellogg Biological Station, Michigan, USA - KB3-175-2 | ecosystem: Environmental > Terrestrial > Soil > Unclassified ...
CGACATCCGCTCGCCTGACCAGCAAAAACTCGACGGCATGCGGGCGAAGATCGAGGCCGAGGCGCCAAAGATCTGCGCGGCGCTGGGCGTCAACTGCGCGGTCGAGGCGGTGGGCCATTTCGACCCGGTGGCGTTTGATCCAACGCTGGTGGCGCGGGTGCGCAAAGCCGCCGAGGACCTCGGCTACAGCCACATGAACATCATTTCGGGCGCCGGCCACGACGCGTGCTGGGCGAACAAGGTGGCGCCCTCGACCATGGTGATGTGCCCCTGCGTCGACGGGCTCAGCCACAACGAAGCCGAAAACATCTCCAAGGAATGGGCCACCGCCGGCGCCGACGTGCTGCTACGCGCCGTGCTTGAGACGGCGGAGATCGTGGAGTGAGAGTCGGCGTCGTCGTCCTCGGAATTCTCCTCTTTCCGCAGGTTGCGGTAGCGCAGTCGTACTTGTGTACGAGGCCATCGAAGCCAGATATTCCGACGTTCGCCGCGGGTTATAGCTCAATGCAAAGCGCTCAACGCGATGTGGACGACTATCTATCGTCTATGAAGCAGTACGTAGAATGTCTTAGTAACGAACAAAATGACGCCATTAGAGAGGACAATAATGTCCTCGATGATTGGAACGATGCAGTGAACCGCTTCAACAACGGTTAGGAACACCTCATGAGCAGCAACGTCATCAAGAACGGCACCGTTGTCACCGCCGATCTCTCGTACAAGGCCGACGTCAAGGTCGAGGGGGGCAGGATCGTCGAGATCGGGCCGAACCTCACCGGCGACCAGACGCTCGATGCGACCGGCTGCTATGTCATGCCGGGCGGCATCGATCCCCATACGCATCTCGAAATGCCGTTCATGGGCACCTATTCGACCGACGATTTCGAGTCCGGGACGCGCGCCGGCCTCGCCGGCGGCACCACCATGGTGGTCGATTTCTGCCTGCCCAATCCCGGCCAGTCGCTGCTCGAAGCGCTGCAGATGTGGGACAACAAGACCTCGAAAGCCTCGGCCGACTACTCGTTCCACATGGCGGTTACCTGGTGGGACAAGCAGGTGTGGGAGGAAATGGCGCAGGTGGTCGATCGCGGCATCACCAGCTTCAAGCATTTCATGGCCTATAAGGGCTCGCTGATGGTCAACGACGACGAGATGTTCTCCTCGTTCTCGCGCTGCGCGGAGCTCGGCGCGCTGCCGCTGGTGCACGCCGAGAATGGCGACGTCGTCGCGGCGATGACGCAAAAGCTGCTCGATGCGGGCAATAACGGGCCGGAGGCGCACGCCTATTCGCGGCCGCCCGAGGTCGAGGGCGAGGCCACCAACCGCGCCATCATGATCGCCGACATGGCCGGCGTGCCGCTTTATGTGGTGCACGTTTCCTGCGAGCAGTCGCACGAGGCGATCCGGCGGGCCCGCGCCAAGGGCATGCGGGTCTATGGCGAGCCGCTGATCCAGCACCTGACCCTCGACGAGAGCGAGTATTTCAACCCCGACTGGGACTATGCGGCGCGCCGCGTGATGTCGCCGCCGTTCCGCAACAAGCAGCACCAGGATTCGCTCTGGGCGGGGCTGCAGTCGGGGTCGCTGTCGGTGGTCGCCACCGACCATTGCGCCTTCACCACCGAGCAGAAGCGCACCGGCATCGGCAATTTTGCGAAAATTCCGAACGGCACGGGCGGGGTCGAGGACCGGCTCGCGGTGCTGTGGTCGCGGGGCGTCAACACCGGCCGGCTGACCAAGGAAGAATTCGTGGCGGTCACCTCGACCAATATCGCCAAGATCCTCAATCTCTACCCGAAGAAGGGCGCCATTCTCGTCGGCTCGGACGCCGATATCGTGGTGTGGGACCCCAAGCGGCAAAAGACCATCTCGGCCAGGACGCAGCAGTCGATCATCGACTACAATGTGTTCGAAGGCTTCGAAGTTACCGGCCTGCCGCGCTTCGTGTTGACGCGCGGTGAGGTGGCGGTTACCGAAGCCAAGATCGATACCCACCAGGGGCACGGCCAGTTCGTGCCGCGCGAGCCGAAGAATCCGGTCAACCGCGCCCTCAGCCAGTGGAAAGAGATCACCGCCCCGCGGAAAATCGAGCGCGCCGGGATTCCGGCGACCGGGGTATAAGATGGGCGCAGCCACCGACCCCGGAGCACTCCGATAGCCGACACCACGCTGGATTCCCCGACTGTGACCATGCCGGCAGCGACGCCTGCCGCTGTGGTCGTTGCCGCCAAGGGCCTCGGGCTCACCTTCGTCACCAATGACGGGCCGGTCAACGCGCTCTCCGACGTCAACCTCGAGATCCGGAAGGGCGAGTTCGTCTCCTTCATCGGCCCATCGGGGTGCGGCAAGACCACTTTCCTCAGGGTCATCGCCGACCTCGAGCAGCCGACCGCCGGCAGCATCGCCGTGAATGGCCTGTCGCCCGCCGAGGCGCGGGTGAAACGCGCCTATGGCTATGTGTTCCAGGCGCCGGCGCTCTATCCGTGGCGCACCATCGAAAAGAACGTGGCGCTACCGCTCGAGATCATCGGCTTCAACGACGCCGAAAAGCGGGCGCGCATCAAGCGCACGCTGGAACTGGTCAATCTCACCGGGTTCGAGAAGAAATATCCCTGGCAGCTCTCGGGCGGCATGCAGCAGCGTGCGTCGATCGCCCGGGCGCTGGCGTTCGACGCCGACCTGCTGCTGATGGACGAGCCGTTCGGCGCGCTCGACGAAATCTCCCGCGACCACCTCAATTCGGAGCTGCTGAAGCTGTGGGCGGCGACCAGCAAGACCATCGGCTTCGTCACCCACTCGATTCCCGAGGCGGTCTATCTCTCGACCAAGATCGTGGTGATGAGCCCGCGTCCCGGCCGTGTCACCGACATCATCGAGTCGAGCCTGCCGGCAGACCGCCCGCTCGAGATTCGCGAGACGCCGGAATTCCTCGCCATCGCCCACCGGGTCCGCGAAGGGCTGCGGGCCGGCCACAGCTACGAGGAATGAGTTCATGACGGGCAAGAGCGCCGTCCCGCTCATCGTCGTCCTCATCGCGCTGCTGGTCGCCTGGTATCTCGGCTCCGTCGCGCTCAACGCGCCGGTGCTGCTCGACAACTATGCCCGCAACCATATCGCCTTCAACTGGACGCAGTTCGTGCTCGACGCCTGGAATCAGTCGCGCCCCGTGCTGCCCTCGCCGCACCAGGTGGCGATCGAGGTGTGGAAGACCACCATGGAAGTGGCGCCCAACTCCAAGCGCAGCCTCGTCTACCACTCCTGGGTGACGCTCTCGGCAACGCTCCTGGGCTTTGCCATCGGCACGGTGCTGGGCATCGTCCTGGCGGTGCTGATCGTCCACAACGATGCCTCCGACCGCTCGCTGATGCCGTGGATCATCGCCAGCCAGACGGTGCCGATCGTGGCGCTGGCGCCGATGTTCGTGGTGGTGACCTACAACATCCTGACCGGCGACAATTTGCTGGCGCACGCCTTCCACCTCAATGCGGATTCGGCGCGGCTGGTCTCCAAGGGCCTGATCTCGACCTATCTGAGCTTCTTTCCCGTCGTGGTGGGCATGGTGAAGGGGTTTCGCAGCCCCGAGGCGCTGCATCTCGACCTGATGCGCACCTATAACGCCAGCCGCGCCCGGACCTTCTGGAAGCTCCGCTTCCCGATCGCGCTCCCCTATCTCTTCACCTCGATGAAGGTGGCGGTCGCGGCCAGCCTCGTCGGCGCCATCGTCGGCGAACTGCCGACCGGCGCGGTCGCCGGGCTTGGGGCGCGGCTGCTCGGTGGCTCCTATTACGGGCAGACGGTGCAGATCTGGTCGGCGCTGGTGGCTGCGGCGGTGCTCGCCGGGCTGCTGGTCGTGGCGGTCGGCATTGCCGAACGGCTGGTGATGAGCCGCATGGGGGCGCGGCCGTGACCCAGCTCCAATACTACATCGCGATCGTCGTCGGCGGGCTCTGCCTCATCGCGCTGGCCCTGCCATTCGGCAGCACGGGCACGACGGCCGTGATGGCCTGGCAGTTCCTGCCGGTCGGGATATGGCTGGCGGCGGTGCTGCTGGCCCTGTTGGGCTTTCGCAGTCATTTGCACTGGGCGCTTGTCGGGGGGCTTGCCGTTGCCGGCGGCGTCGTGGTGCTGCTCGGGCTCGGTCCGGTCGAGCATGTGGGGGCAGGCTACTGGCTGTCCCTCGTTGCCGCCTGGGGGCTGAGCTGGCTGTTCACCGAGCGGCTGGCGCGCGCGGTGCGCGCCGGCACGGCGCGGCACGAGGTGGCGACGCTGCTGATTCCCCTGATGTTCGGCGCCTCGGTGCTGGTGATCTGGGAGGCGGCGACGCGCGGCGGCAATGTCCCGCAGATCATCCTGCCGCCGCCCTCGATGATCTGGGGGCGCATCATCGGCAATTTGCCGACGCTCGGCGCCGATTTCGTGCAGACCTTCGTCAAGTCGGTGCTCAGCGGCTATGTGCTCGGCTGCGGCTTCGGCTTCGTGCTGGCGGTGGCCATCGACCGCTCGCCGTTCCTCAAACAGGGGCTGCTGCCGCTGGGCAATTTCGTCTCGGCGCTGCCAATGGTGGGCATCGCCCCGATCATGGTGATGTGGTTCGGCTTCGACTGGCCGAGCAAGGCAGCGGTGGTCGTCATCATGACGTTCTTCCCAATGCTGGTGAATACCGTCGCCGGGCTCAACGCCTCCGGCTCGATGGAGCGCGACATGATGCACACCTATGCCGCCGGGTACTGGCAGACCCTGTTCAAGCTCCGCCTGCCGGCGGCGGCGCCGTTCATTTTCAACGCTCTAAAGATCAACTCGACACTGGCGCTGATCGGGGCGATCGTGGCGGAATTCTTCGGGACGCCGGTGGTCGGCATGGGGTTCCGGATCTCGACCGAAGTCGGCCGGCTCAACGTCGACATGGTCTGGGCCGAAATTGCCGTCGCGGCATTGGCCGGGTCGGTCTTTTACGGTGTGATTGCCCTGATCGAACGGGGCGTCACCTTCTGGCATCCGTCCGTCCGTGGTGGGCGGGCGTAAAAAATCAACAGGGAGAGAGACGAATGAACAAACTATTGTCTGGTGTGGTGCTCGGCGCCTTGCTCGCCAGTGCCGCGGGAGCCGCGCAGGCCGCCGATGCGGTGACGCTGCAGACCAAATGGGTGGTGCAGGCGCAGTTCGCCGGCTACTACGTCGCGCAGGCCAAGGGCTTCTACAAGGACGCCAATCTCGACGTCACCATCAAGGCCGGCGGCCCCGATATCGCGCCGGAGACGGTGATCGCCGGCGGCGGCGCCGACGTCATCGTCGACTGGATGGCAGCGGCGCTGTCAGCCCGTGAAAAGGGCGTGGCGCTGGTCAACATCGCCCAGCCCTACAAGTCGTCCGGGCTGCTGCTCACCTGCCGCAACGACATGGGCGTCAAGACCACGGCCGACTTCAAGGGCAAGACGCTCGGCGTCTGGTTCTTCGGCAATGAATATCCGTTCTACGCCTGGATGGCCAAGCTCGGCATTCCCACCGACGGCGGCGCCAACGGCGTCAACGTGCTGAAGCAGAACTTCAACGTCGACCCGCTGATCCAGAAGCAGGCAGCCTGCATCTCGACCATGAGCTACAACGAATATGGCCAGGTGCTCGACGCCGGCCTGAAGCCCGACGAACTCACGGTCTTCAACTACCGCGACCAGGGCGTCGGCATGCTCGAGGACGGCCTCTACGTCATGCAGGACAAGCTCAAGGATCCGGCCTTCCAGGACAAGATGGCTCGCTTCGTCGCCGCCTCGATGAAGGGCTGGGACTATGCGGTGGCGCATCCCGACGAGGCGGCGCAGATCGTCGTCGACGCCGACGACTCCGGCGCCGCAACGCTCGACCACCAGAAATTCATGATGGAAGGCGTTGCCAAGCTGATCGATAGCGGCAATGCGGCGCTCAACGACGACGACTACAAGCAGACGGTGGCAACGCTTCTCGCCTCGTCCAAGAACGACTCCAATCCGGCCATCACCAAAGAACCGGACGCCGGCGCCTTCACGCACGAAATCACCGACAAGGTGAAGATGTAGGCATCGGCCGTTTCAACTCAGAATGCCGGGGAGGCGGGCAACCGCCTCCCTTTTTGTTGGGCGGGGCGTCGGAGGCTGAGCAAGGCCCGAGCACCCTCTCCCATGCGGGGAGGGTTGGTTCAAGTTGGGAGCCACAAGCTTGGTGCTGCCGATGGCAGGGGGCGTCAGCCCACCACGCCCTTGGCTTTCAGCACCGCGACGACGCGGCCGGCCATGTCGACGCAGCGCTGGCCGTCGAACGGGAAGACCTCGGAGAACACCGGCGAGAGGCGGGCCGCGACGCTCTCGCGGATCTGCTTGCGGGCCCGGAACAGGCGCGTCTTCACCGTCTGCGGCTTGATGCCGAGATAGGCGGCTGTCTCCTCGGTCGAGAGGTCCTCGAGGTCGCGCATCACCAGCACCAGCCGGAACGGTTCGGCGAGCGCGTCGATGCACTCCTCGAGCAGCGCCCGCATTTCGGCGCGCCCGGATTCGCTCTCCGGGTTCTGCGGCGCCAGCGAGAGCGGGAACGGAATGACTTCGCCGCCCTGGGGACCGTCGTCGAGCATCTCGACCTCCACGTGGTTCTTCTGTCGACGTTTACGGCCCAGGGCCTCGTTGAGCGCGATGCGGGTGAGCCAGGTCGAGAATGCCGCCTCCCCCCGAAAGCTTTCGAGGCTGGTAAAGGCCCGCACATAGGCAGCCTGCACGACGTCCTCGGCCTCGCTGTCATTGCGCAGCACGGCGCGCGCCACCCGGAACAGGCGATGGTTGTTACGCCGGATCAATTCACGCACCGCCGCCTCGGCGCCGGTACGCGCGGCAGCGACCAGGTCGGCTTCGGTCGGTGGTTGCAGCTTGGCTGTCGCGGGCATGTCGCTCTCCCCAATTACCGGTACGGATGCCGATTGGATGCCTGACCGCTGCCGAGGTTCCCGAAAATTATCACGGAACCGGCGCCAGCGTCAGTGCGACCATGCGTAGCGCCCTGAGATGGGGGTCCTCGTTGGGTCCGAGTTCGCGGCCTGATCGCGCATCGGGGTAATCGAAGCGGAGGTCGAGGCGGCCGCTGGCAGCCAGCCCGGCGGGAATGTCGAGCGTTTTCACCACCGCCTCCGGGGTGTCGAACAGCAGCGTGCCGAGGCGGGTGCCGTTTATCGAAACCGCGACGCGCTGCCCCGGATGGGCCGCACTGACCATGGCGCCGGCGGCGAGCGTCAGCCGCAGCGGCCGATCCACCGGCGCAAAATTGAAGCGCAGCAGGCTGAACCGGCCATAGGACCAGGTGCCGTGCGCATTGGGATAGAACCAGCCGCAAATCTTGTTGGCATCGAAGGGCGTGCCGCGGCCGTAGACGAAGGATAGCGTGGTCCCCGGCACATAGCTGGCGGGAGTCTGGTGCGGCCAGCAATCGGAACTGCGGTCGATGAAATAGGCTCGATAGACGGGATCCACATTGGGGTGCAGCACAAGGCTCGCGACCGCGAGTTCGGCGAGGCCAACGAGGGCGCAGGCGGTCCACAGCCAGCGGCGCCTCACATCAAGGCTCCATGCTGGTGCATCCAGCCGATGGTGAAGGCGAAATCGAGTCCGACGAAGCCGACGAAGCTCAGCCAGAACAGCCAGCGCCGGGCGGCCAGCAGCCGGCACAGCATGATGCCGAGCGGGGCGAGAGCGGCAACGAAACGCAGCATCGATTCCACCCCCTGGGTCAGCGCCAGCCCGAGACAAAGGGCGCAGAATATCGCCGCTGGTACGTCGCGGCGGATGGCAAGCAGCGCGGTAAGCGCGAGACCGGCGAGACTTGCGAGCGCCAGCAGCGGCGCCTCCCGCACCTGGCCCATGGGGGAAGCGAGCGCCGCCCACAGGGCCAACGCCGGATTGACCATCTCGCGGTCCCAGGCGCGCTGGATATGAGCAAAGGCCAGCGCATCGCCGGTGGTGAAATAGAGCCACGCCATGAAGGCAAAGAGGCCGGCTGGGGCGAGCAGCAGGCCGAGCAGGACATCGGGGCGCCGCACCGCCTCGCGCCACGGCCGGTGCCGCAACTCCCCGACGGCGGCTACCAGCAGCGCAAAGACGAACAGCACGCCGACGGTGCGGGTGGCCGAGAGCAACGCACCCGCGAGCCCCGCCGCGACGAACTTGCCGCGCTGCAGCAGCCGGAAGGCGAGCACCGTCGCCAGCAGGAACAGGCTCTCGGAATAGAGAATCGAGAAATAAAAGCTGAACGGCCCGACCAGCAGGAACGCGGCGAACAGCAGATAGGCGCGTCGCTCCGTGCCGAACAGCGGTCGCGCCACGAGCACCGCGCCAAGCGTCAGCAGCGAGGAAACGAGCATGCCAAGGAGGGCGGGAGGCGCGCCGCTGAGCCTTTGCACGGCCGCGACCAGCAGCGGATAGGCGGGAAAGAAGGCCCAGTTGGCGATGCCGGCCGGGCCGCCGAAATTCAGCGTCTCGGGGTAGGCCTGATAGCCGTGTTCGACGATGTTGGCGTACCAGGTGCAATCCCAGACGCACATGGCATCGACAAACCCCTGCGCCGAGGGCTGCGCGGTGATCGACAGGTAGGCGCAAAAGCGCAGCACCGCCCCCGACAAGGCCAGCAATACGGGCACCGCCAGCAACGCGATATCGGGGGAATCCGCCGGTGCGGCGGAAGCGGCAGTGGTCATGGTCAGTTCCGCGAGGACCGCGGCAATCTCGGTGATCGCCGGCGCCAGCACAAGTATTTGTGAACACCCGCGCAACCAAATGCGCAATAGGCGGGTTCCTGCCCGACAGCGTGATTAGAGGATGCACAATATGAGCGGAATAATCTATCTCGTCGGGTTGGTTGTGATCGTGCTGGCCATACTGTCATTTCTCGGGTTGCACTAAAGCATCGTGTAATGCTTGAGCCAAATCCCATTATGGAGAAATGACGATGACCATGCCATCGACTGCAGAAGCCGTCGTTGTCAGCTCGGCTGCGACGACCAATAATACCTCTCAATCCTATGTCGACTGGCCCGCGATCTTTGCGGGCATTGTATTGGCCTCCGCCATTGCCCTGGTGCTGCTCACCTTCGGCTCAGCGATCGGCCTGTCGTTCGCGAACTTCCATGGCGGCTCCGGTGTGTCACCGGTCTGGATCGGTATTGCCGCCGCGAGCTGGCTGCTCTGGGTCGAAGTGTCGTCGATGATGTGTGGCGGCTATCTCACCGGGCGGATGCGCCGGCGGGTACATGACGCCACCGAGCACGAATCCGACGTGCGGGACGGCGCGCATGGCCTCATCGTCTGGGGCGGCGCGTTGATCATCGGCGCGGTGGTCGCGATTTCCGGCGTCGGGGCGGGCATCAGTGCCGTCAGCAATGTCGCCGGCACCGCCACCATGGCGGCGGCGAGTGCAGCCGGCCCGGCAGCAGGTGAAGCCGCCAGCAAGGGTGCCTTCGATCCCACCGCCTATTTCGCCGATGCGCTGTTCCGGCCGGCGACAGCACCCGCCACCGCAGCAGCGGCTACTGCCGCACCCGCGGCGAGTGATGCGACGGCGGCACCCGCAGCGACCCCCGCTCCGGCAGCGACCCCCGCTCCCGCAGCGGCTCCCGCCAATGGCACGCCGGCCATCGCGATGGGCAGTGCCGCCGATCGGAGCGTGGCCATTGCCGAGGCCGGTCGTATCCTGACCAACGACGCGCTGACCGGATCGGTTAGCGACGCCGACAAGGCCTATCTGGCCGACCTCGTGGCCCGTAACACCGGCATGACCGCCGATGCGTCGAAGAAGCGGGTCGACGACATCATCGGCCAGATCGATACGGCCAAGCAAAAGGCGGCCGACGCCGCCGAGACGGCCCGCAAGATGGCAGTGCTCGCTGCCTTCATCACCGCTGCCTCGTTGCTGGTCGCTGCCGTGGCCGCCTATTGGGCAGCCATGATGGGCGGCAACCATCGCGACAAGGAAATGGTCTTCGACTACTGGTTCCGCCGCTTCTGAGCGGCTGGCGAAGGAGAACTCAAATGGGCCGTGGAATACTGCTTTGGCTGCTCGGCGTGCCGATCTGGCTGGTGATCATCATCGTGCTGTTCATTCACCGCTGAGGCAAACAACCGAGAACTAGCCGACAAGGCCCGCCTCCTCCCTGGGGCGGGCCTTGTGATTCCCGGCTCTCGGCGGCTACTGGACCTTGCCGCGCGCCGCCACCGGCAGCGTTTCGACCAGCCTGTCGCCGGACACCAGGTGCACCGCATCGAAGAGGTTCGATACCACGCAGGCGTGGTTGGGAATGATGCGCACCGTCTCGCCGATACGAGGAGAGTCCGAGGGGGCGGCCAATTCGACCACGCCGTGCTCCTCGGAAAGGCTCTTCAGCACGGCACCCTCGTAGCCGATAATGCGGCCATAGCCGCCGAGGCCGGGCGCATCGCTGCTCAGCGTCTTGCTGCCGGCATCGAGCACGGCGCGGTTGGCGGTGGGACGGCTGACGACGGTGGCCAGCACCGTCAGGGCGCAATCGTCCCAGCTCGCGGCACCAAAATCCTGCTGCATGCGATCGTTGTAGATGTAGGTACCGGGCCGGTACTCGGTGACGACGCTGCCGGCGTGGCCATGCCACAGATCGGGCGTACCCCCGCTCGAGATCACCGGGCAGTCGATGCCGCCCTTGGCCAGCATGGCCTTGGCCTCGGCGAGCCAGGCCTCGGCCTTGTCGCGTCCGCCCGCGGGCGGATAGGTCATCAGCCCGCCAAACCGCAGGCCCGGGCTTTGGACGATGTGGCGGGCCAGCGCCAGTGCCTGCGCCGGGGTCACCACGCCGCAGCGGCCCAGGCCGGTATCGCATTCAACCAGCACGGTCAGCGGCTTGCCGGTGGCGAAGGCCGCCGCATAGCCGGCGACGGTATCGGGGCTGTCGGCTGTAACTGCCAGCGTCACCCGCTCGTTCAGCGCCTTGAGGCGGCCGAGCTTCGATGCACCGAGGATGTTGTAGGGCAGGAAGATGTCGTCGAGCCCGGCATCGGCCATCACTTCGGCCTCGCCGAGTTTTTGCACCGTGATGCCACGTGCCCCGAGTTCCACCTGGCGTTTGGCGAAGCGCGGCAGCTTATGGGTCTTGATGTGCGGCCGCAGCTTGAGGCCCAGCCGGTCGGCCTCCGCCTGGGCGCGCTTGAGGTTGGCCTCGACGCGGTCGAGATCGATCAGCACACAAGGGGTTTCGAGACTATCAAAGCTCGCCGGCACGGGGTTCTCCATTCGTGAAGCGCCAAGAATGGATTAGCATCTTCAAGGCCGCTGGCGTCGGCAAAAAATGCGCAATGCATACCGACGGCCCGCGCCGATGCCGAGCCGAACCCTCGGGGGCAGCAGGTTGCGCTTGGCAGCGGTCACTTTCGTGCCTAAATCCCCGATACCTATTTCCGCACCGGCCCATTTGGCCAAAGCCTGCCGCCCTTCCCCGCCGGTGCCCAGAAGAAGAGTTTCAGATGTCCCACCCCGCCTTTGAGCTGCTGCGCGACGAGACTATTGCCGAAATTGCGTCCCGGGCGCGCCTCTACCGCCACCGCAAGACTGGCGCCGAGGTGCTGACCTTCGCCAATGAAGACGAGAACAAGGTGTTCGGCATCACTTTCAAGACGCCGCCGGAGGATTCGACCGGGGTAGCGCACATCATGGAACACTCGGTGCTGTGCGGCAGCCGCAAATACCCGGTTAAGGAACCGTTCGTGGAGCTGCTCAAGGGCTCGCTCCACACCTTCCTCAACGCCATGACCTTTCCGGACAAGACCGTCTATCCGGTGGCCTCGCAGAACCTCAAGGATTTCTACAATCTCGTCGACGTCTATCTCGACGCGGTGCTGTTTCCCCTGATCACCGAAAATACCTTTCGGCAGGAGGGCTGGCACTACGAGCTCGAGGCGAGCCAGGGGCCGCTGACCTACAAGGGCGTGGTGTTCAACGAGATGAAGGGAGCCTATTCCTCACCCGGCTCGGTGCTTGGCAAGGCGGTGCAGCAATCGCTCTACCCGGACAATGCCTATGGCGTCGATTCCGGCGGCGATCCGGCCAGTATCCCCGACCTCACCTATGGCTATTTCAAGCATTTCCACGACCGCTACTATCACCCCTCGAACGCCCGCATCGTGTTCTATGGCGACGATCCGGAGCCGGAACGCTTGGCCAAGCTGGAAGAGTTCCTCGGCCTGTTCGACCCCATCGAGATCGATGCGACGGTCGGTCTGCAGCCGCGCTTTGCCGCGCCGAAGCAGGTCGCGGGCACGTACGCCGCGGGCGAGGACGAGGCGGACAAGCCCAACACCGCCATGGTGTCGGTCAACTGGATGCTCGATCCCATCGCCGACCAGGAAGCGGCCATCGTGCTGTCGCTGCTGGCGTTCGCACTCGTCGGCACCAGCGCGTCGCCCCTCCACAAGGCGCTGACCGATTCGGGGCTCGGCGAGGGCCTAACCGGCAGCGGCATCGATGACGACTATCGGCAGCCAATGTTCAGCGTCGGCCTCAAGGGCGTGTTGCCCGCCGATGGCCCGAAGGTCGAGGCGCTGATCCTTGCGACGCTCGAAAACCTCGCCCGAGACGGTATCGCCAGGGAGACCATCGATGCGGCGGTGAATACGCTCGAATTTGCGCTGCGCGAAAACAATACCGGCTCGTTCCCGCGCGGCATCGCGCTGATCTTCCGCACCATGCGGACCTGGCTGCATCACGGGGACCCGCTCGAACCGCTGCGCTTCGAGGCCGACCTCGCGCGGGTCAAGGCGCGGCTGGCGCGTGGCGAGAAGCTGTTCGAGGCACTGATCCGCTCCGCCCTGCTCGACAACACCCATCGCACGACCGTGCTGCTCACCGCCGATCCCCGCAAGAGCGAGGTAGAAGCCGCCGCAGAACGGGCCCGGCTCGACGCGGCGCGTGCCGGCATGGACGACGCACAAATCGCGGAACTGATGGAAACCGAACGGACGCTCAAGGCGCTGCAGGAGGCAAGCGATCCGCCGGAGCAATTGGCCAAGATTCCGACGCTGCACCTGGGCGACCTGCCGCGCGAGAACAAGTCGATCCCGACCGAGGAGGTACGGCTCGGCGATACCCGCGTACTGGTCCACGACCTCAAGACCTCGGGCGTGGTGTATCTCGACCTGGCCTTCGACATGCACGGGCTCGACCCGGCGTTGCTGCCGTATTTCCCCGTCTTTTCGCGCGCCCTGACGCAGACCGGCACCGCGAAAGAGGATTTCGTTGCCCTCAGCCAGCGCATCGGCCGGTCGACGGGCGGCATCGGGGCCGGCCGCCACATCTCGGGCACCTTCACCCCCGGCAAGACCGCGGCCTACCTCATGCTGCGCGGCAAGGCGGTGCCCGACGGCACCGACGAATTGCTGGCCATCATGACGGACGTGCTGACCTGCCCGCGCCTCGACAACAAGGAGCGCATCCGGCAGATGGTGCTCGAGGAGAAGGCCGGCTTCGAGAGCCGCCTCTCGGGCATGGGCAACGGGCTCGTCGCCATGCGCGTGCGGGCGCAATTCCACGAGGCCGACTGGATCACCGAGCAGCTCTCGGGCATCACCCACCTGTTCTTCCTGCGCCAGCTCGCCGCCGAGATCGATCGCGACTGGGATAGCGTTGCCAGAAAACTCGAGGCGATCCGGCAGACGGTGGTCAACCGCGCCGGATTGATCGCCAACGTCACCACCGACGGGGCGGAGTGGCAGCGGTTTTCGCCCAGGCTCGGGGCTTTCCTCGACCGCCTGCCGACGGCACCGCGGAACTTCACGCCGTGGCCGCTGGCTGGCGCGGCGGCTGCCGAGGGCTTGACCATGCCGGCGCAGGTCAATTTCGTCGCCAAGGGCACCAATATCATGGCCCTCGGCTACCAGCCGTCCGGCGCTACGGCGGTCGCCATGACCTACCTCAACACCGGCTATCTCTGGGACAAGGTGCGGGTGCAGGGCGGCGCCTATGGCGCCAGCAGCGGCTTTACCGAACTGACCGGCAATTTCGTCTTCACCTCGTACCGCGATCCCAATCTGCTGCAGACGCTCGACGCCTACGACGCAGCAAGCGACTACCTGAGGCGCGAGATCGACGATGCGGAGCTGGCGCGCTCGATCATCGGCGTCATCGGCCGGCTCGACGCCTACCAATTGCCCGATGCCAAGGGTTATACGGCGCTGGTGCAGACGCTGATCGGGGACACCGCCGAGCATCGCCAATTGCGGCGCGACGAAGTGCTCGGCGCCAGGCTCGGCGACTTCCGGGCGCTTGCCGACGTGCTGGCCGAGGCGGCGAAGATCGGCCAGGTCGCCGTGCTGGGTTCGGAAGCGGCGATCAAGGCCGCCAACGACGAGCGCGGCGGGTTCATGAAGGTGACCCGCGTGCTGTAAGGCAGTCGAGAATAGCGAATAGCGAATAGCGAAGGAAGAAACCCCCACCCCATCCCTCCCCGCAAGGGGGAGGGAGACGAAGGAGCCGCGGGGAAATCCTCTTCCCTTGCGGGAGAGACGCCCGTCGCCCCCTACATCGCCTCCACCACTTGCCGGTGGCGCTGCATTTCGAGCTGGATGCGGTAGTCGCGGTCGTAGCGGCGGTTGGCGGCGGGATCGGGTGGATGATCACTGCCGCCCTGGTCCATCGCCGCTGCGGCGTGGGCGAGGTCGGGGTAAAGGCCAGCCGCAGTCGCCGCCAGCATGGCCCCGCCCAGCAGCACCGCATCGGGGGTGTTGGGCTGGACGATCGTGACCCCCGCCGCGTCGGCATAAAGTTCGACCAGCAGCGGATTGCGGGCATGGCCCCCACCCAGCCACAGCCGGTCGGCGGCAAAACCTCGCCGCTGCAGCGCCAGGAGGTTCTGCCGCATGCCAAGTGCGACGCCGAGCGCGGCACGCCAATAGAGGCGGCAGAGGCTGTCGAAATCGGTTTCGAGGCCAAGTCCGGAGATCACCCCGAGGGCTGCCGGATTGGCCAGTGGCGAACGGTTGCCGTGAAAATCCGGCAGGACGTGCAGGTGCTCGGCGAAGCCGGGCCCTTCGGCTTGCCGCAATTCCTCGATCCGAGTGGCGATCGCCTCGTGGCGCTCGGGCGTCGGCTCGCCGCCCGCCGGATGCCAGCGGATCAAATGGTCGAGCAGGGCGCCGGTCGCCGACTGCCCGGCCTCCAGCAGCCAGAGGTCGGGCAGGATCGCCCCCGCATAGGGGCCCCAGACCCCGGGAATCGGGCGCGGATCGGGCGCCAGTGCGAGGATGGAATTCGAGGTGCCGGCGATGAGGCACGGATGGCGGTCGATGCCGTCCGCATCCATCGCATGGCGGCCAAGCACGCCGAGGGCGCC
>Ga0134126_10005866_pt1 | contig 15354 bp, 16 predicted proteins | sample KB31752_FD_96881 | JGI IMG/M metagenome (GOLD analysis project Ga0134126, IMG submission 96881) | Terrestrial soil microbial communities with excess Nitrogen fertilizer from Kellogg Biological Station, Michigan, USA - KB3-175-2 | ecosystem: Environmental > Terrestrial > Soil > Unclassified ...
ACCCGCTTGCCCTTGTGCTGCAATGCTTCGACCAGCGAGCGGAAATCGCCGTCGCCGGAGAACAGCACGATGTGGTCGAGGTGCTCCGACAGCTCCATGGCGTCGACGGCAAGCTCGATGTCCATATTGCCCTTGATCTTGCGCCGGCCGGTTGCGTCGGTGAACTCCTTGGTCGGCTTCGTCACCATGGTGTAGCCGTTATAGTCGAGCCAATCGATGAGCGGCCTGATCGAGGAATACTCCTGCTCCTCGGCGAGCGCCGTATAGTAAAGCGCCCTGATGAGCTGCCCCTTGGTGCCGAACAGCGCAAGCAGCCGCTTATAGTCGATGTCGAAGCCGAGAGACTTGGCGGTGGCGTAGAGATTGGCGCCGTCGATGAAGAGAGCGACGCGCTCGGTTGGATAGAAATGCATTGTGAGTCCTATCGTTAACAATATCGATGCAAGGAACGAGCGGCCTTCAGGCAATGCGGCTCTGGGCTGCATAGGAAACATAGGAATGCAAGGGTGGATGCGCAATCGAATGCCCACGGAAAAGTCCTGGTAGGGCTTGGTGCCAATTCTCCCGGGCCATGGGGCAGCCCGGCCAAGACCTTGAAGCGGGCGCTTCGCGAGCTCGAGCGGAGAGGCATCACGGTCGAGGCCGTGTCCAACCTCTACGAAACGGCTGCCATGGGCGCGGCGCGCCAGCCACCTTACGTCAATCAAGTGGCGCTGCTTGCCACCAGCCTGCCGGCGCCGGCCCTGCTCCGCCTTTTGAAGCAGATCGAGGCACAAGCCGGACGGCGAGGGGGGCGCCCCTGGGGCCCACGCACCCTCGACCTCGATATCATCGACTATAAGGGCATGATCCTGAACTGGTCTCAGAGCCGCAAAACCATGCCGCGGGCCAGGGTCAGGCCGCTCGTCCTGCCCCATCCGCAGCTCGAGCTCCGGCCGTTCGTGCTCAGGCCGCTGCTCGACGTCGCCCCCAATTGGCGCCATCCGGTGTTGAAGCTAAGCGCCGAGGCGCTGTGGCGGCGGGTGAAGAAGCAGGGGCAGGGCAGCGTGCTGAAATGCCTCTCCTGAGGCGCTCTTCCCCTTGCTTTACCTTGCCAGGCCGGTGCGAACCGCCTAAATAAGGGAAAACCTCCTCTTACTGACACAAGGATTTGCTGATGGCTCGCGTTACCGTCGAGGACTGCATCGACAAGATTCCCAACCGTTTCGAGCTTGTGCTGCTTTCCGGCCATCGCGCCCGGACCATCTCGGCCGGCGCCCAGATCGCGGTGGACCGCGACAACGACAAGAACCCGGTCGTCGCCCTGCGCGAGATCGCCGACGAGAAGATTGCCTGCGACGACCTTAGGGAAGACTTCATCCACTCCATGCAGAAATATGTCGAAGTGGATGAGCCTGAAGCAGAAGCCGTGCCGATGCTCTCGGCGGACACTCGCATGCCGATCCTCGGCCAGGACGATCAGTCGAGCGACAACGCGATCGACAAGATGACCGAAGAGGAGCTGTTGCGCAGGATGGCGACCCAGGCGCCCTCAGATGGCTCCAATGCGGGACCCCGCTCGCGCTGATCTAGCCTTCGCCCACAATGCCGGGTCGCATGGTCGCGCCTTCATGAGGGGCGCGCCATGACCAGACAGTACGAGCTGGTCGAGCGGGTGAAGAGCTACGAGCCCGACGCCGACGAGGCGTTGCTCAACCGCGCCTATGTCTACGCCATGAAGGCGCATGGCAATCAGAAGCGGGCCTCGGGCGCTCCGTTCTTCTCCCATCCGCTGGAAGTCGCAGCCATCCTCGCCGAGATGCGGCTCGACGACGCCACCATCGCCACCGCGCTCTTGCACGACACCATCGAGGATACCGGCGCGACGCGCAGCGAGATCGACGCGCTGTTCGGCCCCGAGATCGGCTCTCTGGTCGACGGCCTCACCAAGATCAAGAAGCTCGACCTCGTCACCAAGAAGGCCGAACAGGCCGAAAACTTCCGCAAGCTGTTGCTCGCCATCTCGAGCGACATCCGCGTGCTCCTGGTCAAGTTCGCCGACCGCTTACACAACATGCGCACGCTCGGCGCGATGAAGCCCGCGAAGCGCAGGATCATCGCCGAGGAGACCATGGAGATCTATGCGCCGCTCGCCGGGCGCATGGGCATGCAATGGCTGCGCGAGGAGCTCGAGGACCACGCTTTTCGCTGGCTCAACCCTGAAGGCTACGCCGCCGTCGTCGATCGCCTCAAGATGCTGCGCGAGCGCAATCAGGGCCTGATCGAGGAAATCGAGAACGCTCTGCGCAAGAAGCTGGAAGAGGCGAAGGTGCCGGCGGTCGTCGCCTTCCGCGAGAAGAAGCCCTACGCCATCTGGAGCAAGATGGAGCGCAAGCAGATTTCGCTCGAGCAGCTCTCCGACATCTACGCCTTCCGCATCGTGGTGAAAGAGGTTGAGGACTGCTACCGGGCGCTCGCCGTGGTGCATACCACCTGGCATGCCGTCCCCGGCCGCTTCAAGGACTACATTTCGAGCCCCAAGCAGAACGACTACCAGTCGATCCACACCACCATCGTCGGCCCGCGTCATCAGCGCGCCGAGCTGCAGCTCCGCACCGAGCGCATGCATTCGGTCGCCGAATATGGCGTGGCGGCGCATGCGCTGTACAAGGATTCCGCCAATGGGTCGATCCCGCAAGACGGCGTGCTGCCGAGTCATGAGAGCAACGCCTATCGCTGGCTGCGGCATCTCGTCGACATGCTGCTCGAAGGCGACAACCCGGAAGAGTTTCTCGAGCACACCAAACTCGAGCTGTTCCAGGATCAGGTGTTCTGCTTCACGCCCAAGGGCAGGCTGATCGCGCTCCCGCGCGGCGCCAACGCCATCGACTTCGCCTATGCGGTGCACACCGACATCGGCAACACCTGCGTCGGCTGCAAGATCAATGGACGGCCGATGCCGCTCATCACCGAGCTCAGGAACGGCGACGAGGTGGAGATCATCACCTCCGACGTGCAGGCGCCGCCGTCCGCCTGGCAAAGCCTCGCCGTCACCGGCAAGGCGCGCTCGGCGATCAGGCGGGCCACGCGCGATGCGGCGCGCGCCCAATATGGCAAGCTCGGCCGCGAAATCCTCGAGCGTGCCTTCAGCCGGCGCGGCAAGCGGTTCAGCGAGGAGGTCCTCGCTCAGGCGCTCGGGCGGCTTTCGCAGAAGACCCCGGAAGACGTGATTGCCGCCGTCGGCCGCGGCGAGCTGTCCTCCGCCGACGTCATCAAGGCCGCCTGGCCCGAGGACACGCCGAGCGAGGCGCCGAAGCGCCGGCGCAAGGTCAAGCGCGCCGAGGAAGGCTGGTTTGGCCTCGGCAAGGTCATGGGCCTCAAGTTCCGTTGGCCCGGCTCAAGCAGCAGCAGCGAACGCGAGCCCCCGGCTGGCGCAAACAGCATCCCGATCAGGGGCTTGCGCGGCGATCTGCCGGTCAGTTTCGCAGCGGACGGCGCCGTCCCCGGCGACCGCATCGTCGGCATCCTCACCCCCGGCCAAGGCATCACCATCTATCCGATCCATGCCGAGGCGTTGAAGGCGTTCGACGAGGAGCCGGAGCGCTGGATCGACGTGACCTGGGACATCGACGAGGACAATGCGCAACGCTTCCCGGCCAAGATCGCCGTCACCGCGCTCAACGAGCCGGGCAGCCTCGCCCAAGTCGCCGCCGTGATCGGCGAGGGCGACGGCAATATCGACAATATCAAGATCATGAAGCAGGTTCCGGACTATGCAGAGATGGTCATCGATCTCGAAGTGTGGGATCTCACGCATTTGAACGAGATTCTTGCCGGATTGCGCGCCAAGGACGTCGTCTCTTCCGCCGTGCGGGTCAGCGGCTAGAGCGGCAGGGGGACGGCGTCGCAGGCTGGCCTTGAACCATGGCGAACAGAGGAACTCCCCCTAAATTGAGGGACGTCCTTTAGGAGGGCTTCCTTCAAGCTGAAAACTTGGCCCAAGAGGTATTGATGCTGTTCAAGCGTCGTCAAACCGAGAGCCTGCTGGAACGTGTGCGCATTCATCTTTGGCCGCGCCGCAGCTGGAGCCGGTCGGGGCGCTACGTCGTCTATCGCCTGCGGCGCCTCAGCGCGACACCCCATGCCATTGCCCTAGGCTTTGCCGCCGGCTCTTTCGCTGCGGTCACGCCCTATATCGGCACGCATATGGTCATGGCCGCATTGCTCGCCTGGATCATCGGCGGCAGCATTGTCGCCTCTATTCTCGGCACCTTCTTCGGCAATCCGCTGACCTATCCCTTCCTGTGGTACGCGAGCTACGAAGTCGGCAACGTCTTGCTTGGCGGCAAAGCGACGAAAAAGACGATCGACTTGTCGCATGGCGTCTTTCAGTCCTCCTTCGATCATCTGTGGCCGATCCTGAAGCCGATGTCGCTCGGCTGCGTGCCGGTGGGCCTCGCCGTCGCGACTGCCTGCTATTTCCTGGTGAGGCCCATGGTGGACGCATATCAGCACCGCCGCCGGCGTGAGCTTCATTTGCGGCAGCGCCGCCCCGTGGTCGGCACGCCGGGAGCAGCGCCATGACCGCCCCGCTTCCCATCCGCCTCGGCATCAACATCGATCACGTGGCAACGCTGCGCAATGCGCGGGGCGGGCACCATCCAGATCCGTTGCGGGCGGCCGAGGTCGCGATCGAGGCCGGCGCCGACAACATCACCGCGCATCTGCGCGAGGACCGTCGCCACATCAGGGATGACGACATCGAACGGCTCATTACGAATTTGACCGTGCTCCTCAACCTGGAGATGGCGGCAACGCCTGAGATGCTCGCGATTGCGCTTAAGACCAAGCCGCACGCCGCCTGTCTCGTGCCGGAGAAGCGCACCGAACGCACCACCGAAGGCGGCCTCGACGTGTATGGCCAAGCCAACCTGCTCGCTCCTTATGTCGCCAAGCTCGGCGACGCCGGCATTCAAGTCTCACTGTTCATTGCGCCTGAGCTTCGCGAGATCGAAGCCGCTGCGCGCATCGGCGCGGCGGCCATCGAGATTCATGTCGGCCCTTGGTGCGATGCGCTTGCCGAAGGGCGCACGCGCGAGGCGGATGCGGAGTGGCGGCGCATCGTCGCTGGCGCCAGCGCCGCGCACGAGCTTGGCCTTGAAGTGCATGCGGGCCATGGGCTCGATTATTCGACCGCGGCGACCATTTCGGGCCTTCCGCAGATCGTCGAGCTCAATATCGGCCACTATTTGATAGGAGAGGCGATCTTTGTCGGGCTTGGGGAGAGCGTACGCCGCATGCGCGCAAGCATGGACGGAGCCCGCGCCGTGTTGCGGCAAAGCGACACGGCAGCGGCGGTAAGCGGTGGAGCATGATGATCCTTGGGCTAGGCAACGACATCATCGACATCAGGCGCGTGGAGCGCACCATCGAGCGCTATGGCGACCGCTTTCTCTCCCGCGTGTTCACCGAGATCGAGCGGCGAAAGTCCGACGGCCGTGCCGGCCGCGCCGCCTCCTACGCCAAGCGCTTTGCCGCCAAGGAGGCTTGCGCCAAGGCCTTGGGCACTGGCTTCCGCCAGGGTGTGTTCTGGCGCGACATGGGCGTGGTCAATCTGCCCTCCGGCCGGCCAACGCTCGAGCTCACCGGCGGAGCGCTGCAAGCGCTTGCCGAGCTTACGCCCGAGGGACACGAAGTGCGCATCGACCTCACCATCACCGACGACTTTCCCATGGCTCAGGCGATCGTCATCATCTCGGCCTATCGTGTCCCCATGCGCGATTGAGCCATTTGCCTCCCAAGGTGGGACGGGCTATAGGGGCCGCGGACGGGTCCCCGCATCGATCAGCATGCAGAGGAGAGCTTCCGCATGAGCGTTGAGGCCGAAGAGACGCAAGAGAAGAGCGGGGTGAAAGACACCATCCGCGTGGTCATCCACGCGCTCATCCTTGCGCTTCTGGTGCGGATATTCCTGTTCCAGCCCTTCAACATTCCGTCGGGCTCCATGATCCCGACGCTCCTCGTCGGCGACTATCTGTTCGTGTCGAAATACAGCTACGGCTACAGCCGCTATTCCTTCCCGTTCGGACCCAACCTGTTCTCCGGGCGCATCTGGTCAAAGGAGCCTAACCGCGGCGACGTGGTGGTGTTCAAGCTGCCGCGCGATAACGAGACCGACTACATCAAGCGCGTGATCGGCCTGCCGGGCGACGAGATCCAGATGATTCACGGCGTGCTGCACATCAACGGCGAAGCCGTGAAGAAGGAGCGCGTCGACGATTTCATCATGCGCGATCCCGAGGGCCGCGAGCGGCACATGGCCCGCTATATGGAGACCCTGCCGAACGGGGTGACCTATCCCGTGCTCGACCTCATCAACGAAGGCATCGGCGACAACACCGAGGTGTATAAAGTCCCCGAAGGCCATTTCTTCATGATGGGCGACAACCGGGACAATTCGACCGACAGCCGCTTCCTCTCGGAGGTCGGCTACGTGCCCTTCGAGAATCTGGTCGGCCGCGCCCAGGTCATCTTCTTCTCCATCGATGAGGATGCGAGCTTCTGGCAGATATGGAAATGGCCGACCGATGTCCGTTGGTCGCGCATTCTGGAAGCGGTGCGTTGAGCCGTGCCCGATCGGCGCGATACGGTCCTCACACAACTCTTCGAACGACTGGGTTATGCCTTCAAGAACCGCTCGCTCATCGAGCTTGCGCTCACGCACGCGAGCGCACGCCCCTCGCTCAAGCCGAACGAGGACAATGAGCGGCTCGAATTCCTGGGCGACCGCATTCTTGGCCTCGCCATTGCCGAGCTCCTGACCGCGAGCTTTCCCGACGCGAGCGAGGGGGAGCTTGCCCGCCGCTTCAATCAGCTCGTGCGCGCCGAGACCTGCGCCGAGGTCGCGCAAGATTGGGAGCTCGGCAAGCTCATCCTGATGAGCGGAGGCGAGGCCGACAGCGGCGGCCGCGGCAAGAAGACCATCCTCGCCAATGCCTGCGAGGCGGTGCTCGGCGCCATCTTCATCGACGGCGGCTACGCGGCCGCGCGCGAAATCGTCCATCGCTTTTGGGCCGCCGAGCTGAGCGGCTACGGCCTCGCCACCCCTGACGCGAAGTCGGTCCTGCAGGAATGGGCCCAAGGACGGCGATTGCCGTTGCCGCGCTACATCGAAATCGCCCGCGAAGGGCCGGATCACGCCCCGCACTTCACCGCCGAAGTGCAGATCGACGGCGTGGCGCCGGAGCGCGGCCACGGCGCCAACAAGCGCGCGGCCGAGCAGGCTGCGGCGCTCGCCATGCTGCTGCGCGAGGGGGTCTGGCAGGCTCCCACCCATGACTGAAGCCGAGGCCGACGATCAGCGATGCGGCTTCGTGGCGCTGATCGGCGCGCCGAACAGCGGCAAGTCGACGCTGATCAATGCCCTGGTCGGCGCCAAGGTGGCAATCGTCACCCAGAAGGCGCAGACGACCCGGGCGCCGGTGCTCGGCATCGCGCTTCAGGGCCGGAGCCAGATCATCCTGGTCGACACCCCAGGCATCTTTCCGCCCAAGCGCCGGCTCGACCGCGCCATGTCGGGAGCAGCCTGGACGCGCGCTGCTGAAGCCGATCTCGTGGCGCTGGTGATCGACGCCGAGCGTGCACACACGGCACGCGGGCTCGACGCCTGGCTCGACCCCGTATTCGAGACGCTCCCCACCATCAAGCGGCCCGTCATCGCCGTGCTCAACAAGATCGACCTCGTGGCGCGGCCAGAGCTCCTGCACCTCGCCGCCGATCTCTCTACTCGCCACGCCTTCGCGCGCACCTTCATGATCTCGGCGCTGAACGGCGATGGCGTACCCGACCTGAAGACCTATCTCGCGGAGACCGTCCCGCCGGGTCCCTGGCTCTATCCCGAAGACCAGCTCACCGACGCGCCGCTCCGCCAGGCCGCCGCCGAGATCACGCGCGAAAAGCTCATCCTGCGCCTCCATGACGAGCTTCCCTACAGCCTGACCGTCGAGACCGAGGCCTGGAAGGAGCTCGCCGACGGCAGCGTGCGCATCGAGCAGACCATCTATGTGATGCGGGACAGCCAGAAGAAGATCGTGCTTGGCGCATCCGGCGCGACCATCAAGGAGATCTCCATGGCGGCGCGCAAGGAGATCGGCGAGATGATCGAGGCGCCGGTCCATCTCTTCCTGTTCGTGAAGGTGCGCGAGCGCTGGGGCGAGGACCCGGAGCGCTACCGGGAGATGGGGTTGGATTATCCGAAAGACGCCTGAAACCCGAGGGTTACCGCGAGGGAACCCTGGCGGCACGCAGACGTTGGCTCTCCTTGGTCGATTCGCAGAAGGAGGACCACATGAAACTTCCCTCCATAAGCTTGATGGCCGGCGGATTGATGCTCATCGCAACCTCCGCCATGGCCGCCGACACAATGACAACCGGCCCGTCAGGATTCATGTCTCCTCAGGGCTTGCCGCCGTCGACGCCCGAGCAGAGCACCGGCCGTCCGCTCGGCAGCTTGCCAGAGCAGAGCACGACGACGCCTGGCGGCATCACCCAGACCGTGCCCAATTCACCTGGCACCTCTTTCGACTCGCCAACCTCTCCAGGTGTCGCCTTGCCTCCGTCTGCTGGCGGCGGCTGACGGCATCCTTGGCGTTTCGGATGCGAGATAGACCCGGCACAGCGTCGGGCCTATCTCGTTGCAAGCGCTGACTTGACGCAGGGGGTCATTCCGGCGCAAGCCGGAATCCAGCACGCGAAGCGCAAAGAAAAAACTGGATACCGGCTTTCGCCGGTATCGCCGGTGCCGGTTGCTCCTATATTCAATCGCATGGACTTCAGTGACGAGGGCATCCTCATCTCGGCCAAGCCTCTCGGTGAGGCGAACACCATCGCCGAGCTGCTGACCGCGCGGCACGGACGCCACCTTGGCCTCGTGCGGGGAGGGCGGTCGCGCAAGATGCGGCCGCTGATGCAGCTCGGCAATCGCCTGAGCGTGACCTGGCGGGCGCGGCTCGCCGACCATCTCGGCGGCTTCAATGTCGAGCTTCTCGACCCTAACGCGGCGCGCGTTCTCGACGATCAGGCTGCGCTCGCGGCAATAGGCTCGCTCACCGGGCTCGCCAAGCTTCTGCCCGAGCGCGACCCGCATCCGCAGCTTTATCATGGCGCGCTCGAGGTGCTGGCAGCGCTCGACGATGCGAGACTCTGGCCGGCGCTGCTGGTGCGCTGGGAAATGATGCTGCTCCAGGATCTCGGCTTCGGCCTCGATTTGAGCGAATGCGCCGCCACCGGCAGCGACGCCGACTTGGTCTACGTGTCGCCGAAATCGGGCAGGGCGGTGTCGCGCGATGCAGGTCAACCTTATTGCGACCGGTTGCTGAAACTGCCCCGCTTTCTGCAGGATGAGGACCCGGCACCATCACCGGCCGATGCCCTCGCCGGGTTTGCGCTGACCGGCCACTTCCTTGAGCGCGACGTGCTTAGCCCGCATGGTCTCACATTGCCGGCAGCACGCGAGCGCTTGATCGCGCTATTGGCGCGCAACATAGGCACCGTCATTCCGGCGCAAGCCGGAATCCAGTAGCGCGAAGCGCAAAATCAAAAACTGGATCCCGGCTTTCGCCGGGATGACGCACAGAGCAGAGCTTGAGCCGACTCTCTCGATGCGGTAAGCGCAACGTATGGGAAAAAGACCGCCGCCGCCTGATTCGTCGGGCCCGATCGAGCCGGTGAACCTGCGCGAGGCTCTGGAAGAGCGCTACCTTGCTTACGCGCTCTCCACCATCATGCACCGGGCGCTCCCCGACGTGCGCGACGGCTTGAAGCCGGTGCACCGCCGCGTGCTCTACGCCATGCGCCAACTCCGCCTCGAGCCGCAGGGCGAGTTTCGCAAATGCGCCAAGATCGTCGGCGACACCATGGGCAACTTCCACCCCCACGGCAATCAGGCGATCTACGATGCTCTAGCTCGCCTTGCGCAGGACTTCTCCGTCCGCTATCCGCTGATCGACGGCCAGGGCAATTTCGGCAATATCGACGGCGATAACCCCGCTGCCGACCGCTACACCGAGGCGCGCCTGACCGAGATCGCGGCGCAGCTCCTCGACGGCATCGACGAGGACACCGTCGACTTCCGCCCGAATTACGACGGCCGCGAGCAGGAGCCCTCGGTGCTACCCGGCAATTTTCCCAACCTGCTCGCCAACGGCGCCTCCGGCATCGCCGTCGGCATGGCCACCAACATCCCGCCGCACAATGCCGGCGAGCTATGCGACGCGGCGTTGCATCTCATCAAGTTCCCCAACGCCACCGCCGACAAGCTCGTCGATTTCGTGCCCGGGCCTGACCTGCCCACCGGCGGCATCCTGGTCGAGCCGCGCGACTCCATCGTGCAGGCCTACAAGACCGGGCGCGGCAGCTTCCGCCTGCGGGCGCGCTGGGTGAAAGAGGATACCGGCCGCGGCACCTATCAGATCGTAGTCACCGAGATTCCTTATCAGATACCGAAAGCGCGTCTCGTCGCCCGCATCGCCGAGCTCTTGCAAGCCAAGAAGCTGCCTCTGCTCGCCGATGTGCGTGACGAGTCGGCCGAAGACGTTCGCCTGGTGCTCGAGCCGAAGAGCCGCAGCATCGATCCCGTCCTGCTTATGGAGCAGATGTTCAAGCTGACCGAGCTTGAGACGCGCGTGCCGCTCAACATGAACGTGCTGACCCGCGGCCTGGTGCCGAACGTGCTGAGCCTTCGCCAGCTGCTGCGCGAATGGCTCGACCACCGGAAAGAAGTGCTGGTCCGCGGCTCGAAGCATCGCCTCGCCAAGATCGACCACCGGATCGAGGTGCTCGACGGCTTCCTGATCGTCTACCTCAACCTCGACAAGGTGATCAAAATCATCCGCGAGACGGAGGAGCCCAAGCCTGCCTTGATGAAGGCCTTCAAGCTTACCGAAATCCAGGCCGATGCCATCCTCAACATGCGGCTCCGTTCCTTGCGCAAGCTCGAGGAGATGGAGATCAGGCGCGAGCACGATTCGCTCACCAAGGAGCGGAAAGAACTAAAGGCGATGCTCGCCTCCGACGACAAGCAGTGGAAGAAGATCTCCGACGAGATCAGGTCGCTGAAGGAGCGCTTCGGGCAGAAGACCGAACTCGGCCGCCGGCGCACGAGCTTCGACGTGGCGCCTGAAGGCATGGCCGAGGATTTGGCCGAAGCTCTGATCGAGAAGGAGCCGGTGACCGTGGTCCTCTCCGAGAAGGGCTGGATCCGCGCCGTCAAGGGCCATCTCGCCGAGCTTGACGGCCTCACCTTCAAGGAGGGCGACCGGCTGAAGCGCGCCGTGCGCACGCAGACCACAGACACCCTCTTACTCTTCGCCACCAATGGCCGCTTCTACACGCTCTCCCCCGACAAGCTGCCGAGCGGGCGCGGGCACGGCGAGCCCTTCCGCCTGATGATCGACATCGAGGAGACGGCAGACGCGGTCGAACTGTTCGAGCACGCGGAAGGCCGCAAGCTGCTCGTCGCGAGCACGAGCGGCCATGGCTTTATTGTCCCTGAGGACGAGGTGTTGGCTTCGACGCGCAAGGGCAAACAGATTCTGAACGTTGGCGCCGGCGATGAGGCGGCGGTGTGCGCGCCGGCCGAAGGCGACAGCGTCGCGATCATCGGCGACAACCGCAAGCTCCTGCTGTTCCCGCTGAAGGAGCTGCCCGAGATGCCGCGCGGCAAGGGCGTGCGCCTGCAGCGCTACAAGGATGGCGGGCTTGCCGACGCCAAGACCTTCTCCAAGAAAGAGGGCCTCACCTACATCGACTCCGCCGGCCGGAGCTTCATTCTCCCCGATTTGCGCGATTGGTGGGGCGTGCGCGCCCAGGCCGGCCGCCTGCCGCCGAAGGGCTTCCCCAAGTCAGGGAAATTCGGCCCGAAGTTCTGATTTCCCATACTCTTGTTGAGACCTCCCCAGACTTGCGTACATGTTGACTGCTACTTTAACGCGTAATACGCTTGCGCGCACTTCTGAAAGGCGCGGCGATGGTGAATTGGGACCGGCTGCCTGCCGAAGCAAAGACCTTTTTCAGCAGCGGGCTGTTTTTCATGCTGCTCGGCGGCCTCATCATGTACTTCGGTTACCGGCTCTCGAACGATCCCTTCACGCACTCTGCTTTCGTGTTTCTTGTCGTGATCCTTGGTCTGGCGCTGTTCCTGTTCGGAACAGGGACTAGCGCTTCCGGTGAGGGAACAAGCGGTCAGGTCAAGGTGGCAATTGCCGGAGGCGCCGGCGTGCTTGCCATGGTTCTCGGCTTTGGCGTCGCCCATTGGCGTGAAGATCTGACAGACGTTTTCGCATGAAACGATCGCCAAACTCCTCCCGCTGACGGATCTGTTGGTCAGCATCGTCGAGACCAAAGATGGAGCGATAGAAAAGTTTCACGAAGTCGACACAAGCGAAACAGTCGATGTTCCGACCTTGGCAGCGGCCAGCGATGACCGAGATTTGAGGCTCAATGCCTCAAGCATCCTCTACAAGGTGGTCGACGATGACAATTTGTGTATCGTTTTCCATCGCCTACGCGACCCGAAGCTCGGTTCTAGCGGGCAGCTCAATTTGCTCCAGATTGCGGTGTGGGGGGCCAATACCGCTGCGCGTGAGAACCTTCAGGCTGCTAAAGAAACGGTAGAAAAGCTCAAGGCGAGCGCTGAGGAAAATCCAAACCAGACGAGCGGTGATGGAGATAGAGCGCTTTACGTGAATACCCTGGACTCGCTCGCAAGCGGCAGAGAGCGCATGGCCAAACCGCTGCCTCCAAACAGCTACTGCGCTCGCTACAACGTCGATACGGGCGTTGCCGTACGAAGCGAGAGCGTTGCCGTACCAAGCGAGACACCGGCAGCCACTCCGCCGCCAGCTGCGCCCTCGCCCTAACGAAACCTCGGTTTAAGGCTTGCATTGTTCCGCAGTGCGCACCCAGCCCTTGGAGGTGAGGTGCTCCTGCGGCTGGAAGCGGTTCTTGTAGCGCATCTTGCGCGAGCCATCGATCCAGTAGCCGAGATAGACGAAGGGAAGCCCTAGGCTCCGCGCGAACTCGACCTGATCGAGGATCATATAGGTGCCGAGGCTGCGCGAGGACAGGTCGGGGTCGTAGAAGCTGTACACCATCGAGATGCCGTCGCTTAAGCGGTCGCAGAGCGAAACGCCGATCAGCGGCGCCTCGCCGGTCTCGGGGGCAGGGCGCAGGCGGTATTCGGTGACGCTCGTCTCCACCACGCTGTCTTCAACCATCAGCGAGTAGTCGAGCACCGACATCTCGGCCATGCCGCCGTCGCCGTGGCGCGCATCGATATAACCGCGGAACAGCGAATATTGCTCGGCGCTTGGGCTTGGCTCCATGCGGGCGGTCACCACGTCGCGGTTGGCGCGGGCGATGCGGTTCAGCGAGCGCCGCGACCGGAAGGCGTCGACCAGAATGCGCACCGGCACGCAGGCCGAGCAGGCGTCGCAATAGGGCATGTAGGCGATGTTCTGGCTTCGCCGGAAACCGCCCTTCAACAGGTTGTCGATGAGGAAGCCGGGCTTCTCGCGGGTGAGGTGGGTGAACAGCTTCCGCTCGAGCTTGCCCGGCAGGTACGGGCACGGCTGCGGCGCGGTGATGTAGAATTCCGGGAAGTTGCTCTTATGCTCGGTCACGACGCTATTCCAGGCGAATCTGCCCCTCGCCACCAAGCTTAGTGGATCAAGTGAGCACAGTGCAAATGCGGAACGAGCAAGAATTGGCTTGCGCCGGGCGCCTCTAGAAAAATTCTAATCCTCGGAATGGCAGGCTCAGCGCCGGTTCATGGCCACCACGCCTGCAAAAATGTCGTGCAGGCAACGCTTTTGCGGGTCGAACAGGCACCACAGAAGGATGGGGCAGAAGACCACGAAGGAGAACCAGAAGAGGAGGGCGTGGAACGCCGCGATCAGGGGCGACACTTTGCCCCCGAACCAGGTCCGCCATTCGAGGCCCATGAGCCGCTGGCCGATAGTCGCCGAATTCGGTCCGCCGATGGTGAGCGCGTTGTAGCCGAGGCCGACGATGGGGAAGATGGCGCCGAACAGGAGCCAGGCGAGGCCAAGGGTCACGATGCCGAGGACCGCCACCGCGAACACGGCGAGGAACCACAGCAAAGAGATGATGACGGCGTCGATGAGGAAGGCTACGAAACGCTTGCCGATGATGCCGTCGAACAGCTGCGGCTGCGTCACCGGATCGAAGGCCGGCGACGGGTTGCTGAAATCGATGCCGGAACGGGGCGGAATGGTTTTCTGCTCTGACATCTCTCGCGCTCTCAAAGGGTTGGCGTTCGACCGGTAGATGGTAGTTAAGGACTCAAATACAAGCGAAGAAACCGCCGGTAGGTTCCTCAGCGGGCGCCGAGCACCCGTCCGCCCCAGCCTTCGAGACGGCTCACTTGGAAACCTTCGGCCTCGAGTTTGCCGATGGCTTGCAATGCATGCGCCTTGTCCTTCGTCTCGATCATGAGATCGAGCGTGGCCCCTCTCGCGGGCACGTCGAGCAGCGTGCGGCGGTGGAAGACCTCCAGAATATTCGCCCCCGAAGCGCCAAGAATGGTGGCGACCCGGCCAAGCACACCGGGCTGATCGGTGATGGTGAGTCTAAGCGAAACGATTTTTCCGTCCCGCTCGAGCCCGCGCACGACAACGGAGGCGAGCATGCGGGGATCGATATTGCCGCCGCTGAGGTAGAGGCAGAGCTTGAGGCCGCGAAACTGCTCGGGCTCCGTCAGCAAAGCGGCAAGGGAGGCGGCGCCGGCACCTTCAGCGACGATCTTCTGCGAGGTGAGCAGGGCGCAGATGGCGCGTTCGATGGCTGGCTCGTCCACCAGCATGATGCGGGCGACCAAGGCTTTCACGATCGGCAAAGTAAGCTTGCCCGGTGCTTTCACCGCGATCCCATCTGCCAGCGTTTGCTCGGAGCAAACCACCGCTTCGCCGGAGAGGGCTGCATGCATCGACGGGCACGCCGCCGAAGAGACCCCGATCACGGCAAGGCTCGGCTTGAGCGCATGCGTCGCGATGGCATTGCCGGCGATCAAGCCTCCACCCCCAATCGGGACAACGATCATGTCGAGGTCGGGGACGTCCTCTAGGACCTCCAAGGCGATGGTGCCTTGGCCGGCAATGATGAGGGGATCGTCATAAGGATGAACGATGACGAGGCCGCGTTGTTCAGCGATTTCCACCGCACGGGTTTGCGCCTCGTACAAACCGCTACCCGAGAGGATGATTTCGGCGCCGAAAGCCTCCGTATTCGCCACCTTCACGAATGGCGTGTGCTCCGGCATCACGATGGTGGCAGGGATGCACAAGCGGCGGGCGTGAT
>Ga0134126_10005868_pt1 | contig 15354 bp, 11 predicted proteins | sample KB31752_FD_96881 | JGI IMG/M metagenome (GOLD analysis project Ga0134126, IMG submission 96881) | Terrestrial soil microbial communities with excess Nitrogen fertilizer from Kellogg Biological Station, Michigan, USA - KB3-175-2 | ecosystem: Environmental > Terrestrial > Soil > Unclassified ...
CCGGTGGGATTGATGTGGTACTTGGTATCAGCATCGAGCATGTGGCTGGGAATCACGGACTGGATTACGTGCCTGAGAACGTCGGTGCGGATTTTATTGTTATCCACCAGTTCGGAGTGCTGGGTAGAGATGACCACGGCATCCACGCGCATGGGCTTGTGATTCTCGTCGTACTCGACGGTGACCTGCGATTTGCCGTCGGGGCGCAGCCACTCCAGTTCACCGCTCTTGCGGACGTCCGCCAGGCGGTGGGTCAGCTTGTGCGCCAGCATGATAGGCGTGGGCATGAGTTGATCATTTTCGTTGGTGGCATAGCCGAACATCATGCCCTGGTCGCCGGCGCCGCCTGGGTCAACGCCCTGGGCGATGTCAGGAGACTGCTCATGGATGGAGGAGATAACCGCGCAAGTATTGCAGTCGTAGCCGTAGGTAGCGTCGGTATAGCCGACGGCGCTGACGGTGCCGCGCACGATGGCGGGGAAATCCACATAGGCGTTGGTGGTAATTTCCCCGGCGATAAAGGCCAGGCCGGTGGTCACCAAGGTCTCGCAAGCGACGCGGCTATAGGCATCCTCGGCCAGGCAGGCGTCAAGAATGGCATCGGAAATCTGGTCGGCGATTTTGTCCGGATGCCCCTCGGTGACCGATTCCGAGGTAAACAGGTAACGCTTTCTAGAAGGCACGGCAGAATCTCCTTATCAGGTGGGTATTGATGGAGTTAGCACCCCCACGGCGGGCCCGGGTAAAACAGGCTCAATGAGGGTAGCAGAGCGCCCCAAGGCGGGGCAATGCCACCTTCAGCGGATGGAACCATTTAGGGATTGAGGGGGGCGGAACGAGGCGCGGGCGGGAACGGATTGGCAGCCTGGATGCCGGGGTTACAAAGGTTTGTTGCCCCTTCGCAAAGGCGCTGCCTATAATACGCCAACCCCCTTTGCAAGCTCTTAAGGAAGCTGTGATGACCGAGGCCACGGGCACCGAGCGGAAGCGGTACCTCCAGGAACTGAGCATTTTCCATGACGTGGCGAAAGCCCTGACTTCGTCGCTGGACCTGGATTCCGTCCTGCAGACGATTATGGAAAAGATGGCGGAATACTTCCGCCCGGACACCTGGTCCCTGCTTATGGTGGATGAGGAGCGGGACGAATTGTATTTCGCCATCGCCATCGGGGATGCGGCGCAAAGCCTTAAGGAGATGAGGCTTAAGGTCGGCGAGGGGATCGCCGGCTGGGTGGCCCGGCACGGCGAGGGCCTGGTGGTGCCCGACGTTTATAACGACCAGCGGTTCGCGCGCCGGGTTGATGAGATGACCAAGTGGGAGACGCGCTCCATCATCTGCCTGCCGCTGCGGTCCAAACACCGGGTGCTGGCTGTTATCCAGCTGATTAACGTCAACATGGAGGGGTTTGGGGAAAACGAACTCTTCTTCCTGCAGGCGCTCTGCGATTACGCCGCCATCGCCATTGATAACGCGAAGGCCGTGGAAAAGATTCAGGAACTCACCATCACCGACGACTGCACCGGGTTGTTCAACGCCCGCCATCTCTACCAGATGCTGGACGCCGAGGTGTACCGCTCCGCCCGCTTCGGACACGAGTTCACAGTGCTGTTCATTGACCTGGACCACTTCAAGCAGGTAAACGACACTCACGGACACCTGGTGGGAAGCAAGCTGCTGGCCGAGGTGGGGAACGCCATCAAGGAAAACCTGCGGCTGATTGATTCCGCGTTCCGTTATGGCGGCGACGAATTCGTGGTGCTGCTGCCGCAGACGGGAAAAGACCAGGCCCTGATTGTGGCCAAGCGCCTGCGCGATTTATTCCGCACCAGCGCCTTCTGCGGTCCCGAGGGGCTGAAGCTGAATGTGCGCGCCAGCATGGGGCTGGCTACTTTTCCGGCCGACGCGCAGACCGCGCATGACATCATCCGCCAGGCCGATGAGATGATGTACGCAGTGAAGAACACCACCCGCGACAACATCAGCGTAGCCCAGCGGGGAGTTGTGAAGTAAAGCAGTTGCCTGCGGGCAGTTAGCTCTCAGTCTCAATTCACACCAGCTATCCGGCTCTCTTCGAAAGCGCAGCCTGGTGTGAGCGTAGCCTCAATCCCCGGCCCGTCCACAGACCCGACAATCGCCTATTCAGACACGATGACGCCGAGCCGGGATGGTTCGTATCAGGGCATGCCTTCAGGCATGCCGAGCAAAACCTGGCGCAATGGCGGGCTTTAGCCGCTGCGCTAGGTCTCGCCAGCGGCTGACAATTCAGTTGAGTGATCGGCACGGCTGCAGCCGTGCCCTGATGATACGACGCGACTGCCGGCGCAAGTCGGAAATGCTATTTCGCGGGCTCCGTCGGCCGGGTGAAGGATATGTTCAGACCGGTGGTGAAAATCACGTCATTCTTCTTCTTGCCCAGCGGTGGGTTGGTGACGTAAACGTCGCTGACCGAGTTCTGCCATCCCAGCCATTTGCTGATTTTGGTCACCGTGCCCAGGTCGAAAGTGCCGCGGTATTCCCCCAAGTCGCTCAAATCGGGGAAGAAGCCCAATTTTTCAGACAGCAGAGTGCCGGCGCCGAGCTTGTGGGTCAACTCCTCGCCCAGGACGCCGGCTGGGAAGTTGCGGGAGAAGGTGGTGTAGGCCTCGTGGGTGTAGTTCAAGCCGGCAAGAAGATCGAGGGTGGTGGCGGGATTGTTGATGGCGTGCAGGCCCAGGCCGCCGCCCAGGACCGAGCGCAGGTCCAGGTTCTGCAAGTCGTCAGTGGCAAAATCCGCGCTGCCAAAGCCGAACAGGCGCTGGGTCAAGTCATGGTCGTACCGGGTTCCGCCCCGGATGGCATTGGCGGTGGTGGCCGGAAAAGCGCCGGGAGCGTCGTTGGTGGCGTAAACCGAGTTGGCGTAGAGGCCGAGCTTATCGTGCAGGGTCTTGCGATCGGCGGTGAAACTCAGCGCCATATTCTTGCTCTCACTGTTGCCGCGGGTAAGGGCAAAGCCGAAATTGGCGCCGCCCTCCCAGTTTTGCAGCCAGCCAGGATTTTGCGCCTGATCGTAGGTGGCCTGCTCGGTCTGGCTGCGGATGCCAGATACGTCTGACTTGGCGACGGGCACGTTTTCCCCATTCCTCTCCTGCACTTTCCAGGAGCCATCCTGGGCCACAACCTGGCCCACCAGCGTGCGGCCATCCTTCAGTTGCAGGTGTAAAGGCGCGCTGGAGGAAATGGATTGCACCGCCGTCCAGTCGACCGTCACAGGGCCGGCGTACTCCGTATTGATGACGAGCTGCTTGCCGTCGGACTTGACGATGGTGCCGCTAAGCCGGTCGCCATTTTGGAGGGCGATCTGGTCGGCGCAGGACGCGCAGCAAAGCAGGGTGATACAGCAAAGCAACAGCAGGTGACGGCGCATTGCACTTTCCTCACATAGCAGATTCGACGAAGTTGGCGCTGGCAGATGCGGCCGCACGCCCGCAATATCAGAGCGAAAATGCAGAGTACCGGGTTGCCCAAAATGGGAATTGTGCGGCTTTGGGCCTGACTTGGGTGCGCTACATCACAGCAGAACAATTGCCCGCCTGCAATAGTAAAAGCGAGTATCTGCGCCACTCGACCCCCCCGATCGAAGAGCCCAGGCTGAGGAGGCAACGCAAATGCATACCAGGACCAGCATCTTTGTGCTTCCCGCACTTCTGCTCTGCGCCACCGTGGCATCATTGGCGCAGCAGGCAAAGGTGCGGGTGGAAGTAGCGCCGCCGGAAGCGTACGTTTTCGTGGACGGCCAGGCTATGGGCGAGGGCAGCCACACATTGGCGCTCACGCCCGGGGAACATCATTTTGCTGTTTATAACTACGGTTACGCGCCGCAGGTGCATGCCGTCACGCTCAAGGAGGGCAGCAATTTACCGCTTAAAGTCCGGCTAGAAAAGACCGGCGAAGAAGTTTCCGGACCGTGGGGGCGCATCCAGATTGAAGGCGCGCCGCGAGCCGTCGTTCTGCTGAACGGAAAAACCCCGGAATACATGGTCGGCCATGGTGATGAATTCGACCACAACTTCCTTTGGAAGCAGCAACTGATCGTTCCACCCGGAACCCACCAGCTCACGCTCATCGAAAAAGACAAAGAGGTGTGGTCGGGGCCGGTGACGGTACCCGCGAACCAGCGCGTCATCGTGGACGTGGCGCACGGAAGCAAGCAGACGGTTAAACCATGGTCCGCGGGCGCGAACATCAAATCGCTACCCCGGTTCAAGGCGGGCATCGCCAGCGCGACGGTTGCAGTTGCGCCTGTGAGCAGCAGCTTGAATGCCGCTCCCGGGCAGGTAAACTGCGGCCAATCCACCCAGCTGGCCTGGACGTCCAAAGAAGCGCTGCACACCTCCATCACTTTCGATAGCGAGACGCTGAACGAATTGCCGGCCGCCGGCGAACGTTCCGTGCAGCCCGCGCACACCACAACCTACAACATGCAAGCCGCCGGACCGGGCGGCATCGCCAAATCGAGCGCGACCGTGGATGTGAACAACGCGATCCAGAGCTCGCTGGCGGTATCCCCCCGCGAAGTGCGTTATCGCCGCATCGGCAACAAGGTGGTGGAACAGGGTTCGGCCAACCTGCAGTGGTCAGCCGCCAACGCCGACTCGGTAACCCTCGAGCCGGTGGGAACGGTCACCCCTACCGGCCAGCAGACAGTGCAGCCGTTGCCGCAACAAACTAAAGAGGGTGCGGTGGATGAAACCCAGACTTATACCCTGACGGCCAAGAACAACTGCGGGGGCACGGAAACGCGCACCGCGACGGTTCACCTTACCGGCGCAATCGAGCCTTTGCCGGAAATCGCCCTGGGCAGCGTGTTCTTCCCCACCGGCTATCCCGATCAGCACCACCCCGCGATCGGCCTGGTCCGCAGCCAGCAGAAAGTGCTGATGCAGGCAGCCGAGGAATTCAAGAAGTACCTGGAGTATGACTCGGCGGCACAGCTCAAGCTGGTGGCCAACACCGACGAGAGGGACTCCCGGCGGCGCAACCAGGCTCTGAGCGAACGGCGGGCAGCCCGGGTAAAGGATTACCTGGTTGCAGCGGGCGTGCCCGCGGCCAGCATTCAGACGATTGCGCAGGGCAAGGACCATCAGCTCAGCGTCACCGAAGTTCGAGGACTCGAGCAGCAAAATCCGGACAAGCCTTCGCGCATGCGGGCCAACTGGCAAACGATCGCGTGGGCCTACAACCGGCGGGTGGACATCGTGCTGCTGCCCAAGGGGACGGCGTCAGCACAGTTCTTCCCCCATCATGTGGAAGACGTAAAGCTGCTGCGGGATGCCGGGTGGCAGAGCCGCAGGCTGGTGGATAAGGCGGGGCAGGTGAAAGGCCCTGAGGAAGCCGTCATGCAATTGGTTCCCTAGGCTGCACACTGCGACGGAAAACACGGGCCGGCATTCAGCGCCGGCCCTTTTCATGGGCAAGTACGGCTGACACGGTCAAATCACTCTTCGCGCAGGGCAATCATGGGATCGAGCCGGGCGGCGCGCTGAGCGGGCAGGAAGCTGGCGGCAGCCGCGGCGGCGGCGAGGATGGCGGCTGAGGCTACAAGCGTCAGGGGGTCGTCTGGTTTCAGACCGTAGAGCAAGGCGGCAGCCGCGCGGGCGGCGAACAATGACAACAACGCGCCCACGGCGAGTCCCACCGCAAGCAGAGTTCCCGCCTCCCCCATCACCATCGCCACGATGTCACGGCGGTTGGCGCCCAGGGCCATGCGGATGCCAATCTCACTGGTGCGGCGCGCCACCATGTAGGAGATCACGCCATAGAGCCCTACGGTGGCCAGAAGACCCGCCAGGAAGCCGAAAAATTCCCACAACATGGCCAGCAGGCGCTCGCGCAACAATCCTTCCCGGATCTGGTCGGCGAAAACCTTAAATTGCAGATCAATGGCGGGATTGGCCTGGGCAACGGCGGTTTTGATTTCCTCCATCAGCGAACCCACACTCAGAGTTGAACGCACCAACATGGTGGCGTCGGGGTCGGGTTCTCTGTCCTGGGCGGCCGGCGAGTAGAAGATAGGGGGGAAATCCTTGCGCAGATCGTCGTACTTGGTGTTCTTGACCACTCCAATAATTTCTGTAAGCGGGTGCGGCTGGTCGGGGCTATCGCCGGCGCGAAAGGTCTTGCCTAGCGGGTTACTGCCGGGAAAAAACTTCTGGGCAAACGCTTGATTGACGATCGCGACCGGGGGCGCATTCAAATTGTCGCGGCTGTCGAAGTCGCGGCCGGCCAGCAGCGGCGTTCCCATGGTGCTAAAGAAACGATCGCTGACCCGGTTCAGGTCCGCTGGCTCCTTCTTTTCGCCGTTGATAAAAACGTCGTTGTTGGAGAAATTGCCGCCGAGGGGCACGACCATGGCGATGGCCGCCCTCTCCACACCGGGCAGCGCGCGTATCCTCTCCAGCAGTTCGCGTTTGAACTCCAGCCGCTGCGCGGAGGGAATGTTGAGCCGCGTGAAATCGGCGTCGGCCACCAGGATGCCGGTGCGCTGGAAGCCGGCATCGAGGGTCAGCAGTTTGTGCAGGCTGCGCACGAATAAAAGGGCGCCCACCAGCAGGACCAGCGACAGTGCCACCTGGCAGACGACCAGAATGCGACGCGTGCTAAAGCGTTCGCGAGTGGCGGTGAGGCCCCGGCCAGCGGTGTTCATGGCCACCGCAGGAGGCGTCCGCACCGCGCGCAGGGCGGGCGTTAACCCGAACAGCAGGCAAGTGAGCGCTGCCAGCCCGGCGGTGAAGGCAAGCATGCGCCAATCCGTAGCCAGGTCGAGCACCACCTGTTGTCTCTGTGTGCTCAGGTAGCGCACCAGGAAGCGGCTGATAGCGCCCGCCAATCCCAGCCCCAGGATAGCGCCCAAGATGGCGAGGAAAAGGCTTTCCGTCATTAGCTGGCAAAGAAGGCGGCCTTTGGCCGCGCCCAGCGCCAGTCGCACCGCAATCTCACGCTCGCGCGCGCTGGCGCGCGCCAGCATCAGGTTGGCCAGATTGGCGCAGGCAATCAGCAGCACCAGCCCGGCAATTCCCAGCAGCAGCCAGAGCGAGGACTCGTAATCGCTGCGCAGTTCCGAAACTCCGTTACTGGCCGGCAGAACGCCCAGGCGAAAGTCCAGGTAATGCTTCACTTCTCCCGCGGCGTAAGAGGGTGGCACGGTTTCCCGGAACACGGCGGGCGAAATCGCCTGCAGTTGCGCGTTGACCTTGGCCAGCGGCCAGGCCGGCTTTATGCGTCCGATTGCGCACAACCACCAGGTGAAGCGTCGCGTGAGGCGGTGGTCCTCCGGGTGAAGGATGGTGTCGGCACAAAGCGGCACCGCGACATCGAAAGCGCGGCCGATTTCCAGCCCGAAGAAACCGGCCGGCGCGACGCCTACGATCTGGAAGGGGTGGCCATTCAGGTCAAGGGTAGAACCGAGAACCGAAGCCTTGCTCCCATATTGCCGTTCCCAGAAACCATATCCCAGAACCGCCACTGGCGAGCCGCAACCGGGGCGATCATCAGCGGGTTCCAGCACGCGCCCCAAGGCCGCGCCCACCCCGAGCACGCTAAAAAAATCGCCGCTCACCAGCAGTCCGCGACCTTTTCGTACTTCTCCGCCGCTGTTCAGGTTGAAAGAGTCACCGGACCAGGCAAACATGCCGGAGAAACTCTGTTGGCGCTCGCGGATCTGCTCAAACTGAGGATAGGTCAAATCGGGGTAGGGGCCGTTGAAGTCACCGGTGCGGCTGTGAGGTTCGGGAATCTTAATGCGCACAAGTTGCTGCGGATCCCTCACCGGCAGCATGCGCATGCGCACCGTGTCCAGCATCTGGAAGATGGCGGTGTTGGCGCCAATACCCAGAGCGAGAGAAATAACGGCTACGGCGGTGAAAGCTGGGTTGAGGCGGAACAGGCGCGTGGCATAACGAAGGTCCTGCCAAAGCGCCACCAGGACGGAAGCTCTGTTGTTCTCGCCCAGAACAGGAACGGGGAAAGCGGCACATTCCGAACGAGAAAATTGCTTTGTCAATTCCTCTTCCGAGAGCTCCGCCAGAGCGGCGCGTGTTGCTTCCCCCTCGGACATGCCGGAACGGCACAATTCCTGGTAACGATCGTCGAGGTGCTGGGAGAGTTCTTCAACGATTTCCGCTTCGCGCGCCAGCGACAGGCCGGCGCCGCTGAGCCGCGAGCGGACCTGGTGCTTCCAGTCAGGCATTTTCCATTCCCGTGACGCGGTTCATGGCGGCCACAAATTCGCGCCAGATGCCGCGCTGCGACTTGAGCATTGCGCGGCCGGCGACGGTCAGGCGGTAGTAGCGGCGCCGGCGCTGCCCCGATTTTTCGACCCAGCGGCCCTGGATCCAGCCGCGCTTCTCCAGGCGATATAGCAGCGGGTAAAGCGAAGCGACATTAAAGTGAAGAGCGCCGCCGGAGCGCTGATCAATCAAGCTATTGATCTCATAGCCGTGGCGGGCGCGGTGCTCCAGCAGTGAGAGGATGAGCAGCTCCGCGCTTCCCTTCTTCAGTTCGCGATCCAGCATGCCTGCCATATGTGGCATAAACATATATGGCAATAGCAGGGTGGTTGTCAAGAGGAGCTGCGCGGCACGCCGGAAGGCGCTCCAGAAGCAGGTGCTTCCGTTTCTCGCACTTACTGGCTCTTGGGGCGGGGCTGAAGAATAGGAGGCTGGTTGCTGGCGGGTTTGGCGACTGCCGGCTTCCAGGCCAGCGGATTAGCGGGAGCGGCAGGATTGACGCCGAAATCCCAAACCTCCAAATTCATTTCCTTGGGGCTGAGCATTTCCACCACTGCATATTCGCCGAACTGCAGATCCGCGGTGGGGGTGATCTTCACCCAGTTGCCGGCCAGGCGCTCGGCGGTGCTGGGTACAAACTTCTGCTCCTGCGTGACCTTGCCATAGACGGCGATCTTGAGGTCCCCGAGGATGCGCTTGCCATCTTTGGGCTGCAGGCGCACCAGGCGATATTGGGCAGCGGTTGGATTTGGCGGCTGTGCTTCCTTTTGCGCCGGCGATTTCCCGTTCGACTTGGATGGCTCTGTGCTGGCGGTGGCCGGGGCGGCCTGAGGCTGCACGTCGGAAGAATTGATGAAAAAACCGGGACGGGGCGTGTGCACCTGAATGGCTGCGTGCCCGCCCGGCAGTTCGATGAGTTGTTTTCCGGCAGATAAGGGATTGATGGTAGCGGTCAGGATGTTGCGTTTCAGATTGCGGTTCAGGTCGCCGGCCGTCTGCTGCATTTCTAGCAACTGCGGCTGACCCTGGTAAGCATCGAGCACGAACACACCTTCGAAATCGGGCAGGTCGAGGCCGGGAGCGGCTTGCGGCGTGGGCGCCGAGTCAGCGGTGTCGGCATCAAGCTCCTTATCTACCTGCTGCTGAATTTCCGGCGGAGGAGCGCCCGTCTCCCGTGCCTGGTTGTACTTATTGGTAGCGTCCCAGTCCACCAGCGACTTAGGCATTTCTTCCCACTCGTTGCGCTCGGCGCTGTAATAGCGCACCCGGTCACCCTTGAGCTCCCACTTGGTGACGGCCTGATAGGAGCCGTCGTTGAGGATGAGGCGCTTGGCCAGTTCCTGCGCCTGGGCGGGCGTAATCAGGGCCAGGGCCAGCAGGGCGGCCGCCACGATGGAGAACCATCTCCGCATAGCAGTATTATCGCGCTTCCAGGAAGTCTGTGCTGGTTAGATGCGGGTGGCCGGGAAGCGACTGCGAAGAAAATGGAGTCGAGTACAATGGGCGGTCGGAAAAGCACTTAGCCGTCAGCACTCGGCCCTTAAGAGTTGGAGATCACCATGAAAACCCGGTTCAACCTGGTCATAATTCTTGCCGTCTGCCTGGTTCCCGGAGTCGCACTGTGCGGCTCTGGGCCGAACCCCGCGCCGGCGGCGCCCCCCTCTCCGGCTGAGGACGGCACCATGCCGGCCCTGACCGCCATCGCCGGCCAAGGCATGATGGATACCCATGCCTACGATGAACTGGAAGACCTGAGCGACAACATTGGCGGGCGCCTCACCGGTTCGCCCCAGGCGGCCAAAGCCATCGAGTGGGGACAAGCGCGGATGCGGGCCATCGGCCTAAGCAACGTGCATGCTGAGAAGTGGCAGCTTTCGCATGGCTGGACCCGGCTTTCCGCCATCGCCGAACTCACCGCTCCCATACAACGGAAGCTGAGCGTGGATTCGATGGGCTGGGTGGGCTCCACGCCCCAGGGCGGGATTGAGGGCGAACTGGTGCCGGTCAACATGTACCAACTGGACCAGGAAATGAAGGACAACAGCGGCAAGTGGGCGGGCAAGATTCTGCTGATCGTGCAAAAGGGCGACAAGCCGAGCCGCGAAGAGAGGACGAAGATGTTCGGTAAGTTCGGGCCCTTTCTGAAGGCGGCCTATGCGGCGCACGCCGCGGGAGTGATCGGCGGGCAGGGCGGTTCCACGGCCGAAGGCATGCACCTGACGCATACCGGCGCGCTGGGCTTCGACACCTACTACGACATCCCCGTGGTCAGCATGATTGCGGAGGACCAGGAGCAACTGGAGCGCTTCCTCGATCACGGCAAGACCGTGCGGGTGAAGCTGGATGTGCAGAACCGGGTGACCGGCACGGTAGAGAGTGCCAACGTAGTGGGCGAGGTTCCGGGAACGGAACATCCGGAAGAGGTGGTGGTGATCGGCGGCCACCTCGATTCCTGGGACCTGGCGGAGGGCTCCACCGACGATGGCGTGGGCGTGGCCACCACGCTGGGCGCCGCCGAGGCCATTATGAAATCGGGTCAACGGCCTCGCCGCACCATGCGGTTTGTGCTCTTTACCGGCGAAGAGCAGGGCCTGCTGGGCTCTCTGGCCTACACCAAAATGCACAAAGACCAGATGAAGAACCACGTGGGCGCCGTGATCCTGGACAACGGGCAGGGGCCGGTGGTCAGCCTGAACCTGGGCGGGCGTGATGACCTGATTGCAGCGGTAAAGAAATTCGCCGACTCGGTGAAGGCGTTTGGCGACGTTAAGGTGGACGACCGCACCGTGTTCGGCACCGATGCCGGGCCCTTCATTCTGGCGGGGCTGCCGGGCATTAACATGGGACAGGACTCGCCCGAGTACAAGTACACGCATCACTCGGCGGTGGACACCTTCGACAAAGTGAAACCCGACCTGCTCACCCGCGACAGCACGCTGATGGCGCTGACCTCGTTCTGGATTGCGGACCGGCCGGAGCGGCTGGCCAGCCCCTGGTCGCCGCAGCAGACGGCCGCCATGCTCACGAAAAAACATGAAGACCAGATCCTGAAGATGTTTGGGATGTGGCCCTTTGGAGACCTGGGCGGCAGCGCAACCGAGAAAACGAAGACGGGCGGGAAGTAAATCCTATTCACCGCCGTGACGCCGAGTTCCGAGAGGAATTTTTGAACGATGCGATTTTGGTTTAACAAGTCCTTCTCGGCGCGGCGGCTCGGCGGTAAGAACTTTCCCGGGGGTGATGTACTAGTCGAAGTTGTTCTTCTTTCCTTTCCGCACGTAGGCCACCGTCTCGCCAATGTGGTTGCGGCTGTGCACGGCCTTCTTCTTCGCCAAGTGGCCGAACATCTGGATGCCAAACCCACCGTCCAAATCATTGGTGATGCGCTGCCGCCATGGCCGGCGCACGATCTGGGTGGTTAGCCGCCGGGTGGTGCGCGGCTGGGTCATGATGTGGTCGGCCAACTGGTAGGCGCGCTCCAGGAGTTTGGCGCGGGGCACAACTTCGTTCACCATTCCGTATTCCAGCGCCTTCTTGGCATCAATCGCTTCGCCGGTCAGCAGCGCATAGGCGGCCCGCTTCACCCCCAACAGTTCCTGGAAGCAGCAGTGGATGCCATCTCCGGGCACGGACCCGATGTCGTAGTGCAGGTCGTAGATGATGGCGTCCTCGCTGCAGATGGTGAGGTCGCACATCAGGCAAATTTCGCTGTGAAAACCGGGGCCGTTGAAAACGCCGATGGTGGGAATCTCCAGATCGTTGATGAGCGCGCTGACGTTGATGCGGCCATCCTTATAAGCGTATTCATACGCCCAATACGCCAGGTCCTCCTGCTCCAGCTTGAAGCCGTCGCTGTCGGAATCCATCATGAATTCCTCGCCGGAGCCGGTCAGAATCATGATTTCGTTCTTGGGGTCGGCGCCGATGGTCTTCAGCAGTTGCCCCAGTGAGCGGTGGTTCTCCACGCTCAACTGGATGGGGCCGCCGCGGGTATGGGCCTGCACCAGGATGACGCCGTCATCCCGGCGCTCCAATTTATAGTGCTCCTTGAAACGCTCTTGGTATTCTTCAAATTCGGGAGTTTGAATGAAGGCCATAGCCTGATTCCTTCCTTGCAATTTTTCGGTCGCCCTCGACCCGTTCACACCGGCGCATAAGCGCCGGGCGAGCTTTCGATTACCGGAGCGGAGGGCACCGGCCGATCCAGCCCCAGCCCGCGCCAGGCCACATCAAGAATGTTCTGAGTTCCCAGGCCGTAGCGCTGGAAGAGAAATTCGCGGCTGCCAGATTCGGCAAAAACGTCGCCGATGCCTACTCGGCGCAAGGGGACGCCCAGCCCGGCTTCGGCCAAGGCCTCGGCTACGGCCGAGCCCAGTCCGCCGATGATGTTGTGGTTTTCAGCGGTGATGACTATGCGGCTGTGCCGTGCCGCGGTCACAATGGTGGGTGTATCGAGCGGCTTAATTACCGGAACATTGAGGGCGGTGACAGTGAGCTGATTGCTCTCCAACACGCGCGCCGCGGCCAGAGCCGCCGGAATCATCATTCCCGCCGCGATAATGCACACGTCGCTGCGCCCGCTGCCTGTCAACACCTGGGCCTTATCCAGATCAAGGCGGTGATTGTCGTCGAAGATGATGGGAGTCTCGCCGCGCTTGAGGCGCATGTACACGGGACCAGGGCGATCGGCAATGGCGGCCACTGCCTGCCGGACCTCGAGCGCATCCGCGGGCTCCACCACCGCCATGTTGGGCAGAGCACGCATCAGGGCCACATCGTCAGTAGCCTGGTGGCTGGGGCCTCCCGGGCTGGACAGGCCGGGCATGAAACCGACGATTTTTACATTCAGCGCGGGATACGCCACGGCCATGGCGACCTGGTCAAAGCAGCGGCGGGTGCAGAACACTCCGAAGGTGTTGACGAACACCGTATGACCGGCACGCGCCAGGCCGCCGGCAATGCCCATCATATTGGCTTCGGCCATGCCGACATTAATGAAGCGCTCGGGCAGGGCATCGCGAAAGATATCGGTCTCGGTCTGGCGGGTCAGGTCGGCGCCCAGGCAGATGATTTCCGGCCTTTGCCGCGCCAGCTCCAGCAGCGCCTGGCCATACGGCTTGAGCGTGATTTCGTAGGGCGGGTTATGCAAGCGCAGCCTCCAGTTCGACGATCAGGGCGCGCTCCAGAGCGGCGTCGAGCTTAATGAAGTGGCCATCTGCGCTGGATGGAAGGGAGCGCACGCGGCCGAAGATGTTCGTGCGCGCCAAAATCACCAGCGGCTCGGATCCGGCAGAGCGGCTGGCCAAAGCAATGGAGAGCGCGTCCACGTCGTGGCCATCCACCTCCAGCACCCGCCATCCGAAGGAGCGCCACTTCTCCGCCAGCGGCTCGATGGCAATCACAGATGTGACCGGGCCATCCACCTGAGAATTGTTAACGTCCGCCACCACCACGAGCCGGCCCATGCGGCGGCGGTTGTGGGCGGCGAACATGGCAGCCTCCCAGGTTTGCCCTTCCTGCATTTCGCCATCGCTGACGAAGGCGTAGGTGTCGCGGTCTTCACCGGCGAGATGAGCAGCCAGAGCCAAACCGATCGCGCCAGAGAGCCCCTGGCCCAGCGAGCCGCACACCAGGTCCACCAGCGGCGTGCGTTCCGTGCCGATGGCTTCCAGCAGCGCGCCATCTTTGCCATAGGACTCAAGTTCCCTGGGGTCGAGCAGGCCTACCTCGGCGGCGACGGCATAGAGACTAATGACGTAGTGGCCGGGCGCCAGGACGAACCGGTCACGGCCAGGTCGAAGCAAACCGCTGCCGAACAGGACGGCAAATATTTCCGCGGAGGATAAGGCCTGCCCGAGATAGCCGAAGCCTTGGATGGCGACCATGCGCGTGGCATTCAGACGGATGCCGGTCGCTAATCGACGCAAATCGCAGATTGCCTGCTGCCGCCCTGCCATGGCCCTTGTTGCCTCGCTTCCTGAACGCCAAATAAGTGCGCAGCACTCTATAAGATTGGAGGAACAACGGGCAAGTGCAGAAATCACCTTCGAACTTCTCCGCCAGAATTTTAGGGAGTTCTTCGCGAACTCGGCTTCTCGGGGTGAAAAGGGCTTTGGACTTTTACTCGACAGTCACCTTGAGCAGTTGAGTATTGACGCCGCCGGCCGGTCCCTGCGCGGTAACGGCGACAGTAGAGGGGCCTTCCGGGAGGACCAGGAAGTGCTTAAAGCCACAGTTTTCGAAAATCAGGGGCACGCGCTCGCCATTGATCATCACCGCCGCATCGCACTCGGCGGTGCCTTTGATTTCCACGATCTGGCCGGTTTGCCGCACCTCGGTGATCTTCAGCTTGGGGGTGGGCGGGCCAGTGGCAACGCGTTGCGCCACGGGCCGCAGCGCAGAGGGCTGCACGCCGGCCTGAGTAGCCCCAGAACCGCTGCCCAGCGGCCACAACCACCAGCCTAGCCCGGCCAGCAGCAATATAGCGACCACACAGGACAAGGGCCGCCCCGGGGCCTTGATCGCCGGGAGCTTGGTTCGTAAGCTGGCCAGATAAGACATAGATGCGCTTGCGCCTGTCCTGCGGGCACACGGGGACCTGCGCTATTTCACCATCATAGTAAGGAAAATCAGTCACTTGCCCAAGTCACGAGAGTAATGCCCCCCCTTTGAGGAGGGTGTGGAGTAGGTCCTCAGCCATAGGGGTGCAAAGGCTTTCGGCGCAGGGGCCGAGGCCCTGCTCCACCCCAAATTAAACGTCGCGCCTCCTCGGGAGGAGAGCCATTTCCCCGTCCTCTTTTGGGGCTAGTTCCCGGCTGGAAATTCTGCCATAATTGATTGTGCACCCAGCCTGCACGCAATCCCTACTACAACTCAGAGCGAGGCGACGATGTCGGCAAAGTATATCTTCGTGACCGGCGGGGTAGTGTCTTCCTTGGGCAAGGGCTTGGCGGCGGCCTCGATCGGTTGCCTGCTGGAAAGCCGCGGGCTCAAAGTCAACATGCAGAAGATGGACCCGTATCTGAACGTGGATCCGGGAACCATGTCGCCCTTCCAGCACGGCGAAGTTTTCGTCACCGACGACGGCGC
>Ga0134126_10005869_pt1 | contig 15352 bp, 16 predicted proteins | sample KB31752_FD_96881 | JGI IMG/M metagenome (GOLD analysis project Ga0134126, IMG submission 96881) | Terrestrial soil microbial communities with excess Nitrogen fertilizer from Kellogg Biological Station, Michigan, USA - KB3-175-2 | ecosystem: Environmental > Terrestrial > Soil > Unclassified ...
CAACGCCGACCTCGTCGCCCGCGTCGCCGAATTGCCGGCGGTGCGCGCCTGGCTCGATCGGAAGGGTTAGGACGTGCTGCCGTTCCCAAAATACGCCCGTCATTCCCGCGAAGGCGGGAATCCAGTTTTCTTTCGAGCGCCCATGGTCGCGGCGGGGAACTGGATTCCCGCCTTCGCGGGAATGACGGCGGTGAAGCTGGCGAGAGGTGAGGGAAAGTCGACGCGCCAGATCAGGGTCGTATCCTGAATGGCTAACCCGCCCGCCACCGCCCAGGAGCGCCGCGACGCGCTGAGCGGAATCGTCGAGGCCGAGGGGTTTTTCCGCGTCAATCCGCCGTTCCTGCTCGACATCAATCCCTATTTCGAGCTCGCTGGCGAGGAATTTGGCCGAAGCCTCCTCACCACGCTCGCCAGTGACGGCGCCGAATACTGCCTGAGGCCGGAATTCACGATCCCGATCGTCGCGCAATATGTCCGGCAGGGGCTGGTGGGGAACTCGGCGGCCTATAGCTATATGGGGCCGGTGTTCCGGCAAGCCGGCGACGGGCCGACCGAATATGTGCAGGCCGGGGTCGAGTTCCTCGGACAGGCCGATGGCGACAGGGCGCTGGACGAGGCTTTGACTTTTGCGCGCCGTATGCTGGCGGTCTATGGCGTCGAGGCTCCGCGCATCCGGCTCGGCGGCGTGGCGCTGTTCGAGGCGATCCTTGCCGGGTCCGATATGCCCGACGTCTGGCGGCCGCGCATCCGCGCGCGCTTCGGCCATCCCGACGCCATGGCGCGGCTGCTCGACCGGCTGGCGGAGGTGCATAACGGGGCGAACGGGGCGGGCGAGCCGGTCGATGTGGCGGCGGTCAGCGCAACCGTCTCCGAGCAGATGCAGGCCGGCGGGTTCAATCCCGACAGCGGACGCAGCGCGCGCGAGATTGCCGAGCGCTACGCCGAAAAGCAGGCGCTGGCCGCCGCCCATGTGCCGCTGGCGACGATCGAGTTGCTGCGCCGTTACCTTGCCATCGAAGACAGGGCGCCGGCCGCGCTCGAAGCGGTCGAACAGCTGACGCGCGGGGGCAATTTCGAGTCGGCCGGGCCTCTCGTGGCGTTGCGCAAGCATCTGGCGATGCTCCGGGCGGTGCTGCCACAGGCGACAGTCAGCTTCGAGGCCAGCTTTTCGCCGCGCCTCGACTATTACACCGGCATCGTCTTTCAGATGCTGTCGCCGGGGGGCGCGGTCCTGGCGAGCGGCGGGCAATATGACCGGCTGCTGCAGCGGCTGGGGGCGAGCCAGCCGGTGACGGCGGCAGGTTGCGCGGTCTGGATCGACCGGCTCGAAGAGGAGCTGTTGCTGTGACCGGATTGACGCTTGCCATTCCCTCCAAGGGACGACTCGAGGAAGAGACGCGCGAAGTCTTTGCCAATGCCGGCGTGAAAATCGACCGGGCAGGGGGCGCGCGCTCCTATTTCGGCACCGCCGAGGGATTGCCTGATCTCGCCGTCCGCTTCATGCCGGCAGGCGAGATCGCGCGCGAGCTGGTGCGTGGCAGCGTCGAGCTCGGGGTCACCGGGACCGATTTGATCGAGGAGGCGACCGAGGCGAGCCAGGATGTCGTGCTGCCGGCTCACCCGCTCGGTTTCGGCAAGGCCGATGTCGTCGTCGCGGTGCCCGAGCCCTGGATCGACGTCACGCGGATGGCCGACCTCGCCGATGTCGCCGCCGACTTTCGCTCACGGCATCACCGCTGGCTCAGGATCGCGACAAAGTACGGCAACCTGACCCGCCGTTTTTTCGCCCGGCACGGCATGATCGAGTACCGCATCGTCGAGAGCACGGGCGCGACCGAGGCGGCCCCGGCCGCCGGCACGGCCGACCTCATCGTCGATATCACCACGACCGGCTCGACGCTGGCCGCGAACGCGCTGCGGGTGCTGGAGGACGGGCTGATCCTCAAGAGCGAGGCGCATCTGTTCGTCTCACGCCGCGCCTCGTGGGGGGCGGAGAACAGGGCGCAACTCGACCAGTTGCTCGCCCGGCTCGGCTGGGCGGTAAGCGGGCTTCCGGGCGGATCAGACTGATTGGCGGTCCCTACCTCTCCCGCACCGCGGCGATGCCGAGATAGGTCAGCCGTTTCGCCTCGGCGCGGGCGGTGACGATGCTGTCGAGGATCACGGCGCAGCTCGCCGACAGAAGCGCGCCCAGCATCACGACGGCGGCCAGCAGCGCGGTCGGCAGGCGCGGCACGAGGCCAGTCTGCAGGTATTCGAAGATGATGGGGATGCCGAGCACCAGCGAGGCGATGGCGCCGCCGGAGGCCAGCAGCAGGTAGAACTGGCGCGGCCGCTCGCGCATGTAGAGCCTCAAGATCGCCTTGAGGATGCGGGCGCCGTCGCGATAGGTGGTGAGTTTGCTCTCCGTTCCCTGCGCCCGCTCGCCATAGTCCGTCGGCAGCTCGGCATAGGGCGCGCGGAGTTCGAGCGCGTGAATGGTGAGTTCGGTCTCGATCTCGAAGCCTTTGGAGAGGGCCGGGAAGGATTTGACGTAGCGCCGCGAGAACACGCGATAGCCCGAGAGCATGTCGGTGAAGCCAGTCCCGAAGATGTGGGCCACCGTGCCGGTCAGCAGGCGATTGCCGAAGCGGTGGCCGAAGCGATATTCGTCGCCGGTGGCTTTCGAGACGCGCGTGCCGACGACCATATCGAGATGCCCGTCGACCAGAGCGTCGACGAGTTTACGGCCGGCCGTGGCGTCATAGGTGCCATCGCCATCGGCCATGACGTAGATATCCGCCTCGACATCGGCGAACATGCGCCTGACGACATTGCCCTTGCCACGGGTCGAGACGGCGATAACTTCCGCGCCTGCCCGGCGCGCGGCGTCCGCTGTGCCATCGGTCGAGTCATTGTCGAAGACGTAGATTGCAGCTTCGGGGAAGGCGGCGCGAAAATCCCCGACGACGCGGGCAATAGCGGGCGCCTCGTTGAAGCAGGGGAGGATCACGGCGATGGAATTGCCGCGATAGGCTTGCGTGCTCATGCCGAGGCCTGTTAGGTCGATCTGCGGCGCGATCCTAGCGACGCAAGGTTCCAAAAACGTAACGTCCGCGACCGGGGCCGATTTGCCCCCCGCCTAAAGCCTTTCACATTCCGATCGAGTCGGGATGTCCGTTCCAAGTCTTTGAGTTGTCGCGTTCCCGAACCGCAAAGTGGCAGTCACTTTGCTGGAACGCTCTAGCGCCGAGTCTCCCCGTGCTCAGTCCGATCGTGCTGTTCATTCTCGCGCTGGCTGGGCTGGTCGCCGGTTTCGTCGACGCCATCGCCGGCGGCGGTGGGCTGATCTCAGTGCCGGTGCTGCTATCGGTGGGGCTGCCACCGGTTGCCGCGATCTCCAGCAACAAGGTGCAGTCGGCGATCGGAACCGCCATGGCGGCGACCACTTATTGGCGCGGCGGGCTGGTCAAGATCGGCCCGCTCTGGCCGTCGATTGCGGCGACGGCGGTCGGCAGCCTGTGCGGCGCCTTCGCGCTGCAGCACATCGACCCCAGCCGGCTCGAGGTGATCATTCCCGTCGCGCTGGTTGCGGTCGCCGTCTATATGCTGTTCGCGCCCAGGCTCACCGATGCCGACCGCACCGCGCGCTTTGCCTTTCCGCGCTATGTGCCTGTCATGGGGCTGGTCGTCGGCTTCTACGATGGCTGCTTCGGGCCGGGAACGGGCTCGTTCCTGACGCTCGGCTTCATCCTGCTGTTCGGCCTCGGCGTGACCCGGGCGGCGGCGCATACCAAGATCCTGAACCTCACGTCGAACCTGGCGGCGCTGGCCCTCTTCATGTTCTCCGGCGCCATCGTCTGGCCGGCGGCGCTGGCGATGGCGGTCGGGCAGTTGATCGGCGGCTATCTTGGTGCCCGGACGGGCATGCGCTTCGGGGCGCGGCTGATCCGGCCGCTGGTGGTTATGGTTTCGGTGGTGCTGGCGTTGAGGCTGCTGATCACCGGGCATTCTTAGAGGAAGCCGTTCGTCGAGGCATCACCCTCGCCCGCCGGCAGGCTCAGGAGGAGGGCTGGCGAAAGGGCCCCGTAGCTTCGCGTCCAGCCCCTCATGAAAAAGGGCGGCACGCGGCCGCCCAGTCGGGTCATGATCGTCGGGCGCGTGCCCGTCAGGCGGCGTCCTGGAGCGCGTTCGACAGCGACGACCAGAGGTCGGTGGAGGTCGAGGTCGAAGCATAGGCGCTGCTGGCCGCCGTCAGCACGTCGGCGGGTGCACCGAGCGGCTGGGTGCCGTCGGTCGAGCCGGGCGTGACCGCAGTCGGCGTGTTGTTGAGCAGGTCCTCGATCATCGCCAGCGGATCGGTCGAAAGATCGCCGCCGTCGGTCGAGTCGGTGCTGCCCGTCGTGCTCGTCGAACTCGTATCGTCCAGCATGTCCATGCCGCCGTGGTGGTGGTGACCGCCATGGTGCGCGTGACTGGCCAAGCCGGTGCCGGAGACGCCGGACTGGCCGCTGCCGATCAGCTGCGCCAGAAAATTCTGCGCCGACTGCCGCTGGGTGGCCTGCGACTGGAAGTTCGAGAACTCGGAAGTGGAGACCGACCCGTCGCCATTGGTGTCGATCTTGTTGAAAAGGGCTTCTGCCGCATTTTGCGTCGCGGCGCTGGCGCCGCTCCCCGACGAGCCGTCTGGCGCGTCGGCTTCGAATTCGGCGAGCGAAATGCTGCCGCTCGAATCCTGGTCGAGTTGAGAGAAGGAAGGAGGCGAGTAGGGCTGCTGCCAGCTGCCTACGCCGCCGATCGTCGACATTAAGGGAACTCCTTTCGTCCCGCGGCCGGATCGCGGCCGCAGGCTGAGCAGAAGCCCAAGCCGGTTAAGAGACGATTAACGCTAATTGTCCGTTAACTGCTGGAACGGGCGACAGACGCATTGCGATACAAAATGCCGCAGTTTTCGATCGACTATTCGGCCGCCTGGCGCCGCTCGTCATCGTCGGCGGGGAGGGTGAGGCGGGCGAGGAGGCCGCCCATGCTGCCGCTCAACAACATCAGCTCGCCACCATGGGAACGAACGATCGAGGCGGTGATGGAGAGGCCGAGGCCGAAGCCGCCGGCCGGACCGCTCCGCGCCGCGTCGCCGCGCACGAAAGGCTCGAGCATCGCCTCGCGTTGATCCTCGGCGATGCCGACGCCATCGTCCTCCACTTCGATGAAGACGGTCCGCGCGTCGGCGCGGCCGGAGCGCAGCACGACCCGCGAGCCATATTTGAGGGCATTTTCCACGAGGTTTTCGACGGCGCGCACCAGTGCATCGGGTTGGGCCACGACGCTGAGGTGAGTGTCGCCTTCATAGCTTACGGCCTCACCGACATCGGCGAAATTGTCGCTCACCGTCCGCAGCAGCGCGGAAAGGTCGACCGGTACCGAGCGTTCGCGGTCGTGCCCGTCGCGGATATAGGTCAGGGCGGAATTGACCATCCGGTTCATCCGGTCGAGATCCTTGAGGATGTCCAGCCTGGCATGTTCATCCTCGATGAACTCGGCCCTGAGGCGCAGGCGGGTGATCGGCGTCCTGAGGTCGTGACCGATTGCCGACAGCATCCGCGTCCGGTCGGCGAGCAGCCCGGCGATGCGGTCGCGCATGCGATTGAGCGCCCGGGCGGCCTGCTGGATTTCCTTGGGTCCGGTCTCGGGTAAGGGCTCATGCGGCCCTTCGAGGGAAAAATCCTCGGCGGCGCGGGAAAAATCGTTGAGGCGGCGCGAGAGGGTCCAGGCAGCCCAGACGAAGACGAGGGGCAGGAAGACGATCGCGAAGGTGAAGAGGCTCCAGGCGGGGAGCGGCCAGCGCGGCCCGATCCGGGGCAGCGTCAGCCTGGCGGAGACGACGACCCGGTTCGGCAGCCGGATGGAAATCTGCTCCATATCGGCATCGTCGGCGTCGCCGGCCCGCGCTTCACGCACAGCATAGCCGGGGCCCAGGTCCCGTGTGATGAAATTCAGTATGCTGGGCTGGGTCGTGCCCGATTCGACCCAGGGAGAATTGGCGCTGTAGGCGAAATCAATGTCGGGCTCGGTCTTGCGGACAATCGCCGCAATGGTCGGCCAGTCGGTGGGCTCAGCGGCGGCGATCATCCGGACCCCGGCGACGAAGGTGCCGAGCGCGATGCGCAGTTGCCCTTCCTCCTGCCGATTCTGGTCGGTCGCCATCAGGTAACCGAGATTGACCGTCTGGGTCAGCACCACCGAGACGAGGATCAGGAGCAGCACCTGGCCGCCGATGCGATTGGGCAGGAATGCGGCGAGCCAGCCTCTCATCCGCTGCTCACCTCGGGTGAGAACAGATAGCCGCTCGAGCGGATGGTCTGCAGCAGCTCGGGGTCCTTCGGATCGCGTTCCAGCTTGCGCCTGAGCCGGCTGACGAGAATGTCGACGCTGCGCTCGGAAGGCGACGCCTCGCGGCCCTGCGTCAGGTCGATGATCTGGTCACGGCTCAGGGTCCGGCCCGGGCGCTCGCAAAAGACCAGCAGCATCTCGAATTCCGCGCCGGTGAGCTCGACGCGCGTGCCTTTTGGATCATAGAGGCGGCGCATCGGGCCATCCAGCGACCAGCCGGCGAACTTGTAGGAGCGTTTCGGGCCGGTCGCGGCGCTCAGTGCATCGTCGCGGCGGCGCAGGACGGCGCGGATACGGGCCAACAGCTCGCGCGGATTAAACGGCTTGCCGAGATAATCGTCGGCGCCCATCTCGAGGCCGAGGATGCGTTCGATCTCATCGGCCTGGGCGGTGAGGATGATGATCGGGATATCCGAGCTGGCGCGCAGCCGCCGGCAGATCGAGAGCCCGTCTTCGCCGGGCAGCATGCGGTCGAGCACGATGAGGCTGATGCGGGTGTCGGCGAGGATGCGGTCCATCGCCCGGGCGTTCTCGGCGAGCGAAACGCGCATCTCGTTCGATTTGAGGTATTTGGCGATGAGGAGGCCGATATCGCGGTCGTCCTCGACGATGAGAATGTGCGGTGTGGTCATGCGCCTATCCTACCGCAAGCAGGCGCCCGGGAAAAAGCCGGCGATTGAACCCGCGGTGTCGCAGGAAGACGCCGCGACGGCGCTGCTATTGGAGCGGGCAATCGGGGAGGATATTCCCTAGCCGGCCGTGGGCGACGTGCAGCGCCGCCTTGTCGATATACATCGGCACGACGGGTGGGTCCTGATTGCCCGGCTCGATCAGTCGCGTCACGTAGCAGCCCGCGAATTGGCGATGATGACCGTCGTCGGAGAGCGCATCGATCGCGACGGGGATCGTGTAATAGATGCTGCCCGCGGCGCCGTCACTTTGTGCCGTGCCGGTCGCGACGGTCACGAACTGCGTATCGGCATACCCTTGGGCGAAGATCTGATAGGGCTTGGGCCCGCCATTCGGGCCGAAATAGGTATAGGCGCGGGCGTATTCGTGCCGGTTGACGGCGTTGTAAAAGGATCTGACGAGCGCCGCCGCCGTCGAGCGGTCATCGAGATAGGCAGGCTCGGCGGCGAAGGCAGGGAATGTGACGGCCGCCAATACGGCGCCGCCAATGATCGAGGCAACGGCTTTCATGCTTGTCTCCTGCGGTCATGTCGGGGGGCATGATAGCCGGACGGGCCGCCGGTGGCGATCCCGGCCCCGAACAACGAAAAAGCGCGGGTGTTTCCACCCGCGCCTCGTTTCGGTCGGACCTGGTGGGACTTCTTAGAAGTCCATGCCGCCCATGCCGCCCATGCCGCCGCCGCCCGGCATCGGGGCAGCGGGCTCCTTCGGCAGCTCGGCGACCATCGCCTCGGTGGTGATCAGCAGGCCGGCGACGGAGGAAGCGTCCTCGAGCGCGGTGCGAACCACCTTGACGGGGTCGATGATGCCCATCTTGATCATGTCGCCATATTCGCCGTTCTGCGCGTCATAGCCGTAATTGTCGGAGGGGTTCTCGAGCACCTTGCCGACGATCACCGAGCCTTCGGCGCCCGAGTTCTGGACGATCTGGCGGATCGGCTCCTGGAGCGCGCGGCGGACGATGTTGATGCCGGCCTGCTGGTCGGCGTTCTCGCCCTTGGCCTTGAGGTTGGCCGAAGCGCGCAGCAGCGCGACGCCGCCGCCCGGGACAATGCCTTCCTCGACCGCGGCGCGGGTGGCGTTCAGCGCGTCATCGACGCGGTCCTTGCGCTCCTTCACCTCGACTTCGGTGGCGCCACCGACCTTGATCACCGCAACGCCGCCGGCGAGCTTGGCCAGCCGCTCCTGCAGCTTCTCCTTGTCGTAGTCCGAGGTCGTCTCCTCGATCTGCGCCTTGATCTGGCCGACACGGGCCTGGATGTCTTCCTTGGTGCCGGCGCCGTCGACGATCGTGGTGTTCTCCTTGGAGATTTCCACGCGCTTGGCGGTGCCGAGCATGTCGATGGTGACGTTTTCGAGCTTGATGCCGAGCTCTTCGGAGATCACCTGGCCGCCGGTGAGGACGGCGATGTCCTCGAGCATGGCCTTGCGGCGGTCACCAAAGCCCGGGGCCTTGACGGCGGCGACCTTGAGGCCGCCACGCAGGCGGTTGACGACGAGGGTGGCGAGCGCTTCGCCCTCGATGTCCTCGGCGACAATCAGCAGCGGACGCTGCGACTGGACGACCGATTCGAGGATCGGCAGCATGGCCTGGAGGTTGGAGAGCTTCTTCTCGTGCAGGAGGATCACCGGGTCCTCGAGGACGGCGGTCATCTTCTCGGCATTCGTCACGAAATAGGGCGAGAGATAGCCGCGGTCGAACTGCATGCCCTCGACGACGTCGAGCTCGGTGTCGGCGGTCTTGGCTTCCTCGACGGTGATCACGCCCTCGTTGCCGACCTTCTGCATGGCGCTGGAGATCATTTCGCCGATCGACTTCTCGCCATTGGCGGAAATCGTGCCGACCTGGGCCACTTCGGACGAATTGGAGATCTTGGCGGCCTTGGCCTTGAGGTTGGCGACGACCTCAAGGACGGCGAGATCGATGCCGCGCTTCAAATCCATCGGGTTCATGCCGGCCGCAACGGCCTTGATGCCTTCGTTGACGATCGACTGGGCGAGGACCGTCGCCGTCGTCGTGCCGTCGCCGGCATTGTCGTTGGTCTTGGACGCCACGGCCCGGACCATCTGGGCGCCCATGTTCTCGAACTTGTCCTCGAGCTCGATTTCCTTGGCGACGGTGACGCCGTCCTTGGTGATGCGCGGGGCGCCGAACGACTTGTCGATCACGACGTTGCGGCCCTTCGGCCCGAGCGTGACCTTCACCGCGTTGGCGAGGATGTTGACGCCGCGGACCATGCGGTCACGGGCATCGGTCGAGAATTTTACGTCTTTGGCTGCCATTTAGGCGCTCCTTGAACGAAATTACGGGGGAAGAACGGGCTCTGCCGGAGCGCGGGACAGGCCGTCAGGCCGACCGCGCCGACGAAATCAAGCCGCGATCACACCCATGATGTCGGATTCTTTCATGATCAGCAGGTCTTCGCCATCGAGCTTGACCTCGGTGCCGCTCCACTTGCCGAAGAGGATACGGTCGCCAGTCTTCACGTCAGGGGCGATGATCTTGCCGCTCTCGTCACGGGCGCCGGGGCCGACGGCCACGACCACGCCCTCGGACGGCTTTTCCTTGGCGGTATCGGGGATGATGATGCCGCCTTTGGTCTTTTCCTCGCTGTCGAGGCGCCGGACGACCACCCGGTCGTGCAGGGGACGGAAGTTCACGTCTCTCTCTCCTTCGATGACTATACTTGCCGCTTGTTAGCACTCATGGGAGGAGAGTGCTAACGCGTCGCCGCGATATAGGATTAGCCGTTCTGGGAGTCAAGCTGGGCTGCCGTTCTCATGGGCGGAACGGAGCGGCCGCGCGTTATTGCGACCGAAGCCGGACCGGTTGCGGCCGCCGATTGCAGTCGCGATGCGGCGGATTGCCATTATACGGCCAAAACGATAGCGGAAAGGGCCGTAAGACCCGGCGCCGCCCGCGCTGCGGCGCTGAGGTTCTTGGCCATATGAACGACCAGACGCAACTCGACTCGGTCCAGGCGGTGGCCTGGCTGCCCCCCCATCTCTCCATCATCGTGCCGACCTTCAACGAGCGGGACAACATCGCGCTGCTCTATGAAAAGCTGGCGGGGGTTTTCGGCGCGACGCCTTTCGAGATGATCGTCGTCGACGACAATTCGCCGGATGGCACGGCGGCCGCCGTCAAGGCGCTGTCGCGCCGTCACCCCAATATACGCTGCCTGCAGCGCATCGGCCGGCGCGGGCTCGCCTCGGCCTGCATCGAAGGCATCTCCGCCAGCGCCGCCCCATTCTTCGCGGTGATGGACGCCGACCACCAGCACGACGAGAAAATCCTGCCGCAGATGCTGGCCAAGGCGGAGGCAGGCGACGACATCGTCGTGGCGACCCGCTACGCGGAAGGCGGCTCGGCGGGCGAGGGCTTTTCGGCCGCCCGCGCCGCGGGCAGCCAGCTTGCGACACGGCTTTCGAGCCGGCTGACCGGCGCCGATCTGTCGGACCCGATGTCCGGCTTCTTCCTGATGCGCCGCGAGGTGTTCGAGGAGGTGGCGCCGAACCTGTCGGATGACGGCTTCAAGATCCTGCTCGATATCATCGTCACCTCGATGCGCCATCGCAAGTCGAACGGGCAGGCGCTGAAGATCGGCGAGGTGCCTTATCAGTTCCGCGAGCGCCACGCCGGCTCGTCCAAAATGAGCCCGCTGATCGTCATCCAGTTCCTCGGGCTGCTGCTGTCGAAGATGACCGGCGGCCTGCTGCCGACGAGCTTTTTGCTGTTCGGGCTGGTGGGCGGCAGCGGCGTGATCGTCAATCTCGTGGCGCTGGTTGTCTCGCACGAGATTTTCCATCTGCCGCTAGACCCGAGCGTCGTTATCGCCGCCGTCGTGTCGATGACGACGAACTATCTGCTCAACAACGAGTTGACCTATGCCGACAAGAAGCTGCGCGGCGGACGGTTCTGGTTTGGGCTGGCGACGTTTTATGCGGTCTGTTCGCTCGGCCTGCTAGCCAACCTATCGGTTGCCAACTGGCTTTACCATGCCGAGGGGCAGTTTTACTTCGCGAGCATCATCGGCGTGATCATGAGCGTCGTGTTCAACTACGCCGTCACCCGCGTCTTCACCTGGCGGTAGCAACGCGTCGCTTCAGGCGGCGCCTTTCTTGCCTTCCATTTCGGCCCAGGCCTGCCGTTTGCGGTAGATCGTGGATGGGCTGAGCTCGAGGGCGGCGGCGGCGAGGGCGACGTTGCCGGAGAAGCTGGCGATCGCATCTTCGATGATGCGCTGCTCCTGCTGCCACATCGGCAGGATCGGCTGCCGCGACGCCATGCGGCGTGCCGGCAGGGGGACACCGGCCTGGAGCTCTGCCGGCCGGAGGGCCGAGCCCAGCAGGTGGCTCTTGCCGTGGCGCCGCGCCAGGCCTGCGAGCTGGCGGGCCAGGACTTCGGGCGCGATCGGCCGGGCGATGCAGTCATGGGCGCCGGCACGCATGACCTCGACCGCGGCGGAAACAGAGACGGCGTTGGAAAGCGCCACGGCGAGCGCGCCTTCGGCGAGCTTGACGAGGCGCGACACCGCCTCTCCGGGAATCGGCGAAAGGTCGAGCAGGCTCATCACATCCATGATCAGCACGTCGACTGCCCTCTCGCGCAGGATATCGGCGCCCAGCCGCCCGTTCGCCGCTACCGTGACGGCGGCGAGGCCGAGCTGGGCCTCGAGGCCGGCCGCCAATTGAGCAGCATCGACGGCATCGGCATCGATCAGAAGAAAGCGGGCTGGGTGCGGACGGTTCGCCGGGACTGGAGGCATTGCTGTCGATCGCGCAGGATGGAACGCCGGCGATTGTTTACGAACAGGGTAAACAAAGGGTTTGAACGGTTCGCTTCGCGCTGCCGCCGAGCGATGCTATGAGGAGAGCGCCGAATCTGTTTCGCGGCGGAGCGCGCGTGCAAAGCCTGGTCTACATCTTCATTGCCCTCGCGGGCGTTGCCGTCGGCGTCGCCGCGTATTTCGGCCTGACATTCAGCCCGATCGAGGCATTCGTCACGGGACTCGGCCTCGTGGCGATCGCGATCGCCATCGTCGAACGGACGCTGCGCCGCCGCTCCGAGGCCCGGCTCGAACGGGCGATCGCCGATCTTTCGCGGCTGCTCTCCACCGATGCGCAGGCGGGCGCTGCACTCGGGCAGCGACTCACCACGCTCGTGCAGGAGAACGCCGGCAAGCGGCTCGAGGTCATCGAGGCGGACATTTCGGTGCTCGGAACCGTCGTGCGACAGGTCGCCGAAGCCGTCGCCGAGCTGGAGGACGCGCGCAAGCGGCAGTCGCGGCAGGACGGAGCTGAGCCATCCGCGCCGCAGCCGGCGCCGATCGACGTTACGCCGCGGCCCGTCGAAGCAGCGGCTGCCCGCGCCGAGCCCGAGCCGCAGTCATTGCTGCCGCCCGCCAGACCGGTCTTTTCCGTCGAAGCGCTGAAGCAGGCGGTCGACGACGGAAAGCTGGTTTTCCATCTGCAGCCGATTCTCGTCCTGCCGCAGCGCAGGACGTTCGGGTATGACCTGGTACCGCGCCTGACACTCGAGGATGGCGAGTTCGCCGACAAGGCGGATTTCTGGCCGGAACGGAACGGGGAGGCGGTGGTACGCCGCATCGAACGGCAGGGGATCGAGGAGGCGGTCACAATCGCGCGGCGCTCTCGCACCGCCGGCGAGGCCATGACTCTCCACGTTACGATCAGTCGGGCGACGCTCGTCGATGCGGTTTCCATCGACAAGATCGTCGCGCTGCTCGATGCCAACCGCGCCATTACCGGCAATATCGTGCTGGTGGTGGCCGAGGCCGACTGGGGGGCGCTGCCGGTGAGCGAAAAGGCGGCCCTTGCGGCCTTTGTCGGCAAGGGCGTGCGGCTGGCGCTTGCCGATTGCCGCTCGCTGCGGCTGGATTTCGCCCGGCTAACCGGTGACGGAGTGGCCTCGGTGCGGGTCGATGCGCCGAGCTTCCTTGCGGCGCCGCAGACCTTCACCGATTTTCATACCGCTGACGTTACGCCGTATCTCCGCCGCTTTGCGGTCGAGCTTGTGGCCACCGGCGTGGCGTCGGAAGAGCAATTGCTGATGCTACTCGAGGATGGCGTGGAGCTTGTCCAGGGGCCGCACATTTCCGCGCCGCGTCCGGCCCGCGCCGATCTCGGCGGGCGAGCCATTCGGCGGGTTCGTTCCATCGCCGAAGCCTGAATCAAACCTTTGCCTTGTCGCGTTTCCGATCCGCGGGCGTGGTAGCCACTTCCGCCGGAAACGACTAATGGAGCCTCGATGACTGAAGCCGCCAGCGCCCTTGCAGGGCTCGCCGAGATCGCCGGCAATTACGACGCGCTGCTCTGCGACGTGTGGGGTGTGGTGCACAACGGCGTCGCCGCCCATCCGACGGCAGTCGAAGGGCTGCTCGCTTATCGCCGGGCAGGCGGCCGGGTGGTGCTCATCACCAATGCGCCGCGCCCCGCCGCGCCGCTCATCGCCATGCTGGACGGCATGGGCGTGCCGCGCGAAATGTTCGATGCGCTGATTTCCTCGGGCGATACGACGCGGGTGATGATTGCGCCCTATCGCGGACGGGTGGTGCATCATTTCGGGCCGCCGCTGGTCGACGATGCCCTTTATGAGGGGCTCGGCGTCATCCGCGGGCCCGCGTCGGAAGCCGAGGTCGTCGTGGTGACGGATATGCCGGACGACGACGATACCCCGGACATGTACGCCGACGAGATGGCTTTCTGGCTCAGCCGAAGGCTGCCGATGATCTGCGCCAATCCCGACAAGCTGGTCGAGCACGGCGACAAGATGGTCTATTGCGGCGGCGCCATGGCCGACATCTATGAGCAGCTCGGTGGCGAGGTTCGGATGGCGGGAAAGCCTTACCGGCCGATCTACGAGGAAGCCAAGAAGCTCGCGGACAGCGCCGCCGGCCGGGTGATCGAGCAGACGCGCCTGCTCTGTATCGGCGACAGCGTCCGGACCGATGCGACCGGCGCGGGGACGTTCGGCGCCGACCTGCTGTTCATTACCGGCTCCATCCATGCCGGCGATCTCGGCGATTTCGATGCGCCAGACCCCGCAGCCGTGGAGGCGCTGGTCGCGCCGAGCGGCGCGCGTCTCGTCGGCTTCATGCCACGCCTTGCATGGTGATGTGTTTGCTGCCACTTAAGCCGCGTCTTGGTTTAGACGAGCCCTCATCTTGGCAGAATTCATCCGGCTAGAAAGTCTCGACCACGTACCCGCCGCACTCAAGGGCGGGCTGGTCGCGATCGGTAATTTCGACGGTTTCCACCGCGGCCACCAGCAGGTGTTCGCCACGCTCAAGGCGCGCGCCAAAGCACTGGGGCGGCCGGCGGTGGTGCTGACCTTCGAGCCGCACCCGCGAGACGTTTTCGCGCCCGCGCCGTTCATGTTCCGCCTGACCGACGGGGAAGCCAAGGCACGGCTTGCCGAGGCGCTGGGGCTCGACGGCATCGTCGTCCTGCCATTCGACCGGCCGTTCAGCCAGATCGAAGCCGAGGACTTCGTGTCGCGCTTCCTGGTCGACGGCCTCGCGGCGCGCGGCGTGGTGATCGGCGCCGACTTTCATTTCGGCCGCGGCCGACGCGGCACGCCGGACTTCCTGCGCCAGGCGCTGGCCGAGAAGGACTGCACGGTCGAGGTGCTGGACCTGGTCGGTGAGGGAGGCGAGGCGATCTCGTCCTCGCGCATCCGGGCGGCGTTGGGGGCAGGGGAACTCGACACGGCCAATGCGCTGCTCGGTTATCACTGGTTTATCGAGGGCGAGGTGGTTTCCGGTGACCGGCGCGGGCGTGAACTCGGTTTTCCGACGGCCAATATCGCCGAGCCAGTGGGCTTCGGGCTGGCGCTTGGCGTCTATGCGGTCCGCGGCATTGTCGAGGGGTTGCTGCTCGATGGCGTCGCCAGTTACGGCAAGCCGATGTTCGCCGACCAGCGGCCGCCCTTCGAGACACATTTCTTCGATTTTGCCGGCGATATCTACGGCAAGCGCGTGTCCGTCGCGCTCATCGGCCATATCCGGGGGCAGAAGATTTTCTCCGGCCTCGACGAGCTGATCGACGCCATTGCCGAGGACAGCCTGACGGCGCGAGGCGTTCTGGCCGCGGCGGAGCCGACGGGCGAGCTCGACCGACGGCTCGGCTTCTTCATCTGAACGCGGATCGCGCTTTGGCCTTGCTTTTCGCCGGAAGTGCTGCGATTTCTCCGCCTGCATCAAATGGAAAGCGCCGCGCCTTGTCAGCATTCGACAAGCAGCTTTGGATCATTAGCCGGGGGTAGGAGCGG
>Ga0134126_10005871_pt1 | contig 15350 bp, 16 predicted proteins | sample KB31752_FD_96881 | JGI IMG/M metagenome (GOLD analysis project Ga0134126, IMG submission 96881) | Terrestrial soil microbial communities with excess Nitrogen fertilizer from Kellogg Biological Station, Michigan, USA - KB3-175-2 | ecosystem: Environmental > Terrestrial > Soil > Unclassified ...
CCTTGGAAGGAAACGGAGAAATAGAGACACTCTCCCGATCAATCGAACATAATTCCATTGCAAGTTTTTTTCGCATTCGATACAAAAGGTCGAGCGAAGGAGTAGAAGAAAGGGCCGCATGGGAAAGACGAAAAGTGCCAGCCGGAAAAAGGGCCTCAGTCCCGATCACCATCCGCAATCAGGCTGTTTTTGCACGCGTAAGTCGTTGATTTCACACCTAATCCCGCTTAACCCCGCATAATTCCATATCAAAAAAAAATTTTCGTGCTCGAACGCAAATTAAGACAGCCCGCCAGTGGCACGGGCATCCTGCCCGTGCGAACAGTCCTCCACCGTCCGCACCACCACAGGAATCTTGCCTGTCACCGAAATAAAAAAAGATTCCATTCCCTCATCCCTTATTCCCCTGCCCCATTCTACCTAGGCGTGCGCCCGTCGTGGCGCAGGTATCCAAGTGCGCCCGCAAAAACTCTTAAAAGCTATTGACTTCAGGCGTTTCTTTGATAGTTTCACGCCTCCTTTGATTGGATTTAGATGAAAACGCATTTGCCGAAAGTGAATTTAGACCAGCGCAAGTGGCACATTATTGATGCCGATGGCGTCGTGCTTGGACGTCTCGCGGCCAAGGTGGCCGATATTTTGCGCGGTAAGAACAAAGCTGTCTTTACGCCGCACCTCGATGCGGGGGATTTTGTCGTGGTTGTGAACGCCGAAAAAGTGCGCGTGACCGGCAAGAAAGAGACGGACAAGGAATACATGACTTACTCCGGCTGGAAGGGTGGCGAGAAATATACCACCGCGGCCCAGTTGCGCGCGAAGCATCCCGAGATGCTGATTCATCGTGCCGTCCGGGGAATGATTCCGAAGAATCGCCTCGGCCGCGTGCTCATGACCAAGCTCAAAGTTTACAAAGGCGACAAGCATCCGCACGCCGCGCAGCAACCCGCCGCGCTCGCGATCGCGAAATAACCTGATTTGTTATGGCAGACACCAAAACCAATGAATTCCTCGGCACCGGACGCCGCAAGACGTCCATCGCCCGAGTTCGTCTTTCCAGCGGCACCGGCAAAGTCACGGTCAACGGCCGCGCGTTTGAAACCTATTTTCCGACCGATTCACTCCGGATGGTTGTGCAACAGCCTCTGAACGTGACCGGCACGGCTGGCAAGTTCGACATTCGCGCGAACGTGACCGGCGGCGGCCCGACGGGCCAGGCCGGCGCGGTGCGCCATGGCATTGCCCGCGCGCTGCTGCTCGCGGACGCGAACCTGCGCGCCTCCCTGAAGGCGGAAGGTCTCCTGACCCGCGATCCGCGCATGAAAGAGCGCAAAAAGTACGGCCAACCGGGCGCTCGCAAACGTTTCCAATTCAGCAAACGTTAATCGAACTGGAAATTTTCAAACCCGCTGGCCACAAGTCAGCGGGTTTTTTGTTGCCTTGATATAAATAAGATCGCCAATTAGATTCGCGCTGTGACAATTGAAAAAATAAGAGAGCTTTGCCATGCCGAACCGTTTCGGCCATTTGTGCTCCATTTTCCGGATGGGCGCCTTATTGGCGTTCAGCATCCGGATTTCGTGGCGTTGTCACCGACCGGCCGGATGATCAGTGTTTTTCAGCAGAACGGCTCGGAAAGCCTCATCGATCTGATGCTGATTTCTGACATTACGATCAAAGAAGGACGCACCCGCCGAAACGGGAAGCATTAGCCAGCGAATTTCAATTTTCAACCCGCTGGCCAATGGTCAGCGGGTTTTTTGTTTTATGAACGCATACGAAATCCGCAGGGACGATGTGTTAATATCCGACGATCCGACGATGTTGGATCGCGGGTTGATTCATCGTTTTTTGAGCGAGCAGAGTTACTGGGCGAAAAATATGCCGCGCGAGTTCGTCGATACGGCGATTGAGAATTCCCTTTGCTTTGGCGTTTATCGTGACGGCAGGCAGGTGGGTTTTGCGCGCGCGGTCAGTGATTTTGCCACGTTTGCCTGGTTATCGGATGTGTTCATTGTCGACGCGGAGCGTGGGCGTGGGTTGAGCAAGCAGTTGGTTGACGCAGTGCTGGCGCATCCGCGACTGCAGGGATTGCGGCGATTCATGCTGGCGACGCTGGACGCGCATGGGTTATACGAGCAATTTGGATTCAAGCCGGTGAAAGATGTGGAACGTTTTATGGAAATTTACCGGCCGAATGCGTACAAATGAGCGCCGTTGTTTTTAAGGATTGAAATGAATAAGAAAAAAGTAGCGATCATCGGTGCGTCCGGTTATTCGGGCGAGGAACTTGTGCGGTTGTTGCTGCATCATCCGGATGTGGAACTCACAGCCGTGACCTCGCGCCAGAGCGCCGGGCAGACGCTGGCGCAGGTGTTTCCGAAATTCGCGAATCATCCGCGCGCGAAGACGCTGCGCTTCAGCGAACCGAAGGCCGAGGTGCTCGCCAAGCAGGCTGACGTGGTTTTCCTCGCCCTGCCCCATGGTGTGGCGGCGGAATATGCGGTGCCGCTCGTGCAGGCAGGATGCATTGTGATTGATTTGAGCGCGGATTTTCGCGTGAAGAGCGCGGCGGTCTACAAGGAATTTTATGCGCACGAACATCCCGCGCCGGAGATGCTCGGGAAATCGGTTTACGGATTGCCCGAGGTGTATCGCGAGCAAATCAAGAAGGCGACGCTGATTGCTTCGCCGGGATGTTATCCCACGAGCGTTTTGTTGCCGACGATTCCGCTGCTCAAGGCGGGGCTGGTGAAATCGGCGGGCATCATCGCGGATTCGCTGAGCGGCGTGAGCGGCGCGGGGCGCAAGGCGGAGATGGATTATCTTTTCGTGGAGTGCAACGAGAGCGTGCGGCCTTACGGCGTGCCGAAGCATCGGCATCTTTCTGAGATTGAGCAGGAATTGTCGATTGCGGCAAAGACGCCGGTCGTCATTCAATTCACGCCGCATTTGATTCCGATCAATCGCGGGATTCTGACAACACTTTATTTCACGCCGGAGAAACAATTTTCCAACGAGGAAGAAGCGAAGGCGTTCGGGGAAAAAATTGCGGCGTGTTACGCGAATGCTTACGGCAATGAGCCTTTTGTGCGATTGCTCGAAGGCAAGGCTTTGCCGGATACGAAAAGTGTGGTCGGCACGAACGTGATTGAAATCGCGTGGCGGCTGGACCCGCGCACGGGGCGGCTCATCGTGATGAGCGCGGAGGATAATTTGACGAAGGGCGCGAGCGGCCAGGCGGTGCAGAGCATGAATATCTTGTGCGGCTTTGCGGAAACGGCGGGGCTGCTGTGAATAGAGCCAAAGAATTCGATTATGGTGATAGCTAAAAATCATTTCCGCGCAGGAAGAAGACGCTTCGCTCCCCTGTTCCCCGAGCACCACCTCACCCCGGCCTTCTCCCCCACTCCGTGGCGGAGAGGGAGGAAAAATCGCACGGTGAATTCGATTGTATTCGAGGACGCCGAACGAGGCACACTGTCTCGCGATCCCATTCAAAAATCTATTGCTAGAAATGCTGCAGTTAAATGAGCACTGTTCGATCTTTCAAAAAGCTCTGCGTTTTCTGCGGATCCAGCCATGGCGCAAAGCCGGCTTATGCGGAAGCGGCCAAAAGCGTCGGCGCGGAATTCGCGCGGCGCGGCATTGGGCTCGTGTACGGCGGCGGGAACGTGGGGCTCATGGGCGTGGTGGCTGACGCGGTTCTTGCCGGCGGCGGGCATGTGACGGGGGTGATTCCCGAGGCGTTGATGGCGAAAGAACTCGGTCATCGTGGACTGCAGGATTTGCGCGTGGTGAAGACGATGCATGAGCGCAAGGCGATGATGGCGGAATTGGCTGACGGATTCATTGCGTTGCCGGGTGGCATTGGGACGTTTGAGGAATTTTTTGAAATCGTGACGTGGGCGCAGCTTGGTTTTCACACGAAGCCGTGCGCGTTGTTGAACGTAAATGGATTTTACGAGCCGTTGATGAAGTTGATTGACCACGCGGTGGAAGAACAATTCGTGAGAGCCAAACAGCGGAGCATTGTGATGATGGATTCTGACATTGGCGCATTGTTGGACCGCATGGCCCATCAGCATGTGCCGGCGGAGCCGAAGTGGATTGGCCGCGGGACGATTTGAACAGTTGTTATGACGAAAAGCAGTACGAAAGGAGTGGTGTGGAGCGCGGCGGATTACGCCTCGAATTCCAAAGTGCAACAGAAATGGGCGCGCGAGGTGATCGCGCGGCTCGAATTGCGCGGCGATGAACGCATCCTGGATGTGGGTTGCGGTGACGGGAAAATCACGGCGGAAATTGCGCGCGCGCTGACGAAAGGCTCGGCGGTGGGCGTGGATGCTTCGCCGCAGATGATTGAGTTTGCGAACAAGACATTTCCGGCGAGCAAAACTCCGAACCTGGAGTTTCACGTGATGGATGCGCGGCACATTGAATTTCAGCGCAAGTTTGATTTGGTCTTCTCCAATGCGGCATTGCATTGGGTGAATGATCATCAGGCATTTTTGCGTGGCGCGGCATCGGTGTTGCGGCCGGGCGGGCGATTGACGGTGTCGTGCGGCGGCCAGGGCAATGCGCAGGATGTTTTTGTGGCGTTGCTTCCGGAAATGAAGTCGCAGCGGTGGCGGGAATTTTTCCGCAGGATGGAGGCGCCGTATTTTTTTCACAGCCCGGATGAATACAAAAAGTGGCTGCCGCATTTTGGATTTGAAACGCGCAGCGTGAAACTTGCGCCGAAGGATGCGACGTACGACGGTGCGGAGGGTTTTGCGACGTGGGTGCGGACGACGTGGCTGCCTTATACGCAGCGCGTGCCGGAGGATGTGCGCGAGGAGTTCATTGCGGCGGTCGTGGAGCGTTATGTGGCGAAGCATCCGCCGGATAGGGAGGGGCTCGTGCATGTCCGCATGGTAAGGTTGGAGATTGATGCGACGCGGGATTGATTCGGGTTTTTGGTCGGTTTGACACAACCCCTTCAGGGTTGGGTGGTTTTTTTGGATGATCACCCAGGGCAGCCCGCTGTGCGGGCAACCCTGGGCTAAATGATTCAATCCTTTCAGGATTGATAGGGATGGCGGCGCGGCAGCGCCGCCCTACCGTGAAAGTGAAAATGAAAATTCAGTATTTTGAGGTGGATGCGTTTGCGAGCAAAGCGTTTCATGGGAATCCTGCGGGTATTTGTCCGCTGAAGCAATGGCTCGACGACGCCCTGATGCAAAACATTGCGGCGGAAAATAACCTGGCGGAAACAGCGTTTTTTGTGCCGCGCGGGGATGACTATGATCTGCGCTGGTTTGCGCCGGCGGTGGAAATCGATTTGTGCGGCCATGCCACGCTGGCTTCGGCGTTCATTCTTTTTACTGAACTTGGGGTGAAGCGGGATTCTGTTCGTTTTCATTCCAAGAGCGGGCCTCTGGTGGTGAGTCGGAAGGGCGATGTTCTGACGCTTGATTTTCCCTCGCGTCCCCCTGCTCCATGCGCCGTGCCGGAGGCATTGATTCGCGGGTTGGGCAAAAAGCCGGTCGAAGTTTTGAAAGCGCGGGATTATTTCGCGCTTTTTCAAAATGCGGAGGATGTGCTTTCGTTGAAGCCGGATTTCAATTTGCTTGGGGCGCTGGACGAAAAAGTGATTGTGACCGCGCCGGGCGAGGATTGTGATTTTGTGTCGCGCTTTTTTGCGCCGACGGCGGGCGTGCCGGAGGATCCGGTGACGGGTTCGGCGCATTGCACGCTGATTCCGTATTGGTCACAACGGCTGGGCAAGACCAAGCTCTTTGCGCGGCAGATTTCCAGGCGCGGCGGCGAACTTTTTTGCGAGCTGGCCGGGGACCGGGTGTTGATTGGAGGCAAGGCTGTGCTTTACAGCCGGGGGCAAATTGAAATAGATGATGGCCGCGCAAACGCAGCGAATACATGAAGGCAAAATTAAAATTGGTGGAAGGTTCCGTCGTCGCACCGAAGGGTTTCAAGGCCGCGGGCGTTTTTTGTGACATCAAACGGCTCGGAACCGGCAAGGGCTCCGACAAAGGCAACAAGCGTGACCTCGCGATGATCGTCTCGGAGACTCCGGCGACGGTCGCGGGGATGTTCACGACGAACCAGGTGTGCGCGGCGCCGGTGAAGGTTTGTGTGGAGCGCGTGAAGCGCGGGAAGGCGCAGGCGATCGTGGTCAATTCGGGCAACGCGAATGCCTGCACGGGCAAGCAAGGGCTGGCGGATGCGCGCGAGATGGCGGGCTTCACGGAGCGGTCGTTGATTTTGCCGAAGGGTTCGGTGCTGGTGGGTTCGACGGGGCGCATTGGTGTGACAATGCCGATGGATAATGTGCGCGCGGGCATTATTGAGGCTGCGGTGGAATTGGGTTCAGCAGTTGAACACGCGGCGAATGCGGCTGAGGCCATCATGACGAGCGATACGCGGCCCAAGCAGATCGCGGTGGAATTCAAGCTTGGCGCCAAGACGGCGCGCATCGGCGGGATGTGCAAAGGCGCGGGGATGATTCAACCGGGGATGTCCGCGACGGGAAAACGTCCGATGGCATTTCCGCAGGGGCTGCACGCGACGATGCTTTGTTTCATTACGACGGATGCGGCCATTGAGGCAAAGACGTTGCAGGCGTCTTTGCAGGAAGCGGTGGCGCAAAGTTTTAATCGTATCACGGTGGATGGCGATATGAGCACGAATGATACTGTTCTCGTGCTGGCGAATGGGATGGCGGGGAACGGCGAAATCCGAAATCCGAAATCCGAAATCCGAAATTTTCAGGGGGCGTTGAATCATGTTTGCCTCGAACTCGCCAAGATGATTGTGCGGGATGGCGAGGGGGTGCATCGGGTGGTGACGGTGCGGGTGAATGGGGCGAAGTCCATAACTGATGCGGATGCGGCGGCGCGGGCGGTGGCGAATAGTCCGCTCGTGAAGACAAGCTGGCATGGGGGTGACCCGAATTGGGGGCGGATTATTGATGCGATTGGCTACAGCGCGGCGACGGTGGTGGAGGAAAAAATTGATATTGGCTACAGCGCGCCGGGCAGCAAAAAGGTTTTGTGGAGCTTGAAACGCGGGCAACCGACGAAGGCGACTTTCAAGGAGCTTTGCGCGGCGGTGGCTCCGAAGGAATTCGATTTGCACATCAACCTGAATCTCGGCAAGGACGATGCGGTGATGTATGCGGCGGATTTGACCGAGGAGTATGTGGACTTCAATAAGGGGGATGTGGGGGATCCGGCGTCGTTGGGAGGGTGACGAAAAAAGTTCCAAGTTTCAGATTCCAAGTTCCAAGGAGAAAAGAATACGAGTTTACGCTCGTCCTCACCCCGGCCCTCTCCTCCAGGCTGAGCATTACCCACATCTTTGGATTTTCCAATCAATTTTCTAAAATGCTTATGACGCCTTCGCATGAGTGGCAACCCTGTGATCCTTAGAGAAAAGCAGTGGAGGGCCACCGCAATCCAAGACGCTTGGCGAGGCAAAATGCTCTCATAGAGCGCGCGAGCGTCTTGGAGTGCGCCAGCCCTCTGGCGCTTTGGCCGTGAGCGTCGCTAAACCTTTTGGCCTCAAAATCTTCTGTTGGCACCTCTCTAAAATAAATTACACCTGTGGCCAAGTTTTCTTGCCAAAAAAAAGATGTGGGTAATGCTCAGCCTCCAGGAGAGGGGAAACTTTGGCACCGTTATGGGATTTTAGAGTTTCCTGACTTAATCCAGCGTTAAATCCGTACCGCACGCGAAGCGTGGCACTCCGAGTTTAGAGCATTTTCAAAATTATTTGGCGGGCAGCACGCGGATTTTGATGTTGCGGAAGGAAACGCGGCTGCCGTGTTCCTGGAGAAGGATGTTGCCGTCGGGAAAATCACCGAAGCCGGGAATCGTGTGATATTTGCTTTCGGCGACGAGTTTGTGGAATTCGGGGGTGTTGCGGTCGTATTCGAGGATTTTTTCGCCGTTCAACCAGTGCTGGACGTGATTGCCTTTCACGACGATGAGGGCGTGATTCCATTCGCCGATGTAATTCGGCTTTTTGTCCTTGGACGCGGGAATCAGATCGTAGAGGGAGCCGAGCGTGCGGTCGCCATTGCGGCCCAGTTTGGCGTCGGGGTGGCGGGCGTCATCGAGGATCTGATATTCCAGACCGATGGCGGAGCCGATGGGCGCCCTGGCGCCGGTGCCGGTGATGGCGCTGAGATTGGGCCGCACAAAATATTTGATGCCGCTGTTGCAGCCGGGTGTGGTTTTGAAATCAACGGCGAGTTCGAAATTCGAGAAGCGTTCCTTCGTGATGATGTCGCCGCCAGCCTGGGATTCACCGCCGTTGTTGTTGGTGACCATCAGTTCGCCATCGCGGATTTCCCAACCTTCCTCGGGAAAGCCGGGAGCGATGGCGCTCTGCCAGCCTTCGGTTGTCTTGCCGTCCCAGAGCAAACGCCAGCCATCGCGTTTTTCCTGTTCGGTCAACGTGTTCGCCGGTGGCTCGGGTTTTTCCGGTTTGGGCGAGACTTTCATCAGGCGGATATTTTTGTAACGCACCTCCGCGCCATCGGCATTTTTTTCAGTGCTGCTGTGCACCTGGAGGCCGAAGAAGCCGCTCGAGCTCAGCGAGTCGTGCAGGTCCGCGCGGAGGACGCCGTTGAGATAGGTTTTGATGTGATCGCCGACGGCTTCGACGCGGAGATGGTTCCAATCATCGGGCCTGGTGATTTCGCGATTGAGCGCCGTGAATGCTTTTTCGTGCGGGCCGGTGGGGCCGTCATCGGGCTGGATGTAGCCGCGACGGCGCTGTTCATCGTAGATGCCGCCGGTGAAGGTTTTGCCTTTGAGGTCGGTGTCGATTTCGACTTGGTAACCGTAAACATAGCCTTGGCGGACGTTTATCTTCTTACCCTGCCATTCATAAGACACCGGCTTGTCGGCGTAGGCGCTGCGGATTTGCAGGCCGCTGTTCACGCGCGGGTCCACTTTGAAATCGAGTTCGAGGATGAAATTATCGTAGTTCTTTTTGGTGAATAGAAAGCTGTTCGTGCCGGTGCCGGGAACGTGCATCTGGCCAACGATGCAGCCGTCCTGGACGAAGTAGGCGGCGTTGCCGGTTTTTTGCGTCCAGCCGGTGAGGTCTTTGCCATTGAACAAATCAATCCAGCCGTCTTTGGCCAGGGCTGCTTGGGCGGCGATCAGGGAGATTGCGAGGAGTGCTTTTTTGAGGTTTCGCATAGGCGGAGTGTAGCGATGGACGCGTGGACCGCAAAAAGGTTTCGGCTGCCCGCAGGACTTTTAAAGATTTTCGAGGAGGACGAGAACGAGGGCGAGGACGAATACTGAGACAAAACATTTTTGACAATTGGCGGGCTTTCTCTACCGTCAGCGAACTGCGATGAAAACTTTTCCTGCCTTGATTGTAGCGTTCGTTGGAACGATTTTATCCGCCGTGGCGCAAACCAATATCGAAATGCCCAGCGTGGTCGAGCCCGGGGCGAAGCTGCAGGAGCTCGCGAACGATTTCAAATTTACTGAAGGCCCCAGTTGTGACGCGGAGGGGAATGTCTTTTTCACGGACCAGCCCAACGATCGCATCCTGAAGTGGAGCGTGGATGGAAAGCTCTCGACGTTCAAACAGCCGGCCGGCCGCGCGAACGGGATGTGTTTTGATGGGAAGGGAAATCTCATTGCGTGCGCGGATGAAGACACCGCCCTGTGGTCGATTGCGCCGGACGGCAAGGAAACGGTGCTGGTGCATGAGTTTGACGGCAAAAAACTTTGCGGCCCAAACGATGTCTGGGTGCGGCCCGATGGCGGGATGTACCTGACGGACCCGTTTTACGCGCGGCCCTGGTGGAATTACAAAGAGCAACCGCAGGATGTGCAGGCGGTTTATTATCTTTCTCCGGACCGGAAGACTTTCAAGCGGGTCATTACGGATTACCAAAAGCCGAACGGCATCGTTGGCACGCCGGACGGGAAGACGCTGTGCGTTGCGGATATCCAGGGGCATAAAACATTCCGCTTCGACATCCAGCCGGATGGTTCATTGACGAACAAGCGCCTCGCCGCGACCGCGGGCTCGGATGGCATGACGATCGATACGGAAGGGAATATTTACCTGACCGGCCCGGGCGGGGTGCGTGTGTTTGATAAAGATGCGAAGAGCCTCGGCATCATTCCGGTGCCGCAGACGACGGCGAATGTTTGCTTCGGCGGCAAGGACAAGCAGACGTTGTTCATTTGCGCGCGCACGGGATTTTATTCCATCCGGACCAAGTTCAAGGGCGCAAATCAGGCGAAGTAAGACAGCGGGCGGTTATTTCGTAAGAGAATGCAAGACCTCATTGCCAAGGCGGAGATGCTTCTGGAAGCTCTGCCGTACATCCAAAAATTCAGCGGCGCCACGTTTGTGGTTAAATACGGCGGCAGTTTCATGGATTCGCCGGACGAGAACGTGCGCAACAGCGTGGCGCGCGACGTGGTTTTTCTCGAAGCGGTCGAAATCAATCCGGTGGTGGTTCACGGCGGCGGCAAGGCGATAACGCGCGCGATGGAGAAGGCGGGATTGAAGGCCAAATTCATCCAGGGCCAGCGTGTCACGGATGAGGCCACGGTTAAAATTGTGGATAACGTGCTTTCGCGGGAAATCAATCCGGAAGTGGTGGCGGCGATTAATTCGCTGGGCGGCGCAGCGAAGGGTTTTGCGGGGCCGGACATCTTCACGTGCCGCAAGCTTTGGCTGGAGGACAAGGAAAATCCGGGAGCGAAGATTGATGTTGGATTTGTGGGCGAGGTCATTCGCGTCAATACCGCGCCGTTGTTGAAGTGCATTGAGAAAGGCATCACGCCCGTGATCAGTCCGACGGCGCGCGGTGAGGACGGGCACATTTACAATTGCAATGCCGACGTGGCGGCGGCGCAGGCGGCGATTGCGCTTGCGGCGAAGCGGCTGGTGTTCATGAGCGACGTGCCGGGACTTTTGAGCGATCCGAAGGATCCGGACTCGGTGATTTCCAATCTCAAGACGGACGCGGTGGCTGAGTTGAAGAAGAACGGGGTGATCGACAAGGGAATGATTCCCAAAGTGGACAGCGCGGTGGCGGCGATTAAAACGGGCGTGGAAAAAGTTTCGTTTGTGGACGGGCGCGTTCCGCACGCGGTGCTGCTGGAGATTTTTACGGACGAAGGAATCGGGACGGAAGTGGTATTGTAAGTTCAAAACGGTTGTCTCCGGCGTGAAGAGCATTTATTCTTGCGCTCTCACTATGAAAAACCAAGTCACACCTGAACGTGTCATGCAATTCGCATGGGGTTATGCACCGACGCTCATTATTGAAGCGGCCGTGCGGCACCGCGTATTCGATTTGCTTGACGAATCATCGAAAACCGTTGAGCAACTCGCCAAAAAATCCGGCGCTTCACATCGAGGTTTGACTGCAATCATCAATGCGCTTGTGGGCCTGGGCTTTTTGTCGCGTAAAGGCGCGCGTTATGCATTGACGCCGGAAAGCGCGGCTTTTCTAGTTTCCAGCAAGCCGGGATTTCTTGGCGCGTTGTACAAGCACATGTCGTCGCAAATCATTCCCAAGTGGCTGGAACTGGGAAAGGTTGTCCGGACTGGAAAGCCCGCCGGCTTCGTCAATGAACAAAAACCAGGTGAGGCGTTTTTCGTGGAATTTGTCGAGGCGCTGTTTCCGATGAGCTATCGGGCGGCGAGCTTGCTCGGTGAGCATCTGAAAATCTCCAAAACTAAAAATCCAATCAGCGTGCTGGACCTCGCCGCCGGATCGGGCGTGTGGGGCATCGCGCTGGCGGAACAATCGCGGCTGGTGAACATCAGCGCGGTGGATTGGCCGGCGGTCCTGAAGGTCACGAAGCGAGTGGCCAAGCGCCACGGTGTGGGGAATCGCCTGAAGGGCATTCCCGGAGATCTGCTGAAGGCCGATTTTGGCAAGGGGCACAATGTTGCGACGCTCGGCCATATTTTGCACAGCGAAGGTCCGAAGCGCAGCCAGCAATTGCTGCGCAAGGTTTTCAAGTCGCTGGCACCTGGCGGCACGATTGTGATTGCGGAGTTCATGCCGAACGATCAACGCACGGGTCCGCCCACCCCCTTGATCTTCGCGGTAAACATGGTCGTGAACACGACGGACGGGAATACGTTCACTTTCGCCGAGATGAGCCAGTGGTTGCGCGATGCCGGCTTCCGCAATCCGCGCCAGCTCAATGTCGGTGGTGTTTCACCGCTGATTCTGGCGACGAAACCGTAGAAGTGCTGTCAGTGAAGTTCTCTGCAGCATTAGCAACCCACACAGATGCGAGGCAAAGATACTCGCTTCGCTCGCCGCGCTTCGCGCGAAAGTGATGGGTTGAATGGCCTTGGACCCGGGGTAGCCCTCTCCGAATCGGGCAACCCCGTATAGCTGAATGCCTCGACACCTTTGGTGTCGCCAGATTGAAACAGCCCGCTGAACGCGGGCTGGTCGTCGCAGCGCGACGACCCTACCTCTGCAAAAGAATTGAACGCACCGGTTTTCCATGCGATTATGGCCTCGTGAAAAACGAGGCCGCTTTCATTCTCCGCGAGAACACCGGGACTTCCGGCATCGTGGAGTCTGCCCGGACGGCGGCCGCGACATTGGCGGATCATGATATTCCGCATTTAATTGTCGGCGGTCTGGCGGTGCAGGAACACGGTTATCCGCGTGTGACCATCGATGTGGATATTGTGGTGCCGGATGTCATCGAAGCGGTGGAATTTCTCACGGCGAGTTTGACGGGGCCGTTTTACCGTGTCCCGGAAGCGCCGGACCGGGTTGAGGATCGGCGCAATGGCGTGATTATTGATTTGCTGCCGGCCGGAAGAGTATTAAAACGTGGCTGCAAAGTTCCTTTCCCGGAACCGAAAGTCGTCGACGAAAAACTGCACGTCGCTGGGTTGGAAGATTTGATCTCCCTCAAACTAGACAGTTGGTCGGGTTCTCCTCTGCGGCGACACAAAGACAAGACAGACGTTATCGAATTAATCGTTCGCCGCAAACTTCCGCGCGATCTGGCCGTGGCTCCCGCGGTGCGGGCGCTTTACACGGAAACGTGGGACGCGCTGCAGGCGGAAAGCTGAGCAACATTCCGCTTTCATCCGGGAAATCTCCTGTTACATATTGCATCCGTTAGTTCCATAAAATGAAAGATATTGTTCAAACACCACCGCCGATCGTGCGCAACGATGCGGCTGCCGTGCAGGCGCTGTTTCAAAAAAACGTCGTGCCGAGCTATGGCCGTTTTGATATCGCCCTGAGCCACGGCTCGGGCAGTTATGTTTATGATGTCACGGGCAAGCGTTATCTCGATCTCGGCGGCGGCATCGCGGTGACGGCGCTCGGGCACGCGCACCCGGCCATCACCGAAGCGCTGATTGAGCAATCGCGCAAGCTGGTGCATGTCTCGAATCTTTATTATCACGAGCCGCAGGGGCGCCTGGCGGAGGCGATCGTGAATCTCATCGCGCCGGGGAAGGTATTTTTCTGCAACAGCGGCGCGGAGGCGAACGAAGGTTTGTTCAAGCTGGCGCGCAAATTCGGCCATGACGAAGGACGATTCGAAATCCTGACGGCCATCAATTCATTTCACGGGCGCACACTCGCGGGCATTGCCGCGACCGGGCAGGATAAGGTGAAAAAAGGGTTTGAGCCAATGATGCCGGGCTTTCGGCATGTGCCTTACAATGATCTCAACGCGGTTCGCGCGGCGATTTCGCCGGCGACGGTGGCGATTCTCATTGAAGGCATCCAGGGCGAAGGCGGTTTGACGGCGGCGAGTCCTGAATTTTTGCTCGGCCTCCGCAAGCTCTGCAACGAGAAGAAAATGTTGCTGCTCATGGACGGTGTGCAGGATGGGTATTTTAGAACCGGTCGGTTCCAGTCTTTTCAGCGCATTTTGGAAAATCCGAAATCCGAAATCCGAAATCCGAACGATTTCCTTCCGGACGGAATTTCCATGGCGAAATCGCTTGGAGGAGGTTTTCCGATTGGAGCGTTTTGGGCGCGGGAGCCTTATGGCGATTTGCTCGGGCCTGGCACGCATGCTTCCACTTTTGGCGGGACGCCGCTGGGCTGCGCGGTGGCGTTGAAAATCCTTGAAGTCGTGCAGGAGGAGAAACTGGCCGATAACGCACGCGCGATGGGGGATTTTCTGAAGAGCGGCCTGCAGGCGCTCGCGAAAAAATACCCGAAAGTGGTCCGCGAGGTGCGCGGAGTGGGATTGATGATCGGCATGGAGCTGGCGGAAAATATTCCGAATCTGCCCGGTGATCCGACGAAGACCCAGGCGGTTCGGTTTGTGAATCTGCTGCACGCGGCGGGATTGCTTACGATTCCGGCAGGAACGCAGGTGATTCGGCTTTTGCCGGCTTTGAACCTGCGTGAGAGTGAGGCTGCCGAAGGGCTTAAAATTATTGAGTCCGTGGCCGCAAAATTCGCTGGTTAAATTCCCTCCGACCTGCAAAATTCTCCGTTTCCACAGCATGAAAAATCTGCTGAGCATAGAACAATTGTCTCGAAAAGAGGCCGACAAGATTCTGGCTGAAACCACCGCCATGAAGCGGGAGCGGGGTCATCACAAGGCGCAGCCGCTCGCGGGGCAGACTTGGGCGCTCATTTTCGCCAAGGCTTCGACGCGTACGCGGGTGTCGTTCGAAGTGGGTATTCGGGAGCTCGGTGGGAGTGTGATGTTTCTCAGCGCGAACGATATTCAACTCGGACGCGGTGAACCCATCAAGGACACGGCGCGGGTGATGGGTCGGATGATTCATGGTGCGGTCATCCGGACGTTCAACCAGAGCGATGTGGAGGAGTTTGCGGAGTATTCGCGGATTCCGACGATTAACGCGCTGACCGATGACGAACATCCGTGCCAGATTCTGGCGGATATTTTTACGTTCCAGGAAAAGCGAGGTTCCATCGCGGGCAAGACGGTTGCGTTCATTGGCGATGGGGCGTGCAACGTGGCGAATTCGTGGATTTTTGCGGCGGCGAAATTTGGATTCAATTTGCGGATCGCCTCGCCGAAGGAATTCCAGCCTTCAAAGGAAATTTTGAAGCGAGCCGGCGGGAACATTTCTGTTTCATCGGACATCAAAGCCACTGCGAAGGGCGCTGACCTGCTTTATACCGACGTTTGGATTTCGATGGGCAAGGAAGCGGAAGCGGCGGAGCGGGTGAAAATTTTGAAGGAGTATCAGATCAACGAAACGCTTGTGACGCTGGCGAAAAAAGATGCGTTGGTGATGCATTGTCTGCCGGCGTATCGCGGGAAGGAAATTGACGAGGAGACTTTCGAGGCGAACGCGCAGACGATTTTTGACGAGGCGGAAAA
>Ga0134126_10005872_pt1 | contig 15349 bp, 14 predicted proteins | sample KB31752_FD_96881 | JGI IMG/M metagenome (GOLD analysis project Ga0134126, IMG submission 96881) | Terrestrial soil microbial communities with excess Nitrogen fertilizer from Kellogg Biological Station, Michigan, USA - KB3-175-2 | ecosystem: Environmental > Terrestrial > Soil > Unclassified ...
TAAAATAAAAATAAATAGTAGTGAAGGTTACGAAACAATAAAGGAAGTAAGCAAGCATTATAATCGTCCGTTAAAAATTGACGCTAATGAAGCCTGGAATAGTCCAGAGGAGTTATTAACCTTTTTTGATAAAATTAAAGCATATAATATAGGATTTGTTGAGCAGCCGATGCCCTCAAATCTAAAAAATGAATATATTTACCTGAAAAACAGGTCGTTTTTTGAGATAATGGCAGATGAGTCAGTAACGAAATCCCCTGATTTTATTGAATTAGCTACACAATTTCATGGAGTTAATATGAAATTAATGAAAGCTGGAGGATATATGGAAGGAATAAGGATTTTGGACTCTGCAAGAAAAGCAGGCCTAAAAACAATGATTGGGTGCATGGTAGAAACAACTTTAGGAATTTCATCTGCAATGAATTTGTGCAATAATATTAATTATATAGATTTGGACGGATTCTTTATAATTAAGAACGAACCTTTTAATTTAGTGTCAGAAAAAGAGGGACTTCTCTTTTTTTAATTAAAACCCATATAAACCCTAACATATTTTTAAAAATGGCTAAAAGTAAATCCAAAAGTGGAAAAGCTGACAGCAAAAAACCCAAAGCCTCTAAAAATTCCGGTAAAAAGGTAGCTTCTCCCAAAAAAGCCGCAGCTCCCGCTAAAAAAGTAGTAAAAAAGACAGAAAGCAAAAAGAAAGCCACTACAAAGGCTGCCCCTGTTAAAGCTTCTGTCAAGAAAACTGCTTCCGTAAAAACTTCTGCTCCTACTAAAAAAACTGCCCCTCCTAAAAAGGAAGTTTCAAAAAAAGCCGTTGTCAAAAAAGTAGCAGTTGCTCCAAAAACAAAGGAAAAACCCAAAGCTACTATATCTAAACCTACTGCTAATGGCAGCAAAGTTAAAAACGGTACTAAAGGCACCCCTGTAAAGCCAGCAGCTGCAGTAACAAAACCAATAACTGCTGCTAAACAAACTTTACCAGTAACTGCTGTTAAAAAAACTGCTCCAGCTACTCCTGAAAAGGTTGCCGTGAAAAAGACAGCTGAGAAACCTCTGCCCGCTGCTCCAAAACCAAAGCCCAAGCCTGTTTCACAGGCATCAGCCCAGGATAGAAAACATTTTGAGGAGAGGGTATTATTTAAAAGAGATATCCTTAACCGTTGTATAGAATTACAGGCTAACGTAATAAACACAGCCAAAAGAGCCATGGACGAGGCACAGGAAAGTGCCAACGAAGAAAAAGGAAGTACCGAAGAAAAGTTTGACTCGTTCCGTGAAAGCATGCAGATTACCCGTGATATGTACGCCAGACAATTACAAGAGGCTATTGATGGCCTTGGATTGCTAAAACGAATTGTAATAGTACCTCTGGCAGATGCTGTAAAACTTGGCGCTGTTGTACATACAAACCTGCAAAACTATTTTATAAGCGCTAGTTTGGGTGAGTTGGAGTATGATGAAAATACGTACATGGCCATCTCTACTCAAACACCAATATACCAAGCCCTAGCAGGCAAAAGAAAAGGTGATACCTTTGTTTTCAGAGACCAGAAATATAGAATACTCGAAGTATTTTAAACAAATAAAAAAGGAGGTTACAGCCTCCTTTTTTGTTTACCCCAATTATTATTTTTTAGCAACGTTTGAGCCAAAAGCATCGCGGATTTCATCAAAGTCCACTTCTGTTTCAAACTTACTTATCATCTTATCATTAGTATCATATAGATACATGGTAGGATATCCCACAGCCTCAAACTTCTTATAGAAGGTATCATCTTTATCATGCAATACTGTAATCTGATAATATTTATTAAGCTTATACTTATTTACAAATTTCTGAATTTCTTCCTTTGAACTTGGACTTACCATTACTATTTGAATATCTTGGAAATAATTGATATTCTCTAAAATATTGGAAGTTTCGTCCTGACAGATTTCGCAGTGCGGGTTAAAGTAAACAATCATTAACCGCTCATTTTGCTTTAAATCAGTATTAGTAAACTTTTTTCCGTCCAGTGTATTATATGCAAATTCAGGCAGTTTCTCTTCGCTATGCTTTTTATTGTTTAAATATTGTGCATTTAAAACTGTAACATTAACCAAAGAGAACACAAACATTATAATTGTATAAATCAACGCCACTGTAGTTATCTTACCCCTCATATCCTTCTTCTCCTTTAAAACCTCTCTGTATAATAACGCTGCATCAAAAAGTATTGTTTGTGCTTTTTATAAAAAATTTCTTGTGCTAGGCCAATAACAAAAAATCCTGCTTTATGCAGGATTTTTAAACTATCTACTATCAATTACTATTAATCTCCATCCAATAAACTTCCTAATCCACCAAGTATACTACCTTCTTCGCGCTTGGTTCCTGTACCATACTGTACTATTTTACCGGCAAGCCTGCTAATAGGCAAAGATTGCACCCATACTTTACCAGGTCCTCTTAATGTAGCAAAGAATAATCCTTCTCCTCCAAACAAGCTGTTTTTAATACCACCAATAAACTGAATATCGTACTCTACATCTCCGGTAAAAGCAACTATACATCCAGTATCTATTTTTATCAGCTCACCTGCTGTAAGCGTTTTTTCAATTATCATACCACCCGCATGCACAAAAGCCATTCCATCCCCTTCCAGCTTTTCCATAATAAAGCCTTCACCACCAAATAAACCTGTACCAAGCTTTTTCTGAAATTCAATACCAATGGATACTCCTTTAGCAGCACACAAGAAAGCATCTTTCTGGCAAATAATTTTACCATTAAGTTGCATTAAATTCATAGGAATAATTTTACCTGGATATGGTGCAGCAAAGCTTACATGCCTTTTACCATTTCCTATATTAGTAAAAGCAGTCATAAACAAGCTTTCACCAGTAAGCAATCTCTTTCCGGCAGAAAACAGTTTGCCCATAATACCTTGCTGAGAGGAGCCGTCACCAAAAATAGTTTCCATTTTAACATCCTGCTCCATCATCATAAAGCTTCCGGCTTCTGCCATTACTGTTTCGTTAGGGTCAAGCTCCACTTCAAGACACTGTAATTCCTCTCCGTAAATTTTATAATCTATTTCATGATTATTTATCATACACTTTTATTTTTTAAGATATGCTAGTTAGCTAAATTTTCAGTTTCTTTCAACTGGCTTTTATCATAATTCCTGCAGCAAATCTTCCCTGCTGGTTTTTAACTTTTCGTGCAGAAAAAAACTCATCGCAGTTAGTATAAGTACATAACCCTGCTACCTCAATATGATTAGCTTGTACACCTGTATGTAAAGACAGTCTTGTATTCGCTTCCCATAAATTAAAATAAGCCTTACCTGATTTCTCTGACGGAAGCAGAATCCCCACTGTATTATGAAACGCATTCATTACAGCATTAATCACTTCCTCTCCTACCTCATATACTTGTGGACATATGGAAGGGCCAATAGCTACTATTAAATCAGATGGAGAAGTTCCAAAATTATCGCTCATGGCAAGAATAGTTCTTTCAAGCAGCCTGCCCACTGTGCCCCGCCATCCAGAATGCACAGCACCTACTGCTTTTCTAACAGGATCATACAATAGAATCGGAACACAATCTGCCGATAACACTGATATACAAATACCTCTTTCATTAGTAATAAGTGCATCAGTATCGGACAATTCTTCCACCCTTGTACTAGTAGTTACTATTTTTATATTTATGGAATGTGTTTGTTCGGGAAAAATTAATTTATCAGAATTAATCCCTAATGAAGCGCCTATACGACTTCTGTTTGCTTTTACATTCTCTGGTTTATCTGCTGTTTTGTAACTAAGATTTAATGTATTGTTTTCGCTAACTCCCCCCTCTTTACCCGAAACATAATGAGCTATTTCCCTGTATGAGGAAAGATTATCGAATTGCCAAAGTGAAAGAGGATTAAATGCCTTACGGTACATAATAATAGTGTTAGCTTTTATACTGATTTTGATAGTTTTATTAACAAATTTTAAATAAGCAGAGTTAATTTCTAAGACAAATCAAATAAAAATAATAAGCTATATGTACAAAAACTTATTTAATCTGAAAATTACTTTGGTAATTTTATTTTTTATTCCTGTAATTACTTTTTCTCAGGATGGAGATGGCGGAGTTTCGCTAGGCGTAAAGGGAGGTGCAGCTTTCAACTCCTTTGGAGGAGATGGAGTGGGTGTTATAAAACAGCGCACTGGCTTTATGGGTGGAGCATTTTTAAACGTAAGCTTTTTAAAAGTATTATCTGTACAGCCTGAGGTTCTTTTCCATCAGGGAGGCGCCACTAATACAGTAAATGGACATACTGATGTTTTAAAGCTTAACTATGCTGAAGTTCCTATTCTTTTTAAGTTAAGAATACCTATTGCTGGTACTGTTTTTCCACACATATTTGCCGGGCCTGATTTTTCTTATCGCATAGGAGCTACCTATACACAAACTACTACAAGCAACGGCGAAGTAATAACAATTGATAATGGCAATATAAAAAAGAACGGAATGGGCGGTGTTGTAGGAGCAGGTATAGATTTTCAAATCGATCATTTGTTTTTAACTATAGACGGTCGTTATGGAGCTACTTTTACAAACCTTGGAAATTCTACTTACGAACTCAATATCTATAATAAATACCTTACTATTATGGCAGGTGTAGGCGTAAGATTCTAAAACTAATAGTAACTAATAATAAAAGGGGAAATTTCCCCTTTTATTATTTATATATCATCGTGAGGATCTCTGGCTGTTTCCTCCTCAAAATTTCTTGTATCAATATTCTCCTGAAGTGTCCCCTGTTCATACTCTCTCTTCACGGGAGCTTTCTGTCCATACTTGTGCTCAGCTCTTTTAGTATGAATGCCTTCAGCAAACTCTTCAATCATTTTTTTATTAAAAGCAGGTATATCAGAAGGTTTACGACTGGTAACTATACCATTGTCCGTTACTACTTCCTGGTCTACCCAGTTAACTCCTGCATTTATCAGGTCAGTTTTTATAGATGGGTAAGAGGTCATAGTAAAACCTTTGATAAGACCTGTTTCTACCATTGTCCATGGGCCATGGCATATTGCTGCTATTGGCTTTCCCTTTTCTATAAAATACGAAACAAAAACAACAGCCTTAGGCTCCAGTCTTAATTTATCAGGGTTCATCACTCCACCAGGTAGAAGCAGAGCATCGTATTCAAAAGCATCTGCTTTATCAAGAAGCACATCTACATCAAATTCATCTCCCCAGTTGGTCTCTTTCCAGCCCTTCACTTTGTTTTTCGGACAAATAATAAATACCTCTGCTCCACTCTCCTTCAAAGCTTTTATTGGCTCTGTCATCTCTACCTGTTCAAAACCATTTGCAACAAGTACTGCTACTTTTTTCCCTTTCAATTTCTCTCCCATAAAACTTCCAACTTCTCTTCCCTATGAACAACAAAAAATTATAAAGGGTTACAAAACAAAAAAAAATCCCGCTGTTCGGCGGGATTTTAATTTATAATACTTTACCGGTTATTATTTCTTAAATACCTTAAAGGTCTTATTATCTACGTTTACATAGTATACACCAGAGGTAACATCGCTGATATTGATTTCAGTTCCTTTAGCTTTTCTTATTACGTTTCCGTAAGCATCTAACACTTCATAGTCAGCTTCTCTTGCAGGGTTAAAGTATATTTTGTCAGTAACCCTTTTTGGATAAATATCAATTGGAGCAAGGTCTGATAGATATTCCATTACAGAAGAATAGAATACCTGTCCATCATTCTCAAGATACTTAACTCTGTACTTATTCAGGCCAGAATGGTGAGTAGATTTAACATCGTAATTGTTAAGTATTACAGATTCTTTGCCTGCCATCTCTTTTACAATTATCCAGCTGTTATTCACAAATTGCTCTACAAAAAATCTGCCCTTTGGTCTTTCACCTTTAGAACCCCACGTTAAATCATCTTTACCAACATTAAACGCACTGAACTGAAAAGCGCTGCTTGGTCTTATTACCTGTGGATTAAGTATTTTAGGTTTGCAATCGTCTTTATGAGTAATTTTTATAGTAACAGGGTCACTCATCTTCAGATGAGAAAGATCTATCTCATAAGCACTTGACTGAATGCCTTTCATTACCTGCACATCATTTACATAAACTTCATTGGTGCAGAAATCTTTCATGTTTCCGGCAAAAGGATTTTGAACATACAGGTTTTTACCTTGATAAACTCCGGATAGGGTCAAAATACCAGCCTTGAGCGAAGTGGCTGAAACAATAAAAAATAAAAGGATGAAAGACCTGATTTTCATAGTTTTACTCATATATACAGTAATGTTCATCTACTTTTTGAGCAGCTAAAATAATACAAAATCCTAATTAAATAAAACTAATCCCATTTATTTTTTATAGTTAGTACGAAACCTTAACTAACAGGGTATTGTTTGATTTTAATTATTCGGTGCAATTTATAAAAAATTCAATCAGTAATAAAAAAAATAACAATTTTATGAGTAATAAGGCATTTTATTCGTTATTTTAATACTATGAGATACTCAATAAGCTTTTTATTACTATTTACTTTTTTCATCTCTAAAGCCTCCTTCATATTTATTCCCATGGACAATACTCAGAAGAACCATCTGAAGGCCTATGGCATTGCTTATTGGATATTGCAAAGTGAAACCGAAGTATACTGGCTGCTTAACTACAAAGGGGGCAGCTTCATGTATAAACATACCTCAAAATTTGAAAATGAAAACATAATAAGAGGAGTAAGCTACGAAGTAATATCCGACGCACAAGCCGCAGCCATACAGGAAGAGATTGCCAGTCCCGAAGCAAATATGGATGCAGTAAAACTTGAAAAAGCACCCAAAATTGCTGTTTACTCCCCTAAGACAAAACTACCCTGGGACGATGCTGTAACTATGGTGCTTACTTATGCCGAAATCCCATATACTGTAGTATTTGATGATGAAGTGCTTAATGGAGAATTACCTAAGTACGACTGGCTACACTTGCACCACGAGGATTTTACAGGCCAGTATGGTAAGTTCTATGCCACCTACCGCTATGCGCCTTGGTACCAGAAACAACAGCAAGAGTATGAGGAATCTGCTCGTAAACATGGGTTTGAAAAGGTATCAGAACTAAAACTGGCTGTGGTAAAAAAAATAAGAGACTTTTGTGCTGGCGGAGGTTTCCTGTTTGCCATGTGTTCTGCTACAGATACCTATGATATAGCCCTTTCAGCAGACGGAGTTGATATTTGCGAATCTATGTTTGATGGCGACCCGGCCGATCCTAATGCACAGAACAAGCTTAACTTTAACAACTGCTTTGCCTTCAAGAATTTTAAGTTAGTGATGAACCCTTATGCCTATGAATATTCTGATATAGACAGCCGCCCTAACGATGTACCTGCTACCCTATCAGAAGATAAAGACTACTTTAACTTATTCGAGTTTTCTGCCAAATGGGATCCCATCCCTACTATGCTTACTCAAAACCATGAAACTACCATTAAAGGATTTATGGGACAAACTACTGCCTTTAAAAAAAGTCTTATAAAGTCTGAAGTAGTAGTAATGGGTGAAAACAAGCAAATGGGGGAAGCCCGTTATATGCATGGAACTTATGGCAAAGGCACCTGGACATTTTATGGAGGCCACGACCCTGAGGACTATCAGCACATGGTAGGCGAAGAACCAACCGACTTGAATCTACATCCTAACTCTCCGGGATTCAGGCTTATCTTAAATAATATTTTATTTCCTGCAGCCAAAAAGAAAAAACAAAAGACCTAGTGCATACGGGCTTTTACAGCCAGCCTTTTCATAATTTCTGCTTCGGCTTCCAGCATTTCATCTAGTCGTTGCTTTACTATTTCAGCAGGCATATATTCTTTGGCAAGGTCTACAAAAGTAGCATAGTGACCGGCCTCAGAAACCATTAACTCACGGTAAAAAACTTTAAGCTCCTCGTCAGCAATTTCTTCTGATAGTATTTTAAATCGTTCGCAACTCCTTGCTTCAATCAAAGCACTAATAAGCAGCTTATCCATTAGCTGGCGCTCTAACTTATCCCCTTTTCGCTCAAGCTTAAAGAGCTCTGTTACATAAATATCCACACGCTTCTTTCCAAGCTTAAACCCTCGTTTGTCTAGTTCTTTTAGCACCATGCGAAAGTGTGCCCACTCCTCTGCTACTATAGGCGATACTACTTCTACCAGTTTATCACGCTCTGGAAATTGAAGGATAAGTGAGATACCTGTAGATGCCGCTTTCTGCTCGCAGTAAGCATGGTCTACCAATATTTCTTCAATATTCTTTTCTGCAATATTCACCCATCTGGGGTCTGTGGCAAGCTTTAACCCTAACATACCTGCAAGTTAATCAAAAAACATCCATTTTAAGCCAAACTCAAACGACCTAGGCATCCCCGGGTAGTATGGCGTAACAAAATAACCACTATGAGGTAGTTGGTTTAAGTAATTTACCTTTAAAAAGCCTATAACACTTTTTATTTTTAAGTTAAAGAAAAAGTTGGAAACAAGATACGGGTAGAAATTATTATTACTATTAGTTGAAGTGTTAAGATAGAACTGTTGATCTACAGGCATGTAGAAATTAGTATTATAATTACTTCTGTAAAAAGCTTCAACACCCAATTGCATTGTCAAAGCATTATCGAAATGCGAGTTCTGATAATATAGCTTTGCCCAGTCAAAATGTGCTGGCATATTTATAGCACCCTGCCCTTGTATTACATAGGTGTATCTGTAATAATTATCAAAGTGCATTTTCTTAAAGAAAGTAAATTCAAAAGTAAGTTCGGGAGCCAGTATCTCTATCGGTTCACTACCTACCTGTTGGGGAACACCTTCTGTATTATAATAGATATAATGATAAAGCCATGTATAAGATACTGATGGATGCAGCCTCAAGTTTTTTCCTGCTTTTAAATCTGCCTTAGCATACAACGTATTTGCACGTGTTTGTGTAAATTGATTAGACCAGTATAAATTATTAAAGTTACTTGTATACTGTCTTTGTGCAAGAGTTGGTGAATAGTAAGTGGAATTGTACCCAAGCGAATAGTGCTTTCCTGAATAGTCAACTTTCAAGAGATAGTCTCCATGTGTATTGCCAAGTGTATCATGATGATTATTGCCTGCAAAAAAATACTCACCAGTAACCGATAGTTGGGAAAAATAGCCTGTTTTATAAGCAGCATACCCTCCTACAAAATTTTCGCTAAATGTATTTTTATTAATAGTATCATTACCATTAATAGTTAATACACTAGTAGAATAAGAAAAATCTTTACGCCTATAATAAGCTCTGTAAGTAATATTACCACTAGTTCCTTTTATCCCTATTTTATTTTCTAACAAGCGATAAGCCACTTTAGAGTTGGTGCCTAACGGATCAAAACGAGGAGTTAAAGTCATCTGATTATTAGGCTTGATAATATCTATATTTCCTTGATATCCATCAGCAAAGCGGTCTGCCTGGTTGTTATAGTCAACAATATGAAAAAGCTGCAAATTAGTGTTTGATAAATTTAACTGTTGATAAACATGATAATTTACCCTCCGCTCCAGACTTCTGGCATAATCAAGCTTTATAGGTTGCTCCTTATAATTAAAAAGTGAATCATTGCTTCCACTTCCACTAATAATTCCAGGCGCAACCCCTCCTGTTTCATAGTTCTGACTATCAAAAAAAGTAAAGTTGGCAAGCACCTGGTAAATACTATCCTTAGTAAAGTAACGGGTATAAGCAGCAAACGAATAATTTTTGCCTTGTATATCTCGGTTGGAGCTGGCAAAAGCAGGCTGTTGGTGAAAGCCAATATCTTTTAAAGCAGTTATGGTACGAAAGTCAACACCAAAATTCCAGTTGGGTTTTATGTTCCGGCTAAATTCAATTCTTAATAGCTGCTGTCCCAATGTTCCCTGCACATACTCCAGCATAGAGTAGGGCGAACGTGTATTATAATATTTTATCTTAGATGGGTCAAAAGTATATGGAGTATAACTATTAAAACCAAACGTTTTCCCTATCTGGGTTGGGGCTTTATAAAAGATGGGAGACAAGGCAGTAGTAAGCATTCCCAAATCCTGGTATATATTATCAGAACGGTAAAGAAAACCATAGTTCTGTAAATTGTTGATATTAGTATCCAATGGATTCCCTTCACTGGAGTTTTTATCCAAAGTATCGTCTGACACTGGCTCCTGCTTATTTTCCATAACGTCCTCTTCCGTTACATAAAAGGTAGTATGGTGCCCATATATCTGCTTTGTGGAATCGTTAAGAATCTGGGCAACAGACAGGTGAGCGCCTGAAAAGAGTAGAAGTATTAAAAATATTCTTAACTGCACCTTCAAAAATAGATAATTGATTGGAATAAATAATCTCAAATCAGGATGGGTTGTTTAAAGAATTTAAAATCAGGCTATCAAATTTCTCTTTATCCTGTAAAACAAACACCTCAATAGGAAGGTAATACAATGGCAGATTTTCTAATATATTCTTATCTGGGTGAGATATAATTTTCACCATATCCTTCTCAGTAGTAAGCAATATAAGCCCCTCCTGCTTTACACTATTATAATATTCCGTCATCTTTTTAAAATCATTTGCAGAGTAATGATGGTGGTCTGGATATTCAAAAAACTTTACCAACTCAGATTTCTTTTCCACTTCGGCTTTAAGTCCTCCTGCTTTAGCAATACCTGAAAACAGAATTACTTTTTTGATAGAGTCTACCTTATTTGCAAATACAGCTTGAGGCCCTTTATAAGCAATGCCAGTGAAAAAAACTGGAACAGTAGTTATAGCATATTTTTTTATTCCTTTTGTTATGTCCTTCCTTTGCTGTTCAGTAAGGTTGTCAGGGCATTTGCTTACTATTACTACATCCGCCCGCTTAGATCCCGCGCGCGATTCACGCAATCTTCCCCCCGGTAAAATAGTATCCTTATAAAAAGGGCGGTTGTAATCAGTAAGTAGAATATTTAAGTCTGGTGTTACCTTTCTATGCTGGTAGGCATCATCCAGTAAAATCACCTGTGTTCCTGGCTTCTCAAACAATATAGTAGGTATAGCTAAAGCTCGCTCCTCTCCGACTGTAACCGTTACATCTTGTGAAAATTTTTTATAAAACTGCATAGGCTCATCCCCTATACTAGCGGCTGTTGCCTGTTGGTCTGCAATAAGTATACCTTTTGTTTTGCGGCCATAGCCACGACTAAGCGTAGCTATTTTATAACGGTCTTTCAAAAGTCTTATCAGGTACTCTACATGGGGTGTTTTCCCTGTTCCTCCTACTGTTAAATTACCCACCGCAATTACTTTAGTATCGAATTTAAAAGAACGAGTATAACCAATATTATAAAGGTGATTTCGAAATGAAGTAACTAACCAATAAAGAAAAGAAAAAGGCGAGAGCAGAATTTTAATAAGGAACATTAAAGTATATTGAGCCGCAAAATTGAAAATTTGCTTACAATATAGCAATTTAGCACAGCCTATGCCCAAAATAAAAGAAGTTATCCGCTTTTTAGAGCAAGTTGCCCCTCCTGTTTACCAGGAAAGCTACGACAACAGCGGGCTACTTACAGGCAATGCAGAGGCTGAGCTAACTAAGGCCCTTATTACACTAGATACTATTGAAGAGGTAATAGACGAAGCCATTACATTAAACTGCAACCTTATTATTTCTCACCATCCTATTATATTTAAAGGACTTAAAAAGCTAACTGGTAGTAATTATGTAGAGCGCACCATTATAAAAGCCCTAAAACATGATATTGCCATCTATGCCATCCACACCAACCTGGATAGTGTTTTGCAGGGCGTAAATCACAAAATAGCTGAAAAGCTGGGACTAATAAACCTGACAATTCTTTCACCTAAAAAGCAATTGCTTAAAAAACTAGTGACCTATATTCCTGTGGCTGATACAGATAAGGTGATGAAAGAAGTATATACTGCGGGGGCCGGCCATATAGGCAATTACAGCGAATGCAGTTTCCGGATAGAAGGTATCGGTTCTTTTAAACCTAACGAAGCTGCAAATCCTACCATAGGTAAAGCGGATGAAACTGAATTTGTTAAAGAAAATCGTGTAGAGGTTATTTTTCCTGCCCACCTCGAGGATAGAATTATAACATCTCTTATAGAAGCTCACCCTTATGAAGAGCCCGCTTATGATGTATTTTTACTGGAAAATAGCCATAAAGAAGTTGGTGCGGGCATAGTTGGAGAATTGCCTGAGCAAGTTTCAGAATTAGATTTTTTAATGAACCTGAAAGGGAAAATGAATGTTCCCTTAGTTAGGCACACGGCATTTTTAGATAAAAAAGTAGCCAAAATAGCGGTTTGTGGTGGTTCTGGTTCTTTTTTATTGAGAGATGCTATAAGGGCTAAAGCAGATTTTTTTGTAACGGCAGACTTTAAGTACCATGAGTTCTTTGATGCTGAAAAGAAAATTGTAATAGCCGATATAGGCCACTATGAGAGCGAAGTTTACACAAAAGAATTAATTTATGAGATTTTAAGTAAAAAATTCGCTAATATTGCACTCATTTTATCCAAAGTTGTCAGTAACCCAATAAGATATACCTGATGGAAAGTACCGTAGCACAAAAAATAGAAGCACTCGTAAAACTACAAACCATTGATTCAAAATTAGATGAAATAAAGAAAGTAAGAGGCGATTTGCCGGAAGAAGTTAGAGACCTGGAAGACGAATTAGCAGGGTATGAAACAAGAATAGGTAAATTTAATTCTGACATCTCTTCCCTGGAAGAAGAAATAGGAAAAAATAAGCTATCTATAAAAGATTCCAACAAGAATATAAAGAAATACGAAGATCAGCAGAAGAACGTAAGAAACAATAGAGAGTACGATGCTATTACGAAAGAAGTAGAACTTCAGCAGCTTGAAATACAAATCAACGAGAAAAGAATAAAAGAGTCTCAATATCGCATTGAGCAAAAAAATAGCGACATCGCTACTATTACCAATACACTTAACGAACGCAAAAAAGACCTTGCAGTTAAGAAAGGCGAGTTGGACAATCTGGTAGCAGAAAGCAAAGACGAAGAAGCAAAACTCTTAAAAGAAAGAGACAAAGCTGCAAAATCTATTGAAGAACGTTTATTAAACTCTTACAACAAGATTCGTACCAACGCTAACAATGGCCTTGCAGTAGTAGCTGTAAAAAGAGACGCCTGCGGCGGATGCTTTAACACTGTGCCTCCACAAAGACAGGTAGATATTCGCGAAAAGAAGAAACTAATAGTATGCGAACACTGCGGAAGAATCTTCTCTGACGTAGAAGCTCCTGTGCTTGCAGAAGCAACAACAAAAAAATAATAATTGAAAGGTTTTTTAAAAAATAATAGTATTAAAAAGGTGGTTTTTTTTAGCCACCTTTTTTTATTTATTCTTTTATTTATTGCCCTTCCCTCCTATCCTTACTACAAATTCAGTCCTAAAGTAGAGCAAGCCTATCATGACTTTCTAAAACTAAAAGTAAGCTCAGGCGAAACCCTCATAAATGAAGCCATTAAAGAAGAGCCTCAAAACTCCCTTGCAATACTTATATCTAATTATGCCGATTTCTTTAAACTAATGATTTTGCAAAACACTGAAACCTATGAGACTTTAAGTAGTAAGCAAGAGGAACGGTTAACTAAATTAGAAGAGGATGAGGATAAAAAATCTCCCTACTATTTATTTGCTCAGGCGGAACTAAGGTTACAGTGGGGATTTATAAAAATCCGTTATGGAGACTATATGAGTGGTTTGTGGGATGTTAAAGAGGCTTATCAACTACTAAAAGAAAACAATAAAAAGCATCCACTTTTTATTCCTGATAAAAAAAGTATGGGGCTGCTAAATATACTTATAGGTTCTGTACCACAAAAGTATACTACTTTCCTTATACTAGCCGGTATTAAAGGTACTCACGAAAAAGGTGCTAAACTATTAAAAGAAGCCAGCGAAATAGAAAACCCCTTTCAGCAGGAAGCTTTAATAATAAGAGCTGCTGTAGACGCCTTTATTTTAAACGAAACTAATGGCAAAAATACTTTACTGGAAAAAGAATACAAAACTCACCCTGATAACCTATTATCAATATTTGTTTATGCTACTATATTACACAAGTATGCAAAGGATGAAGAAGCATTAAAAGTTATTTCATCTGCTCCTTCTTCATCAGAATATATAACCTTTCCACAGATAGAACTATTAAAAGCAGATTTACTATTAAATAAGCTGGATTTTACCGATGCTCGTGAACATTACAATTCATTCCTTCAAAAGAAAACAGGATTAAACTACATAAAGCATACCTACTACATGTTGTTCTTAAGTTACTGGTTAAATAATGAAGATGCCCAAGCCAATAGCTATCTTGACAAAGTAGTAAAGGAAGGCGTAGAAGAGTTTGACGCCGATAAATATGCCCAGAAATTTGCTGAAAAAAGAAACTTCCCCAACAAAGCCTTAATGAAAGCAAGGTTACTTTGTGATGGGGGCTACTACCAACAATCACTAGCAATATTAGCCAATTTTACTCCTACTACCAAAGCGGACTCCATAGAGCTTAACTACCGCAAGGCAAGAATATACCAGGGTATGGAAAAATATCAGGAAGCTATTACGCTGCACAAACAAACTATAAAACAATCCATAGGAATAAATAATTATTTTGCTCCCAACTCCTGCCTTCAATTAGGCTACATATATCGCAAGTTGAACAACAAGGAAAGCGCTAAACAATATTTCCTGCAAGCCTTGTCGTACGATGACTACGAATACAAAAATAGCATTGAAACAAAGGCACAGGCAGGGCTAAACGAACTGGAGAAGACCCAATGAGAAAAGAAGCTTTTTTCAAGATAGAGAGCGAGGAGTTCAGGCAGAAAGTATTAGTGTGGGCAAACAGCTTTAGTACATTTCTATATATTACTGGTAATAATCATCAGAATAAATTTGGTGTATTTCCTGACCTGCTAGCGATAGGAGAAGTAAGTAGTTTTATTAGTTCTGATAATACCTTTGAAAAGCTCTACAATTACTCAAAGCAAACAAAAGATTTTCTATTTGGGCATTTAAGTTATGACCTAAAAAATGAAATAGAAAATCTGCACAGTCAGCATAAAGATTATGTCCTGTTCCCTCTATGCTATTTTTTTCAGCCAGTACATCTAATTTATTTTAATAAAGATGGGCTTACTATATCTTCAGAAACTCCTGAAGATGTATACAAGTATATAGTAGAAACAGAGGTATTAAAGGATAGTGGCAATACAGTTATTGAAATAAA
>Ga0134126_10005873_pt1 | contig 15348 bp, 12 predicted proteins | sample KB31752_FD_96881 | JGI IMG/M metagenome (GOLD analysis project Ga0134126, IMG submission 96881) | Terrestrial soil microbial communities with excess Nitrogen fertilizer from Kellogg Biological Station, Michigan, USA - KB3-175-2 | ecosystem: Environmental > Terrestrial > Soil > Unclassified ...
ATGACGATCGGCAAGTCGACCGCGTCGTGGATCGACTTGAAATGCTGATAGAGCCCTTCCTGGGTCGGCTTGTTGTAGTAGGGCGTGACCACCAGCGCGGCATCGGCACCTACCTGTTTGGCATGCCGGGTGAAATCGATCGCCTCTTCGGTCGAGTTGGAGCCCGTCCCGGCAACCACCGGCACCCGGCCCTTGGCCACCTCGACGCAGAGCTCGACCACCCGCTTATGCTCGGCATGATTCAGCGTTGGCGACTCGCCGGTCGTGCCGCAGGGCACGACTCCTTCGGTCCCTTGCTCGATCTGCCACTCGACGAAGCTCTGAAACGCTTTTTCGTCCACTTTTCCGTCCCGGAAAGGGGTAATCAGCGCGACCAGCGATCCCTTAAGCATTTATTTCTCCCGCAGCGCCCCTGTCCGGCGCTTCTGCGACGATAGGCCATAGCGTTAACACCGGCAACCGCCGGGAATTTCATTGTTCTGCTAACACTTCTCGGTTAAATGGATATTTGGCGGGAATTAGGAACTGATGGGTCTCATACGGACCTTGGCCCTGCCTATCCTGGCAATACTGGCTTGGGGAGTCGGTAGTCAGGCCTGGGCAGCGCCGCTAAGCGAAAGCGACCGGCAGATTTACACCGCGGCCTTCGACGCGATGAAGCGCGGCGATTGGGATGCGGCGGAGACACTTGCCGCGCCGGCACGTGATCGCCTTCCGGCCCAGGCCATCGCTCTCCTCGATTATTCGCACAAAGGCACGAGCGCGTCGTTCAGCGACATCTCGAGCTTTATGAACGCGCATCCGAACTGGCCGAACCAGAAACAGCTCCGCATGCGTGCCGAGGAAGCGATCGGCACCGCTACCGATGCACAGCTTCTGACCTGGTTCCAGGCCCATCCGCCGATCCTACCAGCGGCGCAGCTCCGCTTGGCACAGATTTGGATGCAGCAGGGCCGCCGCGCCGAAGCCGACCGGCTGATTCGCCAAGCCTGGATCGGGGGTGATTACAGCGCGGTCGAAGAAAAATTCATGCTCCAGCGCTACCACGACGTGCTGCGGGGCGAGGACAATGCGCGCCGGCTCGATCGGCTGATCTGGGATCACCAGACCGACGAAGCCAAGCACATGATCAAGCATGTGGGGCCAGAGACCGCAGCGCTCGCGCAAGCGCGGCTTGGACTCGCAGCGATGGAGCCCGGTGTCGAGCGGCTGATCGCGCGCGTGCCGGCGCGGCTACAAAGGGATCCCGGTTTGCTGTTTGAGCGGATGCGCTGGCGCCGCCACAAGGAACTCGACGACGACGCGGCGGCGATCCTCGAACATCCGCCCGCCGATCTCGTACGGCCCGAGTCTTGGGCATTCGAGCGGCTGATCATTGCGCGCCGTTTGCTCGATGATGGCCAGGCTGCCCGCGCCTACCGGCTCGCCTCGAATAGTCGCCTCGACAGCGGCGCGACCTTTGCCGAACTCGAATTCCTCGCCGGCTGGATCGCCCTGCGCAACCTTAACCAGCCCGGCACCGCCTATAACCACTTCGTTCATCTCTATCACGCCGTTACTTTGCCGATCAGCCTCGCGCGTGGCGCCTATTGGTCGGCACGCGCCGCCGAAGCGATGGGCAACAAGACGCTCGCAGCAACCTGGTACGGAACCGGCGCGCCGTTCCTGACCACCTATTACGGCCAGCTCGCCGCAGCGCATCTCGGCGCCACGGCCGCCACCTTCAAGGTGAGCGAGCCCAAACCGACCGCAGTCGAAACCCAGGCCTTCGAAAGCAACGAACTCATCCGTCTCGTGCGCGATCTGGCGCAGATCGGCGATACCGACGATCTCGGCGTGTTTCTGAAGCGCATTACCGAGGAAGCGAACACACCGGCGGACTACGCCCTGACGGCGCGGCTTGCTCGCGTGGTCTCACGCCCCGATATCGCTGTCTTCACCGCCAAGCACGCGAGCTATGCCGGCGTTACCTTGATGGATGAAGGCTATCCTGTCGCCGATCTACCGCCCGGCGGGAATATCGAGGCTCCGCTGGTCCTCGCGATGACGCGACAAGAGAGCGCCTTCAATAATGCCGCCGTCAGCAGCGCCGGCGCCATGGGCTTGATGCAATTGATGCCCGCGACGGCGAACAAGGTCGCACAGTTGCTGCACCTTCCCTTCTCGCGCCAGCGTCTTACCAGCGATGTCGCCTACAACGTGACGCTCGGCCGTGCCTATTTGGATTCGCTGGTCGATAATTTCTCGGGCTCCTACGTGCTCGCGGTCGCCGCCTATAACGCCGGGCCGGCGCGCGTCCATCAATGGATCGTCGATCACGGCGATCCGCGCAGTGCCAATGTCGATCCGATCGACTGGATCGAGCGCATCCCCTTCACCGAGACACGCAACTATGTGCAGCGCGTCCTGGAGAATCTGCAGGTCTATCGCTTCCGCCTCGGCACCTCGGTGCCGAGCCTCTCGCTCGCTGCCGATCTGAAACGCTAAGCGATGACTGCGCCGACGCTTCCGGATGTCGATGACGTCCGCAAAGCGGCGGCCCGGCTTCACGGCAAAGCGGTACCGACACCGCTTCTGTCGTCGCCGCAAGTCGATGCCCAACTCAATGCTCGCGTGCTCATCAAGGCGGAATGCCTGCAGCGCACCGGCTCGTTTAAATTCCGCGGTGCCTATAACGCGCTCGCGCAGCTCGACGCGAGCAAGCGCCGCGCCGGTGTCGTCGCTTATTCATCGGGCAATCACGCGCAAGGCGTGGCGGCTGCGGCACAGCTCCTCGGCATTCCCGCGACGATCGTGATGCCGGCGGACGCGCCGGCGATCAAAGTCGCGAATACGCGCTTCTATGGCGCCGAGATCGTTCCCTATGACCGCTATCGTGAGAGCCGCGAGGAGATCGCAGAGCGTATCGCCGTCGAGCGCGGCGCCGAGATTCTGCCCCCCTATGACGATGCGCGCGTCATCGCCGGCCAGGGCACGATCGGTATCGAGATTGGCGAAGAAGCGCAGCGTCATGGCTGGACGATCGATGCGCTCATCGCGCCGTGCAGCGGCGGCGGTCTCGTCACCGGTTGCGCGCTCGGCCTATCGGCGACGCAAGCCGACGCCGCGATCTACGGCGCGGAGCCGGCGCAGCTCGACGACCTTCGTCGCTCGCTCGAGGCAGGGCGGCGCGTGACCAACGATCCGTCCGCGCGTTCGATCTGCGACGCATTGCTCGCGCCGACACCCGGCGAGATCACGTTCGCTCTCGCGCAGCGTCTCCTCGCCGGCAGCCTCGCCGTCAGTGACGACGAGGTGCGCCAAGCCATGGTGATCGCCTTCTCGGCCTATAAGCTGGTGCTGGAGCCTGGCGGCGCGGCGGCCTTGGCGGCTGTTCTCTCGGGCAAGCTCGCGATCGCGGGAAAAACCGTCGCCGTCATTGCCTCGGGCGGCAATGTCGATCCGGCGGTATTCACCGCCGCGCTCGGCTAAATCCAAAGAGAAGAAAGAGGTCGGCGTTTATTCGCCGGCTTGGGCGGGTGCGACCGCTTCGCTATGTTCGGCCGGGCGCAGCGCTTTAAGCGCCGGCAGAAGCTGCTTGCCTTCGCCTTCCGACAGATTCTCGCGCTCGACGCGACGACTATAGCCTTCGAACACAGCGCCGGGTTCGATCCGCATCGAGCAATAAACGACATCGGCACGCACTTGCGCCGAGCGCCCGAGAATCACGTTGACCGCAACCAGCCGGCCTTGCAGCGCACCGTTGATGATCGCGGTCTCGGCTTCGACAGAACCGTTGATCGAACCGGACTCGCCGAGCGTTACTTTGCCGGCAACAACATTGCCGATCAGCGTGCCCGCGACGTGAACTTCACCCGAGGAAGCAATATCGCCATCGACCCGGAAGCCTTCGCTAAGGATCGAAGGTGCGCTGCGGCGACCGCCCGTACCGCCACCGCTATTGCTGGCCGCTGACTTGAACCACATTCTTGCCTTCCTGCATAAATTTCGCCGGATCGACCGTCTGGCCATCGACGCGAACTTCGTAATGCAGGTGCGGACCGGTGCTGCGACCCGTACTGCCAAGCTCCGCGATTGGCGAGTGCAGCCCCACTTTCTGACCCTTGGCGACTAATATCCGATGAAGATGCGCATAACGCGTTACGATACCGTGACCGTGATCGATTTCGACGACCTTGCCGTAGCTGTCCATATTGCCCGTAAAAATCACCGTACCGGCGCCGGTGCTGTAGACCGTCGTACGGTAGGGCGCGTCCATATCGAGCCCGGGATGGAACGATTCTTTGTGGTTGATCGGATCAGTGCGGGCGCCGTAGTCGCTGCCGAGTTGGTACTGATTGAGCGGCGAAGCGAGCGGAAGATTCTTCGCCAGCTTTTGCAACTCCTCGAGCCGCTGATGATCGAGCGCGGCCGCGCGCGGATCGTTCAGCGCGATATAGGGACCACCCTCGCCGCCGGCGGGGGTGCCGAGCCCATGCAGTAGGCGATCGATGTCGAGACCAGTCGAAGCGAGTAACCGCTCAAGCTCCGACGACTTGCCGCGGCTGTTTTGCGCATGGGGCACACCCTCTGGCGCGGGCTTGCGCTCGGGCGGCGCAACATCCGGCGGGATCGGTTGCACCATGGTCGGGGATGGAGCCGGCGATCCCGGCGTACGCAGCGGATCGACGGCGACTTGCGGATGACTACCCGCCTGATCGACGTGCGCCTGCGCGGCTTGTAGATCGATCTGCAGCCTCTGCACTCGATTTTGCAACGTCGTGCGCTGAGACTCGGACTGCTGCAATTCGTTGCGCACAGTGTCGAGATTCTTAGCAAGCTGTTCCGAATTTCCGTTCTTGGCATTCAGCGCCTGCTCGTTCGCTTTGGCGCGGTGCTCAGCTTCGTCGCGTGCTTCTTGCATCGATTTCGAGCGTGCGGTCGTTTCGGCAAGCTTGGACTGCAATTGGCTGTTCTGCTGCGTCAACGCAGCAAGCTTATCACTCGCCTGCTGATAATTGGCGTTCGCTTCCGTGTAATTCTGGCTCAGGGTCGCAATCTGCTGGCGAAGCGATGCTAGCTCGTTGCGCATCTCTTCGAGCGCGGCCGAATCAGGGCTCGGGCGTGGTGCTGGCGGCGTACTGGATGCCGGGGTGGTCGCGGCGGGCACGACCGCAAGGTGTGGCGCCTGTGTCTGAGCGAGAGTCGGCGTTACCGGCTGAGTCGTATCTGCCGCACGGTCGTCGTTTGTATCGCGCAGATGCACCAAGCCGACGCCGAGATAGGCCACGCCGCCAACGGTCGCGAGCGAAGCCGCGAGCAACATCGCCTGAAGCCAGCCTGGCAGCGCCACATGACGCACGCCGCTGGCGCTCTGTAAAAGCAGTCGCCGTTCGGGAAAAATCTGTTCCCCGAGAATCTGAGATACTTTCGCCACTGGCCCCCGCTACCGTCCCTGAACCAAGTGCTGCTCCTGCAAGCACCGCCACCGATCGCGGCCCATCTAGGGCTCATTGGCGAATGGGATTTGTCGTACGCTACGGCCAGCTACAACATTTGCAGCCGGGTCCGTGCGACCTCCTTGTATTCTGCGTCCATTCACCAATTTCGGACCCTAATAGCTCAATACTGACATGGCAAGCTGATTCGACGTGAGATCACAACGGGATGTTATCGAATCGGCTTCGTCCGACTGCATCATTCGGACGTTCACAACTATGCGACTCCCCGCATTCTCGCGTTAACCCGCCGCTAGCTAAGTTCCAGCGTTATCTTGCCAAGCCACGCGACATTTTCTGCTGTAATGTCAAACGCGTGAAGTCGAGCGTTAAAGGCGTCGACGAATTGTCCGACGCTTCGCTCACCAATGACTGCAGCGCTTGAACACCGTGGCGTAACTCTCTGGCATATCGAGCCGCGTATTCCCGTCGCGCGCGCGACCATTGATCGCCGTGAAAATCGGCTTAAGCGAGTCCGTTATCGGGCCAAGATAGGCCGCCCGCGCCGCGTTGCGATCCGCCACATGGATGTTGAGAGGCAGCGATGTGCGCGTGAGGGCTCGTTCCAGCGCCGACAGATAGTAACGCACCGCCTCGCGGAACACCTCGACATGCTGGCGCTCGTGATCGAGTACCGCCCGACGCTCGCACGAGTCTGGAGCAAAGCGGCGATCGACGATGACGTCGAGTTGCTTGAGCCCGATCTCGACATGGGCGGCGCGTAGCTGCGCGCAGTAGCCACTGCCATCGCGCATGCTGTCGGTATTGACCGTGACCTCGAGATCGTAGCGGCCGATGGTCAGGCCGAAAGGGATTTCGCCCTTGAGCCCGGGCATGCCGTTCTCGCTGGCGATTTTGGCCAGAGCCGCGCTGTCGAGATCGAAGCGATAGTTGACGGGCGGATCCTTCATCGCGACGCTGAAAGCGGGCGCACTGACGCTCGCCGTGCACGAAGCGAAGGCAGCCGCGGGAAGAAGGAATAGAGCCGCAGCCAGAGCGGCGGTCATCGAGGAACGCATCAGGCAATCACCCAGACAACGCAAAGCCGTCGTCCGCGCGCGCTCAGCACCGGCACGAGCTTGACATCCGCCGCTAGGACGCGGCCCGGCATGATACCGATCATACGCGTCTCTTCCTCCCGTATCGGCCTGGTCCAGAGGCCGTCGAAGCTGCTCGCGCTTTGCAAGCGGAAATACGTGGCGAGCTTTTGCCGCAACAATAGCGCTCGCTTAACGCCGCTCCAATGGAGGAAGGCGTCATTGGCTGCGAGGACGAGTTGGTCGGCATCGAGCAACAATCCCGGCGCCGGCGCCGCTTCGATGAGCGCGTTGATGCTGGCGCCGTCGAGCACGAGCGAGCGGCCAGCCGTGGCACGCTCCATCTCGCCGAGGCAGAAGACGCGCAGCAGCGAAGAGAGATTGGTATCGCCAGACCGGCGTGACGCGATCTCGGCAACGAGGCGATTGAGGCGTAGCTTGCGGCGCGACGCGATCGCTTCGAGCGCGGCCCAGAACTCGTGCTCCAGGCGCAACGAATAGCGCTTGCCGTCGAGTTGCAGGATGCGCTGTTCCCAGGGTGAGGCAAGCTCCGGCGGCGCGCTCGTGGCGGCCGCTGCTTCACTGCGCGTCCTGGGAAGAATATCGCTTTCGCTTGCCATTGCGATCCGCGCGCATGGTTAACGCTTGGTTGCGAGCGTGCCGCCATGCGCTGCGGCGTCTCACAAGGGAGTGATGGCCTGGAAGTCTTAAACTCGCCTAAATCAGGCGAGGAACGGCAGATGCGGTGCGAGCATCACACCGGCGATCGCAATCGGAATGCCATAGGGAATCGGCATTTTCGCGTGGAGGAAAGCCGGCGCGCGACGCAGCACCGCAAGGATCGCGGTCTGCACCAAAGGCTGACGCAGGCCGAGCACAATCAGCGCGAAGACGCCGCCGATCACGGCGGTCAGGAAGATCAGCGGCACCAGCAGATGGATGCCGCACCAAAGCGCCATCGCCGCCAGCAGCTTGACGTCACCGCCACCGAGGATGCGGCAGGCAAAGAGCATCGCGCCGACGGCGAACACCGCCACGCCCGCTTCTATATGGGAGATCCAATCGACGCTGTGGCCGGAAAGGCCGATACCCGCGATCAGCGCCGCGATCGGGAAACCAAGCGCCAGCGCGCCGGTCAGCCAGTTGGGAATGCGCAAGCTGACGAGATCGCTTAGGGCCGCGAAGACCAGGGCGAAGACGTAGAGCGCCAAGATCGCCTCGCCCGCGAAATTCGCCGGCAAGTTGCTCCAGGATGAGATCATGCGCCGAGTGTGGCGACGTAGCGTTACCGAAAGATTAAGGACCCACGGCTGCCCGCACGCTCAGCGTTCGTGTAGCGCCTCGTCCCGGGCCTTGAGCAATGGCTTCAGGAGATAATCCAGCACCGTTTTCTGACCTGTGAGGATTTCGGCGCTCGCGGTCATGCCGGGGATGATTGGCAGCGGCTTCTCCGCCGTGCCAAGCGAGTTCTTCTCCGTGCGCAGGGTCACGCGGAAAAAGGTGCCGCCGTTGGGCGTATCGTCCTTGATCGTATCGGCGGAGATATCCTCGACCCGTGCTTTGAGCCCGCCATAGATCGAGAAATCATAGGCCGTGATCTTGACCATCGCCGGCTGGCCGGGATGGAGGAACGCGACATCCGCCGGCCGGACCTTCGCCTCGACCAGCAACGTGTCTTCGAGCGGGACGATCTCGACGAGGTCTTCACCTGGCTTGATCACCTCGCCGATCGTCGTGACCTTCACATCCTTGATCGTGCCGCGCACCGGTGAGCGCACTTCGGTGCGTGTCACGCGGTCATGCTGTGCGAAAATCTGCTGCGACAGCGCAGCAAGCTCGGCTGTATGTTTGTTGAGCTCGGCCTGGGCATCGGAATGGAAAGTCGCCGTCTTTTCCTGAATCCGCTTTTGTGCTTCATTGCGCGCCGCCTCAGCCTGCGGAATCGATATCTTCACATCGTCGAGCTGGCCTTGGATATCGGTGAGCTCGCGCTCCAGCTTCACCAATTCGAGCTTCGACGCTGCGCCGCTCGTGACCAATGGCGCCGTCATGTCCCGCTCCTGCTTCGCCAGGTCGAGCGAGCGCGACAAAGTCTGCTGTTTCGATTGTAGCCCGGCGATTTCCTGCTGCTTCTGCGCGAGCTGGTCGTTCAGCACGGCGATATTCGATTTGAACTGATCAAGCCGGCTCTCGTAGAGCGCTTGCTCACTATGCGCGACGCTCGGTGCTTCTTTCAGCACCTCGTCGGGGAATTGCGGCGCCTTGTCGGCGACTTCGGCTTTCAACCGCGCGATCATCGCCTCGAGCGTCAGATATTGCGTGCGGCTGTCGCGATATTGCGATTCGGCGCTGGTATTGGCGATGCGCAGCAACACATCGCCCTTCTGCACGATCTGTCCGTCATGCACCGCGAGTTCGGCAAGGATACCGCCTTCGAGGTTTTGAACGACCTGGATCTTGCTCGATGGCACCACGCGCGCATCGCCGCGCGTCACTTCATCGAGCTTCGCGAAATGCGCCCAGATCAAGAAGATGAAGCAGAAAGCGCAGACGCCGAGCGTCAGGATATGTGCAAAGCGCGTCGTCCGCGCCCGCAGCGCATAATCATAATCCGGCAGGAAATCGCTATCGATCTTCTGGCTCATCGCGCACCCGCTCGCGCTGCGATGCGCAGCTCGCCTTGATTGAGTGCTTTCAACACGCGCTCCCGCTGATCATCCGCGACGATGCGGCCGTTATCGACCACGATCAGCCGGTCGACCAACTCCAGCATCGAGGGCCGATGCGTCACGAGCAGCAACGTCTTCGCCGGCAGGATTTCACGCAGCCGGTGCTTGAGCCACGCTTCGGCGGTTGCATCCATCGAACCGCTCGGCTCGTCCATCACCAGGATCGACGGATCGCTCAGCAAAGCGCGCGCAATCGTCACCGCCTCACGCTGCCCGCCGGAGAGGTGCCTGCCGTTCTCCCCCACCTGCATGTCGTAGCCTTCGGGGTGGTTCTTGATGAAGTCATCGACGCCGGCGATGGTCGCGGCGCGGAGGATCGTGTCGTGCGATACGTTCGGCGAGGACAGCGCGATGTTGTCGCGCACCGAACCGAAGAAGAGAAACGCGTCCTGCGGCACATAGCCGATATTGCGGCGAAGGTCGGCGGGATCGACTTGGCGCAGATCGGTGCCGTCGACCAGGATGGCCCCGGAATTCGGCGCATAGAGCCCGGTCAGCAGCCGCGCCAGCGTGCTCTTGCCAGAGCCGATGCGGCCGAGAATGCCGACCTTCTCGCCGGGTGCGATGCTGAAGCTGACGCCCGCCAGCGCTGCATGGCTCTGGCCGGGATAGGCGAAGCTGACATCACGGAATTCGATTTCGCCCTGAAGTTCCGGGCGGTGGAGGAACGTCTTACCCTTCGGCCGCTCGAGCGGCGTCTTCATTACCTTGTCGAGCGAGCGCAGCGACATGAAGGACGAATGCAGCCGCACCAGCAGTGAGGCGAGCTGGGCCAGCGGCGCCATCGCACGCGAGGAAAGCAACGACGCCGCAACGAGGCCGCCGGTCGTCAGATTGCCGGCCGAAATCTCATAGACGCCGACGATCACCACCAGCACACTGACGAGGTTCTGGGTGAGCGTCGCGATGTTGACGCCGATCGTCGAGATGAAGCGCGCGCGCATTGCTGTGCGCGCGGTGCGGCCGATGAAGCGCTCCCACAGCTTCTGCGCCCGGCCTTCCGAGCCGGTGATCTTGATCGTGTCGAGGCCCTCGATCGATTCGACGAGAATCGCATGTTTCTGGAAGGTCTCGCGCTGGGTCTGGCCCATCACTTCGCGTAGCGCGAATTGCAGGGCAAAGCCGATGCCGAGAAGCAGTGGCACCGCGAGCAGCGGCACGAGGGCAACCGGACCCGCGATCAGGCCGATAATGAGGATGAAGAGCAGCGCGAAAGGCAGATCGGCGAGCGAGAGCAAGGTCGCCGAGGTGAAGAATTCGCGCAGCGTCTCATACTCGCGGAGATTGGCCGCGAGCGCGCCAGACGAAGCGGGCCGGGCCTCGTAGCGCATGCCCATGACATGCTCGAAGAGCTTGCTGGCGAGCACGACATCGGCGTTCTTGCCGGCGCTGTCGACGAAATAGCTACGCGCCGTGCGGAGCATGAAATCAAAGAGGAAGGCGACGAAGACGCCGCTCGCCAGCACCCAGAGCGTCGCGGTCGCGTTGTTGGGCACGACGCGATCGTAGACATTCATCACGAAAAGCGGGCTCGCCAACGCGACGAGATTGACGACCAGCGAAGCGACGATCGCGTGCGTATAGACGCGCCAGAAAGAAGCGATCGTGCTCCAGAACCATGAGCGTTTCGGCGGCGGGATGTCGACCACATCCTCGCTGCGTTCATCGAAGCGGTATTGCGCCTTCACATAGAGCGCGTAGCCAGCGTAGTAGCTTCGGAATTCGTCGAGCGGCAGGCGAATAGGATCGCTGCCGGGCTGCGGCAGCAGCACCTCGATCTCGCCATTCTCAATCGCCGTCGCAACGCATGCGCTGTTCTCATTGAGCAGCAGCAGGCATGGGAGGTTGAGCGGCGAGATTTCCTCGAGGGTGAACTTATGCCATCGCGCGGCAAGACCCGCGCGCGTCGCGGCGCGCACCATCATCTCGGGCGACAAGGCATCGCCGTTGACTGGCAGCCCCGCGGCGAGCGCGCGTGCCGAGATCGGCCGCTCGAGTAGACCCGCGAGGATCGAAAGCGCGGTGAGAACCGGATCGTCGATGGTTTCAGGCGCTGCCGCCGCATCCGGCGGGGCGTCCACAACTTCGAGCTCGCTCATCATCCCCCGCCTCCGCGTCTATCGCGCGGCCGGCTTCAACAACAGAAAAGAGATCAACCCTGCGGCCGCACCGGAATTGCCGGCGCGCGGTTCGGATCGGCTGCCGCCGGGGGCGGAACGTTGAGGCTGCTTAGCAACATGCCCTCGACCGCCAGGATGCGATAGGCGTTGAACGCCGCCTGCCCTTGCGCCGTCGCCAAGCGTGTTTGCGCCTGGAAGACTTCGTTCTGCGCGTCGAGCAGATCGAGCAGCGTGCGCTGGCCAATCTGGAATTGCTGGGAGTACGCGTCACGCACCTGCTGCGAATGCACCAGCGAGCTCTGCAGAGCCGGAATACGCTGCATCGCCGCGCTATAAGCCGATTGCGACTGTCGCAGATTCTGCTCCGCATCGCGGAGAGCCTGGAGCCGATCAGTCTTCGCCTGCGCGACCTGCGCATAGGCTGATTGACGATTGGCGATGTCGGCGCCGCCGGCGTAGAGGTTCCAGCGCAGCACTAAGAGAGCGCGCGCTTCATTGTCGCGGCCGGGGAAGCCGCCGACATTGCGATTCTTGTCGCCGCTAATTTCGAGCGAAACCGTCGGATCGAAACGGGCATCCGCCTGCTCGACCAGGCCTTGCGCGGCCTCGATATCGGCTTCGCGCGCTTTGACGGTCGGATTTTGTGCCTGGAGCTGGGCGAGCTCGGCATTGATGTCGTGGTTGATCGCACCGGTCGGCACCGGTGCGTCCTCGAGCGCGGCTGGCGCAACCCCGACGACGCTGAGATAACGTGCCTCGGCATCCTCGAGCATGCCGCGCGTTTCGTCGCGCGTCGCGGTCGCGAGATCGAGACGGCTCTGGGCCTGTGCGACATCGGCAGCGCGACCGGCGCCACCGGTGCTGCGCCGCTGCACGCGGTCCAGCAGATCCTGATGCGCTTTCACATTGTCTTGCGCGTATTGGAAGACATGGCGAAAACGAACCACGTCGAGATGCGCTTCGACCGCATCGAGGCCGGTGAATTCGGCGTTCTCACGGATGCGATAGGCTGCGGATTTGGAACGGCCACGCTCGTGATCGACCTGGCCGGCGACCGCGCCGCCGTCATAAAGCTTCTGGGCAAGCACCGCACCAAGCTCGCTGCGCATATGCTGGCCGTTGGTGCCTTGGGTCAGGACATTTTCGGTGTATTCGGGACCGATCGCGCCACGCACGTCCAATTGCGGCAGGTAAAGCCCCTTTGCGCGTCGCATCTCCGCGTCGATCGATTCACGATTGTGGATCATGGATTCGACCCGCGGACTACTCGACACCGCCGTCCGAACGGTATCGCTCAGGCTCTGCGCGTAAGCCGGTGCGACAGCCAACAGGGCTGCCACCGCCACGCCGCTCGAAATTCGCAACCGCCAACCAAACATTTTCTGCCTCCGCAGAGGCCGGGGCTTGTTATTGACCCGACCCCAGAACCACGTCGAACGCATTAACCAAAGCGAATAAAAATTCGGAATGTAAACAATATTTACAAATAATTATCACGCGTTTTCCTAATTGCGCGCGAAGTTATTACATAAAATTGTTCCAGTCTAGAAATTTGTTGTTAACCATACTTGAGTAATATTGGTTAATTCGGGCATGGTAAAAGTAATTCTGGAAACACAAAAAAAGGCCGCGACAAGCGCGGCCCCAAGTTCAGGGAGGAAAACGCCAAACGGCGTTAGAGGCGACATATGGATATCGCCGGGGCTGGCAACAACCCGCCTTTCCTCTCTCGCTCGCCTGACGTCGTGCGACGGATTTGGCAGAATGCCGCCATGACCAACGACAATCCCGACGGAATGCAGATCGTTACGGCGGCGCTCGAAACGATCGACGCGCCGGCTTCGGCGATCTGGCTACGCCCCGACGCTCTCCTCACCGGCAACGCCGCGCGCAGCGCGGTCGAGCAAAACATCGCCCTGCCGCTTGCCGGCGGAAATAGCGCTTTTACGCAGGTCGAGGTGATCGCGCGGCAAGCCGACAGTGTCACCGCCACGCTCGCGCCCCTCCGTCGCGTACAATCTTGGGCGAGCCAGCTCGACGGGGCGCGGCGCGCTCGGGTCGAGGCTCAACTCACCCGCGCCAGCGAGCAACGCAGTCATTGGGCCGGACAGCCGCTCAACCGGCCGCTGATCATGGGGATCGTCAATGCAACTCCCGACAGTTTCTATCGCGGCAGCGGCGGCGATGCCGAAGCCGCGATCGCGCTCGGCCGCGCCATGTGCGAGGCCGGCGCCGACATCATTGATATTGGCGCGGAATCGACCCGTCCCGGCGCTGCTCCTGTTTCCGAAGACGAGGAGCTACGCCGGCTCGAGCCGGTGGTGCGCGCTCTTGCCGCATCCGGCGCGGTGATCTCCGTCGATACGCGCCACGCCAAAGTCATGGCAGCCGCGCTCATTTGGGGCGCTCGCATTATCAATGACGTCGCGGCGCTGGAAGGCGAAGGCAGCCTCGACGTCGCTGCCAAGACCGGGGCACCTGTCGTCATCATGCATATGCGTGGCGAGCCCGGCACGATGCAGCGCGATCCGCATTATGTATTAGCATCGCTCGACGTTGCCGATTACCTCGCGCAACGCGTCGCGGCCTGCGAGGCGGCCGGTATCCCACGGCATCGCATCGTCGTTGATCCCGGCTTCGGCTTCGGCAAGACGCTCGCGCACAATCTCGAGATCCTGGCGCGGCTCACCCTTTTGCACACGCTTGGCTGCGGCGTGCTGATTGGCGTGTCGCGCAAATCGAGCATCGGCCGGCTCAGTGGCGGCGCCCCGGCCGAGGAACGCTTACCCGGCTCGATTGCCGGCGCGCTGCAGGCCCTGCGCCAAGGCGCGCAGATCCTAAGAGTTCACGATGTGGCTGAAACGAAGCAAGCGGTCGCCGTCTGGCAGGCGATCGCCGAGGGCGCCTAAAGCTTCAACGGCGCTTGCGCTCGACGACGACGCCGACGCTTTCCGTTTCCGGCCAGACATCGAGCTTCTCGACCATCACGCGGGTCGCGCTGACGCGGCGATCGGCCAGGCAGAGCGTGGCGATGCGGTCGGCAAGCGTCTCGACCAGATTGATATGCCCGGCTTCGGTAATCGCCTTGATGCCGGCAACGATGGTCTCGTAATTGACTACATCGGCAAAATCGTCGCTGCCCGGAAGCGGCGCCGCTACCTGAATCTCGGCATTGACGCGGACACGCCGCCGCAAACCTTTCTCGCGCGGGTAAATACCGATGCTGCAAGGAAGATCCAGATCGCGGACAAAGACGCGGTAACCCGCGGCGCTCTCGTCCTTCGCGCGGATTTCAGGCGCCGTTGCCGGCCATTCAGTGCTCATTGCGCGGAGCATGCCTCTAGAGGCCGCCCCGCGCAATGCCGTAAGTGCTACGACGACGCCACCATGCGGTTGGTCAAGATACCGACATACTGCACCTCGACCTTGACCTCATCGCCGGCTTTGAGGAATTCGCCGCTATCGCCGCGGCCCGCGCCGACGCCCGCCGGCGTGCCGGTCGCGATCACATCGCCCGGCCGCAGGGTCACATGCTGGCTGAGCGAGACGATCTGCTCGGCGATGCTGTGGATCATGTTCTTGGAGTTCGAGTTCTGCTTCTCGACGCCATTGACCCAGAGCTTCACGCCAATGTCGTTCGGGTCGGGCACGAAAGCCGCCGGGGTGATCCACGGACCCATTGGGCAGGCGTCGTCGAAACACTTCTGGCCGAGCCAGTCCATATACATGCCGCCGCCGGCGCGATCCTGCTGCACGCTGAGATCGCGCGCCGAGAGATCGTTAACGCAGGTGTAACCGGCGATCAGGTCGTGCGCGCGCTCGAGCGAAATGTTGCGCGCCGGCTTGCCGATGACGACGCCGATCTCCGCTTCCCAGTCCAGCTTTTGCGACAGCGCCGGCATGCGGGCATTGGCACCATCGCCGACGATCGAATGCGCGCCGGTCTTGATGAAGAACCACGGATCCTTCGCCTTTTTCGGCTCTG
>Ga0134126_10005875_pt1 | contig 15346 bp, 14 predicted proteins | sample KB31752_FD_96881 | JGI IMG/M metagenome (GOLD analysis project Ga0134126, IMG submission 96881) | Terrestrial soil microbial communities with excess Nitrogen fertilizer from Kellogg Biological Station, Michigan, USA - KB3-175-2 | ecosystem: Environmental > Terrestrial > Soil > Unclassified ...
GACCGACGTCCTGCCGGGCGCGATCCTGCTCGGCGTCGGCGCGGGGACCGCCCTCGCCCCGCTGCTGCTGGCCGCGACCAGCAACGTGACGGCGGACGAGGCGGGAATGGCGTCGGGGATGGCTACCACCTCCTTCATGCTCGGCGGCGCGCTGGGACTCGCCGTTCTGGCCAACCTCGCCAGCAGCCGGACCAGCCACCTGCTCGCCGCTGGCGCGGGGAACCTCAGCGCGCTCACCGGCGGGTACCACGCCGCCTTCCTCGGCGGCGCGGCCTGCGCGGCGCTGGCCGCCCTGCTGTGCGCCTGCTGGCTGCGCCTCTCCCCGGCCCGGGCCGGCTCGGCTGTCACCGTCTCGGCGGAGCCGGAGCTTACCGCTGTCCCTTGACAGCAAGCTGAAGAAGCAAGGTCTGGCAGGGCGGCGGACGAACCGGCCGCCCTGCCGCCACGTAGTTGCTCTTGACGCTCTGCACGGCCATCTTCTCCGGGCCTGTCCCACCGTGGGTGGGCGCGCTCCGGGGGCGAGCTCGTTCCGCTGAGCGGATCGCGCCGATTTCACGGCCGCCGGTCTCAGGGAGCGTTCCGAGGTCACTGCGCGGGCCGCCGGCGCGTGCGGGACTGCATCGCGTGGAGCGCGAGCGCGGAGGCGCTGAGCGCGGCCACGACGATCGCGTAAACGACCGTGGTCGGGCGAAGCCCGGCGGAAGTGGCGGCGAATCCGGCAACCACCGAGGGAATGCTGAACGCGAGATAGCCCACGACGTACGCCAACGCGAACAGCTCGCCGCGCTCCTCGGGCGCGGCTAGGCGGGCGAGTGTCCCGAAGACCGCGAGGCTGGCCCCTCCGAACCCGATCCCGGCAATCACCGTGCCAACGCCGGCCAGGGCCACGGTGGTCACCGCGACGCCAATCAGGGTCAGTACGGTACCGCCGACGAGCAGGCCAGCGCTCACGGCGCGCACCCGGCCCACCGGCCATGTCCGCAGGACGAACGTGGCCACCGACCCCGCGGCGGCCAGGAGCGAGACGACTAGGCCGCCGATCAGGTGATTGGTCAGCCCGAACGTGGAGGCGGCCACCGACGGCCCGAGCGAGAGGTAGAGACCGAGAAGCGCGAAGCTCGCCATAAGGACGGGGGCCAGGGCCAGCAGGTCGACGCGCAGGCGCGTGGGGACGCCTAGCCTGGGCGCGAGTGACGCGTGCGCTCCTGGGCGGAAACCCGAGGTCTTGGGCATGGCGGCCACGAGCAGCATCGCGATGACCAGCACACCGAGGAGGAGTTCATAGACGAACTTCGTCGGGGCGGGTCCGTACTGGACTAGAGCGCCAGCGCCGAGTGCCCCGAGGGCGATGCCGGCGACCGGTGCGCTGCCGTTGACGACTCCCGCTCGGGTGGGCGCGTGCTGCGGGTTGAAGTCAACCAGCGTCGCGCCGAGCGTCGTCATCGCGGCTCCGGTGGCGACTCCCTGGGCGATGCGCGCGATTACCAATACCGCCACGTCACCCGCGGCGATGAACAGTGCCATCGCCGCGATCTCCACCACGATGGCCGCGAAAAGCACTGGCCGGCGCCCGACGTGGTCCGACAGACCACCGACCATGAGCATCGACAGCAGCATGCCCACGACGTACACCGCGAAGACGACGGTGAGCGTCGTGGACGTGAACCCCCACTCCTTCTGGTACACGACGTATAGCGGGGACGGGGCACTAGCCGCGACTGAGAAGACCACCAACATCATGGTGACCACCGCGAAGGCGAGCCCGCGGCTCATCGGCCCGGAGCGAACCTTCGGCGGGATGTGCTGGGAAACAGTCGCCGCTGACGTATCGGACATCGCCAGCTCCTCTCTGACATTAACGCAGTGGGCGGTCTCATACTCACGTGGGCAGACGCCGCCTGACGGCCGGCGTTCCGGCCGCTGGACACTGAAAGGGCCAGGGCAACCGAGGGTGAGGTCGCCTCCTGGGCGAGCGAGCACCGTGGCAGCGCCACCGGACCTCGCCCACCATCGCCGCGATGATCAGTACGGTCGCCTGGCCCTCGCACGCCACCAGCCGCCGCCGGCATGATCCACCAGTGAGCTCCACGGCGACCTCGGCTGGATGCTGGGCGCTGTCTTCCGCGCTTACGTGAAGGCGTTCGACCACGCCGTGGCCGAACTGCCGGGCGGCCCGAGGGGCTACCAGGTGCTCACCGCCGCGGCCGGCGACCCGCCCATTAACCAGGGTGCGATTAGCGAGGAACTCGGGATCGACCGGACGGTGCTGACCTACCTGATCGACGATCTCGAGCGGGCCGGCCTTGTCAGCCGCCGCCCCGACCCGGCCGACCGCCGGAGCCGGCTGATCATCGCCACTGACGCCGGCCGCGCCACGTGGGAGCAGCTTCAGGAGGCCCGGCGGCAGATCGAGGCGCACGTTCTGAGCCCGCTGTCCCCGGCGGAGGTGGAGCAGTTCCTCGGCCTGCTGCGCCAGGCCGCCTGCCGGGCCCAAGCCGTCGACCCGCTTCACGGCCTGTGCGAGGTCGCCGAGCAAGTCCGCCCTGCCCAGGCAGGCTAAGCCCCGGGCAGAATGCCGGCTCTTTCCCTGTGGCGTCTCCACTGGCAGCGTCCCTGAACCGCGCAGCATCGGCCCGCCAAGCCGCGAGATGCGCGTCCGATTCGCGGGAGCGACCGATCCTTGCTAACATCTCAGCGTTGCCAGCGAGCGCCGCTAGCTCAATTGGCAGAGCAGCGGACTCTTAATCCGCGGGTTCGGGGTTCGAGTCCCTGGCGGCGCACCGGTGATGACCTGGGGTTTCGTGACTCCAGGTCATTTTTTGCGCCCGGTTTGTCCGGTTTTCCGGCGTGCTCGCTCCGCGCTTGCTCGGCGGTCGGATGTTGGCGGGCGGGTGGCGTTGTCAAAAATGGGCCGATTGGTCTAGACCAGAAAGCGGAAGCCCTTCCGATGACGTCAGGCGACGCGATCAGTGCAGGAAGATCCCGCAGCCGACCCGTCGTCCCGTCAGCGGCCCTCCGCTATCGCGAGGCCCAAGCTGGTCCAGCGGACTCAGTCCGCATGAAGCCGACCACCGTCTCAGGTCTTGTCTACAAGCCCGTGAGTGACCGCAGCCTAAGCTAGCCACTCTGCCCGCTCACCATAAACCGCATCTTGAGCACACCCAGGTCGCTGGCGGCACGGGCCCGCGCTCGAATCTCGGTAGGCAAAGCCGACGGTTTTACAGCCCGTAGATGCCGCCCGCGATTGGTGCCGCTGACCAGCTCGTATGCCGTTTGAGGCGGCTGCTACCGTCCGCTGTGCGTCCGTGGGCACCGATTCCGGGGTCCGTGTAGGCCACAGACGGGGCGCAAAGGCCACGGACGGGGTTGTGGGAGCGGTTATGCCGACCGTCCGCCTGGCTCCTTGCCTCTGCCTGGCATTTCAGGGTGCGTGCTCGATGTCGTCGTCTCTCTCGTCATCGGGTTCCGACGCGGTCTGGGCGTCCTGAGTGTCGGGGGCGTCGGTGATCCGCTTGTCCGCGGCGTCAGCCTGCCCACTCCCCTAGGTCCATCAGCAGATTCCGGGCCTGCTGGATGGTCCATGCGCCGTCCGGGTTCGCGGTCACGCCCAGAACGTGGACGTGGCGGGCGCCGGCCTCGATCACGAAGAACACGTAGAGGCGGCGCAGGGTCACTGCGCAATCGACGTGAAAGAGTCGCAGGCCAGCATCGTCGCGGCCTGGCTGCGAAGGAACTGGCGCCAGGTCGTGCGACCGCGTTGCGGCGCGGGCGGGATCCGCAGCCGCTTCAGCACCCGCCGTACCGTCGATGCGCCGACCCGGTAGCCGAGGCCGAGCAGCTCGCCCTGGATCCGCCTATACCCCCAGCCCGGGTTCTCCCGCGCCATCTGCTCGATCAGCGCCGCGACCTTGGCGTCAACAGGCGGCCGTCCTCCCCTGGGAGGGTAGGTCCACCGCCGGCGGACCAGGCGCCGGTGCCAGCGCAGCAGCGTGCCCGGTGTGACCAGCCGCCCCGGCCGCAGAGGGCCGGGGAGCAGCCGTGCCAGGGCGGCGAGCACCGCCCGGTCGGCCCAGTCCAGCCTCGGCCGCGGGTTCTGCCGCCGCAGCACGGCCACCTCGTGGCTCAGCATCAGCAACTCAGCGTCCTTCGACGCCGCCGAGCGGGCCAGGAGTGCCATCCAGCCCGTCAGGCGGACGAACATCAAGTAGAGCATCCGTACCATCACGAGCCCGTGATGCTGCCAGTCACACTCCATCACCGCAGGAAACCAGCACGTCAGCCACCTATGCACCGTTTTGGAACCCCACAGGGAGGCCTTCTCTGCACCAAGAACGTCAGCCCGTGTCGCCGTCACCGACGTCCACGCCACCACAGGCTGGTGCGTGGCGCTTCGATCACCGCGGCGGCGGCCGAGCTTGGGGCCGCCGCGGCCCACGTGCTCTCGACGCATGCGGCATTGTTGGTCACCGGGCGGGAGCGGCATGGGGCCAGTTTGAACCTGGCGCGCCTGCGTGCCTTAAAGCCGTTGCCTCAGTTCTCGACGTCAGAGAGCAGGAACTCAACACCGCCTGTGGCGAGGTCGAAGGCATCACGTGCGACGGCGATGCCCTTCTCGCCCTCGAAGGCCGCCACGGCCGTGTCGTAGTCGGCGAAGTACAGATCGGCGGTACGCCAGCGCGGCGTCGGAGTGCCGTCTTCCTTTGGGAATACCTTGCCGTACTCGGCTCGCAGCAGATCAGGCACCTGAGCCACAAGATTCTTGTGGTCCTTGTAACGGCGTTCGAACTCGTTCGCGTCGACCGGGTTCGCGTAGATGAGAGTCAGCTTGACAGCCATGTCAACCTCCTTGACGGATAGAAAGACCGATCGGTCTCCATAAGGCAATCCTGGCAGAACGTCACCGGTAAATCAAGACCGAACGTTCTATCTTTTATGTTGCCGCGTCACTCGCTCAGCGCGTGACGATAGAACTTGGCAGAAGGTCCGGGACGATCGTTCGTCGACGACATCGGCTTGCCGGCTGTCAGCGCGCGATTCCCGGCGTCCGCCGGTGCCAGTCGCGGCAGCGTGAGGCCGAGCGCTTGCCGACAAGGTCAGGCCGGGCCAGTCCTTCCACGTCAAGGCCCAAGTTGCGTCCGGATCTGTCGTCGCGAAGAGCGGAACGGGCGAAGTCGATCGCGCGGAGTCAGGCCAAGGAGACTGGGTCAGCCCGTTCCCTCTCGTAGAACCAGGAGCGGTGAGCCAAGATGGCCTGGTGAATCGGATCCGCCAAGTCCGGATACTCGGCTGCGGCGTTCAGGAAGGCACAACCGCGCAATCCGGGCGTCTTGATCTGGCTGGCCACGAAGTCTGCTAGCGCGCGAACGCCGGAATCCGCGGAAGTCGGCTTGTCGGTCGCGGCCGCGACGGCTTCCCGAATGCCCCGGTCGGCCGTTCCTATGTACTGAACGATCAGATCGTCTTTGCTGGGGAAGTGCCTGTAGAAAGTCGCACGGATCACCTGGGCGCGAGAAAGGATCTCCTCGATCCCGACGGCTTGTATGCCCTTTGCGTAAAAGTCCGCTGGCGGTTCTCAGCAGCCGCTCCCGGGCCTCGGACGGGCACTGCGGAGCGGTCTGTGTGGCCATGCCGTGACCATAGTAGATAGGTTCCGCATCGATCATCGGTCGACTCCAGGACTCCAGGACTGGAAATTTGCGGCTGCTGATCGGTGCCGTCCGCTGGGCCGACGGGACGGGCACCTTCGAGCGCCATGGCGGGGTCGGCTGGGGCTCGAAGGCGCCCGTCCGGGCGGTCAGGAGATCGTGCCGGCCTTGGGACGCCCATATTCCTCCAGCAGTCGCAGCCACACCTCGCTGATGGTGGGGAACGCGGGCACGGCGTGCCATAGCCGCTTCAGCGGTACCTCGCCGACGATGGCGATCGTCGCGGCGTGAAGGAGTTCGGCGACGTCGGGCCCGACGAGGGTCATTCCGAGGATGACCTGCCGGTCCTCGTCGACGACCATGCGCGCGAGGCCGGTGTAGCCGTCGGCGTGCAATGCCGCGCCGGAGACTGAGCCGAGGTCGTAGTCAACGACCCTCGTGCGGTAACCGTCGCGTTCGGCCTGGGCGGCGGTCAGACCGACGGACGCGACTTCGGGGTCGGTGAAGATGACCTGCGGGACCGTCCGCGTGTCGGCGGTCGCGGTGTGCCAGCCCCATGGGCCTTCGTCCGCGGCCTGCCCGGTGGCGCGGGCGACGATGGCGTCGCCGGCGGCGCGGGCCTGGTACTTGCCCTGGTGGGTGAGCGGCGCGCGGTGGTTGACGTCGCCGACCGCGTAGAGCCAGCCTCCGCTGAGCGGGTTCCCGCTGTCGTCGAGGACCTGCATCGTGTCGTTTACCGGCAGCCACGTCCCGGGAGTCAGACCGACCTGCGACAGGCCCAGGTCTTTCGTGTTCGGTCCGCGTCCGACGGCTAGGAGAACCTGGTCGGTTTCCAGTTCTGTGCCGTTCGTCAGGCTAAGTACCGTGGCGCCGTTCTCGCCGAGGCGAGCCGCGCTGATGCCGATGCTAAGGTGGACTTCGACCCCCGCGTCCTTGAGTGCCCGGATGACCAGTTCCCCGGCGAAGGGCTCGTTCGCGGGCAGGACGCCGTCACGCGCCAGCATGGTGACGGCCGAACCGAGGCGAGCGAACGCGGTCGCCATCTCGGCGGCGACCGCGCCGCCGCCGATGATGGCGAGGCGGCCCGGCACGGCCTTGACCGCCGCGGCTCCCCGGTTCGTCCACACGGGGACGTCCGCCAGGCCCGGCACCGGCGGTACCAGCGCGAAGGAGCCGGTGGCGATCACGACGGCGTGCCGGGCCGTCAGCTGGGTGGTCTGACCCTGGACATCGGGTGACCTCTGCCGTGCGCGGGCCGTTCAGACGTCCCCGCCCGCGCACGAGGTCGATGCCGGCCTGCTGAAGCCAGCTGACTTGCCCGTCGTCCTTCCATCCGGACGAGAAGCCGTCGCGTCGCCGCAGGATCGCGTCCACGTCGGGCGGGGAGGTGATTGCCTGCCGGGCGCCCGGCAACTGCTGGGCGGCGTGCAGTGCGGCGGTGCTGCGCAGCAGCGCCTTGGTCGGGATGCAGGCCCAGTAGGAGCACTCGCCGCCGACGAGTTCGTCTTCGACGACGGCGACGCTGAGGCCGCCCCGCATGGCCCGGTCGGCGACGTTCTCGCCAGCGGGCCCGGCGCCGACCACGATCACGTCATAAGTCAGGTCGTTGCCTGTGCCGCTCATGTCAACGCACCTCGGCGAGCTTGTTCTGGCCGCCCTGGCGCATCAGGCGCACCGCGGAGATGAGGAAGAACAGGCCGCCGAGTGCGGCGTACCCGGCGACCTGCTTCATCGAGGTCGCGCCGCCGGCTGATCCGAAGAATCCGGCGCCGACGACCACGGAGAGGCCGCCGCTGAGGATCATGGCCCACTGGCCGCCGAGCATGCGACGGCGCTGGAGCGCGACGAACAACTGCACCAGGCCGGCGACGATGGCCCACGCGCCCCAGGCGCGGAGGACGTCCGGAATGTCGCCGGCGGCGGCGGCCGCGAGACCGATCGCGGCCGCCGTGCTGATCGCGATGTTGACGTAGAGGGCTCGGTCACGGGTCGAACGGGCGTCGAAGATCGCCGCTGCCACGTCGAACGCCGGGTACAGGATCAGCAGCGTGACGCTGCCGGCGTCGATTTTGGACCCGATCGCGGCGAAGGTGCCCGCCCAGGCGGCGGCGAACACGAACCGGACGAAGTACAAGCGTCGGAGGGGGCCGGCGGTATCGGCGGAGATGGCGGCTGCTGCGGACATGCGCGTGTCTCCAGAGCGGGTGCGTGTGGTTGGGGCTGAGGCGGAATTCGGGCTGGTCATCGGGTGCTCCGGGCGGCGGTCTCGATCAGCTGAGCGACGGTGTCCGGGTGGCTGACCATCACCGAGTGCGAGCCGTCGGATTCGACGGTGTGGGCGTGCGCGCGAGCGGCCATGAAGCGCTCCAGGTCGGGAGCGATCGCGTGGTCCTGCTTGGCGACCAGGTACCACGACGGGATGGTGTGCCAGGCGGCCTGCGTGGTGACCTCGGAGACGGCGCCACTTGCCGCGGGACGCTGGGTCGCCGCCATGTCGGCAGCAAGTGTCGGGTTCACATCACCCGCGAAGACCTGCGGGAACTGGGCCGGATCGATGATGAAGTCGGTGTCCGTCGTTCCGTTGGCGCTGACGACCGGATAGGACACCAGCGGAAGCGCCGCCATGGGGTGCGTGACCGGCATTGCGATGAGGCTGCCGACGGACTCGCCCTTGTCCGGCGCGAAGGCCGCGACGTAGACCAGAGACTTTACGTTCGGATTGCCGACGGCCGCGTTGGTGATCACGGCGCCGCCGTAGGAGTGGCCGACCAGAATGATCGGGCCCTTGATACTGCGCAGCAGGCTCGCGACCGCGGCGCTGTCCTGAGCCACGCCCTCCAGGGGATCAGCCGCGGCGACGACCGGATAGCCGGCTTGGCGCAACAGGTCGATGACGCCGTCCCAGCTCGACGAGTCGGCCCACGCACCGTGCACCAGCACCACCGTCGGGAGGGGCGAGCTGCTTTCGTCGATCGCCGACGGCGCGCCGGCGCGCACGGCAGCTAGACGGGTCACCGAGCCGCCCGGCGCCGCGGACTGAGCCGATGCGGAGAGCGGCGCCTCGACGGACGCGACCGTGAGACCGGCAAAGACAACGGCACCCGCAGCGAAGAGCAGACGACCCTTGCGGACGCGGATAGAGCCGTTAGGCATGACAACCTCCTCGAAGTAGAAAGACCGATCGGTCTTCTCTCTTCGTCATCCTGTCGGCCGAATCCGCATCCGTCAAGACTGAACGTTCTATCTCTTACGTGAGCGGGGTCACATTCCTGGCTTAGCCACTCGAAGACGCACTTCGTGCGGCAGCCCCGTTTGCCGAGTCCCGCGAGTTCGCCGTCCACACAAGGCGGTCGCGTGCGCTGGTCCGGCCGCCGCGGCCGGACCAGCGAGCGCGACCGCCGGCTCACTCACGCCACACCGACATGAGCCGTGCAGGATCGCCCACCCGCTCGGTCCGGCCGCCGCTGCCCGGGTCATCTGCTGGTTCCCGGTGACGAGGAGGTTGTGATCGCCCTGGCCGGGTCCGGCGAGGAGTCGATCGGGGACGTTTTCTAGCAAGCGCGGCAGTACGCGGCGAGGCGATGGCGATACCTGACTACGCCTGGAAGGAAGCTCCGGTGAGCGAGGAAGTTAAGTTCATCCGCGGCAACGGTGGGGCATCGGTCTCGGCGGGCTCGTCGATGAAGCGCAGCAGGTCGGCGACGCTGCGGTCGAAGGCGTCGCGAGCCTGCGAGGGGTCGCCCAGATATCCGGCTGTGGTCGCTCCATCGCGGAGCATCACGTAGCGGCTGGCGGCGAAATCTGGCTGCGGGTGCCCGGCGGCGGCGAACGTATCGCGGACGAGGTCATGGAACCAGGCGCGGTGAGCGAGGACGGCGCGCATGATCGGGCCGTTCGGGTCTTCGAACTCCGAGGCCGCGTTGATGAACGCACAGCCGCGGAAGCCGGGTTCGAAGAGCTGCGCGGTGATGTTGTGCCCGATCAGCTTGAGGGCGTCGCCAGGGTCTTTGGCGGCCGCCTGCGCGGCGGCGGCGCGGGCGTTGAAGTCGTCGTGGACACGTTGGAGATAGGCGAGGATCAGGTCCTGCTTGCTGGGGAAATGGCGGTAGAAGGTGGCCCGGGTCACGGCCGCCTCCCCGATGATCCGGTCAACGCCGACGCTGTTGATGCCCTCGGCGTAGAAGATCCGCGCGGCGGTTTCAAGCAGGCGTTCGCGAGCCGCTGAGTTCTTGGCTGGTGGAAGGTCGGTGATCTGCATCGTGGTCTGACTATACATGAAGAAAGAACGATCTCTCTTGACAGCAGTCCAGGCCCATGCTTCTCTGAGAAAGAACGATCGTTCTCTCTTTATCGACCGCCATCAGGGAGCGGGGCTGTACCTGCTCCGGTCTCACCACAGCCGGACGGCACCGCAAGCGGCCCGATAACCGACACACCACCATAGGAGAACCAGAACCATGTCCACTCGCTCTCTTCGCCATCTGCGAGGCGCGCTCGCCACCGTCGCGCTCGCCACCGTCGCGCTCGCCACTGTCTCCCTCGCGGCGAGCGCCGACGCCCGCGTCACAACCCCGAGATCAACCGCCAGCGGCCACTCCACAGTCCCCAAGCCGACGGTCGTGCTCGTGCACGGCGCGTTCGCCGACTCGTCGGGCTTCGACGCGGTCATCAACCGGCTGCTCCGCGACGGCTACCTCGTCCGCGCCGCACCGAACACGCTGGTCGACCTGCAGTCCGACGCCGCGGCCGTCCGCGGTTTCATCGACAGCATCAAGGGCCCTAAGATCCTCGTCGGTCATTCCTACGGCGGCGCTCTGATCACGCAGGCCGCCAGCGGCGACCCCGACGTCAAGGCGCTCGTCTACCTCGCCGCGCTCGCCCCTGATAGCGGTGAGGTCCTCGGTGACCTGCTCAAGAAGCCCGTCGCCCACCCGGTCCCGCCGCTGCCGCTCGTCTCGGTCGACGTGACCCAGCCCGACGGGACAAAGCGAGCCGAGCTCTACCTGGACCCGTCGCAGTTCCGCGCCCGGTTCGCCGCCGACCTGCCCCAGGACGTCGCCGCTGACCTCGCCGCGACTCAGCGCCCCCTCGACGAGGCGGCCTTCACGAGCACACTCACCGTCGAGCCGGCCTGGAAGACCATCCCGAGCTGGTACCTCGTGTCCAACCAGGACCAGGCGATGTCGCCCGACCTCGAGCGGTTCATGGCAGACCGGATGCACGCGCACACGAGCCAGATCGACGCCTCGCACGCCGCCTACATCAGCCACCCCGAGGCAGTCGCCGATCTCGTCGAGCAGGCCGCGCGAGCGACCCGCTGAGCAACGCCACCGGCTGCTCGCCCCCTTACGCGAGCAGCCGGTGCCGGCGTCCCCAAGTCAACACAGCCCTGAGCGCCCTCCGAGGGAACCATCGCGTTCTGCTGCTGCCTGGGCCCATGCACAGACCCCAACGAATCGAAGGTGAAAGCTCATGTCCGCTATCTCATCAACCCCCGACCCGACCACCGGCCAACCCGCCGAGCCGACGATCGTCCTGGTGCACGGTGCGTGGGCCGACTCGTCAAGCTGGGCGCTCGTGATAAAGCGGCTACGCGCGAGCGGCTATCCGGTTCACGCGATCGCGAATCCGCTGCAGGGGCTCGTCAGCGACACCGCGTATCTGTCCAGCTACCTGCCGACCATCGTGAGGCCCGTCGTGCCCGTCGGGCACTCCTACGGCGGCGCGCTGATCACCAACGTCGACGCGTCGGCGTTCGACATCAGGTCGCTGGTGTATGTCGCCGGCTTCATCCCGATCAAAGGCGAAACGGTCGGACAGCTTGCCGCGCAATCCAGCCCGCCGCTTCCGCTGGTGTCCGTCGATGTGCCCGGCGGCGCAGAAGTCGCGATCGATCCTCTTGGCTTCCGCGAAGCGTTCGCCGGCGACATCGACGACGAGACCGCCGCTGAGCTCGCGATCGTGCAGCGCCCTGCCAACGTCAAGGCCGTCTCGGAAGCCGTCGTCAACGAGGCGTTTCGCGCTGCCCCCTCCTGGGTGCTCATCACCCGGCAAGACCGGGCGATCAGCCATGACCTGCAGCAGTTCATGGCTGGCCGCACCGACGCGCATATCACCGAGCTCGACGCCTCGCACGCAGTCATGATCAGTCACCCCGACGTCGTCGCAGACGTCATCACGCGAGCCGCGAGCTCAAGGCCGTAGCGATGCCTGATTTCGACATCATCGTCATCGGCGCCGGGCCGGCCGGCGAGGTTCTCGCCGGCCACACCGCGGCTGCCGGCCTCTCCACAGCGATCGTGGAGGAGCGCCTCGTCGGCGGCGAATGCGGCCTTTACGCGTGCATGCCGTCCAAGGCGCTGCCGCACGACCCACAAAACGCTGTGCGCGGCCAGGCACGCAGGTACGGACGATGCTTCCGGCAGCCGAAGACCTGTGGGGCTCGGAAATACGATTCGGGGCCGTGACCTGCATTCCGGTAGCAACAGCAACGCGGGGATGGTAAGGCTGCGATGTAGTACTCGCGGGTGAATCCCCCGAGAACCTGCTTCCGGCGGATCCGGTGCTCGGCGAGGTTGACTGGATCCGGTGGGTGGCTGTCGGCTTGAGCTGGCGTGAGCTGGCCGAGGGAGCGGTGGGGCCGGGCCGTGTTGTAGTGCCGTAGGTACCCGGTCAGCACGTGGCGCAGGTGGTGCTCATTGACGATCAGCAGTCGGTCGAGGAGCTCCCGGCGCAGGGTGCCGATGATCGGCACTGTTGCGTTGTGCCTTCTCCGCAGACGCCCTGGCATGATAGCGATGCCCGCTGGCTCAGACGGCGAGGGCGAGGTGGTCGAAGGCGACGCGGAGCCGGCGGGTAGTCGGGGTCTCGGTGGCGATGTCGTAATGGCCGCGGCGCAGGTTCTGCACGAAGGCATGTCCCGCAGCCAGGATCCGGGCGGAGCGGCGGCGCTTGAGCCCGCGCATCGGCTTTAGCCGTGCTTTCAGCCGCCCGTGGTCCGTCTCGACCGGGTTGTTCGCAGGCCGCTCAACAGTGTGCAGGGCCGATGGCACGAGTTCATCGAGCACCCGCGGGTAGGCCGGGGCGCGGTCGGTGACGACCTCGGCCGGGACGATGCCGACGCGCAGCGCACTGGTGAAGAAGCGCTGGGCGGCGGCCAGGTCGCGCCGGGCCGACAGCAGTACTTCGATCACCTGGCCATGCTGGTCGACGGCCCGGTAGAGATACGTCCATTTTCCGGCGACCTTGACGTAGGTCTCATCGACGAACCAGCGGTCGCCGGGAGCATGACGGCACGGCCGGGCCGCCTCGATGAACTCCGGGGTGAACCGCTGCACCCACCGGTAGACGGTGACGTGGTCCACGGTGATCCCGCGCTCCGCAAGCAGTTCCTCGACGTCCCGGTAGGACAGGCCGTAGCGCAGGTACCAGCGGACCGCGACCGAGATCACCTCGGGCGGGAACCGGAAGCCAGCGAAGACCGAGAGCACGCGAGCTGAAGTCACCAGCTCAGTCTCCCGCCATCCAAGATCTAGCAACGCAACAGTGCCCTCCTGGCCGACGCTGCACCGTGACTGGAACGTCAGATATGCCGATCCCGCCGAGGATGGCCGATCCTGGCGATACGAGCACCTGTCAAACTTCACGCGAGACGCACAGAGCGCACTGACTCGCCTCCTGAACCCAGGGTGGCGGATGCGAGATCAATAGCCGCTCATATCAACGCAAGCCGCGATCAGGGCCAACGGACCAAGCGCGCCGCCAGCAGGAATCACGAAGCGTGTCGGTATCTCTACCGACCCGGACTGCAGGTACCACGTTGCGCGGTCCCGAACGGCTATACCTTTGCCGACCATGCCCACCGCCTCTCCCGGCTGCGCTCAGACGCCGCCAGGTCAGTGGTCTAGACCAGTGCACATCGATGTTTGCTCCATGTTTGCTCGGATGCCCAGGCACACCCCGGCACCACTCGGTATCCGCAGCACGGCGCGGATGCGGGCGACCGGACAGAATGGCAGCTCCCGGCACGTGTTATCATTGTTCGACGGCAGCTCAAGGAGAATAAACGAATAAACTAGCGGACTCTTAATCCGCGGATTCGAGGTTCGAGTCCCTGGCGGCGCACCGGCTGATGACCTGGGGTTTCTCGACTCCAGGTCATTTTATGCGCCCGTTTTGTCCCGGCTTTCCGGGCGTGCTGGCTCCGTGCTTGCTCGGCGGTCGGATGTTGGCGGGCGGATTGCTTGTCAAAAACGGGCTGATTGGTCTAGACCAGTCATCGGAATCCCTGCCGATGCTGTTACCTATCGCGATAGTCGCAGGGAAAGCTGCCGCCAAGCCGTCGCCCGTTAACAGCCCTCTCCCGGCGCGAGGCCCACGCCCGTACAGCGGACTCAATCAGGTCGATCTAAATCAGCGAGCGGCAGGCATCGCTCGCGCTGGCGCTGCGGGGCGCTGGTCGGCTTCATCGGCGGCAGCGACCCGGTGCTGCCGGTCCGGTTCCCCGCTGGGGGACGCGCTGGCCGCCGCTGCTTCGTTCGCGTCTCGATCACCCGGTACGGCTTCACCAGGACAGACCTGTGGCCGCTTATCAGCCGGGTTTGCGTGGCCCGTGGCCCGGCGTCCGCGCCAGGCCAATCATCTGCCGCTCGGCTGGGCACCCCATGCCCTCAGCCCTGCCGCGACACTCACCGTGACTACGAGCGCCGTCCGCGATGCGCGCCGCGCTACCGAAAAGCAGGATGCGCCACGATGAGCACGAGCCGCCTGCCGTGCGTGGCTACTGTTCCGTGGCGGTGGCGGTCTTCATGGCCGTGAGGAGCCGGTCAATCTCGTTTTGGCCTTCGGGCAGGCATTCGTGGAGCACTTCGATGCCGAGAGGGACGATGCCGTGGGGCAGGCCCCTGGCTGTAAGGACCGATGTCAGCCAGCTGGCGAAGCTGGTGATGATGCTGTCGTCGCCGGTTAGAAGCGAGGCCTCGACGAACCGGAGGATGTAGTCGAGGTCTTCCCGGGTCCTTGCCAGTTGCCAGTCGGTGTAGGCCGCTAGGGGCGGGAAGCGGATCGCCAGGGCACTCATCGCCCTCTCGACGATCAACGGGCGTTCGGCAGCGGCGGCGAGGGCGGGTGCGTCATCCACAAGCGGTGCGGCGAGAGGTGGCCTGCTGCCGGACCATCTGCTGAGGGTAGCGACAGCGCCATCAAGGGTTGATGCCCAGGCGTCAGCGCCGATGGCGGCGGCCCGGTTGGGGTCGGTGCCGAAGGCAGCACCGCCGACGAGTACCGGAACGCCGGCGGCATGACTGGCTGATATCGCCCGACGGGCGCCATGAAGATGTATCGGCACGGTGCAGGACACTGCCACGGCCGTCGGCGGTTCGGCGGCCACGAACCGCCGCAGGTGCTCAGCGGGTGTTGAGGCGCCCAGGAATACGACGTCCCATCCGGCTGCTCTCAGCTGCTCGGCGAACATCCGCGCGGGCATGACGTGCCATTCCTCTTCGGCGCAGCCAACGACCATGGTGCCTTCGGGCGCACGGGGACGGCGCCCGACCTCCACACAGGCGGCGGCCAGGGCGAGATCGATGATCGCGGTGGCGGCATGCTCGTCGGCAACGGTCAATTCGTTCTGTTGCCACAAGTCGCCTACCTTCTGCTGGACCTCGGCAAGCAGTGTCACGGTGACTGCCAGGCCCGCATCC
>Ga0134126_10005876_pt1 | contig 15345 bp, 7 predicted proteins | sample KB31752_FD_96881 | JGI IMG/M metagenome (GOLD analysis project Ga0134126, IMG submission 96881) | Terrestrial soil microbial communities with excess Nitrogen fertilizer from Kellogg Biological Station, Michigan, USA - KB3-175-2 | ecosystem: Environmental > Terrestrial > Soil > Unclassified ...
TCAGGCAGAGCGCCCGGGCAGCGTGATCGCTACCCTGCACACCCCCGTCGGTCCGGGAGTGGTGCATGATGCCACGGGCCGCGAGGACTTCCGCCAGGCGCTGTTGAGCCTGGTGGAGCGGGACGCCACCCTCGACCTCGCGACAACACGGTCCGCTGCCATTGAAGTGGCCGCCTCGCTCGGCTCGGCAGCCACCGGCCAACCTGCCCGCGAAGTCGCCGAGACCGGCGGGGCCGAAGAATTGTTGAAGCACCCGGAACGGGCCACTCATGGCCACCCCGCTCCGGGAGTGGTGCACCTCAGGCCCCACGAGCTCTTTCCCGGAGAATCCGGCTCGGAATCGACTCCTCTCTCGCCGCAGGAGCCCGAGAACTTTGCCCCTCACCCGCTCGCGGGCCTTCCCGTCGAACCCCTGCCCCTTACCGCGCAACCCGGCGAGGCGGCAGCTCCGCCGCGCAGCGATAACCCCGCATCGGGCTCAACAGCGGGATCGAGCGGCCAGCGCTTCCAGCCCCGCGAGTCCCCCTCGGCCGGCAATCCGCACCCTGAAAAGGGCCGCCTTGAGGCCAGCGCCTCGGCCGTCTTCGCCGGCGTGCGCGGCGATCGGCACCTGCGCGGGCGCGTCGGCTCGGCGGAACAGTCCAACACCTCCATCCTTTACGGAAAGCAGGTCATCCTCAAGCTGTTCCGCCGCCTGCAGTCCGGGGAGAACCCCGACGTCGAGATCGGCCGCTTCCTCACCGAAACGGCGCACTTCGGCAACATTCCACCGTTCCTGGGCAAGATCACCATCACGCCGACCGGCGGCGAAACCACCACCGTAGCCATGCTGCAGGGCATGGTTGAGAATGAAGGGGACGGCTGGGAGTGGTTCCTCGATGCGCTCCAGCAGTTCTTCGCCGCTGTGCTGCCGCTTCCTACTCCGCCTGACACCCCTCGCGCCGGCTTTGCCGCAACGGCCGACGCTTCCGGCCCACTCCGCTCCCATGCACGTGCGACCCTCGAAGCCGCCGCGCTGCTGGGCCAGAGGACTGCGGAAATGCATCTTGCTCTGGCCACTCCAACCGAGGATCCGGCGTTCAGTCCCGAGCCGTTAACCGCCGAAGACCTGAGCCGGGATGCCCTGCGCATTCAGGATCAGCTTCACACCTCTTTTGAGGCTCTGAAGGCGAAGCTCGCCGCCCTGCCCGAAGACATTGCCGACGAGGCAGCGGGCCTGCTCGCGCGCCGTCGCGAGCTGCTAGCCGGGGCAAAGTCCGTCGCAGCCTCCGAGCCCAGCGGAAGCAAGATCCGCATACACGGCGACTACCACCTGGGGCAGACGCTCCGCACCGCCGCGGGGAGCGGCGATTTCGCCCTGCTCGACTTTGAAGGCGAGCCCGCCCGTCCCCTGGCTGAGCGCCGCCGCAAACAATGCCCCCTTAAAGATGTCGCCGGAATGATCCGCTCGTTTTCCTACGCCGCCTTTGCCGCGCTCGATCGCTTCCGCACGGCGCATCCCGATCGCACGCAGGCCGCGGAGAATCTCGACGGCTGGGCCCGCGCGTGGGAAAACGCGGCCGCCGCCGAATTCCTGTCTGCCTACCGCGCACACATGGCGTCCGCTCCCGGCCTCTTGCCGGAAGGCGATCGGGCCGACTCGCTGTTTAGCGCCTATGTGCTGGAAAAGGCGCTCTATGAACTGCTCTATGAGTTGAACAACCGCCCCGGGTGGCTCCGTATTCTGCTCGACGGCATGCTATACCTGACTCAGCTTTGAGCGTAGCCGCGGCAGCCGGAATCCCCCGCTCCCGCATCCTTAGGTCCTAATGGCCACAGCCGATCCCATCTCCGACCTGTCGCAACCGCCGGCCCGGTCAGGGTACGCCTTGCTGGCGCTGCTTCCACCCATTGCGCAGGATCAGCTCGAGGCGGTGCTGGCCCGGCTCACCAAGGTGGTGCCGCCGGAAGAGTTGCTGGTGGCCACGCAAAACGGCGTTCCCGCCGACGCCTACCCCCCATTGCGCATCATCGAAGCGCCCGCCACGCGCATGGCATGGACTCTGACGGCGGCCGACTTCGTCAACGCCGCCGAGTTGGCGCGCCGCCATGAGGCCGCCGCCATCCTGATGCTCGGCCCCGAACCGTCATCCTTGAGTGCGGATGCGCTTGCCAATCTGGCCACGGCCGCGCTCAGCGGTTCCACTGATCTGGCGCTCCCCTTTTACGCTCTTCCGCCCAATGCCGGCCTGGTGAACTCGGCCATCCTCTACCCGCTTACCCGCGCCCTGTTCGCCACTCGCGTGCGCTTCCCACTCGGCATCGATCTCGCGCTTTCCCCGCGAATGGCGGACCGCCTCGCCGCCGCCGGGCAGCGGTTTACCGGGATCGGCCAGCATGACGCCCTCATCTGGCCGAGTGCCGAAGCCGTTGTCGCCGGGTATTCCCTGGGCGAGTTCGCGGTCGGCCCCCGGGCCCTTCCGCCGCCGCCCGATCCCGATGTCCGCAATATCCTGGCGGAAATCGTCAGCTCGCTCTTCTCCGATATCGAAGCCAAGGCCGCCTTCTGGCAGCGCCCCCGCCGCCTGCCTCCGGCCCGCGTCACCCTGCCGCAAACCGGCCAGTTCACTGAGGGAGCGCCGGAAGTAACCGCCATGGTCGAGGCCTTCCGCCTGGCCTACAGCAACCTGCAGGAAATCTGGTCCCTGGTCCTGCCGCCCCAGTCGCTCCTCGGCCTGAAGCGGCTCGCCGCGCAGGACCCTGCCGGCTTCCGCATGCCGGAAAGCCTTTGGGCCAGAATCGTCTACGACTTTCTCGTCGCGTTCCGGGTGCGCACCATCAATCGCGGACACCTGCTGGGCGCGCTTTGGCCGCTTTACCGCGCCTGGGTCGCCGGCCATATCAACGTAACGGCTTCCGGCGGCGACCCGGACCGCCACATTGAGGCAGTCGCCGCCGCATTCGACGCCGACAAGCCCTACCTGGTCTCGCGCTGGCGCTGGCCCGACCGGTTCAACCCATGACCGCCTGAATCTTTCACCTGTGACGGAGATCGATCCAACCCGGTAGAAAGCTGTTCAAGGAGGCTCGCACGTGCACATCTCGCCCATGGCTCTTCATCGATTCCTCGAGCTCCGGCTGGCGGTCGACGCCAACTCCGGCGTCTACCCCGACGGCTCCATCTGGCACCACATGTATGGGGCGCTGCAGAGTTCGTTCTACCGGGTCATGTCGCTACTGATTGCGGTACTTCCCGGCATACTCGCCTTCTTCCTCGCCGTCTTTCTCTTCACCCTTCTGGGAATGGCCGTTTCCGCTTTGCTGCGCCGCGGCCTGGCCTGGGTCCGCTTTGACGAACGGCTCGCCCGCAACAGCAGCGAATGGGCTCCATCCAGCTCGCCCACCCAGCTTGTCGCCCGCATCTCCTTCTGGACCTGCGTCCTGCTCGGCCTCATCATCGGGGTGTCGGCATTCGACGTCTCCTATGCCGGCGCTTCGAACCTGCCCATCCGGCTGGTGCCCTATGTCACGCACGCCATTGGCGCTGTCATCGTGCTGTTTTTTGGCGTGCTGATCGCTCGCTTTCTGGCCCGTTCGGTGCTCATCAGCGCGGTCAACGCGCAATTGCAATACGCGCGTTTCCTTTCGCTCGGCGTGAAGTGGCTGGTGCTGGTTCTCACGGCGGCCATGGTTCTGGAGCACCTCGAGATCGGCGGCAGCATCGTCGAGCTGGCATTCGGCATCCTCTTCGGCGGAATTGTCCTCACCCTGGCCCTCGCCATCGGCCTCGGCTCCCGCGACCTGGTCACGCGATCGCTCGAGCGCGGCGTCGAGCGGGTTGCCGACCGGCCGGTGGTCCCCCCCGTGCCGCCCGGTTCCACCAGCGGCGAAAACCTGCGCCACTTCTAACTCCGCATCGTCCGGTCCTTCCGCGGATAACACAATCGTGTTATCCGCGCGCCCCTGCACGGGTCAATTGCGACATTCTGCTGACACTGCTGACCTGAGAAACCGGTATACTCCAAACACAACCAGCTTCACTCATGTCCTGCGGCTTCTCCTGCGTCTGAACCGGCGCGTCGCTTTGCGACAGATTCGTGTGCTCCCAGGGGACCGGACATCGGGTGTTTGCGATCAGTTTGTCGTCCGGAGTTACTCTCATGCCCACCTCACTCCCCCCGGAGCCGGTCTTCTCGTTTTTCCAACAACCTGAGCGCCCTGCCACCCACGGCCTCGTTCGCTTCTATCGCTATGCCGCAGTCGTCCTCGCCGTTTTGGCGGGCGTAGCGGCCGGACACTCGCAGACGGAATTCGGTCCCGTCCCCATTGGTGGTTCCAGCAGCGCCACGGTTGCCGTGACGATGCAGGCCGGTGGGACTGTGAACGTCGTCCAGGTGTACACACAGGGCGCCGTGGGCACGGACTTCTCGCTCGCATCCGGGGGAACCTGTGCCGCAAACACCTTCAGCGCCGGACAAACGTGCAACCAGCCCGTCCAGTTCAAGCCGGCGTATCCCGGCAGCCGGACCGGCGCGGTGGTGCTGCTCGACTCCAGCGGCAAGGTACTGGCTACCAGCTACCTGGCCGGGACCGGTTCGGGAGGTCTTGGGGCGCTGATTCCGGGCACGGCGCAGACCATCGCCGGCGACGGCCGCTGGCAGGACTCGTTCGTTGGGGACGGCAATCTGGCCACGCAAGCAGAGCTGTTTCTGCCCTCCGCGGTGGCTTTGGACGGAGCCGGCAACCTCTATATTGCCGACAGCAATCACAACCGCATCCGCATGGTTTGCGCCGGCACGACGGCGACCATTGCCGGTACCACCTGCTCCGGCGCGGGCATTATCAGCACCATTGCCGGTGTGGACGGCACCTCAGGATACGCGGGGGATGGCGGCGCGGCCAGCAGCCGTATCACGGAGCTGAATCTGCCATCCGGCGTCGCCGTGGACGGAGCCGGAAACCTCTTCATTGCGGACAGCGGCAACAACGTGGTGCGGGAGATTTCCGCGGCCACAGGCGTGATTACGACGATCGCCGGGAACCACACTGCGGGCTTTTCAGGGGATGGCGGCGTGGCTACTTCCGCCGAGCTGAACCAGCCGTTCGGGCTCGGGCTCGATCCCGCCGGCAATCTCTTCATCGCGGATATCGGCAATAACCGGGTGCGCGCGATCTGCGCCGCGCCGGGCACTCTCGATGGAGCCGGGTGTCCCGCCCGTGGCGCGATCGTCACCGTCGCCGGGAACGGCAATGCCGGCGCAACCGGCGACGGCGGCCAAGCCGCTGCGGCCGAGTTGAACGGGCCTTATGCCGTTGCCGTCGATCCAGCCGGGAACCTGTTCATCGCGGACACACAGAACAACCGTGTTCGCGCCGTATGCGCGACCGCAAGCTCGAACATTCTGGGGACGGCCTGCACTGCCGCAGGCGTAATCTCGACTGTGGCCGGCAACGGCACAGGCGATTTCGCCGGCGATGGCGGCGCGGCATCGGCCGCTGAAGTCAACTCGCCTTCGGGCCTTGCCTTCGACCCCGCAGGCAATCTCTACATCGCCGACACGCAGAACTACCGCATCCGCGAAGTCACTGCGAAGAGCGCCGTCATTTTCACTATCGCGGGCAACGGATCCGCCGATTTCGGCGGCGATAACGGCGTGGCCACCGATGCGGGGATTCATGGCCCCTACGGCATTGCGCTGGACCACGATGGCAACCTGATCGTCGCCGACTTTTTCGATCAGCGCATCCGAACCGTGCAGACCAACCTCACGCAGGTAAGCATCACGCTGCCCATCCGGCAGGGCTACACATCCGACCCAGTTCCGGTTGAGGTGGCAAACAATGGTACCGACTCGCTGGCGCTCACCAGCCTCGTGGCGGGCGTCAACACGGCGATTGATCCGGCCACCACCACGTGTCCCAACGGCGGCTCCCTCACGGTGTCGCAAACATGCGTGGTGGGTGTCGAGTTCGCGCCGGCAAAGACCCCAACGCTGACCGGTAGCCAGGCCGAGGGCGGCATCGTCGACGTGAACGACGAAACCCAGGCAGGCATCGTGGGCTCGAACTCGCCGCTGGTGATCGAGGTGAGCGGCACCGCTACGCCCGTCAACGCCACCGACGTGGCTCTTACTTCGAAGCCGAACCCCTCCGTCTTCGGGCAGAACGTGACCTTCACCGCCGCCGTGACAACCGGGGCGGGCACCGGCGCGCTCACAGGCACGGTGACGTTTTTCGACGGATCCACCAAGATTTCGCCGGACCTGGCGGTGAATGCCAGCGGCGTAGCTACCTTCTCCACCTCCTCACTGGCGGTGGGCACGCACACCATCACCGCGGCTTACAACGGCGATACGGGGCACTTCTCCAGCGTCTCGGCGGCGCTCAAGCAGGTGGTGAACGAACCGACTTCAACCAAGCTCGCCTCCAGCGCGAACCCCTCGTCGTTGAACCAGTCGATCACGTTTACCGCAACGGTGAGGGCCACGGGCGGCGTAGCTCCCGATGGCACGGTCACATTCATGGACGGAGCCAACGTGCTGGGAACGGTCACGCTCAGCGGTACGGGCACGGCCACCTACACGACTTCAACGCTGGCCGAGGGACTGCACTCCATCACCGCCGTTTACAGCGGCGATGCCGCCAACTACATCGAGGGCAGCACCAGCAACACGGTGAAACAGGACGTGCTCGCGGGCTCGACCGTGGTGCTTGGTTCATCGCCGAATCCATCCACGTACGGCACCGCGGTCACGTTCACGGCAACGGTGACGTCGAACGGCGCGTCCGCGCCGACGGGAACGGTCAACTTCCTCGACGGAACGGCGAAGATCGGTTCGGGAACGCTGGTTGGCACCACGGGCGTGGCGACATTCACCACCAGTTCGCTGGCCGTGGGCTCGCACACGATCACTGCCGCCTACGTGGGCGACACCAACGACGGGCCGGGCACCTCCCCGGCGGTAACGCAGGTGGTCAACCAGGCGGCCACGTCCACCACGGTCTCCGCTTCGCCTAACCCGGGCATCGCCGGCAAGGCAGTGACGCTTACCGCGAAGGTGGCGCTCACCACAGGATCGGCGACGATCACCGGCACGGTCACGTTCACGGATGGGAGCACTACGCTGGGAACCGCTGCCGTGAGTTCAGGCGGCACAGCGACGCTGAGCCAGGTGCTCGCGCCCGGTACGCATTCCATCGTGGCCACGTATGGCGGCGACACGAATGACAAAGGCAGCGCGTCGGCCCCGCTGGCTCTCATCGTGAACCAGGCCACCACCACCGTGACCCTGACCACAAGCGGCACTCCAGCCCAGGTGCTTTCCGCAGTGCAGTTCAAGGCGGTTGTCAAAGGCAACGGCGGCACGCCGACGGGCAAGGTCACGTTCAGCGTGGATGGCGCGAGCGCCGGTTCGAGTAACCTTGACGGCACCGGAACCGCCACCTTCACTGATTCACGCCTCGCGGTCGGCACCCACTCCGTGATTGCCACATACGCCGGCGACACGGACGACGCGGGCAGTGCGTCCACGGCGTTGTCGCAGGTCATCACGGCGATTCCCACAAACACCAGCCTTGGAACATCGGCCACCACCGGGGCAGCACCGCAAACCATCCTGGTGGCCACGACCTATGGGACTACCGGCCCGATTCCCACGGGAACCATCACGTTTACGGAAGGGACTACGGTCATAGGCTCGGGCACGCTCAATGCCAGCGGCGTGGCGACGCTGGTGCCGGAGCTGGCGCCGGGCAGCCATACCATCGTGGCCAGTTATGGCGGCGATGCGGTGCACAGCCCGTCGCAGTCGGCCAGCGTGAGTATCAAAAGCAACGGTAACGGCTTCAGCATTGTGGTTGACCCGCCGAAGATGACGCTGGTTTCCGGCCAGAACGGCACATTCATCGTCTCAGTGATCTCAGAGAACGGGTTCAGCGATGACATCGGCATGGGATGCCTGTCATTGCCCGCCGCCGTGAACTGCCACTTCGCGGCTGCCAGCGTGAAGCTGGGGGCCAACAAGATCGAGACAGTCCAGCTGACCATCGACACCAACGCGCCGCTCAGCGGAGGCTCCACGGCCAGCGCGAAATCGCCGGGCGGACGGGGCCTGTCGCTGGCCGGGCTGTTCCTGCCGGTCAGCCTGCTGTTCGGCGCATGGTTCTGGCGGCTGCGCCGCAAACATGGGGCGGCGCTGTTTGCGGCAGTGGTCTGCTTGCTGGCCGGGGCGATCTCGCTCAGCGGCTGCGGTGGAAGTTTCTCGCAGATCACGGCCGCGCCGGGCACCTATACCATTCAGGTGGGCGGCGTCGGGTCAGGCAGCAACACGTCGCACTACCAGAACGTGACGCTGACGGTAACGAAGTAGACGGAATGGAAATCAAGGCCGCGGCGCACGCGGCGGGAGTGCGATGAGAGTCCCTCAACGGGTAAGTGGCAGGGGAGGAGCAAGGGCAGGGATGCGGAGCGCCATGGCGTTGCCGTGCCTGATTCTTCTTGCGGTGGTTTGGGTATGCGGCGGCGGATCGGCATGGGGCCAAACCGTAGAAGCGGCCAACGCGGGTCACGGCCTGTTCTGGGCGGGCGGCGGAGTCTCGGCCGCCACGCTGGGATACGGCGATCGCAAGATGCTGGGCGCGACAGCATGGGCCGACATCGACAGCCTGCGCCGCTTCGGATTTGAGGGCGAAGCGCGCTGGCTGGACTACCACCAGACCGCCAATGTTCACGCCGAGACCTACCTGGTTGGCATGCGCTATCACCTGAACTACGAGCGCTTCCAGCCGTATGTGAAGGTCCTGGTGGGTGATGGTCACTTCAACTACCCGTACAACTTCGGCACCGGGAACTACCTGGTAATCGCGTATGGCGGCGGACTCGACTACCGGCTCAACGGCAGATTCAAGGTGCGCGCCGATTTCGAATATCAGCAGTGGCCGCAGTTCACGTTCGGATCAATGAACTCGCTGGGCGCGACGGTGGGGTTGCGGTATCGGATTTTCTAGCTGAGTGGCGCGTGCGACTTATGTCGCGGCTATTCGGAGTCGCCGTTGTGGATGTAGCACTCGTGGATGGCATCGAGCGGCGCCTCAGGCCATTTGGCCTGGATAAGTTCCTGCCCTGATAACTCGCGCAACGCGAAGTCAATGGCGCCATCCGCGTGAACTGTGCCCTGCACAAAGCCGTAGATCATGGTCTTCGCGCCTTTTTTAGCGGTCCTGGGCAGGGGGTAGCGGTGTGCGCCGGCGGAGCCGATGATCAGCCCTGGGAGAACTTTGCTCGAATGTTGCTTCCAGTAAGAAGTGTCGTAAATATCGGGCGAGTAGTAGTGCGAATGGCTGGCGATCCAGTACACGTGCTTGCCCGCGGCCTGCGCGCCATAAAGCCACTGGTAGACGAGTTCGCCGGTACGTTCGCCGTGATCCCAGTCGTCCATTGCGTGCTCGGCGCCGGTGGAGTGCGGCAGCGCCTCGTGCGCGCCGAGAACGATTGCATTGACTCCTGAACCGGGCGCGAGATCGTGGTCGAGCACCGCGCGCAGCCAGTGGAGCTGCTGGCCAGAGAATTCATCCTTGGTGGAGTTATCGAGCGTGATGAAGTCGACGCCTTTTTCCGTCCAGTGATACCAGGGACCGATGGGCGCGGCATCGGCTCCGTCGGCGCTGCGCTGGGCGGCGATCTCGGGCCGGTCGAGGAATTTCGAGAACTTCTGGGTGTAGCCCTCGCGCGTCATGGGCGGAATGGTGTCGTGGTTGCCGCGGCCGAGGAAGACCGGCAACGAGCCGAATGACGCCATCTGGTGCGTGAGGAAGTCATCCCAGGCGCGCTGTCGGTACTCCTCCTTCGAGATCTCCTTGCCGTGCAGCATGGCTTCGAAATCCTGGTCGGGCTGCGACATCCAGCGGAAATCGCCGAGGTGCCAGTAGAACGCGTCGTGCTCTGCCTTCACCCGCGCGGCGATGGCAGGCATCACGAAGTCGCCGCAGTTGCGGCTGTCGCCCGAGACGGCGAAGCTCCAGGTGTCGGAAGCCGTTTGGGCAGGGGCAGGAAGGGCGAGAGCTACGAGGAAGGCGGAAGCGAGCAGGACGACGGGGAACTTGATCCGCGACATGGCAACAGGATAAATTGCGGGCCTTCCGCAGAAGATGAATGCGCTGTTAACCGGCCAATCAGGACTTGGCGATCGGAAACGCAGTAATGCGCAGTTTGGCCGCGGCGTAGGGGATCAGCGTGATGGTTTCGGCCGCGCTGGCGGTCGCCACAGGGCTCTGCGGAGGCGCCGCTGCGACGCCGTCCTCGGCCAGCCAGGCAGGTAGCTTGCGCGCCGGGACTGAAACCGTGATGGCAGGTTTCTCGCGGCTGAACGGGATGGCGCCTATTTCGGACGCCGTCACTTTGATGGAGGAGGCGGCCGATTCGGGATGGACGTCGAGCGCGTAGTTCCACTGCGTGCGGGGGAAGACCTGCCAATCGGCGGTCATGCCGCGGTCGCGCAGCTTGACCCAGCTTTCGCCGATGCCGTAGCTGAAAACGAGCGGCCCGCGTTCGATGGCGGCGGAGTCGTTGAACCAGCGCGTGATGCGCGGCGTTAAGGGCAGCTTGAGCTCAACCGTGTCGCCGGTTCGCCAGGTGCGGTGGACGTGGGCAAAGGAGCCGGGGGCGGGGGCTGATTCGGGCCGGCCGTTCACCTTGAGCGAAACATTGCCGTCGGCGGGCTGTGCCCATGCTGGAATGCGCAGGCTGAGCGGGAAGGCCACGGGAGCGGCCGGGTTGATAGTGAATCGGATGGAGCCGCGGAAGGGATAGTCGGTTTCTTCGACGATTTGGACGGCGGTGCCGCGGATGCGGGTGCGCACTTCGCACGGCGCGTACGCTGCGGCTGCGAGCCCCGCGTCGCCATCCGATGAGCCCGAGAGCATGAAGAGGCTGGCGGTGAACTTGGGCCAGCCCTGATGGAAGTTGGCCGTGCAGCAGCCGAAGTTGGGCTCGAGCCCATAGAGGTTCGACTCGGGGCCGTCGGAGACCCACGGCTTGTGATGAAGGCTGCACTCCACCTGGTTGGGCTCCTGGTTGTACTGATGCGCCCACATGTCGTCAGTGAATGTGCCGGGAAGCGCGTTGAAGGCCAGCTTTTCGAGGCGATCGCCGAGCGCGGGATTGCCGGTGATGGCCAGCGCCTGCTCGAGCGAAAACATCGACTCGACCACGGTGCAGAGTTCCGAACCCTGCGATGGGTCGCGCCCGGAGAGATGTTCGTCGCAGGAAAACATGCCGTTGGGCAGGCCGTGCCAGCGATCGAGTTCCGCCAGCATGTGCGCGGTGGCGTTGCGATCGACGGGCGAGCCGGAGACGAGCGACCACACCGCTCCGGTCTTGAGCGCCTGGCCGTTGTTCACGCCATGGGTGGCGAGGGCCAGGTCTTTGAGGCCGCCGCCCTCGTTGAGCTTGATGAACTCGGCGGTGATCTGGCGCGTGTACTGAAAGTTGGCATACTCGGCGATCCAGTCGTGTCCCTGCTGATGGAGCAGGCGTGCGAGGTCGAGGAGGTACGCGTCGCCGGTGCGGTTGTAGAGCCAGAGGACGGAGAGGGCTTCGTCCTGCCAGCGGAATTTGCCCCAGTCGCGCAGCGGGCGTGCGGGCAGGGCGGAGAGCTGATGGCGAAAGTACCTGTCCATCAGGGGAAGCACGCGAGGGTCGGCGGAGACCTCGTGATACTGGGCGAGGGCCTTGAGCATGACGATGCGCGGCCACCAGTCGTCGTTGGAGGCGGGGCCGATCATGCCGTTGGGCTGCTGGTGGGTCAGGGTCCAGTCGAGAAAGCGCTGCGCTTTGGCTTTGAGGCGGGCGTCGTCGAGCTGCCAGGCGAGCGGGATGAGGCCGTCTAGGAAGTAGGGTCCGCGCTCCCACGATTCGCCCGTGCCGCCGAGCCAGCCGGAGTTGGGACCCACGTCGGCCCAGGTTTCGTCCAAGTGTCCGGAGAGGCCGTTAGCCTGGATTTCGAGCTGACGGCGCAGCCATCCGGCGGGCGTGATGGAGCCGAGGGGCAGCAGGGTGAAAGCGCCAGGCATGAGCGGCGCGCGCGAGTGGACGGGCGAGGAGGGATCGGGCGCGGCAGGATCGGGCGCATCGGCGAAGGCGCGGGCCGGGCGCGCGGCGAGCGTGGCGGCGGCAGCCAGCGCGGATTGCTTCAGGAAGCGGCGACGGGAGGAACGCGTCATCGAGGGCCCTCGGAAATGCGAGAGTCCATGGTAGAGGATCGGGGGCGGGTCTTCGCTTTTAGCTTTTAGCTTTTAGCTTCTAGCTTCTAGCTTCTAGCTTCTAGCCGTTAGCTGTAAGCGTTGCGGGTGGAGACACCGGTTTCAGGTGGAGACCCGATATAGTCGGAAGACATAGCCTTGGAAATAGGTCGGTAGCGGATGAAGAAGCGGATCGGGTGGATGCCGGCGGCGGCTCTTGGGGGATGGTTGCTGGGGTGTGCAGCCGTCGCGCTGGCGGTGGGGCAGACGTCCGGGCGGGGTGCAGCGCAGGAGCCGCCGCATGCGTCGCAGCAGCCGATGACATCGGCGGCCGGCCAGACCGGGCAGTACGACGCGCAGCACAGGCCGATTACCGCCGGCGGCACGGTTCCGACGGGCACAGTGATATTTGAGAACGTCGCGGAAAAGGCGGGGCTGGCTACCTGGCGCAACGTGACTGGCGGGCCGGAGAAGAAGCTGATCGTCGAGGCCAAGGGATCGGGTGTGTGCCTCATCGACTTCGATCATGACGGATGGCTCGATATCTACCTGGTCAACGGATCGACGTTCGCGGCGCAAGAGGGCAAGGCGCCCGCGCCTCATGCCGCGCTGTTCCGCAATAACCACGATGGCACGTTCACCGATGTGACGGAGAAGGCCGGCGTGACCAACGAGCGCTGGGGTCTGGGATGCGCGGTGGGGGACTTCGACAACGATGGATGGCCGGACCTCTATGTCACAAATCTGGGCGCGAACCGGCTGTATCGCAACAACCACGATGGCACATTTACCGATGTGGCGGAGAAGGCCGGCGTGGCGCTCAACCCGGATTCGCCTGACGTGGTGGCCGATCACACGGGCGCGACGTTCGGCGACTTCGACGGCGACGGAAGGCTCGATCTGTTTGTGGCGGGCTACGTGAGGTACGACTTCAAGAATCCGCCGGTTGCCGGATCGAAGGGTGTGAAGACGCCGACGTGCCAGTACCGCGCGGTGAATGTCATGTGCGGGCCGCGGGGGCTTGAGGGCGCCGAGGATCACCTGTTCCACAACAACGGCGACGGAACGTTTACCGATGTGACCAAGCAGGCCGGCGTGGTGGACACGAATCGTTATTACGGGCTGGGCACGGTGTTTGTGGACGTAAACGGGGACGGCAAAGTGGATCTGGCGGTGGCCAATGACTCCACGCCGAATTATCTCTACATCAACAAGGGCGATGGAACGTTCGAGGATGCCAGCTACACCAGCGGCTACGCGGTCAACGAGGCGGGGCGCGAGGTAGCCAACATGGGCATCGCGGTGGGAGATTACGAGAACAACGGGCACGTGGACCTGGTGAACACGACGTTTTCCGATGACTACTTCGTGGTGTTCCGCAACGACGGGACCGGCGCATTTGAAGACGTGAGTTACAGCGTGGGCGTGGCGGTGCCGACGATTCCGTTTGTAGGGTTCGGCGACGGGTTTCTGGATTATGACAACGACGGCTGGAAGGACCTGCTGTTCGTGAACGGGCATGTGTATCCCGCGGTGGACAAGCAGCCGGGCTGGGGCATGAGTTATGCGCAGCGGCCGCTGCTGTTCCGCAACACCGGAAAGGGCAAGTTCGAGGTGGTTCCGGCAGTGGAGGGATCGGGGCTCGCGGTGACGGCGGTGGGCCGTGGCGCTGCGTTCGGCGACCTGTTTAACGACGGCAAGATCGACGTGGTGATCAACAATCTTGATGGGCCTCCGGTGCTGCTGCGCAACGTCAACCCGGATCATCATCATTGGGTGGAGTTCGCGCTGGTGGGCGGGACCGACTCGAAGACCAACCGCAAAAGCCCGCGCGATGCGGTGGGCGCGACGGTGTATGTGACGGCGAACGGGATGCGGCAGCGCGAAGACGTGTTGAGCGGCGGCAGTTATCTCTCGTCGAACGACATGCGCGTGCACTTCGGGCTGGGCGATGCGGCGAAGGCAGACGCGGTGGAGATTCACTGGCCCGGCGGCGCGGTGGAGACGGTGAAGCCGGCCGCGGTGGACCGGGTCTACACCGTGGAAGAGGGCAAGGGGATCACAGGGGAACTGTGCACCGCTTGCGAGAAGAAGTAACTGCGGCCTGCAGCGGAGTTATCGCCGGCACACGAGAGCTACTAGCTACTAGCAGATAGTACATGACCGCATGATTTGGTGTGATCGCCGCGATGGACAGTGGGCAACAGCTGCCTTAAAGTAAGTTCTCACATGAGAATAGTTGGCTGGGTTCTTCGTGGGTTGCTGGCCGTAGACTTCGCACTTTTCGTTCTGGCATTCATTCCCGCATTCTCTGGGATTGGCCCGGAACCCGGTATCGCCGACCGCCTTTGGGGAAACTATCGATTCGGCGGTTGGAGAGCTGATGTCGTGTGGATGTGCGCATCATCAGTGTTCATAATCGTTGCGGGGTTCCCTTGGATTAGGGAAAGCCGCTCCGCAAAGATCACCAGAATCGCATGGTTTCTTTGGTTAGCCTGTTACCCGATTTACATGTTCTATATCGTCATTCACATGTTTGGATAAGTGCATCAACAGGCGTCGTCCCGCAGTTGCTGTAAGCTCGGAAAGTGTGACCCGCGAAAAGAAACCGCGGATTCTTCGTCGCTCCGCTCCTCTGAATGACAACATAAACGTAATGGCGGCGTGTTGGGATCAGGGCCTCTTATGTATGGTCAGTTACTCTTAGATTCCCGCGTACCAGGCGTAGCCTGCTTCCGGCGACGCCGAGCCCAGGCCTTTGCCGAAGCGCTTCATGCTGTCGGTGACGGTCAGGGTGGTAATGAACTTGACGCTCTTGTAGCCGAGCTGGCGGGGCACGCGCAAACGCAGGGGACCGCCGAACCGGATGGGCAGATCGCCATTGTTCATTCCCATGGTGAGGAAGGTCTGCGGGTGCAGCGCATCGGCCATGTCGATGCTTTCCCACCAGTCCGGCTCGATGGAGCGGTAGACCACGTAGCGCGCGTGGGGCAGGACACCGACCTCGCTGAGCACATGATGCAGGGGCGTGCCGATCCACTCGGCGATGTAGGACCAGCCTTCTTCGCACATCACCTCGGTGATTTGGTTGCGAACGGGCAGGGCGCGAAGGTCGGCCAGTGAGAACGA
>Ga0134126_10005878_pt1 | contig 15342 bp, 10 predicted proteins | sample KB31752_FD_96881 | JGI IMG/M metagenome (GOLD analysis project Ga0134126, IMG submission 96881) | Terrestrial soil microbial communities with excess Nitrogen fertilizer from Kellogg Biological Station, Michigan, USA - KB3-175-2 | ecosystem: Environmental > Terrestrial > Soil > Unclassified ...
GGTGGCGGCGGGTTTATGATGTTTCTGGTCGATCCCGATGAGCGGCCGCGTTTGCTGCGCGCGCTCCGGGAAGCTGGCGGAGTTCCGGATATGATCAGCTTCAGCTACAAAGGCGTCGAGGCATGGCAAACGAGCGGCGACTTCGTATAGTCGAAGGTCCAATATTTCGTGGTTTCGGCGACGCTATGGCCAAAGACGTACTGTCTTATAGACTTGATCAGCGATGACCCGTAACGGCAAGAATGCACCGCGACGCGGGCGGATCCGGAAACGCGTGACGGTGACGCGGAAGCCGATGGCTCGACGTCACTCGCCGCAGCCTGCCTGCATTCTGGTGCTCGGAATGCATCGTTGCGGAACATCAGCCCTGACGCGCGTTTTTAATCTGTTGGGGGCCGACCTACCTAAAAACGTTATGGGCCCTGGCCGCGGCAACGCCGTGGGTCATTGGGAATCATGGGATCTACTCGTTATCCACGATGAGCTTTTGGCGTCGGCAGGGTCGCGATGGGATGACTGGCGCGCCTTCAATCCAGACTGGATTCACTCGGGCATTGCCGAGGACTACAGAGGCAGGCTTGTCGGCGTGTTGGAACAGGATTTTGCGAACTCCCGCCTGTTTCTCGTCAAGGACCCGCGGATTTGCCGGTTTGTACCGCTGTGGCGCGAGTCCCTCGAACGGTTCGGTGCAGAGCCGCGCGTCGTTCTTCCACTGCGAAATCCGCTGGAAGTCGCCACATCGCTTAGACAGCGCGACAGCTTTTCGTTTTCGAAATCTTATTTGCTCTGGCTGCGTCATGTTCTCGATGCCGAACGTCAAACCAGAGATTTGCCGCGCGCGCTCGTTACCTACGATATGTTGCTCAATGATTGGCGCCGGCTTGCCGCGGCGGTGGCACAAAAAACCGGGCTGCACTTGCCGCGGCGCTCCGACCGCGCCGAGCTGGAAATCGACCGCTTCCTCGCCGATGCGCACCAGCACCATGCGGCGGACGAGACGGAGCTGAAGACGCGCGCCGACATTACCGCGTGGGTAAAGGACGCCTATTTCGTTCTGCGCGCGATGGCGGACGGCCGGGATTCGAAAGAGCAATGGCGCAAGCTCGATAAAATCCGCGCCGCCTTCGAAGCCGGATGCGCGGCCTTCGGTCTGGTGCTCGCCGAGGAGACTGACGTCCATGAAACGCAACTGCGCGGCCGTGAAGAGCAAGTAGCCACGGCCACGAACGAGCTTGCGGCGTCGCAGGCCGCGCTGGCGGAGAAAGAGCGCGCCGCCGAGGAACTGGCGGACGCTTTCAACCGGGCGAATGCCGCGGCCGTCGAGAACGCCCGCCAAGCCGCCGCCTTGACCGAAGAGCGCGCGCGGCTGGAAGCGATCGTGCGCGAAAGCGAGGCGGCGGCGGCGCAGCTTCGCGCCGAGCTCGACAGCGCCCGTTCCGCCGCCGATCAATCCCGCGAGCAGCTGGCCCAGATCTCGGAGACGGCGGCGCAGCTGCGCGCCGAGATCGACGGCGTCCGTTCCGCTTCCGATCGAGACCGGCAGGAGCTTGCCAGACTGTCGGAGACGGCGAGCACGGCGCAATCGGCGCTCGGCGAGCGCGAGCGGATCGTCGTCCAGCTCACGCGCGACCTGGAGACCACGCGGCATTTCCTGCGCGACAGCCAGACCGAGGTGCAGCGCTTGGCCGGGGAAGCCGACACTGCGCAGAAGGAATTGCAGCAAGCCAAGGCCGACCGGCAGCAGATCGGCGAAGCGCTGTTCACGGTCACGCGCGAGCGCGATGTAACCCGCGCGCGGGCGGCCGCGCTTGAAGACGAGCGCGACCGGCTGCGCGCAACGGAATCCGACAAAGAAGCGGAATTGGCCGCGGTGCGCGCGCAGATCGCGTCTTTGTCCGCGTCGCTGGAGGAGATGGGCGGCCTCGCGCGGCAACGGCAAGACGAGGTCGCGGCGCTGGCGGCCGAGTTGCAAGCGGCACAAAACCGGAGCGCGGACTTCGAGACGAAACTCGCGCAGACGGGCAGCGATCTCGCGCAGACCGCCGACGACCTGGCCGAAAGCCGCCGCCAACTCGCGGCGCGCGACGCCCAGACGGTGCACTTTACGCAGAAGCTCGCGGAGTCCGACCGCCAGTTCGCGGAGCGCGATGCTCGGGCGGCCGAACTCACCCGCAAAATCGCCGAATCTGATCGCCAGCTCGGCGAGCGCGACGCGAAAGCCGCCGCGCTGGAGCGCGACCTCGGCCTCACGCGGGCGCTCATCGATACCTTGAGCGCGACGGTCGCGGAGCAGGCGCGCCGCATGGAGGAGCCGCCTGCTCGCCCGCGTGGGCTTGCCCGCTGGCGTGCGCTGGCGGCGCGGCTGCGTGGCGCCAACGGCAGCGCGAACGGCCGCAGCAAGGCGTCGCTGCAATGGGAACACGACATCATCCGCAAGGCGAAGCTGTTCGACGCGCCGTGGTATCTCACACGCTACCCAGACGTGGCCGAGGCCGGCGCGGACCCGCTTAGGCATTATATTCGCCACGGCGCAGCGGAAGGCCGCGACCCGCACCCGCTGTTCGATAGCCAGTGGTATCGCACGCAGGCGCCCGACCTGGCCGAGACGAGGCTCAGCCCGCTCGCGCACTACGTGACGACCGGCGTCGCGCAGGGGCTCGACCCGCATCCGCTGTTCGACACCGGCTGGTACCTGGCGCAGAACCCGGATGTCGCGGCCGCGCAGGTCAATCCGCTCGCCCACTTCTGGAAAACCGGCGCGGCGCGCGGGCTCGATCCGAACCCGCTGTTCGATATGTCGTGGTATCTGGAACAGAACCCGGACGTCGCGCGCAGCGGCGACAACGCGCTCCAGCATTACATCACGCATGGGTGGAAGGAAGGGCGCGATCCGAGTCCGGATTTCAATGGCAACTGGTATCTGGCGCAGAATCCTGACGTGACTGCCACGGCAACGAGTCCGTTGCAGCACTACGTCCGGCACGGTCGGACGGAGGGACGCGCCGTTCGTCGTTCCAAAGGAACCGAGCAATGTTCCGTTGTGCCGGGCATGGATTCAGCTTTACCGACTTTGCTGCCTACGCCCCTTCATCGGTTGCTGAAGATGTTTCATAACGAGAGCGGGATAAAGCCTCTGGAACGCTGCTATGAACTAATCGCTGCGTTTGACGGATTTGAAATTTCTGAAAATACCGTTTTTAAACTGGCTGGCGTGATGGACGTTGTGCGCGACGTTACGCAAATGTCGAAATCGCACAGCCGGAAACAAGCGCCAAAGATTTCGATTGTCATTCCGGTTTTTGATAAATTTCTCTACACACTGTGTTGCGTGTATTCTGTTCTTGCTTTCGCGCGCCGGTCCGATTTCGAGATCGTCATCGCAGACGATGTCTCCTCCGATGCGACGGCTGCGATCTTCTCGAAAATGGGCGGAGCGGTAAAGCTGGTCCGCCAAGCGAAAAATCTTGGCTTCCTTAAAAACTGTAATGCCGCCGTGCAGGCATGTGCTGGAAAATATATCGTCCTTTTGAACAACGATACATTTGTTCTTCCTAATTGGCTTGAAGAACTCGTTGATGCGCTCGATCGTGACGAAACGATTGGGCTCGTCGGCTCGAAGCTCGTCAATTCCGATGGAAGTTTGCAGGAAGCGGGCGGCATCGTCTGGAAGGACGGCTCCGCGTGGAACTTCGGGCGCGGCGACGACGCCTGCGCACCGCAATACAACTATGTGAAGGAAGTGGACTACATTTCCGGTGCTTCGATCGCGCTGCGGAAGGGGCTGTGGGATAAATTAGGCGGCTTCGACGAACGATATGCACCCGCCTATTGCGAAGATACGGATTTGGCGTTCCGGGTACGTCAGGCTGGCCGCCGCGTTGTCTATTGTCCGCATTCAGCAATCGTCCACCATGAAGGCGTTTCGCACGGGGTTGACATATCGACTGGCATAAAAGCATATCAAGAATGCAATAAGCGCACTTTTTTCGAAAGATGGAAGTCCTCACTGAGCGCCGAGCATCACGAGAATGGCGCGAACGTCCAGATTGCAAGAGATCGGACGAGCCGAAAGCCGCGCATTTTATTTATCGATCATTACGTTCCACAGCCGGACCGGGATGCCGGGTCGCGCACAATTTTTGATTACATCAAACTCTTTGCCGCCCAAGGTTTTCACGTAATCTTTTGGCCGCACAACCTTTATTTTGACCAATCTTATGTGATGACCATGCAGAAAATTGGGGTTGAGACATTTTATGGCTGGAACGACTATTGGCCCCGTTTCTCCGAATGGATTCAACAATTCGAGCCGAGCCTGAATTATGCCTTTGTCAGCCGCCCTCATATCGCTGACGAGGTTCTCGACCACATTCGAATTACACCGGCAAAAGTACTGTTTTACGGTCACGACATTCATTTCAAGCGGCTTGAGCTTGAATTTGCAATTTCGAATGACCCCCAAGTCAAATCCGAAATGATGACGTGCGAGGAAGTGGAGCGCCGCGTTTGGCCCAAATGCGATGTGATTTATTATCCGTCGCAATCAGAAGTTGATTTCGTCCGCAATCTTCTTCCCCAAAAAGTCGTCGAGGTCATGCCGGCGTTTTTGTATGACGCCCGGCGGTTGTTCGATTCCAGGCGCCGCATAAAGGACTCTCAAGTTCCTGAAGAGCAACAGTGCCTATTCATCGGTGGCTTCAGGCACCGGCCCAATGTCGATGCCGTGCTTTGGTTTCATCAAAGAGTGTGGCCTCGGGTCAAAACAGCATTACCGGACGCAAGGTTTATTGTTGCAGGTTCCTTTCCTCCGCCGGAAATTCAAACTCTGGCCGCGATAGACGTTGTTGTAACAGGGGCAATCAGCGACGAAAAACTGTCTCGTCTTTATATGCAATCGCGTGTTTCAGTGGCTCCTCTGCGGTACGGTGCGGGAGTCAAGGGCAAGGTCATTGAAGCGCTGAGCTTTGGCATCCCTGTTGTGACAACGAGCATCGGTACTCAAGGAATCCAGAATGCCGACAGATTTGCAGCGGCAACCGATGACGAGGCGACATTTGCCGAAGCCGTCATCGAGCGACTGCGCAATCCGTACCAGTTTGCTTCTTTAGCATTGAATGGGCTTGAATATGTGTGGCAGGCAGCCTCTGTAAACGCTGGAATGAACGTCTTAGAAAAAAATATACCTGAATTAGAGAAAGAAGTTCGCTCGGACGACATTGAGATGCCGACGTAACAGTCTGCACACAAACAGATAAATCGAAGAGCAGATCCCAATGATGGATGAATACGAGGTAAAGGTCCGGCAGCAAATTAAGCAATACGAAGCTGGAATCGACGAATTCCCTTTACCCAGAATATTTCACTACTACTCGCACAATTTCTTGCGGAACAAGGTTGCATCCGTCTTCAAAACACAGAGCAATGTTGAGTTCTATGCCTCTCAGTTTGCGAGTCTTTACAATGGCAACAGTCCACTCAATATCATCAGTATTGGTAGCGGCGATGGATCGCAGGAAATTGAAATCGCGCGAGCGCTTCTGACACTCGGAGTGAAGTTCAATATGGTAGGACTTGATCTGCTTCCAGACTTGGTGAAGCAGGCCAACGGTGCAGCCAAGGCGGTTGGCCTAGAAGGCGTGTTCTCGGCGAAAATATTCGATTTCAACAAACACGATATTGAAATCGAGGTTGATGGATTTATGGCTCACCATTCTTTGCATCATATTTTGGAATTAGAGAGGCTGTTTGATCTTATTAAGCGGACGATCAAACCGAACGGTCTTTTCCTCACTCAAGACATGATTGGTCGCAATGGCCATATGCGATGGCCAGAGACGCTGGCCATCGTCGAGTCGGTCTGGGATATCATTGATGAAAGGAAAAAGTATCACCATCAATTTAAGAAAACGATGCATAAGTATGAAAACTATGACTGCTCTCATGTGGGATTCGAAGGCATACGCGCACAAGACATTCTGCCGCTGTTATTAGAGAGGTTTAGCTTTTCTAAGTTCGTTGGATGCGGCGGACTGATAGATGTCTTCACAGATCGCGGTTATGGACCGAATTTCGATCCGACCGACCTCGCGGATCGCTGCTTCATTGAGACTATATACGCGATAAACGAGGGGTTGCTCGAAACTGGCGCGATCAAACCGACACAAATGTATGCTGCGTTAGTCAAAAAACAAGAAAAGTCGACGTGCGCTTACTATCGTTCACAATCACCGCAGTTTTGCGTCCGCAATCCGACGATGAATTACGCAACCTATCCACAGCATGAGTAAAATGATCTGCGGAAACGCCACCCCGACATTGGTTTGGCTCCTTCATATTTTAGAAGCAACGATGTATTGCGCCCATCCAACGAGCGTCCAGATTGAGAAAGTGCCGTAAACTTGGTCGCCCGTCTCTTTGCCACAGTTCCGAAGCGCGCTTGACAGATATGGCATATGAATTCTGCCAGCACTTTCTATTTGGAATTGGGCGCCCGAAAGGCACTCCTTTATTCTCCGAAAATCCCACGGCTCTACGTGGGTTCGATCGTCGGAAAAATTTACCGTCGTCACATTTAATCCCGCCGCGCGAACGGCCGCGCCTGACGGAAGTTTTTTGGAAATTGCATGTGGCCATTCGAGATACAGCCGCCGCCCCGACGTGAGACGGTCCGAAATCCATTTGATGCAACGTTCAGGACTTCGTAGATGTTCGATAAAATGTGCGCACAAAACAGCGTCGAGCGAAATACCAGGAAAATCTGGAAACTGTTTTTCGAAATTAGAAATCTCATAGCCATGATATTTATCGAATAGCTCTCCTTTCTCCAGCGACGTTGCGTACATTTTGATATCTGGACGTTTATAGGATGGCCACTCTTTGAAAACAGACATTGTACCGTTGCCCGCACCAAGGTCCAAAAGGGTTGCGTTCCTGGGAAGATTTTTGAAGAAAATTGAGCGTGGCGTGATCGTTGAATAATAATTATCTAACTCAACCTTCGTGTGGATGGACGGCTCCGTCGCGGCAGCGAACGCTAGAAGCATCGAACGTAGTTGGGCGGCGCTCATTTGATCTGACGGACATGAAAACATCAGAAATTCCTGATTTTTTATATCTGCGATTGCTGCGGGAGGACCACCGCAACGTTTTGCCTGAGTGAGGCATGATTTTGCTGTCGCTGGCTACTCAGCTTCCATGATATGAGGCTGGCCACTGCATCGATACCTATCAAAGACATGCAATTGTTCTCCTTTGTGCAATCTCCATAGCAAACTAGACACTCTAGCACTACTTTGGCAGATTCACTCAAGCTGCTGCTGGCTGCAAATTATTTTGGACAATGTGGGCATCGCTGTGAGGTGGTCCCACTTCCTGAGACAGCCGGCTAAGGTGGATTCGCCGATACAGGGACAATCTGCCGCGAGGACGCGGAGACGATTTTCGAGTGAGTTCAAGGCCAAGGTCGCGCTTGAGGCGTTCGAGAGTCATCAGACGGTGGCAGAGCTGGCAACCAAGTATGAAGTCGAGCCGTCCAGTTTGTTAAATCTGCACGGCACGGAGGCTTTATAGTATCGACAGGCAAAGTTGATCATCTTCTTGTCACCCGTCACGCCTTGCGCCTCATCTCAACGCGGCGGCGCCCTCAAATCGACCCGTGCCTGAACAGCAACTTCATAAACGGGTTCAAATGCGCCGCCGTTCCGCTGCGGCGCAGATCGGCCAAAGCTTCATCGCGCAGCGGCTCGCGGAATTCCGTCAAAATGCGGTGCACGTCCTCGAGCGTGTAGACGTCGCGGTAAAAGATGTCGCGCTTGATGGCGGCGAGACCGAGATACTTCATGAACAGGAAGCCGCCGACATGCATCTGGTTGCGTTTGGCGATGGTGGAAACGATCCGGTCGCCGAGGATTTCGAAGCTCCAGCGCTCCATCGCCGCCGCCTGCCCGCTGATGTCGCCGAGCGCGCCGGCCTCGGGGCCCCTGTTGTAGCCGTGCGGGGCGACGCTCCGGATGCCCTGTGAAATCGCCTCCAGCGCCGCCACCTCTTCCACGTCCTCGCGGCCGAGGATCTCGTTGACTTCCTCGAATATCTTGGCGCGGAAAAATGTCGGCAGCAGCCGCACCGTCTCAAGAAGCTCGCGGATCGGCAGGGCGCCGAGGCGCGGGCGCAATTCCGCCGCCTGATAGAGAATGTGCGGGCTGAAGCCGGCCTTGGTCAGCCGGCGCGTGAGCGAGACTTCGCCCTTGTGGACAGACCAGCGGCGCGTGCTGATCGGCCGGAACTTGCGCCAGAATTTCCTGAATTTTTTGTTGTTGACCACGCGCGCCCCGAACGACAGCGCGAACGACTGCACGTGGTAGTGATATTCGAACACTTCGGTGACGCCGATGAAGTCCTGCGTGCCGTTAAGCTGCGCGACGAATTTGTCGAGCCCGCGCTGGAAATAGAACAGGCTGTCGTTGAGCAAAATCAGCCGGTCCACCGTCTTGAAGCGCCGCAGCAGCACGCTGATGGCGTCGCGGTAGGCGCCGAAGTCGCGGCCGAGATTGGTGCGCTCGATCAGCAGGAAGCATTGCTCGGCGAGGCGCGCCTTGACGATGGGCTCAAGCTCGGCGTTGGCGACGACGATCAGGTTGAGGTCGCTGCGGCCGATCGCCTCGATCAGGTTGGCGGTGAAGGCCGGCAGCCCCGCCTTCGAATAGAGGACGAAAATCACGAAGCGGCTGGATTTCAGGTCGGCGTTGCCCTCGGTCACATTGCGGATGCGCAGCCGTTCCGAATAAACGCGCGGATCGAAATGCAAAACGAGCCGCACCAGCCCCTCGATGATGGGGATGATGATGCGGTATTCGACCAGGATCCAGAGATCGTGCGGGATGTCGGCCGCCGCCTGCAGGGCTTTCAGCGTTTTTTTCCAGCTAGCCATGCGGCCTCGCAGAGGTCAGAACGATCTCCGACAGGTAGCGCCCATATTCGCTCGTTTTCATCGTCCGCGCGACCTTCTCGACCTGTTCGAGGCCGATCCATTTTTGCGCCAGCGCGATTTCCTCGAGGCAGGCCACTTTCAGCCCCTGCCGGTGCTCGATGGCGCGCACGAACTCGGACGCCTCCAGCAGTGAATCGCAGGTGCCGGTATCGAGCCAGGCGAAGCCGCGGCCGACTTTTTCGACGCGCAGGCTGCCGCGCGCAAGATAGGCGCGGTTGACATCGGTGATCTCAAGCTCCCCCCGGGCGGATGGCAGAATCGATTTTGCCACTTCGACGACAGTCTTGTCATAGAAATAGAGGCCGATCACCGCCCAGTTCGACTTCGGACGGGCCGGTTTTTCCTCGATCGACGTGACCTTGCCGGCCGCATCGAACGTCGCGACGCCGTAGCGGTGCGGGTCGGTGACGTGATGGACGAAGACCACGGCGCCGGTATCGAGACGCGCCGGCTTCTTCAGCAGGTCGGGCAGCGCGTGCCCGTAGAGGATATTGTCGCCCAGCGCCAAAGCCGCCGGCGCACCGGCGAGGAATTTCTCGCCCACGAGGAAGGCATCGGCAAGGCCTTTGGGCGCGGCCTGCTCGGCGTAATCGAGCAAAATGCCCCATTGCGCACCGTCGCCGAGCAGCGCGCGGAAAAGCGGGACGTCGCGCGGGGTGGAGATGACAAGGATTTCGCGGATGCCGGCGAGCATCAGCACCGACAGGGGGTAATAGATCATCGGCTTGTCGTAGATCGGCAAGAGCTGCTTGCTTAACGCCAGCGTCGCCGGATAAAGCCGCGTGCCCGAACCGCCTGCGAGGAGGATGCCCTTCATAAGTCGCTTTCAGCCCGGCCTGTGGCCTTTTGCCGCGAGATAATCGTCGAGCGCATCCTGCCACGGCCGCATCGGCCCGACGGCGTCGGAAACCTTTTTATTGTCGAGCGCGCTGTACGGTGGCCGCTTCGCCGGCGCCGGAAAGTCCGCCGACGTGATCGGCGTGACCGACGCCGATACGCCGGCGCGCTCGACGATGCGCCGGGCAAACTCGTACCACGTCGCCGTACCCGAATTCACGACATGCCAAATGCCCGCCGGAACGCCCGCTTTGAGCATTTTGGTAATCGCCGTCGCCACGTCGGCGGTCACCGTCGGCGACATCGTCTGGTCGGCGACGACGTTCAGCGCGCCCTTTTCCTTGCCAAGGCGGATCATCGTCTCGACGAAATTGCCGCCCTTCCCGCTCGCCCCGGCGACGCCGAACAGCGACGCCACGCGCAGCATAAGCGCATCAGCGCCAGTGAGCAGCGCCAGGTCCTCACCCATTCCCTTGGATGCGCCATAAACGTTGAGCGGCGCCTTTCCATCACGCTCGGTCAATGGCGCTCGCTTCTCTTGCCCGCCGAAAACATAGTCGGTCGAGATGTGCACCAGACGCGCCTTCTTGTCGGCGCAGACTTCGGCAAGTTTCCGCACGAGATGCGCATTGATGGTGAACGCCAGTTGCGCATTCTTCTCGACCTCGTCGGTCTTGTGATAGCTCGAGCAATTGATCAGGCAGTCGAAGTCCTTGTCGCGGAGAAAATTAAAAGCGGCGTCGATATCGCTCAAGTCGATGGCAGACCGATCGACAGGAACGATCGAGAGCGGATCGCCTGTCCGCTGATTTGCCGCGCGAATGTCACTGCCGAGCTGACCATTCGGGCCGAGCAGAATGGTCTTCATCGCGTCACATCCTCAGCACGCCGCCATACATTTCGATATTGCGGATGCGCTCGTGCCAGGTCACCAGTTCGCGATACCAGTCGAGCGTGATCGTCTTGGTCGTGCGGTCGATCTTCCCCGATTCCAAAGCGTCGCAGGTGTCCTTGACGCCATCCTCGGCCTTGTACAGCGCGCGGTAGCCGAGCGAATAAATCTTGTCGAAGGCGACGCGATACGAACGGTGGTCGGGATCGCCGTACCATTCGATTTTGACGTCGCGCGGAACGACGCTTGCGACTTTCTCGGCCAGCGGGCCCAGTTGATAGTTGTTCTCCTCGGACCCGACGTTGAAGATCTCGCCATTGACCTTGCCGGCGTCGGCCGTGAGCATGAACATCTGCGCGCGCGCAGTATCTTTCACGTGCACCATCGGCCGCCACTGGGTGCCGTCGCGCATCAGCGGCAGCACGCCCGTCTTCCATGCGCCGTAGGTCATGCCGTTGATCGCCAAGTCGAACCGCATGCGCGGAGAAAATCCGTAAACCGTCGCCTGGCGCAGAACGACCACGACAAAATCCATCGAGGCGAGCGGCAGCACGTCGCGCTCGGCCATCTCGTTGGCCTTGGCGTAGGTCGTCAGCGGGTTGGTCGGCGTTTTTTCGCTCGCTATCACGTCGGGCGGTTGAAACCCATAGAGACTGCAAGAAGACGGCAGCACGTAGCGTTTTACGCCGGCGGCCTTGGCAAGACGCGCCGTCGCCGCGCGCGCTTCGTGGTTGATCGCATAGGTTTCGCGCTGGAATTGCTCGCCCGAGGGATCGTTGGAGATGGCGACAAGGTCGATGACATAGTCGACCCCAGCCAGGTGCTCCGGCTTGAGGACGCGCGCATCTTCCCGAACGATCTCAAGATTCGGCACTTCCGGGAGCAACTCACGGCCGAAGAAATAGCGATCGAACGCGCAAACGCGATAGCCCTGCTCAAGCAACATCGGCACGAGCGTGGAGCCGATATAGCCCCCCGCTCCCGTTACCAGAACAGTGCCTTTGCCCGCGCCGTTGCCTTCCACGGCAATCCCCCAAACGTCGATCCTAGAAGCCGCTGACCACGTCCTTCAGAAATGGCTGCTTCTTGTCTTTATCCGACAATAACAGACGATCCTCCGCAAATGGCCATTCGATGCCGAGAGCCGGATCATTCCAGCGGATCCCGAAATCGTGCTGCGGCGCGTAATAGTTGGTCACTTTATAGATCAACTGGGTATCAGGCTCCAGTGTGCATATCCCGTGCGCGAATCCGATCGGCACCAGAATCTGGTTCCACCGGTCGGCTGAAATTTCTGCCGAAACCCACTTTCCGTACGTCGGGGAATTGCGGCGGAGGTCAACTGCAACGTCGAGAATTCGTCCACTGACCACCCGCACCAATTTATCCTGCGCGAACGGATGACCTTGGTAGTGGAGCCCGCGCAGAGTCCCTACCTGCGGCGAGAGCGAATGATTGTCCTGAACAAAGTCGAGGTCGATCCCCGCCTCGGCGAAAGCCTTCTTGGCATAGGTTTCCGAGAAGAACCCGCGCGAATCGCCGTGCTTTTTCGGCGAGATAACTTTGACTTCCGGAATGGCCAGTGGCTGAACGTCCAAACTCAAGTGAGCTCCAGAGAGATGCTTGCCTAGGTAATAACGCAGTGTCGAGCAAGCCGACACCGCACACGTATACGTTGCAATGGCGCTCGTCGTGGGTACTCATTGCATCGATATCCGTCAAGCCCAAACGCAACCGTCGGACGAAGCGGCGCACGATTGTAAGACCTTAATTGGACTACTTAATTATCCACTCGGTGTCGCTTAGCCCGCTTTACGTAAATCCAAAATCCGATCAGGACCAGGGCGGCAATCGGCAAGGTAATCATGGCGATCAACTTCAGAAGCTGAACGAGATCGGCCCCTAAAAATGAAAGTTGAATAAGAAACTGCGCCATATCGAACCCGCTCCTGTCACCGCAGGCGCATCAAGCGTCGGTACCGGAAATTATAGCGGCGGCATCAAGCGATCTGGAAATTTTGTTGCCGATCCGATCGGCCGCGACTTTTACTTGGTCACCGAGTAAACCGACGCGCCCGATATCACCGGTGACGTAATCAAGCCGATCATATTCAGGACTTTCTGCACTTCGTTCATAGGCGCGTTGGCGACGTACAGAATATCCTTGTTGCGCATAGGAATCGTGCTCGCCAGGAAGTACGAATTGGCATCACGCAGATTCAGCCGATAGACGACCGGCACAAATTCCTTCGCATATGTTCCTTCCGGCGGCGGTTGTAATTCCGCTGCAATCGTGGCCGGTTCAAAGCGGAGCAGGAACACGCCGCTGGCATCGGCGCGGTTATCCAGCAAGCCGCCAGCCTTCGCGACTGCCTGTTCGAGCGTGATGCCGGTTGCATCGAAGGGAACAGACTCGTTTCTTTGCGTTCCGCCAAAGGCCGTGAATGTCTGCGGCTCACGAATGACCGTTATGACGTCCCCGGGGCGCACGTAGACGTTCTCTTTCGGATCGGCGAGGATCTTGTTGAATGCCACGCTGACGGTTTTGCCGTCGCGCGTCAGGCGAACAAAGCTTTCGTTGGCGGCGGCTTTCATTCCACCCGCCGCCGCGATAACGCTCAAAATCCGATCGCCTTTCAACGTCAGGGGCACCCGCATGCCGTTGGTCACCTCGCCGGTGACGGTGACTGTATTGCTGATATTCTGCGAAATCGTGACAACAACCTGCGGTTCTATCGCTTTGCCTTTCAGGGCGTCGATGATCGCTCGTTCGACGTCGGCCGGCCGCTGGCCGGCTGCCTTTATCCGGCCCGCATACGGCACCTGAATCGTGCCGTCTTGCGCAACAATCTGCTCCGGGATAGTCGCAGTCCGTGAACCGGGGCTGACACGATCGACAACTTGCGACGAGAAGAGACCGCCAGACGCAGCTTCCCAAATCGTCACCGTCAGGCCGTCGCCCACGCCGATCCGGAGATCGGGCCGCGGGCGCCGGTCGTGGAATGTACCGAAAAATGTCGGGTGCGTCTGACTGGCCAAAATGTCGGCAACGCGCTGGTCGATATCGACGACGATATAGCCGTCGAAGGCCCCGGATGGGCGTTCGTCCGAGGTGATTTCAAACGCAGTCGGCCCCGCAGACGGAAGACTGGAACAACCAGCAACCATCGCCGCCAGGCTACAAAGCACGATGCTAAGGCACCGACTATTAACCACCGAGCCCTACCCACCCCCGTACAGTTTATTGATTGTACGGCACCATAGTTGAGAATCAGCTACCTGCAAGGACAATTGGCGTGATTTTGCACACTGTTGCGGCCCCGGCACATCTATTGCGCTAAAATGACGGCTCACGCGGCGGCGCCACTACTGCTGTACGTCAGGATTTTCTTATACCATGGAAAGTAATACACCTATTAATACTCGGGATTTTCTCTTTTGCAGCCCTATTTTTTATTATGAGAACGCGGCGCCCCCCGATCCAATATTTAAGTGTTCCTTCCAAAAAGTCCTTCGTTATTGGCAACCGCGATAGTCTGATCGTTTGACCTGTGCGGCGCCCGATTTGGATGGAAAATCGCAGCCTGCGGCGTTTTGGGGTCGGTCGCCATCAACCTCCCACGGAAGCTGACGTCGATCGCTTTCAGCATAATCAGGAAAAACCCAGTTACGGCCAAGACGCCGTAAGGACAGCTAATGGCGCCAACGTTGTAAGGCGCGTCAAATGACGTCGAAGTAGTGGTTTGAGGTAGCCCAGTCGGTTGACGCACTCGCAAAAGCGCCGCCGGCGCCGGCGGTTACAGTGGTTCCGTTCATCTCCCAGGTCGCAACAGCCCCGTTGTCGTTACGCCACAGGATGTCGCTTTTGCCGTCGCCGTTGAAGTCGCCGGTGCCGGCCACATGCCAGTCGTTCGACACGCTCGCAAAAGCGCTGGCGGCGGTCACGCTGGTTCCGTTCATCTCCCAGATCGCAACGGCCCCGTTGTCGTTGCGCCATAGAATGTCGCTTTTGCCGTCGCCGTTGAAGTCGCCGGTGCCGGCCACATGCCAGTCGTTCGACACGCTCGCAAAAGCGCTGGCGGCGGTCACGCTGGTGCCGTTCATCTCCCAGATCGCAACAGCCCCGTTGTCGTTGCGCCATAGAATGTCGCTGTTGCCGTCGCCGTTGAAGTCGCCGGTGCCGGCCACATGCCAGTCGGTCGACACGCTCGCAAAAGCGCTGGCGGTGGTCACGCTGGTGCCGTTCATCTCCCAGATCGCAACGGCCCCGTTGTCGTTGCGCCACAGGATGTCGCTGTGGAGGTCGCCGTTGAAATCGCCAACCCCGGCAATCTTCCAATCCGTCGTCACGCTCGCAAAAGCGCTGGCGGTGGTCACGCTGGTGCCGTTCATCTCCCACATCGCAACAGCCCCGTTGTCGTTGCGCCACAGGATGTCGCTGAAGCTGTCGTTGTTGAAATCACCGACCCCCTCAATATGCCAGTCGGTCGTGACGTTTGCGAAAGCGCTGGCGCTGGTCACGCCGGTGCCGTTCATCTCCCACATCGCAACAGCCCCGTTGTCGTTGCGCCACAGGAGATCGCTCGTCGTGTTGCCGTCGAAATTGCCGGCATAGCCCTGGTCGGAA
>Ga0134126_10005879_pt1 | contig 15341 bp, 10 predicted proteins | sample KB31752_FD_96881 | JGI IMG/M metagenome (GOLD analysis project Ga0134126, IMG submission 96881) | Terrestrial soil microbial communities with excess Nitrogen fertilizer from Kellogg Biological Station, Michigan, USA - KB3-175-2 | ecosystem: Environmental > Terrestrial > Soil > Unclassified ...
AGTACTGTATCGTGGAGATCTCGAAATCATAATGATGAAACAGCCCTCACCATCCACAAAACCAGTAAAAAATCAAGGATTAACAGGGTTTAGCGAGGTATTCTGTTTTTCGGTAATTTTATTTTATATTTATTTTAATTAATTTTATTTAATTTTATTTAAACAAATTAATCTGTACAGAGTAGGATCTGCTATGCTGCACTCGATTAAAAAAAAAATAAACGATTTTGTGCCGCCTTAATTTTGATTTCATTTTATGTTTATGATTTAAAGCTACAAATGTAGATATTCATAAAACATAAAATGAAAGAAAAATTTAGCCTCCGGCCTCCGGAAGGCAAGGGAAGCAGGCGCGGTACGCAATAAAAGCAGGGCTATGTACACTTCTAACAAGTGATGAGTCTCGATTTTTATTTATATTTATTTTTTTTTTATTCTTTCTATAAGTAAACGAATGTGAAATAAATCAATACATATAATTTAATTTTATTTAATTATATTTATTTAAGAGCACCGATTAAATTTAAGGCTTCTTTAAATTATAGAGTATTGAAGAGTAACAGCTTATTTAAGGCTAAAAAATTTTTTTTTCTTTTTTTTACGTTTATGGTTCCATACACCCGGTAGCGCTTTGTTGTTAGGGTTTTCCTTTTTTTTATATAACAAGGAGTTTCTACAGTTTAACTTTATGTTCTCTAAAAAAAGGCAGGCAAAAAACTACATAAACGTAAAAAAGGGGGCCCGACAAAAAATTGAGCCGTATGAGATTTACCCTTTATTTTTTTTTTATGTGAAGACGTCTATGTATTAGATAAAATATTTTTTTTTGCGGTTTAAACGGGAGTACATTCCCTATAACTAATATCCAACCTATAAAACGAGAGTCAAAAATTTCAAATGTATTACTCCTAATAGTAAGAATAATATATAATGGGAAGGGTACCCCTCTCTCTCACTCCTTGTTAGTGAAAGGGAGTATTGTAATTATTACTTGATGTAATACTACTAATAAACAAGATGGAATATTAATTAATATTAATCAATATTTTCATTTTTAATATAGGAAGAAAGAGATTCGAACTCTTAAAAGCTATTTAGCTATTGAGTTTACAGCTCAACCCTTCTTGCCGATAAAGGAATCTTCCTTTAATGCAAAAAAATATTTTATTATTTTTATGCATTAATTTAGATATCTTAATTCTAAAAACTTAACAACAACACAAACGAAAAACCACTTCAACGGTTTCTAATTAGAAACCGTGGAAGCAAACTAATTATAGCATGAACCTTTTCCTTAAGGATAAACAGTTAATACAGTACGAATATACAACAAGGCAATCAAAATTACCTAAAAATAAATATGCTTTCAAGATAAAAAAGAAAAATCTTTCGTATGAACAGGAATCTAACCATTATTTTATAATCCAGTTATTTTCTTCCTCTATTCATTCCAGCTTTGATCTTACGAATTTGATCTAATCCTTCAGCGGTTAAATGAGCCTTATTTTGCATCAATTCAACTACTTTACAGAAATCCATGAAATCCTTAGACTTTGCCCCTTCGATCGGATTTTCAACGAAGAACGGTATAATCTTGCTATTAATATCTGAAAGCTTAGTAACTTTCAAGTCAATCACTTCTTTATCCCTATAAACATTACCACTACCTAAAAACTCCATCAAACTACTCATTAATTGCTCATCTCTAAAATGTTGAGTTAGTTTAAATACTAATTGGACTCTTTCCTTTAGTTTATGGCTTACAGATTTCGGCAAATTAATATAAAAACAACCTTCACCTGTAGTGAATCCTGCAACTCATAGAGGGTCTGAGATATTTTGGTTAATTATCTTAGGTTTTGATACTGGGACTATATTAGGAAAAGCATCTTTTAATTCAGATGAAAGACCTAGATTTATAGATGCTTTAATTGCTACTAGTTTGGCTAAACCTTCCATTGTTAGATGTTCTTTATTTAAAATTAGGTTAAAGGCTTGCACAAAGAGAAGGTAATCCGCTCGTTTTTGAGTAATAAGTGGAAATTTCTCTAAGTGTTTAATAATAGATTTTAAATCTTTAACTGATTGTATACGATACTCAAGGGATTCAGACCCGTGTTTATATATAGAACCTACACAAAAATAAGTTTGAAGCTGTTTCAATAGAACTTTATCCTTTTCATGTAAACCAATTTTAAAAAATAGTTGAACCTCTCAACTAGTTTTAAGTTTATTGTTTCTAATGATAGAAAGAACAAAACAACCTTCACCATCTATAAAACCTGTGACAAATCAAGGGTCCATCGTTAACTTAATCAATTTATTCATTTTTTTTTTCATTTACAACCTCTGACCTGAGCGTGAGGAACTACACACTTACTAAATTATCTTCAGGCTTAAATTTAGCAGTTATGTTAAAATATAGTACAAGAAAGTACTTCCATTATATCTCACGACGTAGTGCGTAGCGCTACGCACTATCCGAGAATATAATTACAACGATAATTTTAAAATTTTTAATTTATTCTAGAATAAAAAACTTACATTTAATAATCATTTAATTATTATAATCATTATAGTCATTAATCATTTAATTCTTAAATCTTTTATTATAAAACAAATTTGAATTGGTAAGGAGTTGCACCCTCCTATTTCACACTTATAATAATGTTAATAATGTAAAATTATACTAATCAATCCTTAGCATACTTTTTAAATTGATCGTATTTAAAAAGTAAACTATTTTATTAATTAATTAATTAATACGCCCCTCTCCCGCCCTATCGTAATTAAATGATTAAAACTTACGATCCTATCATAATTAAAAGATTGTTAGAAAAATTATGATCAACCAGCTAAAAGGAAATTTTAAAATATATAATATGATTTACTCTAAATTTAATTTAATAAAAAAAAAAGATCTATACAGACCTTACTAATCAATTTATAGCGGAGCGTCATTTAATGTAAAATTTTTATATTAAAACCTCTTCACCTTCCTTTATATATCAACTTTGTTGATATAAAAAAAAAATATCTCAACTTTCTTGAGATATAATCTATCTAACAATAAAGTTGATATAAAGGAACCTTTATCTTCCTTTATATATCAACTTTATTGATATAAAATCTATCTAACAATAATTTACCTGATTTTAAATATCGTCCTATAGTAGAATCAAAGACACCTAGATTCAAAGCTGCATCCCTTCACGATCAAATTTATCATGCAAATAAATAAAGATACATACTTTTTTTTTCTTTGCAAAAAGAAGACCTGTACAGGTCTTGCAAATAAATAAGGTCGGACGTAGTCTCCGCACAGGATGAAAGCTGACCTATTGTCTTCCCCTGTTCATACTAGATTTTATTTTACGAATTTGTGCGTAGCTTAATCCTTCAGCTGTTAAATGAGCTTTACTTTGCATTAACAATGTGACTTTTGTGAAATCCTCAAAATCTTTAACCTTTACCCCTATTATTGGATATTTTGAGAAGAAAGTAATAATCTTTTGATTAAGGTCAGATATTTTACTTACATTAAAATCTCCTACTAAACCGCCTTTTCTAATACCTTCCACAACCCAAATAATTTTTTAGGGCGGATTTTTTAATACTAACCATGAAACAACATTCACCACTGGTGAATCTTGCTACTCATTGAGTAGCGCAGCGTACTGGAATTGGTAGATTTTGAACTAAAGGTCTTACGACTGGAGCAATATTTGTAAAAGCTGCTTTTAGCTCGTCTGTGTCGGGGAACCAGGCAGACCTAAATTCATAGAAGCTTTAATAGATACTATTTTATACAGCTCTTCTGTTGTAAGATATTCTTTTTCATTTATGCAATTTATAGGGACGTGCTTTTTTAAATAACTCATAATCTGTTCGTTTCTTAGCAGGGGCCCCTCCCCTGCGTTAGCTACAAAATGATCTATAATTACTTGTAAGTCTTTAATGGAATCCACACGATATTGTAAAGAATCTTTACCATGCTTATAAATTTTACCCGCACCCGGAGAGGATTGAATTTTTTCCAATATAGCAGTGTCTTTTTTGTGAAGATTAATTTCAAAAGATGGTTGAACACGTCAACCTACTTTAAGTTCCTTATTTCTCACAATACTGAGGGTAACCCTTAATATCCACGAAGCCTGTGATTAACCAAGGATTCATCATAGTTGCTTTACTTATATTAGGGGAAACAGGTAATGTAAATTGTTTGAATTTCATATTTAAATAATTTATATTATCTAGCTAGTGAGTCACTGAAAGTGAAATTTCTCTTTCGGGGTCTTGCTAGTACCTCTCGTACATATCTCCAAAATATTTATGCGTCCTGCGTATATCGCGCAGAATTCATAAACTCTGAAGGGTTGGTTACAGCTATAGCTCTATAACGCGCCCCGGGTGTAAAACCGGGTTGTCTCAATCGGCCAAATTCTTAGCTGGAAAGAGCACGCGTGGGGGGGGGGGGGTTTTGAGCAAAGACTTACTAAGTTGAATAAGTCCAGGTACGTCATAAACGCACTCCCCTTTTTGAAGAAAGGTTTAGCATCAGCTAACCTAAATCAAGAACCCTTACTTAAAGTTGAATATCCCCCTCGATTGTAACTTCATTACTTTTAATATCCATAACAGACACAGGAATACCTATAGATTTCTTTATTTTATTTTTAGTTTCTTCTGTTTGTATCCTGTTTCTCATTTTTTTTTTTCAATGTACTCTCTGATATAATACGATTACTTTTTTTTTTTAATTTACTTTATTTTGTATGTTTATATCCTAGAGAATAACCTGCAAACTTTAATATATTATATTCTGGCTTATTTTTATCTAAATAATATTGTTCTATTTTAAGAGTATCTTCTTTAGAATAATATTCTAATATATCTAAAATAAAATTTTCATATCCATAGTTTAATAATGCTAAATTTATAAGCATTCTACCATCATTCTGATTTTTCTTAATATTAAAATACTTAAGGAATCTTGTAGACAAATTTGTACTAGAGCCAATATAATTCTTATTATTTAATTTAGTAATAAACCTATAAATCACTGCGTTCTTCCGACTCTCTACGAAGCAGCGGAGCAAAACAGCCATTATTTTCTTCCAGTGTTCATACCGGCTTTGATTTTACGAACTTGTGCGTAGCTTAACCCTTCTTCCGTCAAATGAACTTTGTTCTTCATTAATTCTGCAACTTTGCACCAATCAAGATGGGCGGAGCTACAAAACGTTTAACCCCTTTCAGAGGGTATTTTTGGAAAAATGGAATAATTTTGTCTGTGATGTCAGATATTGTCGAAACTATAAATTCACCAAAATCTTTACCCGATCTAGTGTAATATTTTCCACCAAAATCTTTACCCGATCTAGTGTAATATTTTCCACAACCTAAATACTCTACTAAGCTCTTCATTAATAAAGCATCCCTCTTCATTAATAAAGCATCCCTCTTCATTAATAAAGCATCCCGAGAATGTTGAGTTAATCGAAATCTCAAACTTACTGAAAATCCAGTTTTAAATCGAAATCTCAAACTTACTGAAAATCCAGTTTTAAATCGAAATATCAAACTTACTGAAAATCCAGTTTTATATACAGAGGATTTATAAATATTAATAAAAAAGCAACATTTAGCCTCTACAAACCCAGCTAATCAATTAGAATCAGGAATTTTACTTGACCCCATCAAAGGTCTAATAGCAGGGATAATACCAGGGAAATTAGTATAGAATGTCTCACTTAAACCCTTGTTCATTGAGGCCCGAATACTAATAATTTTTGTTAGCCCTTCTGATGTAAGGTGTTGCTTATTCTTCATAATAGCAACCACTTGTTTAAACAACAAATAATCCGCTCTCGACCTCCTCTTTTTTTTAGTAAAAAAAAGGGGGATATGAATTTAACATACTTTGTATGTCAAATTCTTTTGGGTTAATAGAGAAATTAACAACCTCTGACCTGGCTGTGAGGAAAGAAACACTTGCTAAATTTTCTTCTAGCTTAAATTTAGCAGTTATGTTTACCTTATTGCACTAATTCTAGCGCTTCCATTATAACGAAGCAGGGAAATTCTTTACCTGAGATAATTACAACGATACGGAAAAGAGGTGATTCGAACACCTATATGAAACCATCCGCCACAATACTTAGCAGAGCAGAGTAGATATTTTGCCCTACCTATAGCAACTTTTCCTTGGGGACAAGGTGACTGTATTATTAGTCACATATTATAATTAGATAATTTCCTTCCTTCCTCTGTTTATTCCAGCTTTTAGTTCAGAAATTTTACTTAATCCCTCTGGAGTTAAATGTTCTTTGTTTTGCATTAATTCAGCTACTTTGCATCAATCAAGATAATCCAAACGTTTAACTCCATGAAGAGGGTATTTATCAAAAAACGGAATTACTTTACTTGTCAAATCGTTAAATTTTGTAATTTGAAAATTTAGCGCCTCACGATATTTGTAAACATTACCGCCGCAATCAAAGTACTTTATTAAACTTTTTATTAATTGCTCATCACGAGAATGCTGAGTTATTTGAAATGCTAATTTAACTTGAACACCTAAACGATGACTAGATTTATTAATAATATTAATAAAGAAACAACCTTCACCTTCTACAAAACCCGCTAATCAGTTGGGATCTTGAATATCACGGGTGGTAGCTCCTACCATTGAAGGTCTAGGAACTGGAATAGTATCAGGGAAGGCTGCTTTTAGCTCAACTGATAGACCCCGGTTAAGTGAGCCTTTGATTGCTACTAATTTGGATAGACCCTCCTGTTTTAGATGTTCTTTACACTTTATTAATTCAATCGCTTGTTTAAATAATTGATAATCTGATCATTTCTGTGTGATTAAACCATAAGAATCAAAATGTTTAACAATAATTTCTAAATCTTTAATTGACTCTACACGATATTGGATTGATTCTACTCCCTGTTTATAAATATTACCTACCCCAAAATAACTTTGGATCCGTTTTAGTAAATCGAGATCTTTTTTATGTAGGGCTAATTGAAACCAACGTTTAACACGTCAACCTAAAATATTTTTGTTATCTCTAATAATGCTAACACAAAAACAACCTTCAGCATCCGTAAAACCTGTGACAAATCAAGGGCCCATCGTTAACTTAATTAATTTATTCATTTGTTTTTTTGTCAATTATAACCTCTGACCTGACTGTGAGGAAATACATACAAACCAAATTGTCTTCAAGCTTAAATTTAGCAGTTATGTTTACCATTAGCACAATAAATTCCATTATATCAAAAGGTGCGTAGCGCTTTACGCAACTCCTCCGTATAATTACAACGATATGGAAAAGAGGTGATTCGAACACCTAGATGAAAATCCACAATACTTAGTAGATATTTTGCCCTACCTATAGCAACTTTTCCTTGGGGACAAGGTGACTGTAATATATAACTCTATGAAGCATATAGAGTTATATAATATCTAGCTCATACCACGCACACGCCATCATCGTTAAAGATAAGACGCCACCCTGAAGGTGGTGGTAGTTCGAGATAAAATCAGATCAAGCCAAGGCCCCAGTTAGTTAATTTTTATCAATCCCGTGCAACTTCCACTACACGAACCGTATTTCGACTTAACACTAATCGCAGACACGCATACGAAGAAACCACTATAATATTCAATTCTAGACACACCTTGTTTAAATTATAATAGAGAGCAAACTTATTGCATGAACTACTTTCAGCATGTGACGAGTGGTTAGTACCAATCCAAGGTTGTATTCACCGTGACATGGTGATTCACGATTACTAGCAATTACTTATTCATGCAGCCGAATTTCAGACTACAATCCTTGACGAAAAAATTATAGCCTAGTTTTTGAGATTAGCTTAAATTCGCATTTTCGCATCTCTTTGTTTAGGTTCATGTGGCACGTCTGTAGCCCACAATATTTAGGCCATGATGACTTGTCATAGTCCCTATTCTTTTATCCAGTGTACAGATAAAACGCGCTTTAGCATAATAATATTTACAAATAAAGCAAGGGTTTTCGTTAATTTCCTAGCGCTAGCCAAAGCTTCACAGCATTAACTGAAGACAGCCGTGCAACTCCTGTAATATTCAATTGGCTAATAACATCTGTATTCTTCGTACTATACTTGCCTCTAGTAAGATAACACCTATATTATTTTTCCTGTTCATAATAATGTAACGTATTAATCTATAAATCCAAGAATTTAGACTATACTCAATACTTGTATTATTAATCCCATTTAGACTAAGTTAACATCTGTATTATTCAATTTATAATAAGTGCAACACTTAGTATTATTATTCAATTTAGTTTATTTTATAAACTTGTTTAGAATAATAACAATAAACTTCACATTGTGGTAAGGTTTTTCGTGTACCTTCGAATTAAACAACATACTTCACTGCTGATGTTAGAAACGGCCTAGTGATTTCAGTTCCTGCGTTGCCACATTACTCTTGAGGTGGAATGCTTACACTTTCATTTATAGTCCGAACCATTTTAGGTCCAACCTATGACATTCATAATTCTCTGCAGAGACTACTAGGGTATCTAATCCTGTTCGTGCCCGGTGCCTTCGTCCCTCAACGTCAGTTTAGAAATAAGAGATCGCCTGCGCCTTTACCAGTCCGTTCTTGTTTTAAGTATCACAGAATATCGACTCTCCACTTTAAGTACTATCTCCTTCTATATGATAAACTCTAGTTTAATTTTACCCTTAGGACAATTAAACCGTCTAGGTACCCTTTAACATGGCCATCAGTGTTTGGCACTAAACTACTGATTTAACAGATTTATCGTACAAATAAATAGATATTTTAAGATCATTCTCTACCCGTATTCATATTGTCTTTAATTTTACGGATTTCATTTACTCCTTCTATTGTTAAATGAACTTTCGTTTCCATTAAATCTGCTACTTTAGAAAAATCTTCAAAATCTTTAGACTTTTGTCCTAATATTGGATACTTGTTAAAAAATGGAATTATTCTATCAGTCAAATCCGCAAATTTAGAAACTTGATATTCAAAAACTTCTCTCTTTTTATGTAGATTTCCACAATTTAAATACTCAGTTAAACTGTTCATCAATTGCTCGTCTCTAACATGTTGAGTAACTAGAAAAGTCAAGTTTACTTGAAATCCCGTAGAATAATTCTTATCTTTTCTAACTCCAACCATGAAACAACCTTCAGCTGAAGCAAATCCTGCTAGTCAATTAGCATCTTGGATTTTTTGACATTGAACTAAAGGTCTAACAGTAGGAATAATATCAGGAAATGCTGTTTTTAATTCCTCTGATAAACCTAAATTTAAAGAAGCTCTTAAAGCTATTATTTTTCGTAAACCTTTATCTGTAAGATGTTCTTTATTTAAAACAATATTATATGCTTCCTTAAAAAGTTCATAGTCTGCACGCTTTTGGCTGATAAGAGGGTATTTATCAAAATGATTTAAGATTATCTCAATTTCATTCAAGGATTGAATTTTATATTGAAGCATATCTTTACCAGATTTATAAATTTTCCCTACGCCTAAGTAATTTTGAAGATTTTCTAATAAGAGTTTATCTTTTTGATGCAAAGCAATTTGAAAAAAGAGTTGGACTCTTCAACCAACCAAATTATCTCTTTTAGTAAGAGAAATTCTAAAGCAACCCTCACCATCAGTAAATCCTGTTATAAATCATGGATTCATTGTGCCTAAATTCTGAGTTTCAGGTTGTTTAATAACTTTGGCGGCAACTGTATAGAATCTTCTTGTACATCTATTTATTTGGTTAGAAAGGACTCTGCCCTGATAATTTCTTTCGAAACCCATTAGAGTACACCTTAACATTAAATTATTAATGTAACCACCGTCTACTCGTTGCTCTTTTACAGTAGTATTACTATATGGCCGTACCTCGTATACTACTGACTTAGATCCGCGATATTCCATTTCATTTTCAATCATCTTATGACTTATTACTGTACCTGAATGGTTAGTTCAGCCGCCTATATACTTTCGTATAAGGTTTAGTACCATAAGCTTTAGGAGGTCCCCGGAGTTTGATGGTTTGAGGCACGTATGTGATATCCTACTTCACAAAGCACCTAATTAAGATGAATAACACTAGTCTCTTACGTATTGCCGCGACTGCTGGCACGTAATTTGTCGAGCCATTATATATATATTTTCATGATAAATATATACTTAGAATTTTATAGTTAAAAAACTTATACACTCCATCAAGTTGCCAGTTCAGCCGTTAGGCCATTGACCAAAATTCCTCACTGCTGCACGGTATATTGTCTTGGGCTTTTTTCGTACCCAATGTGGTCGATCAACCTCTCAGCTACGACTATGGGAATTGTAAGCTTGTTGAGCCATTACCTTAACAACTACCGCTTCCCCTTTTTATTTCTTTTCCTCTCAAAGCGGGCGGTGCTCGGTGCGCCAGTGTGTTACCACACCCAAAGCACACCGCTTATCAGATCAGCAGATCCCTGCCAATGATCAGATAAAATTACCCTTTGTTAATATGCATGACGATCAAATTTATCTTACAAATAAATAAATAAATATACTTTAAAGCTTCTTAAGTTGTCTTTTTTTTTTGATCTTTTAATTAAAGGATTAGATAAAAAGCAAAAATATTATTAACATATAAAGAACTAGGAATATCTATTTCCGTCCCTCCTTCGGAGAAATAGCAGTTATCTATTTACCTGAAAGCTAGATCTATATATTTAATTCTCTCCCGGTATTCATTCTAGCTTTGATTATACGAATTACATCTAGCCCTCTAACAGTTAAATGAGCTTTATCATTCATTAAATCCACAACTTTACAGAAGTCCTCGAAATCTTTAGACTTAACTCCTAATAACTTATAATTTTCAAAATATGGTATAATCTTTTCATCTAAAGATTTAATCGAGTTAACTATAAAGTCGCAAGCTTCTACCTCTCCTGGACGTTTTACTACTTTCCCACAACCTAAATAGTTTCTTAAACTTTGCATTAGTTCAATATCCCGAGTATGTTGGGTTAATTGAAATATTAATACTACTTGATATCCAATTTTGTTTGTATTAGATTTTTTAATCTTTACACCAAAACATCCCTCAGCATCCGTGAAACCAGCTAACCAGTCTTGATCTTTTATCTCTTGATCCTTAACTACGGGTCTCGGTACTGGAGTAAGATTAGGAAAGGCTGCTTTTAGCTCGTTTGAAAGACCTAAATTCATAGAAGCTTTAATAGCTACTAACTTTTCTAAACCTTCGGTTGTTAAATGTTTATTTGTTTTAATAATTTCATACCCTTGTTGAAATAATAAAAAATCTGCAAGTTTTTGAGTTATTAGTGGATAATCATCAAAATGATTTATAATGACTTCTAAGTCATTTCTTGATCCAACTACGTATTTAACAGATTTTGGTCCTTGTTTATATATGCCTCCTACGCCAAAGTAACTTTGGATCTTTTCTAATATTTTTTCAAAAGTTCCTTTTGAAAAAAGACGCAGAGCTCGAGCTTTATCTTTTTGATGTAAACCTATTTGAAACATAGCTTGTACACATCAACCAGTTTTATATTCTTTGTTTCTATAAATGTTAATTAAAAAACTACCTTCGCCATCTACGAATCCTGTTAAAAATCATGGACAAATACTTAAGTATTGTGACTGCGGGGATGCTATGGAAGTATAATTTCGTTTATTTATTTATTTGCTTAGAAGGGATTTTGACTTGATAATTTCTTTCGAAACCCACTAGAGTACACCTTAAGCACATCACGCCGTTGTTGTGCCAACTACCGTCTACTCGTTGCTCTTTTACAATAACAGATTTCTGGTTTGTAGGAATAAAAAAATCTGCTATTGACTTAGATCCGCGATCACCCATTTCTTTTTCAATCATCTTCTGACTTGTTACCATACATGAATCATTACTTCATCCACTTACAGTCTTTCGGCTATAGCTTGGTATCAGAAGCTTTAGGGTTTCCCCGGAATTTGATAGTTTTCCCCACAATAGTGATTTCCCAAATCACTTAGTAGGGATTTCTGGTCCCAAACTTCAAGGTCGGCGAAAATAAAAATACTCACCTGTTCACCACTTTTAAAACTCCCAAGGTAACTTTATTAATTTTACCTTATTTTTATTGATTTTTCAATATTCCTTCCTTATTGGAAGGAACAGAACAAACAAAGTAAAAATGCTCGCCCTTTTCCTTCCTTTATATATATAAAGGAAGGGAAAAGTAGAGGGGTTGGATTAAACGTTCAATTAGCATGTGTCAAGCACTTGAAATAGCATTCAATCAGAGCCATCACCAAACTCACTATTATATTATTTTTCTATTTCTTAAAAAAATTACTATCTCAGCCTGCCAGTCTAACCAGCCCTAATTAAAAAAAAATTTTTTTTTTACTAACTACTCTTCTTCACGGGCTGACTAGCAAACAATAGCTGGCTAAAAAAACTTTAAAGTTACAAATTACTGCTGCATGCAAGCTTAAAGCAAGCAAGCAAAAAAAAAAAATATGCTTGTTCTATTCTGTTCTGTTCTTTCTTGTTCCGTTAATATTTTAATTACTATTGTTGTATAACATTTATATATATATATATTACATTTATGAGAACTTTACTTTATAAAAAAAATATTTGAATTTAAAAAATACATATTTCTATTAAATATATATATATAAACTTTTTTTTGTAAACCTAAATTACTAATATATATATATTATTTCATATTTTAAACAAATATTTGTAAACATATATCGTCTCTTCTTCATCATCTTTTTTTAAGATGATGAGATGAGGAAGAGAAGATGTATGATGTATTTTTTATAAAAAAATATTTATAAATATAAAAAAATTGCGCTATTAAATTTATGTAATTTATATAAAAATATTTTAATATATAAATATTACTGCTATTAAATTTACCTATTTTATAAAAAAAATTGATGCAGGAAAAAAAAATAAAGCAGCAGATCGCAGGTAGAGCTCTCAATCAGGATTAAAAGAATTAAGCTATGTGAAGGAATTTTAACTTGTTACTATGCTTCCTAATAAGCATAGCTATACCTAATAATTTTAGCACAGGCCTTAAAAATGAATCACCTACCATTACCCTTCCAACACTACTTCTATTCTACTATTGTCGGGCGGCCCGATTAATTTAAGTTTAAAGTAAGCTTACTTTAAACTTAAAGTTTGTTTCACTAAAAATTAGAGTCGACCATGTTTATGGTTTACTCAACAAAAATAAAATTTTTTGTCGAGTCTATAGCCAGCACTATAGGAATAACCAAAACACTAAAAATTAGCTTGTTGTCCGCTTTAAAATTGTGTTATTAAATAATAAATTACCTACCCCACACAAAACGGCGCAAATATATATTTGAACGGTTTGTGTGGGGATAAATTTTATATATTTTCTATTAAAAACTATTTACATACTTTTGTTATAATAATCTTATTTATATATTTTTTATAAAAGCTATAACTTCCCTTTGTATTTACTAGTAAATACAATATTAAGCTTACTTATCTCTAATTATGACGAAGCAAACTACTACTTATAATCTATATGGGTGAATTTTTTCACTTTACTTTATTTACCATAAGAACCAACTTTAGTGTAAATCTAGACCATCTTTTATGTAAGAACAGGATAAAACCACAAATACTTGCGCTTGAATTATCGCTATAGCTATTTCTAGACCAGAGAATGCAATAATAAAAGCTAAGGGTATTAATCCTAAAAAGAAGAATATAATACCTGAAGTCATTATATTATATGTGAATCCACTTAAAATGTTTAGAAGCATATGACCGCTCATTCGTTCCACAAATTTATCCTGTAATTATATAAATATAAAAACTAAGTTAATATATAACTATAATAATTTTTTAATAATATTACACCTTGTAAAATTCATGACCTAAATTTTAATCAATAATCTTAAACTAATTTAAATAAATATATACCTTTAAAAGGTTTAGTTCTATTATCTTTTAAATATAAAGATATACTAGCTTGACGATATCCTAATGCTCTAGCAGCAGCACCAATAGAAGGGTATATTGTAACTTCATTGGTATTAGTATTAGTTACTTCTATCTTTTTAGAAGTTTTTTGAAGTTGTTCTATTTTTTTAGCATTTGAATTGATTAATTTAAAAGTATATCTCCCTAAAACAGGTTTATCCTGATTTAAGTAAATATAATGTTCTATGTATCTTCTATCAATACTTAAAGCACGAGCAGCTGCTTTAATGGCGTTATATACAGTAGAAGTATTTTTTTCCAAATCTACTACCTCAACTTTTATACCATTAGGTTGAGCTGCAGATAATTTAGCCGAAACTTCTGGAGATTTAACTCTATTATTAGCAGCAAGACGCATATTCTCTATTGCTGCTTCTGAATGTCTTCATCCAGATCCTCTAGATGGACTTCCTGGAGTATTTAATATATTATACTCTGGAGAATACACATCAAAAAAGTGGTTTTCTCTTGACGTAAGATTCTCTACCTCACAAGTTTCTAAGATAGTTAAACTAAAATTATGATAACCGTATTTTAATAATGCTACATTGATAGGCATACTGTTTTCATTAAGTAGTCTGTTAACATTGTAATATTCTAATAATCTACTTTTAGTCTAAATCATCTATTTTTTCTACCTGGTAGCGTTTTTTTACTATAAAAGAACCTTGTGTATTCTTAACCCTTCTAGAAAGTGGTGGTTGTGTCACACCCATAGCTTTAGCCGCTTTAGTTATAGAGGTATACACAGAAGTTTCATTTGTTTTTAAGTCTATAACTCTTAAGGCTGTCCCTCTTTCTTCACTCATTTTTTCCTTCATGGAGTCTGAAAGAAGAGATTTTCCTAATCTAGCTAAACTAATTAAGGCTTTGGTTTCTTCACTGTGTGTTTTACCAAAATTAGGGTTATTAATACCTTTAGTCGCTAAACTAATTAATTTTTTAGTTTCTTCAGTATGTTTACGCCCTTGAGCAGATACACTCATCTTTACCCGAGTTTCCTCCGAATGGCTACTTCCAAATCTTGAACCAGCTGTAGAGTTAAGATTATATTCGGGTTTTAGTAAATCAATATAATATTGTTCTCTGCTTATAACGTTTTCTTTTGTACAATATTCTAAAATCTCTAACTGGAAATTCGAGTAACCGTGCTTTAGTATTGCACTATATATTCGACTTTTACTTTTATTTAATCTAACAGAAAGATAAGAAAAATCATAGTACATTCTAAATCTACGACCTAAGTTAACACTACTACCTATA
>Ga0134126_10005880_pt1 | contig 15341 bp, 12 predicted proteins | sample KB31752_FD_96881 | JGI IMG/M metagenome (GOLD analysis project Ga0134126, IMG submission 96881) | Terrestrial soil microbial communities with excess Nitrogen fertilizer from Kellogg Biological Station, Michigan, USA - KB3-175-2 | ecosystem: Environmental > Terrestrial > Soil > Unclassified ...
GCCGGGAGCGAAGCCGAATTGAGGCGGCACATGCGTGTCAAGAACGGTGTCGCCGAACTCTCCACTGGAGCCATCCGGTTTTCTGAAGCGCCGGTAGGGAGTTTCGGCTTCATTGCGTCACAGCCTCTGGGAATGGTCTTAGTCACACAAAACCCCGATCTCGTATTGGAGCGGGTGGCCTCAACGTCTAATGCCTATGAAATCCATAAGCTCGCCGACGGCAGCGGATTGTTGGTTGGATTTATGGACAGGAAGACGGCATCTCAGATTTCTCCCACCGAACGGCCCAAGAATCTGCGCATCGCGCTCTACTCTAACTCGGTGGAGAAGGCGCCCATCATCGTCGCTGTCCCCTTAACTAAGGTGATGGTGGACCGGATGCCGATTAAGCTCGACCCAAAAAAAATAGATAGTCCCGTGATGCTGGACATGGATTTGTTGACGACGGTAAACCGAAAGTCACCGGGTAGACAATAGCAATATGGAAATATAAAAATATAAAAGGGACAGCCGTCCGTGAACATATTGACAGCCCATGCGAAGTTGAGTATCTTTCGATCTTTACTATCTACAAATAGCGAACGTGAACATCACATCTTTCGGTCAGGTCGGTTGGCTGTTACCGAAACTATTTTGTCTTCCCACTTTTCATATTGTTTAGGAGGCCGGCTGAGTAGCCCTCGCTGCTCACTTACATTTTTCATGTTATGAAGGAGGGTCGGTTCATGTCTCACCGTTATTACACATTCACCCGGGTCTTGAGCGGACTCGCAGCCCTCGCGCTGTCTATTGTGCCGTCGGCCTTGCTCGCTGAGACTCCATCGCATGTGGCGATGAACCATCAGGTGCCGGGTTGGGCCGAACAGCTGAAGGGGCAGACGATCATTGAAGATACAATGGAAGGCCAACCGGAACGTACCGGCATGGTCGAGCGGCAACACCAGCGTATCATGCAACAAATGGAGCATGACGCGACCGCGCAACGCACCGGCGGGTACTACAACGATCTGAACATGATGCACCAGTATGGCGCCGGGAACCAGGATGTGCTGCTGATGTCGAATTCCGGAGCGGAACCGGTGTCGATGTCGGGCGGGCGCTGTCCTGCATCCGCGCCGGTCCGGACGTACGACATTTCGACAATCAACGTCGAGATTTCGCTCAATATGTGGCTCGACTTCTACCCCGGTTACATGTACGTCCTGACCGAGAACCTCGAAAAGGTGCGGGCAGAGGAAACGGCCAATCGGGAAGCCCGCGAAAAAGAAGGTTATGATCCTGGAGCCGTCAAGAACGGATTGCAAAGCCAGTGGATTCAGCCGCTGGTCATCCGAGGCAATCAGGGCGATTGTGTCAAGATGACGCTGCGCAATCAACTGGAGGGCGGCGAGGAGGTCAGCCTCAACATTCACGGCTCCAGCATGATCGTCGCCTCCACGGGCAAACCAGCGACGACGACAAATCCGGACAGCATTGCGGCTAAAGGGAAAGCCGTAGAGTTGGAATGGTACATTCCGCCGACTCAGCAAGAGGGCGGTCGGCAGTTCCACTCGTACAGCAACGATCGCGAACTGACGGTCATGGGACTGTTCGGCACATTCGTCATCGAACCCAAAGGGTCCCAATATCTCGACCCGCTGGGAACCGGCGAACCGACGTCGATGGCCAGCGGATGGCAGGCCATCATCAAGAACGGTGCAGGACCTGACTTCCGGGAATTCGTGTTGATCTATCATGAAGTCGGGGACGAAGCATTCCGGCCGCTGAACAAGAAAGGCGATTTTCTTCCCCAGCGTGACCCCTTGACCGACGTCTATCGGCCGGTGGCCCGCGCATTGAATTACCGGAGCGAGCCTTTCGGCGTCGACAATATGCAAACGCAGCACGAGTACTTCGGGTTCGAAGACGAATCCATGGCCTACAGCGCCTATACGTTCGGCGATCCGGCGACGACCATTCCACGGAGCTATTTGGGCGATCCGGCAAAGTTTCGCCTCGTGCACGGAGGGTCGGAGGTGTTTCACTCCCACCATCCGCACGGTGGATCGATTCGCTGGCCGCGGAGTCCGCGCGCGATCGATGAAATGCCTTTGTGGCATGCGGCCAAGAACGGGCCGGTCAAATATCCCGTGATTCGGATGAAGTCCGACCGCGTGGACGTGGAAGTCATCGGACCGTCCGAGACCATGGACCTGGAAACCGAATGTGGATCCGGCCTCTGCCAGCAGTTGGCTGGGGACTTCCTGTTCCATTGCCACGTCGCTCACCATTACATTGCGGGGATGTGGGGTTATTGGCGGGTATACAACACCCTACAGCAGGGAGGGGATCACAACGACGTGATGCCGGATCTGCGCGAACTGCCGGACCGGGCTGGCCGTATTCAAACCGGTATTACATCGGATCAGCTCATCGGCCGCACTGTGGACTGGTTCGGAAAAATGTTCACCATCGTCAAGGACGGGAAGACAAACTGGAAGGCGTCACCTGCCGTCGTCAATGTGAAGGATTGGGTCAATATGATGCTGCCGCCGCAGGGACAGCCTGGGCATCAGAAGGATGAACGTGTCCAGACCCGATCATACGATGCAAGCGTGTTGGATTGGGCTTGGCAGGGTGATCGCGCGATGACCGAACGCGAAAACACCGTGGACAATCCACGGTACAAATCAACGACTCCCGGCAACCGGCTGCCGATTCTCTTTGAAAGCGCTACCGGCAAGGTCGCCTGGCCACATTTGAAACCGCATTTCGGACGTCGTGTGCCTTTTTCCCTGAATCACAATCCTGCTCCGTGGCTGGATATGATTCACCTCGACGACGACGGGTTGCCCAGTTCCTATCCAGCGAAGCCGGGAGAGAATGGACGCTGGAGCATCTGTCCCGAGAACGCGGGCTCCAAGAAATACAACGTCCATTTCATTCAGACACCGATGACGTTGTCCGACAAGCAGGGCGATACGCCGGCCATCGTGGACAAGGACGGGCTGATCTACGTGCTACACGAGGAAGAAGCGCGGGTCCGCAAGAGCGACATTAAATATCCGCTGGTGGTGCGCGCCAATATTTATGATTGTATCGACTGGATGTTGACCAGCGAGTGGTTGGACGATGACCATATCAACTTCCAGGCATCGAAGATCAATACGCACTGGCACTTCCTACAGTTCGATAATCAATCATCCGACGGCGTGATCACCGGCTTTTCCTATGAGCAATCGGTGCGACCGTTCACGATGCTGGAGAAGAAGGTGAAAAAGGGCCTGCCTGTGCCGATGAACACCACTTTCACCAAGGCGGCGAAGAAGGGCGACCGGGTCATTACGGTCAAGAACGCCGCCCAATACCATCCGAACGTGGAACTCCTGATCGGAGCGGACAACGTCGAAGGCAACGAAATCGGTCGGGTCAAATCGATCCGAGGCAATCAGATCACGCTGTATCGTCCACTGAAAAATGCTCATCCGGCCAACGATATCGTGACGGTGGAGTTCGTCCGGCAGCGATTCTGGGCGGATTCCGACGTGGGGACGGTCTTTTGGCACGACCATGCGCTGGGGCGTGTCACGTGGCCTCACGGAGGCTTCGGTACCCTCATCACCGAGCCGGTCGGTTCGACCTATCATGATCCTAAGACCGGCAAGGAGATCCGGAGCGGACCGCTTGCCGATATCCGAACGGCGGAGCCGATTGGGTACGGAGTGAACGGCAGCTTCCGAGAGTTGATGGTGCAACTCAATGACACCGTGCCTCATACGGTGAACATCGTCACGGCTGGTAATCCGCCTGGGCAACCGATCGAAGTGGCATTGGAAGCCGGGAAAACGGTGTCCTTCCCGATGCCGGAAAAAATTCCCATGGCGCCGATGTCCTTCCTCAATGGCGGAACGCATACGACGGGTGGCGGATTGAATTTCAAGGCCGAGCCCATCTCGAGTCGCTTGGCCTTGAATCCTGATTCGTCAAAGTTGTTCAGCAGCGCAGTGCACGGCGACCCCTATACGCCGATGGTACGAGCGTATCTAGGCGATACGGTGGTGTTCCGGTTGCTCCAGACCATGGCGAACGAGACGATGGTATGGACGGTTTCAGGCCATACCTATTTGACCGAACGTTATGCGGGCGACGCGAACCGGAAGAACTCGATCCATATCGGCATTGCCGAACGGTACGATCTGGTGGTGCCGCAAGCGGGTGGACCACGGCTGCAACCGGGAGACTATATCCACTTCAACGGCCGCGTATCGAAGTTCTCGGAGGGTGCCTGGGGCATCATGCGGGTATTGGACAAGGAGGCGCCAGACCTGCAAAAGCTCCCCGCCGGATACAGCCGTCGAAATGAGATCCCGAAGCCGCTGGCGATCTGTCCGGCGGACGCTCCGGTGAAAAGCTTCAACGTTGTAGCGTTGGATTATCCTTCGATGAAGCTGAACCCCAAGGCGCCTGACACCATCGAGGTCGACTTCGAACGGACGATCCAGATGGTCAATCCGAACGCCAAGATTTACGCGTTGGAAGAAGATGCCACGAAGGTTGCCGGGGGTGTCCAGCCGATGCCCTTGACCCTGCGGGCCAATATCGGAGATTGCCTCAAGGTGAAGCTGACCAACCGGATGAAGGAAAGCCGAGCCTCGTTCTCTGCCATCGGCTTGGCGTTCGACCCCAAGGATTCGCTCGGTGCGAACATCGGCAACAATCCCGGTGATCAGACCATCGCGCCGGGAGAAAGCCGCACCTACACGTACTACGCGGACCCGTTCCTGGGAGAGACCGCCTCATTGGTGTGGGACTGGGGCAATGTGGTGACCAATCCGCGGAACGGGCTCTATGGAGCCGTGGTGATCGGCCCGAAGGGCGCCCAGTACCGTGACCCGAAAACCGGCGCGGATATTTCGACGAAGAACAGCTGGGTAGCCGATGTCATCGTCGATCGAACGATTCAGGGTTATGAGCATCGCGTGAATTATCGCGATGCAGCTCTGTTCTTCCAGGATGAGGACAATATCATCGGGACGAGTTTCATGCCCTATGTACAAAACACGGCGGGCTTGACAGCCGTCAACTATCGAGCGGAGCCGTATAAATTCCGTGAAGAGAAGGGGTGCAGCCTCGGCAAGGTGTTCCAACCCTGCGTCGTGGACAAGCCGGAAGATCCGGTGACGCCGATTATTGAGGCGCATGCCGGTGATCCCGTTCGCATTCACGTGTTTGGCGCGAGCAATGAACAGAACGGCATGTTCAGTGTCGAACGTCATGAATGGCCGATTGAGCCGTTCATGCGCGGAGCCGATATGATCAGCGTGGTGGAGTTCTCCGGATCGGAGACGCTGGACGCGTTCCTCCCGACCGCCGGGGGGCCGTTCCGCATGCCGGGGGATTATGTTTGGAGCAATCAACGGTTGCCCTACTCGCAGTCGGGACAGTGGGGTTATCTGCGGGTATTGCCGGTTGAAGATCAGCGGCTATTGCCGCTCTCAGGTCCCGGGACAGGAGTGAAGAATGCGTCCATTGACGAATCGACGCATGTCGTTCCGGTAGCAACACGGTAACTTGATTGCCTCACTGAGAGGCAATCACAACTTCGAAGAGGGGGAGGCCTGCGCTCCCCCTTTTTCTTTATGACAGGCATCTGGTACCATGGGAGAAACCAATCTTAATCGAAGGTGAACATGCAATGAAAGCAATGGTGGTTTCAGCCCTGCTCGTCTTGGCCTGTGCTTCAACGGCCTGGTCTTATCAAGAAATTGAAGTGAAGGATGGCGGAATAATTACGGGAAAAGTGAGGATGACGGAAGGAAAGCCGATCCCCAAAGGGTTCAACCTCGTCACCTTTCCAGATCCTGTCTACTGCGGGAGAATTTCCACCGGGACCGGATGGAGGATTTTGGACGAGTTCAGCCTTTCGGCAGATCGAGGCCTCAAAGACACGGTTGTGTTGCTGATCAACGCGGAGAAAGGAAAACCGTTTAAATTCGTGCCGCCCACCATTGAGGCTCGCGACTGCCGGTTCTTGCCTTTTGTCAGTGTGGTGAAAGACCGAGCCGAGGTTCGCGTCGTCAACATGGATCCGGTGTTTCATGATATTCAGGCGTATGAAACGTCGGAACTCGGTCCACGTGTGTTATTCAACACACCGCTTCCGATGAATCCCTTGCACGTGCGTGATGTCGGGTCCGAGAGTCACGAGCATCTGGCCGGTCAACCGATGATCGAAGTCGTCAAGATGACGAAGAACCGTCGGTTTTTCGTCATGCAGTGTGGATTTCATGCCTACATGGAAAGCTGGGGGTTCGCTGTGGATAATCCCTATTACATGGTGACCGACAAGGATGGGCAGTTTTCGCTGTCCGATGTGCCTGCCGGCGAATATAGTTTGATGGCGTGGCATCCCGGAATAGGGACGGTGCTCGAAAAAAACGTATCGGTTTCAGCGAAGAAGACGCATCAAGTAGATTTCACGTTCGAATCTCCCAAAGGGCACCGAAGTGTCCACGAAATCGCGGAGAATCCGCATTACGGGTTGGAGGCGCTGGGAAAATCGCTGGAGATTCGTCCGACTCTCCAACTACAGACACCATAATACCGTTCGTTCGAATGAGAGCATTGCCGATGTCGAAAGTTGTCCCTTGTATTTTCAGTCTCAGTGCCGTCCTTGCTTCGGCATTGGTCCTTTCGCCACTCACGCCGGCAAAGGCCTATGACGTAGTAGACGTACAACATGGTGGGACTATCGAGGGGACAGTGATTCTCGATGGACCGGTGCCGGAGCCGAAGGGGTTCAATCTGATTACCTTTCCGGATCCTGCCTATTGCGGCCGTATCTCCAATGGCAGCGGGTGGCGCTTGCTGCATGACTTTGTCGTCGGTCATCAAAGAGGATTGAGAAATGCCATTGTGCTCCTAGAAGGGGTGGAAGCCGGAAAGCCGTTTGAGGTCTCTGTTCCTTTGATCGAAGCCCGTGATTGCATGTTTCAGCCGTTCATGACTATTGTTCGTAACGGACATGCAGTCGAAGTCATCAACATGGATCCCATTATGCACGACATCCAAGGCTATGAGACGTCGCCGGAAGCGGGTGCGCGAGTGTTATTCAATAGCCCTTTGGTCATGAATTACCAGCATCGGCGAGGAGATATCCACGCGACACACAACCATGCGCCAGGAGCCTCGCTGGTCGGACCGATTTATTTGAACAAGGGGCGACGTACGTTCTATATGCAATGTGGTTTCCACGCCTATATGGAAAGCTGGGCTATGGCCGTGAACAATCCTTATTATGCCCTGACAGATGCCGAGGGGAGGTTCTCGATCGCCGACATTCCCCCCGGTACCTATCAGTTGGTGGTATGGCACCCGCAGACAGGACCAGGAACGACAAGGACGGTTGTGGTGCAATCGGATGGAACGCTTCGTGAGCAACTTTCGCTGCCCGCTCCCAAGGGAAATCGAACTGCATATAAGGTCATGGACAATCCCCGGTTCGGCCCGGAGTCTCTAGGGTATGCGATTGACATCCAACCGCTGGTCGAACATCAACAGTGACAGTCATGCCAGGCGGATCCTGGCATGGCGAACAACCCCGCCGTGCTCGCTCCACCCATCCCCTGATGAGACCCTTCTGTTGTGTGCGCCACGGGAAATAGGCGCGTCTTGGTGCACCTGGGATAGGAGGGTGGAAAAGCTCGTCCTCTTGGCCACGCTCTACCCGCAACACTCTTTGCATTGAACCTGAACTTTCCGGCACGCTCGTCAAACGGATAACAGACAAAACCTATCACAAACGCATGAGTTCAACCGGCCGGCGCCGCGAAGAGGAAAGGATGAATCCGCTGAATAGGCGACAACATGGGATCTTCTTGTTTGTCCTTGCCTGGTGTATTTCTGTGATTGGGTCTGCATTTGGAGGAACGACATCGCACATTCAGCAGAGCCAGGCATTCTATGACAAGAAGGATTATCAGAAGGCACTTGAGGAACTGGACAAGCTCGATCCTCAGATGTCGGGCGCACCGGACGCTCGTCGACTCAAAATTCGCATACTTCTGAGACTGGGTAATCCAAAGGATGCCCTTACCAACTATGACGAGCTCATGCAGGTGTTGAAACATGAGGATCCATCGATCATTCGTGAGATCTCACTTGGATTTGTCCTCGTCTTGACGAAGGACATGCGTGAGCAAATGCGTGGTGCGGCCTATACCGCCCTCAAAGAATGGCACAGCTCCGAGTCGATTCCATATTTGGAAGATGGGCTCAGCGATGGATCAGGTCTTGTCCGAGCTTTGGCGGCTGAAGGGCTTGCAAAACTTGACGAGGGACGCCGCTCGGTTCGATTCCGGAAGGCCCTTGAAGATCAGGCGGCGTTGGTGAAGGAAGCGGTACTCAAGGGGTTTGCAAAATCTGATGATACTTCGGTCATCCCGCTCATCGAACCGGCGCTGAAAGATCCTGAGGTGCGGGTACGAGTTGCAGCCGCCGCGGTGCTCTGTAATCTGAAACGATCCAAGGGATGCGAATTACTCTTGCAGTACGCGAAAGCGCCGAATCCAGATGAGCGGACCTCGGCGATTCGCGCCTTGGTCGATCGGCAGTCGTCAGGAATTGTGTCGATTCTCCTCGAGTCGAGCGAACACAAACAGCCGTCGGTGCGCGGCGCTGCCGCCGCAGGGTTCGCCCATGTGCCCACTGCCGAAGCGGTCACCGCACTGACACGATTGCTGAGGGACCCGCTCCCTCCCGTGCGGATCGCCGCAGCCGTCAGCCTCGGGCAGCTGCATGGATTCGACGTCCGTACACCATTGCGTGGGGCTCTTGATGATCGTGATCTCCCGGTCAGAGCGTTCGTCATCGGTGCGTTACTGGAACAGGGTGAACGGTATGAGATCGTGGCCAGCCCGGTCCAGACTCTCAGCAACACGAAAGAGCCTGCCGTTCGCGCTGCCGTGGCACGAGTCTTAGGGCATGCGAGAGAATCAAATCGCGAACTGGCGCGATCAGCCTTGATGCTGCTGGTTCAGGATACGGTGCCTCGAGTGAGGATTGCGGCGATCAAGTCACTGGCAAAGATCGACGGTGCGGATGCGATCCCGCGTCTCAAACAGAGTCTGCACGATGAGGATGATGCCGTTCGGGCAACGGCCGGAGGAGCGCTGTTGAAACTTGTTCTACCGAAAGAATAGGGTTGAGATAGGTCGTTGTGTCACCCCATTCATCGATATGGTCGGACCGCGGTCGCTTCCCATCGCTTGATTCGATGTGCGCGATTCTGATTTTGTGGAAGGAGTTGTATCCATGGTCGTTCGAATTCTTGCCGTGTTGACACTGTCATGCTTCGGGTTCGATGTGTCCGTTCTGTCCGCAAATGAGCAACCGGCTCATGATCTGACCGAGCCGCCGACGAGCAAAGACGGCGCGCCAATGATTGTGGTCCCGGCCGGCTTGTTCCCGATGGGTGTGCCGGCTGGAGCCCGTGACGGGGGACGCGATGAATATCCACGTCATGATGTGTTCGTCGACACATTTATGATCGACAAATTTGAAGTGACAAACGGTCGTTATCTGGAATTCGTGAAGGCCACAGGGCATCGAGTTCCACAAAACCCAAGAAATCCGACAAGAAACCTCTGGCAAGGAGAGAGTATCACCGAGGTGTTGATCGATCGACCTGTTATCAATGTTGATTGGTTTGATGCAGAGGCCTATTGCAGATGGGCCGACAAACGACTCCCCACTGAAGCCGAATGGGAGAAAGCGGCCAAAGGGACGTCTGATAGGCGATTCCCTTGGGGGAATGTCGAGCCGACCTCCAAACATCTCAATTACAATCAACAGTGGATCGGGGAAAAGACGCTCATGCCCGTCGGAAGTTATGAGACGGGCAAGAGCCCCTTTGGCCTGTATGACATGGCCGGCAATGTTTGGGAATGGGTCAATGACTGGTACGATGCCAGATACTATGAGAAGAGCCCGAAAAAGAATCCGAAAGGTCCAGACACAGGCACAAAGAAAGTGATCAGGGGCGCGGGCTGGCAAAATGAGGCGCCGACGGTCCGCATTTTTACTCGTGTGGAGAGCGATCCAACGGTTCGAAACGAGTCCACGGGATTTCGTTGCGCCACCAGTGGACCGACGACCCGGTCAACAAGGAGTCCGTCGACTCCGTAATCCTCTCGACCGTCGAGATGGTTCCTGAAAACTACGGGGTATTGGAGCTCAATGATCGCGCGCAACGGAAGCCGATCGTCGCGGCACGTTGGTCCGGAGAGGCGCCGCCTCGGGTCGCCGTTCGAAGCATGACGCGTCTGCTTTTCCAAGAGCCACCCCGAACACTCTTGTAGCGTCCAGCGGTTGGGCCCGGCGGGCTGCGCTCCGGCATATACGCATAGTAGTCGAACCCGAACCAATCCTGTACCCATTCGGCAATGTTGCCAGCCATATGATGCAGGCCATAGGGACTTTTGCCTTCCTCATAGGAATCGACTGCTGCGAGAATGGGGATCTCATGAACATGGTGCTGCCCAAACATCGCGAGTGTGGAGCTGGGAATCGTTTCACCCCATGGGTAGGGAATGCCTTCAGACCCTCGCGCCGCTTTCTCCCATTCGGCCTCGGTCGGTAGTCTGGCGTGCTTTGCCACACATAGATTGTTCGCCTCTGCCCATGTGACATAGAGCGCAGGCCAGCGGGATAGGGTCTGGTCGGAAACAAAATGGACAGTGATGACGTGCCAGAGGAGTTTCTGCAGCTCGTCCGAGGGATGAAGCTTCTGTTTTTGCAGAAAGGCCACGTATTCTCCAAGGCTCACTTCATCTCGATCCATCTCATAGGCATTCAACCAAACTCGATGTTGAGGCAGTTCCGTATCGTCAAATTGGGTCGAGCTTCCATAGGGGTCGTTATCGACTCTGTTGCTTCCGAGCAAAAACGTGCCGGCCGGGATGGTGATCACAGGCGACGGTCTGGCCAGCCTCGCGATCTCTGTTAAATGGCGGGCCAGTTCCGGTGAGGGTTTGGAGCCAGCCTCTACGATGGAGGGGCTTTCCATGATGACCAGGAGGGTAAACATGATTACAGATCGATGCACAACAAGGCGGCATAACGTCTTGTCCGAGAGATTCATGGCGGGTCCAAATTGCGTTGCACTATAAACCGGGCGTCTGTGCCTTACAAGAGTTCGAATTGACGATCAGACCGTTCTGGGTCATTCGGTGCCCTTTCAGAAATAACGTGATCCGATTATAGTATGTGGTCCTGACCTGCCATGGCTACGGAAAGAAAGTATGGAATGAGTACGCATCACCTAGTCGCAGCTCACTACCCGCGTCTTTCCGCATTCTGTGTGTGGATCGTCACGATGATGCTTCCCTTCCCGCTCAATGCCGAAACGATGGAGCTCAGTCAGGACGCGATTCTTCGAGCGAGACAGGCGACCGTGGGAATCCTAGCAGAGACACAAGATCAGCGAATGCCGGAGAAGCCAGGGAAAGTTATCGTCCGAGGAACCGGATTTCATTTACGAGACGGCTATGTGATTACCGCGAGACATGCCGCAGAGAAACACCAGCTCTCGACAGGCACCGTCGTTCAGAAACAGATTCGCGTGCTCACGAATGATCTCCATGAACTTCCTGCCGATCTCGTGAGCGACAGTGTGTTCATGGATGTCGTCGTGTATCGAGTTGTCGAACAGTATCGCTCTAAATTTCAGGCTGGGACGTCATTTGCCACAAACGAGGTACTACCTGGGCTGGAGGTCTTCACCGTCGGCTATCCGCTTGGCTGGGGTCCGACCATGGCCTTTGGGAGGATTGGAAATACCAATACCTTCCTGCAAACAGTGGATACCCGTCTCATCCAGGCCGATCTTTCGGCCTGCAGTGGAAATTCAGGAGGCGGGCTGTTCAACGCGCAAGGAGACATTGTCGGCATTGTGCATGCCGTGATCCAAGTCGATAAAGAGGAGACCCAGGCCCATTGCAGTCGCATGACCTTTGTCATTCCGGGAATTCTTGCAGAGCGCATCATCAACGCAGCTCTTTCAGGGAGGCCTCTGGCCTTTTCAAGGCTTGGGGTCCACATGACTTCGGTAAAAGATGGCACGAAGTTGCGCGTCGCGGTGAAGGAAGTTGCGGATCCCGCAAAATCGGCAGGGATTCAGAAACACGATATCTTGCTGGCCATTGAGGAGACGGAGATTCTTGATGGAGCCCAGCTGAAGAATTTCCTCATCGAACGTACAAGCCCTGGACAAAAGGTGTCGGTCAAAGTGCGCCGCGTTGATGTTGATTTGACGTTCCATGTCGTACTGGGCGGCGGGTGAGGGGAATAAGGCGGTATCGGGTGAACGGATTTTCACGTGTTATCGGATCCTCAAAAGCACCAAGAGAATGCAAGAGCATGAGGCAGAATCATTGCCGTGGCGCTGCACAGCGGCGCAGTCGGTCCATAATTGCAAGCCCAAGCCCTTCTTCCTTGCAAGGCTCCACATAGATCCTGTCCAGACTGAGGGAGTCCAGCCTCCGCAACGTTGCAAACAGGTGGCGTGCAGCTTCCCTCAGATCACCAGTAGCAGATAGAACTTCAATAGCTACAAAGCGATCGTCGGTATCTCTTGCGTGCGAGAGGATCAGCAAGCCTGCGCGTTCGCCATCTTTCAGGATAGGCCTTGCTCCAACTGAAGCTAAGATCGTTAGATGCGTCCGCGTTGCGTAGTGGCGTGCCAATTGACCGGGCGAGATCGGCGTTTCATTCACAGGCGACGATCGTCGAATAGAGCCGATGACGGTGCTGAGTTGTTCGATGGTGATGCTGCCTGGACGCAATAATTCTGGCTGTAGCCCTGCCAGTGAAACAATCGTCGATTCGACTCCAACCGGACATGCTCCTCCGTCGAGTATGAGATCCGCTTTGCTCCCAAGCCCATCAACAACATGTTGCGCAGTCGTCGGGCTCACATAACCAAATGGATTGGCGCTGGGTCCGGCGATCGGGGTGCCTGCCTCTCGAATAAGCGCCTGTGCCACCGGATGGTTAGGCATTCTGACCGCTACCGTTGAAAGTCCGGCAGTGACGAGATCCGGGATTGCCCGTTGTTTGGGTAACACCAAAGTCAACGGACCTGGCCAAAAGGCGTCCATGAGCCGCTGACCCAGAACGGGCAGGGATCCGATTACACCATCCAACTGCTGTGGATCAGCGATGTGGACGATGAGTGGATCGAACTGAGGACGCTGCTTGGCTTCGAAGACCTTCGCTGCTGCTTCAGCATTCATCGCATCGCAACCGAGTCCATAGACCGTTTCGGTTGGAAACGCGACGAGTCCACCTGTTTTGATGATCCTTCCTGCTGACCGGATGGATTCGGGATCTGCTGCCGAGAGGATGGCACCCGTCAAATGATTGGCCGCTCCATCCATAGGAATGCCGCACCGACGACCGGTCATCTACTCCTTCACGGTCATCATGATCCTGATCGGATCGAGGGGGTTGTCTCGCTCGTCGCGCGGAACACCGACAATCTTGTCGACAACCTCGATCCCACGAAAGACTACTCCAAACACGGAATAGCGCCGATCTAAACCACCGTTCTCTCCCACGCAGATAAAAAATTGTGAGCCGTTGTCATTGAAGTCACGTGTGCTATTGCTCTCACGGGGCATTTTTGCCATGGATACTGCGCCGCGCTTGTGTGGACGGTCGCTTGGCTCGGGCGAAAGAAAGTATCCTGGTCCGCCTGTGCCGTGGAGTGCGCGCTCGGGAGTCTTGCTCAATGGATCGCCGCCCTGAATGATGAACCCAGGCACCACCCGATGGAACGTGGTGCCGTCATAGAACCCCATCTTGACGAGATTGATAAGGTTCTCCACATGACGAGGCGCCGTGTCGGAGTAGAATCGAATCTTGATCTCACCGAATCTCGTGGAGATCGTGACGCGGGGATCTTTCTTTCGAAACTCAAGTGCCATCGTCATGAATGTAGCAAGGCGATGATCGGAGTGGCAAGGTCTTGCCAACAGTGCTGAGTCCTGCGAGTACTGCTCAGCACTCGCGTCTCAGCACTCAGCACCGTCTTTTGCGAGTCCGTCCCCCGGCCGGATGCGCAACCACATGATTCCGCCGAGGAAGGAAATGAAGGCAGCGAGGCCGAGAGAAGCACCCCAGCCCCACCGTTGAGCGAGCCATGGCGTGAGTGTCGGAGAAATAGCCCCGCCGAGATTGGCGCCCATATTCATGAGACCTGAGAGGCTGCCGGCGTGGGTCGGTGATAGATCGCTCGTCGAGGATCAATAGGCGCCGACTGTGAAATAGAGCCATCCGGCACCCAATGACAAGCTGGCAATGGCGAGATAAGGAGACTCTACAGCGGCACCCAGGGCGATGGAGCCTGCTGCCAGCCCCATACCTGTCATGCCCACGATCTGGCGGCCTTTCGTCACTCCGCATCGGATCGCCAATCGATCAGTGACCCATCCGCCAAGAGGACAGGATATAAGGATGGCAAGGAACGGGGCGGCAGCAAACAATCCACCACGTAAGACATTGAAACCGCGCTCATTCACAAGGTAGAGATAAAACCAGGACATATACACATACGCGACATAGCCCAAGCATCCATAACTCAGCATCAGCCACCATACGCTCGGTGTTTTTCGTAGGATAGCCCACGAGATCGAAGGACTTGTTGAAACAGCTGGAGCTGTGGACGGGGCTGCTTCGTCATGAATGTGCCATCGGTGATGCGATGGACGATCGGCGGCTAAGAACCACCAGATGACTGCGAGGGCGAATCCTTATCCCACTTGAAAAATAAAAGGCTGATTGCCAACCGTAGTTGACCATCATCCAAGCCGTTACCGGCGGTGTGATCGCTGCGCCGATCCCGATCCCGCCGATAGCGATGCCGATGCCAAGTCCGCGTTCATGAGCGGGAAGCCAGTCGGTCACGGTGCGGTTAAAAGTCGGCAATGCTGCTGCCTCTCCGACACCGAGAAGAAATCTGACGAAGGCCAGTGCACCGACGATTCCGAGCGGCACGGCCAGGAAAGAAGTAGCGGCAATGGCCGTCCAGGCAGTAAAACAGGACCACCAGATCAGTGCGATCGTGAGGACGACGCGGATGCCCCAGCGATCGCCCAGCCAGCCGCCAGGAATCTGGAATAATGCATATCCGATGACGAACGCGGAGAAGACAAATCCCATCTCCTGCTCGGTAAGACCCAGCTGATCTTCCCCCTGAAAACTAGACCATTGGCTGGGAAGTTCCCCTGTGCTGTGATGGGCTCCACAGGAGGGAGCCATGACACGGAAACGGCACACGGAGGAACAGATCATCGCAGTCCTGA
>Ga0134126_10005881_pt1 | contig 15340 bp, 8 predicted proteins | sample KB31752_FD_96881 | JGI IMG/M metagenome (GOLD analysis project Ga0134126, IMG submission 96881) | Terrestrial soil microbial communities with excess Nitrogen fertilizer from Kellogg Biological Station, Michigan, USA - KB3-175-2 | ecosystem: Environmental > Terrestrial > Soil > Unclassified ...
AAATACGGGTCGTAGATCGAGCAGTAGCGGGGCACCAGCCGGCCAAAGCCCAGCGACAGGCGTTCGGCGAGAATGCTGACACCGGCCACCACGAACAGCATCGCGACGGCGGCAAGCGCGAAGGCCCAGGCGCCCAGCAGGTCCTGCGCGGCGACGGCGGCGAGCACCGCCAGCACGCCGAAGAAGGCGAGCGCCCACCGCACGGCGACGAAGATCAGCGCGGTGCCGAAATTGGAGCGGTTCTTGGCCTTGAGGCGACGAGTGAATTCGGGGCCCGTGGCGAGGGCAGCGAACTGCTGGTCGCGGCGCACCGAGCGCGGAATCTCGAAGGCGGGCGAGCCGAGCAGGCCGACGTTTTCGCGCAGCGGGCCTTCGATCGGCACCGCCACCTTGGTGGCGAGCAGGACATTGGCCCCGGTCCGCGCCCCGGCCGGGAAGAAGATGTTGTTGCCGAGATAATTGTCGGCGCCGATCGTCGCCTGCGAGAGCCGGACGGCGGCGTTCGACATATCAGCGTTGACCATGGCGAGGCCGTCGGCGACCAGGGTGCCGGAGCCAACGGCGCAGAGGAACGGGCTATCGTGCTTCTGGTTGGTGCCGAAGTTCGAGCCGGTCTGCCTCATGCGGCCGAGGTCCTGGCCGATGAAGCTCAGATAGTGGACGATGGCCGAGCTGTCGCCGAACAGGCGGTTGAAGCCCTTAGAGTTCGAGAGCCGCGTCACCGCGCCGAACATGAAATGGTGGAAGCCGTAGAGCGGGTAGATCTGGCCGGGCCGGAGGAAAAGGTTGGCGAGGCGCGGCAGCAGCCCGATGCCTACGAGGCCGACCAGCAGCGTGCCGGCGTAAAGGACCAGCGAGACGCCGAATGCCACGCCGAGGCTCGCCGGCAGGTCGAGGCCGAGGGTGTCAGTGCCGATAGTGTCGCCGACGAGTTTCGTCAGCGCCGGCGAAATCAGATAGAGCAGCGCCGGCAGCAGCGGGGCGACACCGAAGACGACGACCAATTGCAGCAGGCTGAACAGCACGCGGCGGAAACCGCTGACCGGCAGCGGCGGCAGGCTGTTGTAGTTGACGGTGGTCTCCTGCGCCGGCGAGCCCTGGTAGCGCTGGCCGTCGGGCACGCGCTGGCCGCGCTGCAGCGAGGAGGTCATGCCGAGCTGCGTGTCGTTGCCCATCACGGTGTCGATATCGAGCACACTGGCTTCGGCGACGAAGGCGCGGGCTCCGATGGCGATCGGCCCGGTCTCGATGGCGCCGGCGCGGGCGCGGTAGCCGCTGAAGCGCACTTCCTTGTGGATGATGGTGTTGTCACCGACGGTGACGAGATCGGTGCAGACCGGCACGGATGCCGACGCGATGACGACGTTGCGGCCGATCTTCATGCCGAGGGCGCGCAGGTAGACCAGGTAGAGCGGCGAGCCGGCGAGCAGCACCATCGGGTTGGCGCGCAGCAGCGACTTCACCAGCCAGAAGCGGAAATAGGCAAAGCCCCAGATCGGGAATTTGCGGGCCGTCCAGCGGCCGACCAGGAGCCATTTCAGCAGCACCGGCAGGCCGACCAGCAGCAGCAGGAAGCCCGCGCCGGCGAAGAGCCCGCGCAGGTAGAGCTCGCTGAAGCCGGTGGCGTCGAGCGTCCAGCCCAGCGCCGTGACGCCGACATAGACGAGGCTCGCGGCATAGCCGAGGATCCAGGCGAGCTGGGCGGCGCCGCAGAGATAGTACTGCCATGCCGGGGCGCGGAGGGCGGCAACCGGCTCGGCGGCGGCGGGGTTGGGCGGCGCGATGGTTTCGGCCGCAACATGGGCGGCAAGCTGGCGAACGGTGGGGAAGAGGTAGATGTCGCGCATCGAAATGCCGGCGCTGCCGGTCGTCTCGCGCAACCTGGAGGAGAACTGCGCCATCAGCAGCGAGTTGGCGCCGAGGGCGTCGAAGAAGTGATCCTCAACCGACACCCGCTCGATCTTCAGCAGGCTCGCAAGGGTGGTAGCGATGACCTCCTCGGTGGCATTGGCGGGAGGCACATAGGTGCCCGCGGTGCCGGCGTAACGCGGCTTTGATGGCTTCGGCAGGCTCTTGCGGTCGGCCTTATGGCTCGGCAGCAGCGGCATTTTCGCCAGCTCTTCATAAAACGCTGGCACCATATAGGTGGGAAGCTGGGCGCGCAGCTCAGCAACGAGGGCATCGACCGACAGCCCGGGGCTGCCCGGCTTCAGCGTGTAGTAGGCGACCAATTCGACCGCGCCCGGTTCCGGCGCGTATTTGTCGACCACCGCCTGGGCGATCTCGGGCCGCTGCATCAGCACCGACTCGATCTCAGTCAGTTCAATGCGATAGCCGCGGATCTTCACCTGGGTATCGATGCGTCCGAGATATTCGATCTCGCCCTCGGCATTGATGCGGCCAAGGTCGCCAGTGCGGTAGAGGAGCCCCGACGCATTGTTCTCGAGGTGGAGAAAATCCGGCACGAAGACCTTCCCTGTCAGATCATCGCGGTTGAGATAGCCCTTTGAAATGCCGATGCCGGCGATGGCGATCTCGCCAGCCAGGCCGAACGGCAGCGCCTTTTCCCCACCCGGCTCGAGGATGACGATCGAATAGGTCGGCAGCGGTGTGCCGATGGTCACCGGCCTGCCGGCGACCATTTCGTTGAGGGTGGCGGTGACGGTCGACTCGGTCGGGCCATAGGCGTTGAGAAAGCGCCGGCCCGGCCGCTGCCAGCGCGCCACGAGGTCCTGCGGGCAGGCTTCGCCCGACACCATGATGTAGCGTAGCGCCGGCAGCTCGGCGTCGAGGGTCGCCAGCAGGGTCGGCACGCAGCAGAGCGCGGTGACCTGCTGAGCGGCGAGGAAGTCGCCGAGGTCGCTGCCGACCAGCGTCGAACCCACCGGGCCGGGCACCAGGGTGGCGCCGACGACGAGCGGGATCCAGATTTCCTCGACCGCGAAATCGAAGGCGATGGTCAGCCCCTGATACATGCGGTCGGTGGCGGTGATGCCGTAGGTCTCGGCGGCCACGAGGATGAAGTTGACGATTGAGGGGTGCTCGATCGGCACGCCCTTCGGCCGCCCGGTCGAACCGGACGTGTAGATGATGTACGCGAGATCGTCAGCGGCAATGCCGATCTCAACGTCGGACAGGCGGTTCGCCGCCTCGCTGTCGATGGCGTCGTGCATCTCGTCGAGATGCAGTACCGGGACCCCTGCCCCGCCCAGGTGCTCGCGGTAGCGGGCCAGCGACAGGATGGCGGCGACCCGTGCGTCTTCGGCGATGAAGGCGATGCGATCGGCGGGAAAGCTCGCATCGAGCGGCACGTACGCCGCGTGCAACTTCAGCACCGCGAGTGTGGCGATGTAGGAGAACATCGATTTGTCGAACAGCAGCGCCAGCCGATCACCGGCGCGGAACCCCTGCCGCCGCAAGACGCGGGCGAGCTGGTTGGCGCGGGCGTCGAGTTCACCATAGGTAAGAGTGCCCTCGGGACCATCGACGGCGAGGTGGGTTGGGTCGGTCGCCTGCAAGGCATCGACACGCGCCTCGAACAGATGCTCGAAGCGCTGGCCGAGGTGCCAGCGTACTGTGTTGTCGACGCCAGTCCGCACCAGGACGCCGGCAGCGGGTGCGGGTGGGGTCGCGTCGTTGCTCGGAGTCTGGTCCAGGGTCAGATCGTGCATGAGTCGCCCACCCGGTGAATTGCCTGATGACACAACCTACCCCGCCCAACATGGCGGCAGCCCCAATGGCCAGTTCAGGCGGCATTCAGTGGCGACGGGGCTTTCTGGTGGCAAATACGAACCCCCGCCGGAGCCGATGGCCCCGGTCGAAGCCACCACCGAGGACGCCATGACCTTCCACAGCCGAATCCAGGATACCGCCGTGTTTCACCGTCGTGAGTCGGAGGCGCGCGGCTACTGCCGGAGCTTCGATACGGTGTTCAAGTCGGCCCGGGGATCGACGATGATCGGGGAAGACGGGCGCGACTACATCGACTTCCTCGCCGGGTGCGCCTCACTCAATTACGGGCACAACGATCCCGACATGAAGGCGGCGCTGATCGCGCACCTGCTCGATGACGGGATCGCCCAGGGGCTCGACCTGTTCACCACCTCGAAGCGCGCCTTTCTCAAGGCCTTCGAGTGCCTGATCCTGGGGCCGCGCGAGCTCGACTACAAGGTGCAGTTCGTCGGCCCGACCGGCACCAACGCTGTCGAGGCGGCGATGAAGCTGGCCCGCAAGGTGACCAAGCGCACCAACATCATCTCGTTCACCAACGGCTATCACGGGGTGTCGCTCGGCGCGCTTGCCGCGACCGGCAACAAGAAGAACCGGGTCGGCCCGGAACAGCCGCTCGCCGGGGTGCAGCGCGCCGCCTTCGACGGCTATTTTGGCGAGGGCGTCGATACGGCCATGATGCTCGACAAGCTGCTCAGCGATCCCTCTTCCGGAGTCGATGCGCCGGCGGCGATCCTCCTGGAATGCGTGCAGGGCGAGGGCGGACTCAATGTCGCCTCGGCCGAATGGGTGCAGGCCATCGCCGGCGTCGCCAAGCGGCACGGCGCGCTGCTGATCGTCGACGAGATCCAGACCGGGTGCGGGCGCACCGGTACCTTCTTCAGTTTTGAAACGCTGGGCGTGGTGCCGGACCTCGTCACCCTGTCGAAGTCGATCTCCGGCTTCGGGCTGCCGATGGCGCTGCTGCTGGTGAAACCGGAATACGACATGTGGAAGCCGGCCGAGCACAACGGCACGTTCCGCGGCAACAACCACGCCTTCGTTACGGCGCGGGTAGCGCTGGAAAAGTTCTGGTCGGACGACAAATTCGCTACGGCCATCGCCGAGCGAACCGAAATCGTCAACCGCCGCCTCACCGACATTGCGGCGCTGATACCGGGCGCCAAGCTCAAGGGTCGCGGCATGATGCAGGGCATCGATGTCGGCACAGGCGAGCTGGCGGAACTGATCTGCACCACCTGCTTTGCCAACGGGCTGATTGTCGAGACCTCCGGCGCCCACCACCAGGTGGTGAAGATCCTTGCGGCGTTGACTATCCCGGTGCCGATGCTGCGGCGCGGCCTCGAAATCATCGAGCTTGCGGTCAAGGAAGCCACGCGCACCCGCCACCCCAGAGCCAGCGCCGCGTGAGGTCTTGAATCAGGACGAGGCTCCAACGCTTTGAATAGTCGCGTTTTCGAGCCGGCACTTTGCTGAACTGCGTAGCGGCTCCAGCGGCTCCCTCCCTCAAGGGGGAGGGATCAAGGGTGGGGGTACCCGCCACCCACTCCGTGCTCGCCGCAACCCCCACCCCTGCCGGACCTTCCCCTCAAGGGGGAGGGGAATCCAACCTCACGGCTCGTCGTCTCCCTCCCCCTTGCGGGGAGGGATGGGGTGGGGGTCCTGCCAATGGCACATCGTCCGCGGCCGCCTCGCCACAAGAGAACCCCAATCGACGGATACTTAGCGTGTCGTTGGATTCGTCGTGGCCAGTTCAACACAGGAGGACCGGATGACGCCTGATATTGCACTCGCTAATTATTTTCGCCGGAAGCAGTTCGCCATGGGTCAGCGCTACGTCAAGGCGCGCGTCGTCTCCTCGCTGTCGGCCCGGGGCTTCGCGCCCGAAGGGGTCGAAAAGGTCGTGGAAAAATGGGAAGCCGACGGGCTGATCCGGGAGCATCCCGACCATACCATCTCGCTGACGCCAGCCGCCTACCCGCACGTCGCGCCGTAAGATCGGAGCGGTAGCCTCAATCCGAGATGCGAGGCTGTGGCTGAGCCTCGAAGGCTTGGTGATAAGCCGCGGGTGGTTCGAGGCTCGCTGCGCTCGCACCTCACCATAAGGCGCGAGGCCAATAGGCCGAGCCTCGAAGGACCCGGGTCCATCACTGCGGGTGGCGCATCACACAGGTTGCCGCAACGCAAAACGACCGGCAGTGGAAATCCGCCGGTCGCGGGTTTGGCGCAGGTCTCAGCGATAGCCCGCGTCGATCAGCTTGCTGAGCGGGCCGACCGTGTCGGGCGTGATGACGCCGGCACCGGTGTTGATGGACAGGCCCGGCATCAGATATTTGTGGCTCAGCACGCACTGCAGCACCGGCATGAAGCCCTGCAAATAGAGCAGTTGGTCGAGCGTCACCGACACATAGCCCGACTTCAGGCCGTCGATGGTTGCGGGTGCGAGGTCGATGCCGCCGACGATAATGTCGCCCGGCTTCTTGCCGGCCTTCTGCAGGATCTCGGCCATTTCACCGGTCACGCCGCCATGCTGGGAGCCGATCGCCTTGAGCTTGGGATGACTCTGGATGTAGGCAGTAAGGATCGGCACGGCGAGCGTTGCATCGCTGTTGACGTCCTGGCTGATCTCCAGCCGGTCGACCTTCAGGCCAGCCTTTTCGAGGGTGTCGGCGAGGCCCTTTTCGGACTGGCCACGCTCGGCCTGGCTGAACACGCCATAGACCATCGCCTCGTCGCCGGCCTTGAGGTTGCCCTTGGCGATCATCTGCGTCGCCGTGAGCGCGCCACCCTGGTAGAGGTCGACGCCGGCATAGCCAAAGCCTTTCGGGCCGAATTCCTGCTGCAGCGGGGTCAGCGGCGCGTTGCCGTCGGTGACGACGATGCCCTGATCGACGGCCTGCTTCACGAGGTCGTGGAAGGCATCAGAGCCGGGGTGGCCCATGATGACGATGCAATCCGGCTTGGCGGCCATGGCCTCCTTGAACTGGCTGATCATGGTTTCCGGCGCCCAGGCGGAGAACTGGGCATTGAGCTTGGTGACGCCCAGCGCCTGTGCGGCGGCGGAGGCGCCGATCTGGCGGGACAGCGTGGCGCCGTCGCCGGGATTGCCGCCCATCTGCATGTAGATGGTCATGCCCTTGCCGGGCGTCGGCTCAGCGGTCTGGGCCGAGGCGACGGCGGTGCCGAGCAGCAACGCCGCGGTGGCGGCGCCGAGCAGAAGCAGTTTGGTGTGCACGGTCAGTCTCCCTTGTTGTCTCGACCGTCGGGGGGGACGGCGAGCTCCTCCACGGTCGGTTTCAGCCGGCCGAATTCCATACGTTGGCGGAAGCGCGCGAACATTGCCTGGCGGCGGGCGGGCTCGTCGACGTAGAGGTAAAACACAATGGCAATGAGGAAAATCAGGCCGCGGATGGTCAGCACCCAAGCGCCGGTCGAGCCGGTCGCGACCAGGCCCGGCTCGACGATGGTGACCACGAGGCATCCGAACACGGTGCCGACGATGGTGGCGCGGCCGCCGAAGATCGAGGTGCCGCCGATCAGCACGGCTGCGATGGCGAGCAGCAGATAGCCCTGCCCCTGATTGCCGAAGAAGTTCTTGTTCTCGAGGGTGAGGAAGATTGCCGCCAGCGCGCCGAGCACCCCCATCAGGGTGAACAGGCGAATCTTTTCTTTCTCCACATTGATGCCGACGACGCGCGACACGTCGTTGGAATCGCCGAGGAACAGTACGTGCTCGCCGAAGCGATGGCGGTTCATGATGAACCACAGGAAGACCACGACAATGGTGGTCCACAGCGCCTGCAGCGGCAATTGGGTGGTCCAGAACGGCCCGTTGAAGACCGCGAAGGGCCGGCCCACCAGCCATTGCCAGACCGGTGCGTCGCTGGCGCCGCGCAGCGCGTAGGACTTGCCGCCCGACAGCACCGTCGCCATGCCGGCCCAGAAGAACTGCGTCGCGAGGGTCGCAATGAAGGATGGGATGCCGACGCGGGCGACGAGGATGCCGTTGACGTAGCCGATGAGGATGCCGCCGAGCAAAGCGAGGATCACCCCGACCCAGCCGAACCAGGCGGAGAAGTCGGCGTCCGGCGCAACGCTGATGAAGGCAAGGCCGCTGTCGTGCAGATAAGTGAGCAGGCCGACGAACCAGTCGCTCCCCTCCTTCATGGTGACGGCGAACAGGAAGCCGGAAAAGGCGATGATCGAGGGGAAACAGAGGTCGATCTCGCCGGCGCCGATGACGAAGGTGAGCCCGATGGCGAGCAGCACCAGCGGCGGCAGCGATGACAGGAAGGTGGTGTAGATGTTGGGTGACAGGAAGACTTCCGGCGCCAGCCCCATGAACAGGATGAGCAGCAGCAGGAAGACGATGATGATCGGCAGCCCTTCGAGGCGGGCTAACAGCTTGCGGAGGGGGGCGGGGGCGGAGGGCGCGGCCATCAGTGCTTCTGCTGCAGGTCGATGAGGTATTCGGTGAGATCGGCGACCGACATGTCGCGCGGGCTGATGTCGGCAACGATCGCCCCACGCTCCAGCACGACCAGCCGGTCGGCGACTTCGTGCACGTGCGCGAGGTTGTGCTCGATGTAGACGCAGGCCTTGCCGGCGGCCTTGATGGAGCGAACGAAGTCGAGCACCTTGCGCACCTCCTTGACAGCCAGCGCGACGGTGGGTTCGTCGAGCACGATGAGGTCGGCATTGAAGTGCATGGCGCGGCCGATGGCGATGCCCTGCCGCTCGCCGCCCGAGAGCTGCTTGACCGTCGCATCGACGCCGATGCCGACGCCGCGGAAGCCGATGGATTGCATCAGGATCTGTTCGGCCACGGCCTTTTCGCGCTTCACGTCGATGAAGCCGAAGCGGTTGGCGATCTGCCGGCCGACGAAGAAATTGCGCCACAGGGGCTGCTTTTCGCCCAGCGACTTGTCCTGGTAGACGGTCTCGATGGAGAGGTCGTGCGCCATCGCCACCGAGTAGTCGGCGAGCGGCACTTCCCGGTCGCGAATGAAGATGCGGCCCGAGGTCGGCTTCAGCACCCCCGTCATGGTCTTGATCAGGGTGGACTTGCCGGCGCCGTTGTCGCCGATCAGCCCGACGATCTCGTTGCGGCCGATGCGCAGGTCGACATTGCGTAGAGCGTGCACGGCGCCAAAGTATTTCTGTACGGCCTCGAGCCGAACGAGGTCGGTGAAACCGGCCGTCTCGGCCCTGCTGGCCATCGCGGCATCGCTCATGCCGGTTCCTCCCCTAACCACAAAAGGTTAGCTCCCGCCATTGCCGCAAGGCAAGCCGGTGGAGCCCAATAATCATACAATTCAACAGACGGGTCGCGGGTTGGAACGAGGGGCGTTTTGCTCTAGTGCTCGGCGGCAGGCGGCACGGAAAACCAGGCATGGCGATCGAAAAGCAGACCGCGGGGGCCACCCGCCCTCGGCGCGCCGGCGGCTGGAGCGGCGAATTTGTCGCACTGCTGTCGCTGGGCTGGCCGCTGATCGCCGCGCAATTGGCACAGAATGCCCTGTTCACCACCGACGTGATCATGATGGGCTGGCTCGGCCCGCAATATCTCGCCGCGGGATCGCTCGCCACCTCGTTCTTCAATATCTTCCTGTTGTCCGGCTTCGGGCTGGTCAGCGCGGTGGCGCCGATCGTCGCGCAAGCGCGCGGCGCCCGCGATTTCCGCAGCGTGCGCCGCGCCGTCCGGCAGGGCCTGTGGGCGGCGATCCTGCTCGCTGCGCTGATGATCCCCATAGTCTGGCAGATCCGGCCGATCCTCACGGCCCTGCACCAGGAGCCCGAGGTCATCGACCTCGCCGACGGCTTCATGCACACGGCGGCGTGGCTGTTCCTGCCCGCGCTGGCGTCGCTCGTGCTGCGGTCGTTTCTTGCGGCGCACGCGGCGACCCGCGCCATCCTCGTCATCACGCTTGGCGGGGTTGCCCTCAACGCGCTGCTCGACTGGGGGCTGATCTTCGGGCATTTCGGCCTGCCGCGGCTCGAACTGGTCGGCGCCGGGCTCAGCACGACGCTGGTCAACGGCGCCATGTTCGTGGCCATGCTGGGCTACGTCGTCCTGCACCGGCGCTACAAGCGCTACTACATTCTCCGGCGCTTCTGGCGGCCGGACTGGTACCACTTCCGGCAGATCTTTCGCATCGGCACGCCGATCGGGTTCACCGTGATGGCCGAGGTCGGGCTGTTTTCCGCCGCGGCGGTGCTGATGGGCTGGCTGGGGACCGACGAGTTGGCGGCCCACGCCGTGGCGCTGCAATGCGCCTCGATGGCGTTCATGGTACCGCTGGGCCTGAGCCAGGCGACGACGGTACGGGTTGGGCTCGCCTATGGTGCGCGCTGGCCCGAAGGGGTGCGACTGGCTGGCTGGGCCTCGATCGCCGTGACGCTCGGCTTCATGTCGATCACCTGCCTGACCTTCGTGCTGTTGCCGCATCGGGTCGTCGGATTGTTCCTCGACGCCGGCGCGGCGCACAATCAGGTCGCGCTCGGCCTTGCTGCTGCTTATCTGGGCATTGCCGGGCTGTTCCAGCTGGCCGACGGCACGCAGGTGATCGCTGCTTCGACGCTGCGCGGGCTGAGCGACACCAAGGTGCCGATGCTGCTGGCGCTGACCGGCTATTGGCTGGTCGGCATGCCCATTGCCTATGTGCTGGGGTTTCCGCTCGGGCTGCGCGGGGTCGGCGTGTGGCTGGGGCTGGCAGCGGGCCTCGCGACCGTCGCGGTCGTGCTGACCGTCCGCTTTGCGTTGCGCGAACGGCTGGGCGTCATGAGGAGCCGTGCCCTGCCGCCGCTGACCGAGACGCCGTGAAGGCCCTCAGGCAGCCATGGGAATGGTCGTGCGGAGGGTGGCGGCCTTGAGCGAGGCGGGCGACGGCCGCGCGGGCAGGATGATGCGAAAGCTGCTGCCCTCCCCCAGGGTGCTTTCGGCCTCGATGGTGCCGCCCATGGCGTGGCACAGCCGGTGCACCACGGTGAGGTTGATGCCAGTGCCGCCATAGCGGCCGTTGGAGGCATCGCGGGTAGCGGTGAAGGTTTCGAACAGGGTCGGTAGCACAGCCGGATCAATGCCGGCTCCGTTATCGCGGACGGTGACCGAGAACATGCGATCGTCACCGATTTCGCCCCCCTGCACGGTCACAGTAATGATGCCGTTTTCGGTGTGCTGGGCGGCGTTTTCGATCACCGCCTCGAGAATCTGCCTCAACCGGCCGGCATCCACCTCCACCTCGACCAGTTCCGGATCAAGCTCCATGGCGATGCCATTGCCGCGCGCCTCGAGGATCGGTCGCTTGGCGGCAATGGCCGCCTGCACCATGTCGGCGATCACCTGGGTACGGACATCGAACCGCATGCGGCCCGCCTCGAGCTTGGAGAGGTCGAGGATCATGTTGACGAGGCGCAGCAGGTATTGGCCGGCATCGTGGATGCGGTCGAGATCCTCCCGCATCAGTTTGTCGCCGGTCTCGATCGCGTCCTCGCGCAGGATCTGGCTGTAGCCGATGACGGCATTGAGCGGCGTGCGCAGTTCGTGACTCATGCGGGCGAGAAACTCGGCCTTGGCCGAACCGGCGCGATCGGCGAGAGCCACGGCCTTGCGCAGTTCATCCATGGTGGCGCGGCGACGGCGGACCTCGGTCTCAAGCGCGATGCCGGCATCGAAAATGTGGGCATAGTAGATGGCCATCGTCGCCACATAGCACAGGGCTGCCGTGGTCGAGACGATGCCGAGGCCGTGCACGGCAAAGATCGGCATGTCGATCGGGGGCGGCGGAAACTTGGTGTAGAGCTCAAGGAACACGGCAAAGGCGCCGGCGGAGATCGCCAGCAGATGCGGCTGCAAGCGGCGGTGGCCGCCAACGTAGAACAGCGACAGGATGGGGATGATCAGCAGCCATGGCAGGGTCGGTGACGAGACGCCGCCGTAAAAATAGCAGCTCCACAGAATGCAGAAATTGAGGTTCACCACCGAGGTCAACACCAGCGCCTCGTAGCGTACCCCGAGCTTCAGCAGGAACGGAAACACCCAGAACATGGTGATCGACACGGCGAGCACCACGGCGTCGAGCCGGATCGTCGGGTTGAACAGCAACACCGCCAGCGGCACGGCGTTGCCGAGAATCGGCCCCATCGAGTGGCTGATGAGGAACATGCGCGCCTGGTTGGCGGCCTCGCGATCGGCCTTCATGCCCTCGGGAATGAAGAACTCCATCAGCCGCATGTATTGGGCGGCCGCCCGGCTGAACACGCCCTTGCGAGCCTCGCTCATCTGGCGTCTCCAGGGGTCTTGCGGGCTCCGGGGGCAGCCGGCTCGAATTTGTCGATATTACGCTGCAGGAAGGCGCGGGCATCAGCCGGGGTCAGGGGGCGACTGAACAGATAGCCCTGCACCTGGGTGCAGCCGCGCTCGGTGACGGTCGCCAGCTGCTCCTCGGTCTCGACCCCCTCGGCGGTGGTCCCTACCCCGATATTGGCGCCGAGGTTGATGATCGCCTGGATGATGGCGGCACTGCTGGCGCCCGAATTGAGGCCCTGCACGAAGCGCTTGTCGATCTTGATCTTGTCGATCTCGAAATTCTGCAGATAGCTCATCGAGGAATAGCCGGTGCCGAAATCGTCGATCGAGACACGCACGCCGAGGCCGCGCAGGGCCCGCAGGATATGGTGATTGCGTTCCTCCGCCCCGAGCAGGGCGGTTTCGGTGATCTCCAGTTCCAGCCGGCGCGGATCGAGGCCACTGGCGCCAAGCGTGTTGACCACGGTGGCGAGCAGGCTGGGGCTGCGGAACTGCAGGGGCGACAGGTTGACCGCCACGCCCACCCCGACCGGCCAGCCCGCCGCCTCCTGGCAGGCGCGGCGCAGCACCCATTCGCCGATATTGATGATGAGCCCGGTCTCTTCGGCGAGCGGAATGAAAGTTTCCGGCGCGATCATGCCGCGGGTGGCGTGCGGCCAACGCAACAGCGCCTCAAACGAGGTGACGCGGCCGCTGATGACGTCAACCAGCGGCTGGTAGAACACCTGGAAGTCGCCACGCTGCACGGCGACCCGCAGGTCTTCCTCCAACGCGCGCTTTTCTTCCTGCTCCTCAAGCATGCGCGGCTCGAACAATACGGCGCCGCTGCGTCCGCTGCCCTTGGCATGGTACATGGCGAGGTCCGCCGCCTTGATCAGCACGTCGAGATCGGCAGCGACAGAGGAGGCGCGGGCAACGCCGCAGCTTGCCCCGATCTGGAACTGCTGGCCGTCGATGTTGAAGGGCTGGCGCAGGGCGTCGACGATCCGATCCGCCTCGCGCATGGCGGCGTCGGCCTCGGCGTGCTCGTGGATGAGGGCGCCGAATTCGTCGCCGCCCAGCCGTGCGAGTTCGATGCCCGGCGTCGCCACATCGCGCAGCCGCTGGGCCACCGCCTGCAGCAGCTTGTCGCCGACTTCATGGCCGTACATGTCGTTGACGATCTTGAAGCGGTCGAGATCGATAAACAGCAGCGCCGGATGCTCGTCCGACACCGCGATGTTGTCGAGCGCCTGATTGAGGATGTCGCGGAAGGCGGTGCGATTGAGCAGGCCGGTCAGGGCGTCGTGATAGGCGAGGAAATGCAGCCGATCCTCGGAGTGCCGGCGTTGGTCGGTCTCCACCTCGATGGTCTGGTACAATTGCTCGGTGCGCGACTCGAGCGAGAGGCGGGCGGCGCGCTCCGCGTCGGCAGCCCGCTTGCGGGCGAGCTGGGTGCCGATGCGGGCCAGGGCGACGCCGAAGTCGATCGGCTTGGTGACGTAGTCGTTGGCGCCGAGGTTGAGGCTCTCGACGACATCCTCGCTCTGGCTCTTGGCGCTGACCATGATCACCGGCAGGTCCTCGGCCGACTGGGTCTGGCGCAACCGGCGCAGTACTTCGTTGCCGCCGAGGTCGGGCATCATGATGTCGAGCAGCACCACGTCGAAGGTCTGCTTGCCCAGCTTGTCGAGGGCGTCGTGGCCGCCGGTCGCTTCGACGGCATCGAAGCCCCGCCGCACCAGGCGCCGCACCAGGATGTCGCGATTGTCGGCAACGTCGTCGACCACGAGAACGCGAGCCTTGCGTTCGGCCTGGACATCGCCGCCCGCGGCAGGCGTGCCGTCACTGGCTCCCGGGGTCGCGCCATAGTTCACGGCCACACTGTTCGTGTTCATCGCCTAACCCCTTGGTTCAGAATGTCTTAATATCATGGTGTACCGCCGCGACCGCTCACGCGGCCCGCGTCGAGGGTGATGCGGGGTCAGCGTCTGCCTCGCCGACGCCGGCACTGCCGGCCTCGCCGTGATCGCTCGCCTTGAGTTCGGCCGGGATATCGATGGTGAAACAGGAGCCCTCCCCCGGCCGGCTGGTGGCGGTGATCTGGCCGCCCAGCAGAACGGCGAATTTGCGGGTCAGGGCCAGCCCCAGCCCGGTGCCGCCGAAGCGGCCTTGGATAGTGGGATCGGCCTGCATGTAGGTCTCGAACAATTGCGGCAGCACCTCGGGCGCAATGCCGATGCCGGTGTCGCGCACTGCAGCGTGCAGGCGGTCGTCAGCCATGCCGCGCTCCAGCCAGAGCTCCAGCGTAACGGTGCCGCCGGCGGTGAACTTTGCGGCGTTGCTGAGCAGGTTGATCAGCATCTGGCGCAGTTTTTTCACGTCGGTGCGCAGGTGGTCCTGGCGCAGCGGACAATCGATGACGAGCCGGTTGCCGTTGGCTTCGACCAGCGGCTGGGCGGTAGCGGCGACGTCGTCGCACAGTTCGCCGAGGGTGAACTGGCCGATGTCGACGGTCGCCACGGCGCTCTCGAGATTGTCGACGTCGAGCACGTCCGAGACCAGAGACAGCAAGTGCTTGCCGGTGGCATTGATGCGGCCGAGGTCGGCGCTGCGCTGGGGATCGGGGTGGGGAGCGTCCTCGCAGTCCTCGAGCAGGATTTCGGAATAGCCGATAATGGCGTTGAGGGGCGTGCGCAGTTCATGGCTCATCTTGGAGAAGAACTGCGAGCGATTGCGGTTGAGCTGCTCGGCGACGACGCGCGCCTGCTCGAGCTCGAGGGCCGCCGCACGATAGCGCTCGGCCTCCTCCTGCAGTTCGGCGCGACTGGCGATGATGTGCGAATAATATAGCGCCATGAACGCCATGTAGGTCATCGCCACGGCGATGGAGACCCAGCTCAGCAGCTTGAGGTCGCCGGCGGGCAGCAGCGCCGGCTGCTGGTGCCAAGCGAGGATGGCGAAAAACACCGCGACATCGGCGACGAACAGGCCGATCACGAGGCCGGTGCGTCGCGACTGGTAGAACAGGCCCGACAGCAGGCTCACCAGCAGCCACGGCAGGAACGGCGAACCGAAGCCGCCGTACTGGAACGTGCCGATCAGGGCGACGATGCCCAACACCTGGAACGAGATCAGCGAGACGATCGACATGTTGCCGGTGCGGCGCAAGACGAACGGCAGCGCCAGGAACACCACGACGAGCGCCCCCAGGGCATAGATCCCCGGTTCGGGCGCGCGCTCGACGCTCGACAGATGCGCCAGCATGAGGGCGCCCGCCACGGCGCCGAGCAAATGCGTTTGCACGAAGACGCGGGCGAGGCC
>Ga0134126_10005883_pt1 | contig 15338 bp, 38 predicted proteins | sample KB31752_FD_96881 | JGI IMG/M metagenome (GOLD analysis project Ga0134126, IMG submission 96881) | Terrestrial soil microbial communities with excess Nitrogen fertilizer from Kellogg Biological Station, Michigan, USA - KB3-175-2 | ecosystem: Environmental > Terrestrial > Soil > Unclassified ...
CCCCAGGTCCACCATGGCTAGATCACAGTACATCTATCTCGTCGTGAAGAGTGGCTACCCTGTAGCCGCCTTCACCGTTAAGCATGAGATGGAGACCTGGGTGTCTCATCATAAGCCAGAATCTTTTGTAACATATCGCATGAGGGACGGCCTTTATTCTGACAAAGCGCCAGTTCTTATGCCTGCCAATATCGTCTAGTGGCTAGGGCACCGGTTTTGTAATCCGGGGGCGCGGGTTCGACTCCTGCTATTGGCTCTCGCAAACTAGAGGGGGAATGCCATGTTGGCGGAACTGGAATCTTACGATTGGCAAGCTGTCTTTACCTATGACGGCGGCTTGTGGAACGAGGTTGGCTTTGCTGGCCCGACCAATGCGCTGATCGAAGACATTAAGCGGGATGACGTTGTAGAAATCCTTGTCATCCGCGAAGAGGACGGCGACTGGGGGGAGTGGAGCGGTCAAATGCTCGCTCGCCTGTCTGACGGTCGGTTCATCTTCTGTGGAGGCTGGTGTGACACCACCGGCTGGGGTTGCCAGGACGGAACTTTCCGCTATGTCGGCCCTACTTTCGGGGCCATTGCTCGCTTCGCAATGAGCGAGGAAGAGCGCACCCTATTCGGGGTGTTCATCTAGACAAGGAGATATGCAATGAGTATTGTAGCACAGGTGCAAGCGGACGTAAAGAAGATCGCCGCTGACGTGGCATCGGTTGGTGCCTCTGTCGCCGCCATTCTAACGGTCGTAGAAAACTCTGCGCCATCATTTCATCTGAACCCAGGTGCGACTGCCGCTCTTGCTTCGGTTTCCGCCATCGTGGCGACCGTGGTGCTGGAGGCCCGCCGTCTCGCTGGTGCAGCTAAGGCGAAGCCTGCCGCGTAATGCCAGTCATCTTTGAGGAAGCAGAGATCGCGGGGGTCTTTCCTGTCTTCGTGGTGCGCTCAGAGGACGACGCAGACTACTTCAGGGACTCTGCAGGCGCTCCTGAGGCCCCACTGATCGAATGGGCCGCACAGTTCGTTAGAAACGATCCTAGGGCCTTCTTCGTGGACGTGGGAGCACACGTCGGAACGTGGTGCATCACCTTTGCGAAGCTGGGAGTGGACGTTGTGGGCTTTGAGCCTCAGCGCGCCATTTGCCGCATGTGCAATCAAGGCTTCCTTTTGTCTAAAGCCAAGGGCGAGTGCCTTCCAATTGCTCTTGGTGAGGGCTGGGGCGAGGCGATTTTGACGGCCCCATATGCCGATGGAGGCGGGGGAAGCATCGTCCGGACATTTGACAATCCGGCCATAACCAGTCTAGTATATGTGCAACCACTAGACGACTTTGTGCTTTCTCCTTCCCTGATCAAGATAGACGCAGAAGGGGCGGAACTGGACGTGCTGCGGGGCGGGAAGAAGACCATTGAGTCGAACCGACCCCGCATCATTTTTGAAGTCTGGCAGGACGAACTAGGTCAAAGGAAGGAAGAGCTATTTCGCTACCTGCACGACGATTTGGAGTACAGGACGGTCCCGGTCTCTTGGCGAGACACTTGGTTGGCCGAACCCAGGCGTTAAGCCGGGGCCGTCCTCCCTTTCCGGGTAGGGTGTGCGGGGTAACGGCGCGCTGATCTTATACGTCAGAAGGCCAGGTTCGACTCCTGGTGCCCGGACCAAGGCTAGTTGGTGAAACAGGATCACAGCGGCTTGAAAACCCGCGGTTCCCGGTGCGTATTCCGGGGCTAGCCACCAAAGGGATATAAGGGGGAAACATTGTTAGTCGTAGAAGCACCGAATCCTGTCCACAGGACTGTCTCCTATGTTGGCGCACCGTCTATTTTCTTGGCGGGAAGCATTGAGATGGGTAAGGCAATTGATTGGCAAGAGGAAGTAACGAACCTCTTTGAGGGAAGAAGCTGCATCATCCTGAACCCGCGCCGGGGCGACTGGGATTCCACATGGGAACCAGTGAGCACGAACGAGCGCTTCAGCCAGCAGGTCAACTGGGAACTGGACCATCTAGAGGCATGCGACCTGATCCTGATGTACCTGCAGCCAGGCACCCACTCGCCTATTAGCCTAATGGAACTAGGATTATTTGCCTCCACCGGTAAGATGGTGGTATGCTGTCCAGAAGGATTCTGGCGCAAGGGTAACGTTGATATCGTTGCCGCCAGGCATGGGGTACCAGTGATCCCAACTTACGAAGAATTTTTAGAGCACGCAGCCGGTTGGGCCGAGAAGTTCAACCCTCTATGGGAGCCGAACGGGCGACTGGTTGCTGCCTAGCACGCCGGACCATGGTGTAGTGGTTAGCCCGCTTGTCTGATACACAGGAAGCCCCAGTTCGACTCTGGGTGGTCCGACCATGAGGAACATAGAGTACATTCCGCCCAAGGGGTTCACGTCCTTAACAGCCGTGGAGCCGTTGTTCGCTGATGCTGGTCAGATCATCTTCCCGATGGACCAGCCGCTCCGCAAAACGCCTGACTTTCAGGTCGTGCCGACAGCGCTGACCGAATCAGAGTGCCTTGAAGTGCAGACACTCATCGGCAAGAAGGAAGAGAAGCTTCCGAACTACCCTAAGCGTCAGCAGATATGGCCGGACGAATACTCAGGGTGGCTCTACGAGCGCTGTGGTGAACTGCTTAATGGGGCCAACGCCCAACTCGGACTGGCTCTAGCTGGATTCGTTGAACCAGTCACCGTGCTTACCTACTATGAGGGTGACGAGCTAACCATGCACGCCGACTACTCTTCGTGGGAGCGCGTGAAGCTGGCGCTAGTCATACAACTAAACCATCCCAAGTGCTGGACGGGTGGCGAGTTGGAGTTCCTGCTGCCTTCTGAGTACGGACCCCATCCCCCGGCCATACTCGGCCAGGGTCAGGCTCTTGTCTATCCTGGGTGGGTACCGCACCGGGTAAAGCCGATCACAGCCGGTATCCGTAGGACGCTCATTGCGTTCGCCTACGGGCCTGCTTTCACTTAAAGGGAGTCATGCTAGACCTAGATTTCGACGGTATCAAGCTGAAGTGCTTTGAGCGCCAGGAGTCGCGGGATAACCTTGGCTTCATCCTTGGTGAGCTAGAAGGTGGATGTTACGCACACTTCGACGTTACGGGCCGAGACGTTCTTGACGTGGGTGCCTACATGGGCGAGACCGCTATCTGGTTCGTCTGGAACGGTGCTCGCCGGGTCTACGCTCTGGAGCCGTTTGAGAGCTACACGCTGATCGAAGAGAACGCCAGGCTCAACGGGTGCGACACTCAGATCACTCCGATTCGCGGTGGCATCTTCAATATCGACTGTGACATTAGGCTCAGCACGTTTGAGAATTCGGGCGGGACGCACCTTCTGGAATACGCCGAACGGAAGAACCTGACGAGCGGATCAGAGATGATCCCGATGTACACACTGGAGACTCTGGTAAGGCAAGCATCCTTGGAGGATGCCGTATTGAAGATGGACTGTGAAGGGTCGGAGTTCTTCGCTCTCCCCGGAACGCCTAGGGATATCATCCGCAAGTTCAAGTACGTCATGCTGGAGGTTCACTACTTCGCCGGAGACCCCGGCCAGTTGTATCAGTATTTCATCCGAAACGATTTTAAGCTGGAAGTCCTCCCGGCAGGCGATTCATTTGCATTCGTCTACGCTGAGAGACTAGACTAGTAACGGGAGTATGACGTAGCTAGGTAGCGTGCCTGACTTTTAATCAGGTCGCCAGGGTTCGATTCCCTGTGCTCCCACCTATGAAACAGAAGATGCTATCTATTGGCCCATCTGACCTGGTGTGGCAGACATTTCGCGCTGGAGGCAAGGGTGGGCAGAACCAGAACAAGAGAGAGACTGGAGTCAGAGTTATCCACCCTCCTTCCGGAGCCGTTGGAGAAGCTAGAGATGAGCGACATCAGAGACAGAATAGAAAGAACGCTCTGGCACGACTGGCTACGTCTCCAAAGTTCCGAATCTGGGTAGCTGAGAAGCATACCGAGATTGTCCGGGGGGAGACGATAGAGGCAGAAGTAGAGAAGCTGATGGACCCTGCTAACATCCGGGTTGAAGTACGCCAGGATGGCAAGTGGGTTCCTGAGGGCGATTAGTATAACGGCTAGTGCTTCAGGTTTACACCCTGACAGTCCGGGTTCGATTCCTGGATCGCCTACCATGGTGGCTATAGTGAAGCGGAATTCATACGGGGTTGTGACCCCCGTGGCGCGGGTTCGACTCCCGCTAGTCACCCCATTTAGGAATAAGGTCCCTTGACATTCTAAGAAAAGTATGTTACCGTGTTCTTATGAAGCGGCACCTAGCAATCACGGCAAGCCTAGTGGTCTTGCTTTTGGGTCTTCTCGCTGCCCTGCTAGGGGCTGGTGTTAAGACTCCACCAACGCCGCCTATCCACAGGCAGGCTCTTCACGTTGCAACCCCCGGCCAAGAGCCGGTCCAGACCACTACTACAACGCAGCCGGTCATCCCTGTAACGACAGTCACGCAACCTAGCGGGTGGGGATGCGCCGCTGCCATTGTTTACCTGGCGGCTCATGCTGACCCTAGATTTAGCCTTCACTGTACGGAGGCCCCAGGTGCAACGATTAACGGCGGTCAAGCGCTTACGTGCAACTTTAATCCGACCTACTGCCCAACCTCGCAACAGATTTGGATTGCGGACCCCTGCCCAGCAGCATACATGAATGAAGCCAGCAACTCCTGGGTTCTGACCGGGCAGTCTGACGCTCCGATTGATCCATACGGATACTGCCATTAGTTTGACGCCGCCGCGCTGAGGTTGGTATCCTTATAGGGTGCCTCATACGTTGGAGGAAAAGCGGGTGTGGGCGCAGCAGAAGCGGGCCATCCGTAAGTTCTGTTGCCTCATCATGCTTGGGGGAAGGTGTGTACATTGCGGGTCCCAAGAGGAACTGCAATTTGATCACGTCGAACGTACTACCAAGGAGTATCAGATAGGCGACCTTTGGCTAGGCAGCCTAGAGAAGCTTCTGACGGAGATTTTTAAGTGCCAGCTTCTCTGCTGGCCGTGTCATATCAAGAAATCCATTGAGTGCGGGGACCTGATTCCCTGGGGAAGACAGAGAAAACAATATGTGCATGCTTAGCGTGGTCACCCGGTACGGTCGCGACACCTGGCCCGTCTACACGAAGCCGAATGCGACACCACCGCTGCCTATCGTGATTGAGAAGCCGGTAGAGCGCATCCCATCCCAGGAAGAGTGGGACGAGTTTCTAGAGATTTGCGACAAGGCGGCGAAGTGGGACGAACTCATGGGTGAGCCTGAGTGCGTAGACCCGGAGAAGGACGCTTGGATGGAAGAGATTGAGCGCCGTCTTGCTGAACTGGAGAAGCCCAAGAATCCATTTAGCTTCTCGGGTGCTTCATTGGCGAAGCTAAGCCCCACCCAAATGCGAGGAATAGGCAACACCGTTGATCCAGCCGGAGGACATTCCATCAACTACTAAGGAGCCAGCAATGTCGCTGAGCAACCATCCTCGTTGGACGTGGCCTCTTCGGTTTCTAGTCTTCGGATTGGCCGCTTGGGAGGCAAGTGCGATTGCCGTTGACAAGCCCGAATACATGCCGACATTGAGCACTCTGGCCGGTCGGCACCCGTGGCTCAAGCCTACGCTAGTTGCCGCTCTGTACGTCCACCTTTGGTGGCCTTTTGAAGAGAAGAATTGATATGCTCAATGGATATGATTTAGACGGTGTACTCACCGCTGGCATTAAGCCGGTGAAGCCTTTCGTGGTGATCACAGGTCGCGAACATGAGGACGCTGCGCTGGACGCGTGGAAGGAGAAGGCCGCTGTATACCAGCGGACCCCGGAATATCCAGCCACCAGCGAAGGCACCGGTCACTTCAAGGCCAAGACCATCAAGGCTCTAGGGGTGACCAACTTCTACGAGAACAACACCCATGAGGCTGCTATCATTCATGCAGAAGTCCCATCATGCCATGTGCATTTGGTGGGCGATGTTGAAGACAGCCCTTGGGGCTAAGCGCGGTAGGGAGGGATGGTTCCCTCTGCTGTTTCATAAGCAGCTACCCGTGGTTCGATTCCACGTTCCGCGACTAGCGGGGACGCCGTTGGTACGGCCCCTGGTCTCATAAGCCAGGATATCCGGTTCGATTCCGTGCCCCGCCACCATCTAACCTCCCGTCGTCTAATGGATAGGGCACCAGACTTCTAATCTGAGGATGCGGGTTCAAGTCCTGCCGGGAGGGCCAATGCCAGATTGTCCAATGTGCGGTAACGAGATGCAGCCTGAGCACGCCCACTACCGGTGTGGCTGTGGCTACCGCGATACCTGTTGTGAAGGAGCGCCGCTATGTGCCTCACCGCCATACCCCGTGAAGCACACCCAGACTGCTCCCCCGGCTACGGAGGGTGCGATTGTGAGTGCCACTACTCCCCAGGGATAAGCCACTGTATGCCGTGCTGCTACCCTTATTTTGATCTGGCTGGAACACCCGGCTATCCTGACGACTGGCGTCCGGTCCTTAGAAATTGCTAGTGAGCGTGACGGGAACTGGCATACCTCGTTAGCTCAAACCTAACGGTCTGGGGGTTCGACTCCCCCCGCTCACACTGGAGATGATATGGCTAAAGAACCTAAGGATGTGGTCCACTACCGACCCTGGGACGTGCCTGAGAGGCACTGTACCAACTGTCGATATGTTCAGGAGCATGGAGACCTGGCCTCTACCTGTGAGAAGGTACAGGGGGCTGTGGATGCAGAGCACGTTTGCAATTTGTGGGAGAAATCATCCAGTTAACAAGAGTGCCGCCGTGGTGTAATGGTAGCTCAGTTGTTTCGTAATCAACAGGTGGTCGTTCAATTCGACTCGGTGGCTCCAAGTGTGGTAAGATATATGTATGTTTATTAAGGGCGCATGGTGGAACAGGCAGACACGGGAGTCTTAAAAACTCTTGCCGCAAGGTTTCCGGGTTCGACCCCCGGTGTGCCCACGTTCACGCCCGACACAGGGCTGTTCGGAGGTATCCCTGTCTACGCGTCTCCCTACATCCCGCAAGATCAGGTTCTCATGGGGACCGACTTTGGGCCGTTCGGGGAGGGGCGCATCGTCATGTTCGTCGGGATAGGTAAAACGAAAAAGGAGGGAAGGCTAAAGAGACTGTGGCGCTGGATCAAGCGCCTGCTCGCGGCCTGCGAAATCTAATGGGAATGGCAGAAGCAATGGTGGATGCAATGAAGACCGTAGCCCAGGGTTACGACGCGCCCATTATTAAGTCGATAGAGAAGTTGATTGACAATGTGATTGACCCACTGGTCCAGCAGGTGGGGGAGCTAACAAAGGCCGTCAACGACCTTGAAGAAGCAGAGCGACGGCGGCGGGAGGCATAATGTTAGGTCGGACTCTTTGCCTCAACGCGGACTACCGCCCCCACAAAATCTACGACGTAGAGGATGCTGTTTGGGACGTGATGATCGGGAAGGCGGAGCAGGTGGAGGGTACCGGCAAGTTTGTTCACAGTCCTTCTGTGACCGTCGAAATCCCCTCTGTCGTGAGGCTTTACAAATATGTCAAGCAACCCAAGGGCACCAAGCCTAGGAGCATCCCCCTCACCCCGCGGAACGTCTGTGCGCGGGATCGGTACCGGTGCGCCTACCAGCGCCCTGATATCTGTCTCGGCAAGGCTACTACCATTGATCACGTCCGTCCTAAAGCCCAGGGTGGGCCTGACGACTGGGACAACGTTGTCGCGGCCTGCCGGAAGTGCAACCACAAGAAGGGCAGTAAGACCCTCGCTGAGCTAGGTTGGGAACTGCACAACAAGCCCTGGAGGCCAGAGGGTGCGGTTGCCCGTGTGCTACTTCACGCCCACGATAACCGCTGGGATCACTGGTTCGTGAGATAGGGGGTAGAAGCTGGGTACGCTGCCGTCTCCGGAATAGACTAGCTCCCGGTACTCCAATTCGTGCGTTACCTCAGCGGTGGAATTGGTGATCATCTTCCCTGTCTGGTTGCCGGTTCTACGGATGAACCCGCGGTCGATGAGCAACTGAAGCAATTCTATGTTCTCCCAATGGGCTAGAGGATTGTTGGGAGCCTCCTGGCGCTTCTGATGCTCTTTGACTGCCCGGTGCTCTCCTAGCTCAACCCAATATTGGGTGTCTTCCGGCGAGCAGGTAGGCTTGAAGTCTTCGTCAGGAATCTCCTTTAGGAGACGGTTCGCTTGCGTGCGGGCCTGCACGGGATTCCACGCCGCGAGTGCCCGCATGGCAATCCTGTCGTCTTCCTCATGGATAAGCACTACAGCGCCTTCTTAGGAGCGCCAGCACGCGCCCACCTACGGGGGAAACTAATACCCCTGAGACAGGGACGCCCTTCCAGGCACTTGTAGCAACGCCCACAACCCTCCGGGGTATCTTTCTTTTCCTTATCCTCCAGCCATCTGTCCTCCATTTCCGGTAGTTGCGGACTGACATCCCCATGCCAACCAGGCACCAGAAAACCAGAATCCACGACCGGACATATAGACTAAACACAAGCCACATGACGTTGGCTAGGAAGATGACAACCCATCCAATCTTCTTCTTGTTGCCGGTCAGCCACGCACCGGGGAACCAGATAGCGTCCGGGAGACCTCCCAGAATTTGGTTCGTCCAATTCATCGCTTCCTGTCCTTGATCAGGTGATAGCCGCCGATGCCACCAAAGAAGATCGTCAGAGGCATGACCGACCATACCCCGCCCAAAGCTTCGATGGTGAGGATCACGGGGGACCCAAGGAAGTTGGCCCAGTCGAACCAGCGGGGGCGCGAGCGCACATAACCATATGTGATGATGATTACTGCGTCTACGATGTAGCCGAGAATGTTAAGAAAGGTCATTTCTTGTGCGCCGACGCCGGGTGAGGAAATCCGCCTGCTATCCCACAGTCCATGAAGTGGAAGTCTTCGTGTCGGTAGTAGCTAACAACGTGCGTGCGGATCATGGTCATGCCGTGGTCCATCATCTGCAATAGCCGTTCGCAATTCTGTTTTGCGCTCACCGGAGCGCGCTGCCAGGGGACCGTGTACAAAATGGCGTCCAGGTTCCGCTTCAGAGCGTCCAGAGCCTCCAGAGCGCCGTCAAGAGCAGGAAGATTGTCCTCATGGAGTGTCACCTGAATAACCTCATTCTCTCCGGGTCTTTCAGTTCATCAAACCCGATGCCGTAGCGCAGCATAAGCCACAGCCGGTGCAGCGGAGGAAAGATCACGATGGGGTCAGGTGGCTCCCAGTAGGAGCGGTAAGACTCCACCATCTCCTGCTTCCACCGTAGCCAGCCAGCGCCAGGCATAAAGAGCAATTCCCTCCACCACCATTTACGGCGCGCCGGTAGGTCAATCCACCACTCGCCCAGCCACGATGGGCTGTGCAGAACGTCCTTCAGGGTGGCTCTCATCCGATTCTCTCCGGGGGTAGACCTGCCGCCAGTCGCTCCTGTGCAACTTTGTTGTTTTGGTCGCGCCAATGTGCCCATGCTCTCGGGTCGGTAAAAATCTCCAGCGTGGCTTCTTCTAGCTGTTCTTGTGTCCAACCATCGGGCCTGAGCGACCTCAGGGCCTTCTCAAACCGCAAAAGAGCCACCTTGAGTTCATTTAGCGCCTCGGTGGTTTCAAACAGTTGCTCGTCTGGGATCATCGCACTCCCGGTGGCAGTACACGTTGTTTCTTCTCTTCAAGAAACCTTTCGGTCTCTTCTAGCGCCGCGTCGATGTTGTCCAGCCGCGCCTGTATCCCCTCAGGGGAATCGTCTACGCCGTCCTTCTGCAATTCTTGCCACTTCTCCTTGATTTTCTTATGTTCGGATACGACCGGCTCGTCCTTCTTCTGGAACCGCTCCACCCAGAGCAAGCCTTTACCCATCGGTGGTCAGAATGGGCCGGTCAATAGTGTACTCTGTGGAGGGTGAAACCTGGGTGGTGCTGCCGTCGATGAACTTTAGGGTGATCATGTTGTTAATCCCCGGTGACGCGTTCGCGACGGTGTTCCCCCAGAGTTGGTCGTTCGGCTGGATTGCCCCGCCGTAGACTGTCATTTCACGCAGCGACCAGTTCATCCAGTAGCCCCCTTTCGACGCACATAACGTATGCCTTCACAAGAAGAGCACCGTGCTCAATGTCAGTTAGAAAATAGCCGTCCTTAACATTAGCCATGCGCTTCTTGCTAAGGATAACATACATGCCGTGCCCAGTCTTGGCATCGGACTTCTTCACTTGCGTTAGAAACTCAGCCGGGTCCATTGACTTGCGTGCCTTGCACTCAATTGTCACCGGGAGACCTCTTAGATCACCCAGGGGTGAAGAGAAATCTTCTCTCTCTACCCAAAGACCCTGGCTTCGGAGGTAGTCTTTACAACTGTTCTCCCACGCGGTCCCAGTCCGTCTGTGTTGGTTCGTCAACTAACTCATCTCCCCTGATTGCTGCCTTTTCCATCACTTCTTCGACCATGGCCCAGGTTGTTTCGGGGTGGTCGTTGAAGCTGGCGATAGTTTCGCCGTACCGCTTGCCGTACAGGCTAGCGATAGTTCCCATGACAACGTTCTTGTCGATCAAGTGGAGCCACTGTGAACCCCGGAGACCGTTAACGTGCGTCATGGCACCTGCCATGCAATGAGCGCCGGACGGCACTCTCATGTGCATCTTGCACCAACCGTTGGAACGGAGAAGGTCAAGTGCTTCCCAAATCTTGTGTTGCATTAGATTACCTCGTCACGGTAGATTGCTGCCTTTTCCACCACCCGCTCAACCTCAGCAAAGGTGCGACCCTTGGTGTCGTTGAAGGCCGGGATTGGTGCCCGGTCAGCCTTAATAACCTCAGGGTACTCGCTGGCGATGACGCGCATCAGAGCGAGAAAGTCGGCGGCGTACCCGTCAGCGAACAGGTGACGTGCGCCATTCATGTACACTTTGTCAAGCGCCCCAATGAGGCACGCTGGCGGTGTGTCGCCCAGGGCGTTCGGGTCGGTGTACTTCCCCTGATACCAGCCGTTGGCGCGGAGGTAGTCCAGCACTTCCCAGAGACGCGTTGTTTCGTTTGTCATCATTCTTCCCATGCTCCTTTCTTTAGGCCGCTGATGGCGGCGATTAGTATGGTTGCTGTGTATATCGAATTGAAGAAGACGATCCAGCCGAAACTCCACCATACGCAATATACCACAATAGCTGGTATGAGCGCAAAGATAGCGGCGACCACGACTTCAAACCGTGTCATTTCTTTCTCTTCTCACTTCCCGGTGGACGCGAAGAGTGCTTCCAGGTGTTGCTGATCCTGGGGTCGTTCATCTTCTTATCGTACTCGGCCTTGCGGGCTTCGGCACGCTTCTCCATCTTCCTAGACAACTTCATTGTCCCCCACAGTCCTCATAAACTTCTCCGCTGCTGCTCTTGCCTTCGCTGGCTCACCGAAATACTCATGGCCGTCGTAATCACAGTTGTACCGGTAGATGCCAAAGAATGACAGGTCCACCCATTCGCCGTTGCGCTTGCCTTGCACAACAAACGCTCCCTGGCCGAATGCTCCACCCTTCGGCCTGAAGCCGATGCGCTTGTTGGTTGGGGCTTCGTCAGGATTAACTAGCCCGTGCTCCTGCTCCCACTCAGCGACGGCGCGCTCTTCGCCTAATGTCTGCCAATATTCGGTGGACGTAGGATCGCCTTTCGGCCTGCGCCACTTCATGTTGCAGCCTTAGCAACGCACACGTCAGCCTGCGTGACCCACAGGATTGCACCGCTGGGCACCTGAAGCTTCCAGGCTCCCGTCTCACCGCCCTTGCAGCAAATCCTCAGTTTCATTGCTGCTTGATCTCTTCCGACCAGTTGTAGTTGCAGATCAGGCAGGAGCGGTGAAGGTGCTCGTACTGCTCAGGAGCGCCACAGTTGTCACAGGGTCCCTGTGTGCGCCGGACGTACTTAGTCTGAATGTTGGCGTCTACCTCACGCCTAACAACCTTCCACTGACCGCCCTGTAGCTCCAGTGTGGACTTAACTTGTACGTTCTCGTTCTTCGACCCACAGACCGGACATTCGCCGTCAAGAGCGAAGTCGAACAACTCATTCGTTGCAGGGTTCAAGTTCTTTTTCCTTTCTCTTCAATGTTGATGGCCGGTCGTCAAACTCCGGCTTCGTTTCCATGAATTCTAGCAGAGCGAAGGCATGCCACGCAACAGCAGTAAGGTGAAGCGTACCGTGCTCCGAGTCCGGGTCAACGTCCTCACCCCTCCACCAGGCCCACAGGTGACGGTTCAGGGCGGCGAAGTTGAGGGACCAGTTGTACCCCCGCTCCCAGTTGCGGTCTTCGTACTTGAATGCACCATACCCGTAGTGCTCAGCCAGTCTGTTCAACGGACCCGCTGGGATCAGGTCAAAGCGCGCAAGCTTCTGGCCCTTCTGCCCACCGGTCTCAGAAGTCATCCGGACCTCTCCGGTGGAGGGAGTCATCACCGGTTCGCCAAGCAACTTGTGTTGCAGGGCAACCCTGGCGTCGTCTAGCTTGTCTTGGGCGGTGCCAGTAACGGTCATTAGGCTGGTGGGCAACTCTTCGTCAAAGAGATACACTTCTCTCCCGGTCCAGATAGCTGTCTGTAGCTCCATCTGTGTGCCGGGGGACAGTTCCCACCCTTCCAGCAGAACAATGGCATCTGTCTCCGGGTGAGTGATAATGTGGAGATCAACTTCCATGTTCTCTTCATAAGTGGCATGCGTCTCCGGCTGGTTCGGAATGATGCCGCGCTTCTCGTCAATCTCGGCAGGGCTGTATACCGTCCAACCCTTGTCGCGCAAGACCTTGGTGGCATGACGGAACGCGTCGTAGTTGAAGTTCTCGTAGCCCGACATTGGACCAGCGAGATAACACGTACCTACCTTCACTGTTGGTCTCCCTCACCCACGATGACACCACCGACTCTGCCACCGGCTGCCGGAGCCGGAGGGAAGATACCGGGCATCGGCAGGAAGCCCTCTGGGGCTGGATTGCCAGGCGGCGGAGCTACGATCACGGGCTGTTCAACCTTAGGAGGCAAGAGCGCCGTGAACGTCTCCTTCACGCCATTCCAAACGATGCTCAGCGGCCACTTGATCCCGCCAATGATAGCCTCAACAATGATAGTTCCATTGCGGGTTCCACCCTCGCCCTCAAAGAACCGGAAGTAGATTTGCGCCAAGCGCAGTCCATAGACGACGGCGACAACGCCGTACACGGTGAGTAGGATTTGCCAGAGGTTCATGCTGCTTCCTTAATGTGCTCAATTGCCTTACCGGGTTCGACCGTGCGCCAATCCGGCCACTGTCGGTTCTCGTTCTTCAGTTGCTTGGCGTGAATAGCCTCAATGATCTCTACATTGGTGTGACCTGCGCGCCAGGCCCCATCGAATGCCAGAATGATCACGTCGGCCCATTCCGTTACATCCTCCGGGTTCTCTTCAACCTCGTCCAGTTCCTTGCGGAGATGGTCAAGGACGCCTGCCGTCCGTTCCCCCGGCCCGAACGTTTCCACGGACCACGCCCGGTGGGCGTCTAGGTGATAGTCAGCTATCCAACTATGAGTCATCGGTCTCATTGCTCCCCCAAATCGGCTCTGCCTGCTCCGGCTCTAGGTACTTCCAAATCGCTTGCTCATAGGGCTTGTCGTCCAGCATGCGGAACACCACCGAACGCACGATGGGCACAACGCGGCGGCACAGGTACTCCGCCTGCTCCTTGCGGGTCTCAAAGTCCGTCGTAACAATGTGGTAGTACAGCTTGGCGTCTACTTCGATTGCTTTGTAGGCAGCCTCAAACTGAGCGATCAGCTTCTTGACTGGCTCCAAGAACTCGTCCGGCAGGTCCATCAGTTCCGACCGGGCACCCTCCATCAGGGCGCGCCAGACCGTCTTGGTGTTCGCCATGGTCACGATGGCGTGCAGACGCTTGTACTCGTCGTGCTTCACCTTCACCCGGAAGTCGTTGTGCGGCCACCAGAGAACGTAGCCTTCCTTGTTCGGACGGTCGCCCTCTTGGAGGACGGCGGAGTGGTATTCCTCCACCGACAAGTAGCCGTTGCCAACCTCCGATGGTGGGTAGAACTGTCCCGTGGCGATGTTCACGCCACCCAGGAGCAGCAGCGCGTCCTCAGGGTATTCCAAGACGATCCGGTTCGACGGCCCGACGATCTCAAACAGGAGCGTCAGACCCTCGTATTCGTGGCGGCGTAGCTCGTCACAGATTGGGTGCTCGTAGAGAAGCTGAGTGCCTAGCTCAGCCTGGTCGGACGTGAAAGAGCCGCGGGTTGCCATGGCGTAGTCGCCGTCCGGCTTGTAGTAGACTATTCCAAGTGACCCGTCTGCCTTGTCGAAGATGCGGAATGGTTCCGTTGCTGGGATCACTCCCAGGTCCGGACGGCCCTCTAACTGCTCCGCCGACCAGAACTTAGGCAACGGGCGTGCGATGACCTTGCCGAAACCACCGGCAGAGCGGTCAACGATCAGACCGCGGCATTGCCGGGTAACATCGTTCCAGACGTTCTCGTAGACAGCGGCGGGGGTGTAGTTGTAGATCGCCAGGTGTGGGTATTGTGGGTGGCGCTGCTCACGGACGAAGCCAGCTTCGACGTTGTAGTGCAACTCCCCCGGAAGGAAAAGGTCATTTACGCTTGTCATTTCAGTAAAAATCCTAGCATGTGCGTGGGGTTCTTGTCAAAGTTATTACGTGCTCGGTTGTATCTTTGCGTTGTGCTTGGAGAAGCGTGTCCCACGGCATCCTGCACATGATGTAGTTCAGCACCGCTATCAAGACTGATGGTAACGAAGGCATGGCGTAGTAGATGAGGATGGCAGTCTCGTCCTCCGAGTCGCTGGAGAAGCTTCCAGGCGTCAGCGCGGTGAAATCTACCTCCACTGGCTGTGGCGAAGAGGGGAGAGGATGGGTCAGAAAGGTCCGCATATCCAGCGATTGCGTCGAAGGTATCCTCCCTAAGCGGTATCGTTGCAACTTTTCCTCCCTTTCTCGTCACTTTGAGCGTGTGATAGCCCCTCTCCCAGCCTAGGTCCGCAACGTTTGCGTTCAAAGCCTCCGAAATGCGCAACCCATTGAATGCCAGGAGCATCACCAGGGCGTAGGCCCTCGGGCCGTCCTCCTTGGCCGCTTGGATAAGGTCAGCAACCTGCTCCGGGGTCAGGCCCGTGCTTGGCGTAAGGTTGCCAACCTTGGGACGACGCACGGACTGAAACGGATTGTCGGCACAGTAGCCCTCCGACGCCGCAAACTTGTAGAAGCTAGAAAGCGCTGAGAGCCGTCGCGCCACCGTGGAGGCGGAAAGGGACCTGTTCTCCTTCAGAAGGGCTGTAAACGCAATA
>Ga0134126_10005884_pt1 | contig 15338 bp, 5 predicted proteins | sample KB31752_FD_96881 | JGI IMG/M metagenome (GOLD analysis project Ga0134126, IMG submission 96881) | Terrestrial soil microbial communities with excess Nitrogen fertilizer from Kellogg Biological Station, Michigan, USA - KB3-175-2 | ecosystem: Environmental > Terrestrial > Soil > Unclassified ...
GGATCCGACAACGGCACCTGGTGGCTCCGGAAAGACCCTTCCACCGGGAGACCGTCGACGAATTTTGGTCCCGTCCATCCTTTGGGCGACCTGAGCACCAGCATCGGCCAGCGCGGCCGCTCCAGCCGTTCTCCGTTGCCATGCGCGGCAGCCGTTTCCCGGATGATGCGGATAGTCGTAAGGATCGTATCCAATGTCGCCGCCATTGCCTGGTGCATAGGCGCCGGCTCATCCCCCTCCACGAAATAAGGCTCCCAGCCATACCCCGTCAATAGCTGCTCCAGCTCGGTGCGGCTGATCCGGGCGAGCACCGTAGGATTGGCGATCTTATACCCGTTGAGATGCAGGATCGGCAAGACCGTCCCATCCGTAACCGGATTTAAAAATTTATTGGAATGCCACGCCGTCGCGAGCGGCCCCGTCTCCGCCTCGCCATCCCCGATGACACAGGCCGCCATCAAACCCGGATTGTCGAAGACCGCGCCAAAAGCATGGCTCAGCGAATATCCCAGCTCCCCGCCCTCATGGATAGACCCGGGACATTCGGGCGATACATGACTCGGAATGCCGCCGGGAAAAGAGAACTGTTTGAACAATCGCTGCAGACCCGCCGCATCCCGCGTGATGTGAGGATACACCTCGCTATAAGTCCCTTCCAGATAGGTATTGGCAACAAGCGCCGGCCCACCGTGACCGGGGCCCGCGATATAGATCATGTCGAGATCATGCTCTTTGATCAGGCGGTTGAGATGCACATAGATAAAATTCTGCCCCGGCGTCGTCCCCCAGTGGCCCAGCAACAGCCTCTTGATGTGCTCCGGCGACAGCGGTTCGCGAAGCAGGGGATTATCCCGCAAATAGATCTGCCCCACGGACAGATAGTTCGCCGCCCGCCAATAAGCATCCATCTTATGCAGCATCTCGGGCGCCAATGGCTGCTGCTGTACTTGTGACCCGGTTATAACTGTCATAGCACCTGTTTTACAATTGTTGCGATCATCCACTCTTCGTCCGTGGGGATCGAATACACGCGGGTACGGGCATCCGTCGAAGAAAGCATCACCTTATTGGCTGCATTGGCCCGCTGATCCAGCCCGATACCCAGATAATCCAGACCGGCGCAGATTCGGCTGCGGACCACGGAAGACCGCTCGCCGATACCGCCGGTAAAGACGAGCGCATCCAGCCCGCCAAGCACCGCAGAGAAAGCGCCAATGGCCTTCCGGACCTCGTAACAGAACAAGGCTACCGCTTCCGCCGCCCGGTTGTCGCTGCTTTCCAGTGCCAGTAGTTCCTGCATATCCGAACTCGTCTCCGACACGCCCAGCAACCCGCATTCATGATTGATAAAATGGTCGAGCCGCTCCGGACTATAGCGCTCCCGGTCCTGGATCGCCCACAACACGCCCGGGTCCAGATCCCCCGGCCTGGTCCCCATAACGACGCCGCCGGCCGGCGTGAAACCCATGGTCGTATCGATACTGACCCCATCCCTGATCGCCGCAAGACTGGCGCCGCTGCCCAGGTGAGCGACGATCACCGAGCCCCTGGCCGCCCCGGGCCCGGCAACCCGCGTGAGCTCCGTGACGATATAGGCATACGATAGCCCATGAAAACCATAGCGCCGGATGCCCGCCTGCACATATCGGCGGGGAATGGGCAGCATCCTGGCTACCGCCGGCAATGTCGTGTGAAAAGCCGTGTCGAAACAGGCGATCTGCAAAAGCCCGGGATATTGCTTCCGGATCAGCCGCAACAACTCGATCTCCCCGGGAAGATGGTCAGGGTCATAGACGGTAAGCTGTTGGAGTTCCTTCAATAGTTCGTCATCGACCGCACAGGCTTCGGTACGCGCACCACCATGAACGATACGATGCCCCACCGCGGCCAACGGGAAAACATCCCCCCGCTTCTCCAGCCAGTCCAGCAGAAAGATACCCGCGGCCAGGAGATCGGGGGCCTTCACAGGCAACTGCTCCTTCTTTTCATCCCGGCTGTTGGTCTTTAGCTCCTGGCTGTTGGTCTTTAGACTCCGACTATTGGTATACGTTAGGGTGGCGTTGTCCTGGCCGATTCGTTCGATCTTCCCGGATAAAAGTTTCTCGTCCGTATCATATAACGCAAATTTAATACTGGACGACCCGCCGTTGACGGCCAGAATATTTTTATTCTCCGCAGGCATATTCCTGCTTTACAGCTCTGTCCGAAAAAGGTTCGGTCAGACCCGGCTGGGTTTTTTCCTGCTGTTCACATAATCGCTGGGCGTCATCCCGAATTGTTTGTGAAAATCCCGCGCGAAATTCGATTGCAGCGTATACCCTACGATATCCGCCACTTCATATACCTTGTAATTGCCTTCCGCAAGCAGTCTCGCCGCCTCCTGCAGCCGGGTAATGTTAACGAGCTCATGCGGCGTCAGATTCGACAAAGCCTTGACCTTTCGATGGAAGGTCGCCCGGCTCATATTCATCAGCCTCGCCAGGTTCTCGACATCAACGTCCATACTTCCCAGGTTCTCCTTGATGATCGCATCCAGCCGCTCCAGGAATTGCTTGTCGGCCTTGGAATACCCCATGCTTTTGATGTGTACCAGTGGGGAGCTGGCAAAATATTCCTTGATCTTCACCCTGTTCGAAAGCAAATTGGAGATCTGCGCCTTCAGGTGCTCCAGCACAAAAGGTTTTTCGATATATGCATCTGCACCGACCTCCAGGCCTTCAATACGCGAATGCAGCGTATTCCTCGCAGTCAATAGAATAACCGGAATATGGCTGTACTCGAGATTTGTTTTCAATGCCTTGCACAGCCCGATGCCGTCCATCACCGGCATCATGATATCGCTGATGATCAGCTGGATATTCTCATTGCGCGCGATATCGATCGCCTGTTTCCCGTTTAGCGCGCGCCGGACGATATAATCACCTTGCAGCTCCCGGCCGAGGAGATCCAGTATCTCCCTGTTGTCTTCCACCAGCAGGATCAGCGGTCTCGACCCATCCGGGCCATCCTCCGGGCACTCTGCAGGCAACAACACGTCTTCGACGGGGTCGCCCTGTAACACGAACTCCTGGTCCTGGTGGATAGGCAGCACCAGCGAAAACACATTCAGATCGTCCTCCGGCTTCTGCAGGTCGAGCACCCCCTTGTGCAGCTCAGCCAACGATCGCGCCAACGGCAGGCCGATCCCCGTCCCCGGCTGCTTCTCTGTCGCCTTGAGCCGGTAGAAGGGCTGGAAGATCTTCTCCTTTTGATCATAAGGGATCACGGACCCGTTGTTCCGGATCTCCACACGAAATACATTGTCTTCACTATTGAATGGCAACAACTGGACAACAACCTTGTCATCGGCATACTTGATGGCATTGTTGATCAGGTTGTTCAAAATTTTCCTCACGGCCTCCGGGTCCACGAATGCCTGCAAGTTCAACCTCGGCAGCTCGAGCCGGAAACTCATGTTCTTTTCCTCCGCGGCAGGCTGGAAATTGGCAAAGATCTCCCCGAGGAGCTCCGAAATATCGGTTTTTACGAAGTTTAAGCTGAACTTGTCCGTTTCTGTCTTCCTGAAATCGAGCAGCTGATTGGTCAGCTCGACAAGACGATTCGTGTTCTTTTCCATGATACGCAGATTTTCATTTATCTCGGGAAGCAGATCCCGCTTCCTCGTCAATTTATCAAGCGGCATTTTTATCAGGGTGAGCGGTGTCCTTATCTCATGAGCGATATTCGTAAAGAACTCGATCTTCGCATGGTAGATCTCCCGTTCCTTCTCCCGCTCCAGCAGTTCCATCCGCTGCCTGTTCTTCTCGGCTACTCTTGTCGAATAATACCGGATGAAGAGATAAGCCAACCCCAAAATGATAAGCGAATACAACGCATAGGCCCAGTCACTCGCCCAGTAAGGCGGCAGGATGTCGATCTCCAGCGCAGCCTCTTTCTCGTTCCATACCCCGCTGCTGTTCGACCCCTTGACCTTAAAGATGTAATTGCCGGGCGGAAGCTTGGTGAAATAGACCTTTCGGTTCGTCTTCAGATAGGTCCAGTCCTTATCCAGACCCGCCAACTGATACGCATATTCGTTCATTCCCGGCGCGGTATAGCTCAGCGCCGCGAAGTCGATGCTGATCGTGGACTGGTCATACGGTAACCGGATGACCTTCGTATAGGCGATGGATTGGTTAAGCTCCTTATCATTGATCTGCAACCCAGTGATGTACACCGGCGGCACGAACGTATTCTTCACGAATTGCCCCGGATTGAATCCGATAAGCCCCTTGACGCTGCCGAAATAGAGCATGCCGTCGCTATCCCTGAACGCGGAATTGTAATTGAACTGGTTGCTCAGCAGCCCGCTCGAGATCTTATATGTTTTGATGTCCCTGGTATCCGGATTGAAACAGACGAGACCCTTCGAGGTGCTGATCCAAAGATTGTGCCTGCCGTCTTCGAGAATGCGAAAGATAAGATTGTCCGGTAACCCGTCTTTGATGGTATACCGGGTAAATCTGCCGGTTTCCTTGTGATACAGGCAGAGACCACCTTCCGTGGCAAACCAAAGATGCCCCCTGCTGTCCTGGAATACCCCGTTGACATGATCATCGATCAGACTGCAGGAGTCAGCCGGGTTATAGCGAAGATCTTTGTACCGGCGGGTCCGTGGATCGTAATAGGTGATCCCCTCCCCCTGGGTGCAGCACCATAGGATACCCTGGTCGTCCTCCAGCAGCGCCTGAATATGGGAACCGAATTCCGGCAGTGCGGTGAAATCGTTCGTAGGCCGGTTATACCGGAACAACCCTCCCCAGGTGCCGATCAGCAGTTGATGGTCACTGGATTGAAAGATCGTTACGATAAAATTATTCTTCAGGCTATGGTTTCCCGGCCCCGCATTGTAATGCCGGAGGACCTTGCCCGTGCGCACGTCGAGGACATCCAACCCGTGCTCGAATGTACCGATCCACAGTTCATTCCCCGTCGCCAGCAAACCATGGATATTGTGATAGGCAATGCCGTCCCTGGAGGGAGATGGCTTGAAACAGACAACCGTCTTTGTCCGCGGTGATACCTTGTCCACGCCGCCATCCTCGGTACCCACCCATAGATTCCCGAACCGGTCCTTGCAGATCTCATGCACCGCGCTCCCGCTCAGCGACGGCGAGAGCAGACGCGGGAAGAACTTCTCGAACAACATATAGTTCCCCGGCAGATAATTGAGCCCGCCAAGGTAGGTCCCGACCCACAATCCCCCTTCCCGGTCCTGACAAAAAGCAAAGACTACATTGTCCGATATCGAATAAGGGTTATCGTATTCCCGCTCGAGATGAACCACCGACCCATCCCTGGAATCATAGATGTAGATGCCCGTCTCCGTCCCGATCCAGTATTCATATTCATTCCGGCGCATGATACTTCGCACATAAATACCAGTCCCCTCCTTGTTCAACGTAATAATGTCCTTGTATTTCCCCGTCCGCAGATTGACTACCTTGGCCCCTTCGTTCTTCGTACCGATGAGGAAAACGCTGTCGTTCATGGGACATAGCTTCTCCACCGATGTCGAAAGCGGATCAGTGGACCGCTGATAGCTGCTGTACGTGTAGAACGAATCCTGCAAGGGCAGGTATTTCCGGATACAGCCCTTGCTCGTCGAGACCCATAAGCTGCTGTCCGGAGCCATCGCAAGCGAAGTCGCCACTGGCAATTTCCCGTCCATCGCATAGCATCTTACCTGGCCCGAAGCCGGTTCGAGCCGGTATACGCATTGATCGATGATGAACCAGAAATTCCCCCGCGCATCGCCGATGATCTGGGTGCTGTTGCCCCTGGGCAGGGCCTGAACCAAATGGAACTTCTCCCCGGTCTTGTCGAAGGTATAAACACCCTTATTGGTACCCACCCAGATGATGCCATGTCTGTCGTTATACAGATAACGGATGAAATTACTGCCGATGCTGGTGGAATCCCGGCGATCATTATAAAAGGTCTTGAACGAATAGCCGTCGAAACGGTTGAGTCCATTGATCGTTCCCACCCAAAGAAAACCGTCGTCATCCTGGATACTGCATTCCACCGAGTTGTTCGACAGTCCGTTCTCCACCTGGAAATGACTGAAATAGTACGGCTGCCCGCTCACCCTGGCAACCAAACCACAGGCAAGAAGGATCTGAATAATAGTTAGTTGAATGCAGCCACCTCTCATGTTAGCTACAAATTAGTCTTTAATCCCGCTCTTCGCTCTTATCGCCCCCGGGAATTGAGCGGAATTGAAAAGAATTTGATAAATAATGATCAGATCAACGGTTATAAAATTGCAACCTTTGACCATGCTTTGCTTTTATTAATCAATTCGATTGCTTATGATCAATTGCCAACTTCCATGCGAGGTTCCCGTTCCATGCTCCATCTATGCATCCGATTACATTCCTTCGGATACCCACTCACATAAACTAACAACCATGATGAAGAATGCGCTGCTTCTCCCCCCTCTATGTAAGAGGCTGTTGGTCTTAATGACGCTGCTTTGCTCTACCGGCATCTTATTTGCCCAGCAGCGGCAGGTCACCGGTAAAGTCGTTGCCGCCGATAATCCGGACAGTTCGGTCGCCGGAGCCACCATTACTGTAAAGGGAGGGCATACCAGCACCGTTACGGGAAACGACGGGTCTTTTTCGCTTATGGCGTCTCCCAATTCGACCCTGGTGATCAGTTCCATTGGTTTTCTTACCCAGGAAGTTCCCGTAGGGAACCGATCCTCGGTCACGGTCCGGCTGGCTTCCAATCAGCAAAGCATCCAGCAGGTGGTGGTCATCGGCTACGGTACGGCAAAACGCAAGGACCTCACCGGCGCGATCGCCAGCGTTACGGCGGACCAGATCGAAAAAGTCCCCGTGACTACCTTCGAACAGGCTTTGCAGGGACGCGCTCCGGGCGTCCAGGTGACCCAAAATGACGCATCTCCGGGCGGCAGCACGAACGTGCTCATCCGTGGTACCGGTAGCCTGGCCATCAACGGCAACGCCCCGCTTTATGTGGTCGACGGCTACCCCCTCGAGACCGGCGGTATGAACAACATCAATCCCAACGATATCCAAAGCCTCGACATCCTGAAAGACGCCTCGGCCACCGCCGTCTACGGGATGCGCGCCGCGAACGGCGTGGTCATCGTGACCACTAAAAGGGGACGGAGGTCCGGAGCACAGCTATCCGCAGATATGTACGAAGGGTTCCAAAGCCGGCCAAAAGAATACAAAGTGTTGAATGCACAACAGTTCGCCACCCTCGCGGACAAGGTTGCCGCCGGTTCCAACGGCAATTTCCAGACCTTCGGCCCCTGGAATAACCCCAGCTCCCTGCACAGCGTCAACTGGCAGAATGCACTCTACCGTCCCGGACTGACCCAGAGCTACAACCTGGCCGTGCGCGGCGGCAGCGATAAGCTGCAAGCTGCCGGTTCCATTGGCTACTATAACCAAAAAGGCATCGTACAGGGCTCCTATTTCAAACGGCTCACTTTTGCCGGCAATCTCGATTTCACACCGCAAAAATGGATCAAATGGTCTACAAGCCTGAAATATTCGCACCAGGACCAGAACGTTCCCTTTGGCTACAACGGCAGCAATAACCTGCTCCAGCTCGCCCAGCTGCCCCCCACCCTGGACAGCGGCAACCGGCTGACCAACCAGATCAGGGACGCCAACGGCAACTATGGCTTCTTCAACCCGATCTATACCTATGTGGCCAAATATTCCAATCCGCTTTTCACCATTAACAACAACAAATACCAGAACCTGAACAACTGGTTCCTCCTGAGTTCCTCCCTGGAGATCACCATCGTCGATGGACTCAGGATCAAAACCAATGCAGGGATCACCTATCTGGGCAATAACAACTTGTTCTTCCAACCGGAAGACGACCGGCTCGTCAACCAGTATGGTTCCGTAGCGGGTGCAACCCAAAACGCTACCTTTACGAAGAGTAATTATACCAACTTCGACTGGCTGTGGGAAAACACCCTTAGCTATGACAAGACCTTTGGCAGACATACCATCAATTTCGTAGCCGGTGTCACCGCTCAGAAGAATCAGCTCGACTCGATGTCCGGCACCGGCATCCCGCCGAACAACACCGTTCAATCCCTCTACCAAAGTACTGCCGTCGTCTTTAACACCGGACCCGGCCAGAACGGTGAGACCATCACTACCCTTGCTTCCGAGTTCGGCCGCCTCGCCTATAACTACGACGAACGCTACTTCATCACCGGCACCCTGCGCCGGGACGGCTCTTCCAAATTTGCGCCGGGCAACCAGTATGGTGTCTTCCCCTCCGGTGCGGTAAAATGGGCGATAAAGAACGAAAAATTCATGCAGAATGCCGCCTGGCTAGCCGATCTGTCGCTCCGGGGCAGCTGGGGCAGGGTCGGGAACTCCGCGACCATCGCTCCCTACCAGTACGCCGCGCTTTTCGCGTCAGGACCTTCCTCCCCGAACGTCGCGCCGAGCTATGGCTACACCTTTGGTACCCCCAAGGCGTTCTCCCCCGGTATCTATCCACTCCAACCCGCCAACCCCAACCTGCAATGGGAAACGGATGAACAAACGGATATCGGTCTGGATGCCGCTTTCTTCAACGGACACGTGCGGTTTACCGCGGACTGGTACCAGCGCAATTCCAAAAATTTCCTGCTCTTCATCCCCACCCCGGCGCAAACGGGTTATTACAACGAGTCGGAGAATGTCGGCAGCATGATCAACCGCGGCTTCGAGTTCGGTGCCAGCTGGAACCAGCAGGTAGACAAAGACCTCACGCTCGGCGCCAGCGTAACGTTATCTACCTTATTCAACAGGCTCACCAGCATCAATTCGGGCACCACCGGTTTATATAACTTCGGTAACCCCACCCTGGCCGTACCTGCCATGCTCGGCTGGTCGCAGCTCACCCTTTCCAAGGTAGGCGGACCGGTAGGCGCCTTCTACGGCTACAAAGCCCTGGGTATCTTCCAGTCGCAGGACCAGGTCGCCAAGCTGAACCAGGCCGCAAAGGCCAAAGGCCTGGGTTATTACTGGCAAACGGGCACCCAGGCCGGTGACCGCTATTACGCAGACGTCAATGGCGACGGAACCGTCAATGCCAGCGACGAAACGACCCTGGGCAGCCCCATTCCCAAATTCTTCGGGGGCCTGAACCTGGATGCCTCCTGGAAGAACTGGGACGCCAATGTCTACTTCTATGGCAGCTACGGCAATAAGATCTTCGACTTCGCCGAAAGCAATCTCGAGACCTTTCAAAACCGCAGCTTCGTAGGCGTCGAGAATGTCAGCGTTGACTATGCGTCGCATGCCTATACGTCGACCAACCCTTCCAATATATATCCCAGGATCACCTCCAACGACGATGCGATCGGCAACAGCATCGCATCCAGCGCCTTCGTCAAGAACGGGAGCTTCCTCAAGCTCAAAAACCTTACGGTCGGCTATACGGTGCCCGAGAAAGTGATCCAGTGGGCTTCAGTATCCAAGGTCCGGTTCTATGCGTCCACGCAGAACCTGTTTACGATCACCGGCTACAAAGGGTTGGACCCCGAGATCGGCTTCCAGGGCGGCAATGCCACGCAGGCCGGCATCGACAACGGCACCTATCCCTCGTCACGGTATTTGACGGTAGGCCTGAACGTAACATTCAAATAATATAATACAAGACTATATGAAACTATATGTGAAAATTCTTGGGGTTGCGGTCGTGGTCGGTGCAGTGCTTGGCCCCCTTTCCTGTAAGAAGAGCTTCCTCAACCCTGTTGACACGAATGCGGCCCAGATAAACAGTGCGTTTACCAAACCGCAGCAGGTAGAAGCGTTGGTCAACTCTATCTACAATACCTATCAGAGCAGTGATCTGCTGAAAAAATCCATCTGGTATTATGCCAACTTCCTGACGCACGACTGGTTCAACAACGGTAGCGATATCGTCTGGAACTATTATGGCATCACCGCGGGCTTCTACGCGCTGCCCACGTTTTGGAACAATGCCTATATCGGCATCGCACGCGCCAACGCCGCGCTCGAGGTCATCGCCGAAACCAGGGCTAGCGGCATCCTCACGCCATCCTCACTCGCGGACCGCCTGGAGGGCGAATGCTATTTCCTCCGGGGCATGACCTATTACTATCTGGCAGGAACCTTCGGTGGCGTTCCACTCGAGCTGAAAGCCGAAACGAACGGATTGACGCCAAGATCCACACAGGATTCCGTTTTCAGGCAGGTGGTATCGGACATGCACATGGCCGAACAACTGCTGGTATCCAAGACGAAGCTGTCGTCCGCCGACATCGGCCGGGCCACCACTGGCGCCGCCTATGGCTACGAGGGCGCCGCACAGATGTGGCTGAAACAATATGACTCGGCGCTGGCTGCCTTCAACAACCCCGAGCTGAACAACTATCACCTGCTACCCAAATTCGTGGATGTGCACGAATTTGCCAACCAGAACAACGATGAATCGCTCTTCGAGATCCAGTTCAATGTATACGGCTCGCAAAGCTGGGATGGTGGCTGGAACGACGGTGGTGAAGAAGGCTGGATCGACGACTTCGGCTGGCCCCAGGAGATCAGCGGTTTTGGCTATGATTACGGCAACCCCGGCCTCTATTATTCTTATCAGGCGGGTGATCTTCGCCGCGCTTGCACCATTGGCGGTCCCGGCGACACGCTGGTGAGCCCCGGCATCATCGCTAAATGGGGCGGGATCAAGGGCTATGCCGTTGTACTGGCCGGGGATTCCACCAACCCCAATGTTTATTCGGACGGCACCGGAAAGCCTTACAAACCCATCAATTCCATCGGAACGGCCGCCCATCCCTGGTATGGCAACGACGGTACCCCCCGCTCAGGATACTATGACACCAAAAAATGGCGTGACCCCACCCTCACCGGTGCGAACGGTACCTCCGCTATCTTCGGCGGCCAGAACCAGATCATGCTGCGCTATGCGGAGATCCTGCTCGACCGGGCGGAATGCAAGGTACACACAGGCGATATCGCAGGCGCCATGGCCGATCTCCAAACGGTAAGGAACAGGGCCTGGGGCGGAACGGCACCCGCCGTCATGCAGGACGGCCTCACCTGGGACGGGAAACCCACCCAGCCGATCACCGATCCCATGCAAATGGTCCTCAGCGAATACCGCCACGAGCTCACGGCCGAATACTCGCTGATGTATGACTTGCGCAGGGCCGGAACGGGCGTAGCATCGGCCTTCATCCAGCAGGAATACGGTACCACGCCGAGCCAGAACCAGATCGTTTACCCCTATGGTCCCACCGCCGATGGTCATACCCACGGCGTATGGATGACTACCCTGCCCGCGAACAAGGACATTCTGCCCATCCCGCAGAGCGCCATCGCACTTAATCCGTATCTTACTCAAAACCCGAGTTATTGAACATACGTTCTCTTCCATCCCTGGTATCGCTGTGTGTGCTTCTCTGTAGTCTGTACAGTTGCACCCACAGCGATACTTTATTTGAGCATATCCCCTCGGCAGAGTCCGGGATCACCTTCAACAACAAGATCACGGAAAATGATTCCATTAACCCCCTCGATGTCGTCAATGTCTACAATGGCGGCGGCGTCGGCATCGGCGATTTCAATGGAGACGGGCTGCAGGACATCTTCTTTACGGGCAACATGGTCCCCTGCAAGCTGTACCTGAACAAAGGCCATTTCAAATTCGAGGACATCACCGCCAAGGCAGGCGTAGCCGGACTCGGAAGATGGGCCCGCGGCGTATCCGTCGTGGACATCAACAACGATGGGCTGCCCGATATCTACATCTGCAATACCATTTATAAAGATTCACTTCAGAGACGGAATATCCTCTACATAAACCAGGGCGTCGACAAAGACGGCATTCCGCATTTTAAAGATGAGAGTGCGGAATATGGCCTCGACATTCACGTGCAATCCACCATGGCCAGCTTCTTCGACTACGACAACGACGGTGATCTCGACATGTACCTCACCGTCAATGAAGCCTCCAACGGCAATAACCCCAACGATTTTTCCCACCGCAACAGCATCAGCACCGCGCCCAGCATCGGCCGCCTGTACCGCAACGACTGGGATAGCGTGCATGGACATCCCGTATTCCATGATGTCTCCCGGCAAGCCGGCATGATCTACGAAGGCTTCGGCCACTCCGCCACCATCTGCGATCTCAATGACGACGGCTGGAAGGACATCTATGTCTCGGACGATTTCCTGTCGAACAATATCCTCTACATCAACAATCACGACGGCACCTTTACGAACAGGGCCAAGGATTACTTCAAGCATACCTCGTTCAATTCCATGGGCCAGGATGTCATCGATATCAACAACGATGGCCTGCCCGACGTCGTCGAACTGGATATGAACCCCGAAGACAACTACCGGAAGAAGATGATGCTCGGGGCGAACAACACCTTCCATTACCAGGACTTCGATCGCTACGGCTACCAATATCAATACGTCCGGAATACCCTGCAGCTGAACCTCGGCCCCCGTACCGGCGGGCAGGATTCGATAGGCATGCCGGCCTTCAGCGAGATCGGCCTCCTGAGCGGCATCGCACAAACGGACTGGAGCTGGACGCCCCTCGTCGCCGATTTCGACAACGACGGCTATCGCGATCTCATCGTCACCAATGGCTTTCCGCGCGACGTGTCGGATCATGACTTCATCGTCTACCGGCAGCACTCGAACGGGATGCTCGGCAAGATGGCGCTTATCGATCTGATCCCGCAGGTGAAGCTCCACAACTATGGATTCAGGAACCAGGGCGATCTCCGGTTCCAGGACGAATCCACCGCCTGGGGTCTTAGCCGCCCTGGTTTCTCCAATGGCGCTGCCGTCGCAGACCTCGACAACGACGGCGCCCCGGATCTCGTGATCAACAACATCGATGATGAAGCCGCCGTTTACCGGAATACCAGCCGCGAACGCAATGATGCAGGGAATCCCACGACACATTTCCTGGATATCAAATTCAAAGGCGGCCCGCGAAATATCGATGGCATCGGCGCGATCGCACGCATCTACTACGATCACGGCAAACAGCAGCGATACGATAACAACCCCTACCGCGGATACCTTTCTACCCTCCCCTGTTCTGCGCATTTCGGGCTGGGCCAAACCACTACGGTCGACTCCATTCTCATTCAATGGAACGGCGGAGAACAACAAACCCTCCGCAACATCGCGGCAGACCACACGCTCACCGTGGACATCCGTGACGCCGGCCTTCGGGCCCCGGACCCGCCCCCCGCAATCGCCACGAATACGTTGTTCAAAGAGATCACGAATGCTGCGGGTATCCATTACACCCACAAAGACCTGACCCAAAACGATTTCAATCTCCAGGCTCTGCTTCCGCATAAATTGTCGGAATACTGCCCCGCGCTTGCCGCCGGCGATCTCGACGGCAATGGCCTGGATGACCTCGTCGTCGGCGGCAACCAGATCGACCACACGACCCTGCTGCTGCAACAGCCGGACGGCCGGTTCCTGCAAAAAGAGCTGGCGCCAGGTGACCAACCCACGCCCTATTACAAGGACGAAGGCATCCTGGTCTTCGATGCTAACGGCGATGGCCATCCGGATATCTATCTCGCCCGCGGCGGGTACGGCTCCGACGCCGACACCAGCGGCTACCAGGACCTGCTTTATCTCAATGACGGCCACGGCGGCTTTACCGCCGACTCGCTCGCGCTGCCGGTCAACCATACCAGCAAACTCTGCGTCCGCGGTTTCGATTTCAACGGCGACGGGAAAATGGACCTCTTTGTCTCGGGACGGGTCCAGCCGGCCCGGTATCCGCAACCCGTAAGCAGCTTCTTCTTCAGGAACGATTCGCACAATGGTCGCGTAAAATTCACCGATGTCACCGACGAAATAGCCCCGGGTCTCCGCAACATCGGGATGGTCTCCGACGCGCTTTTCACGGATTTCGACGGCGACGGCCACACCGATCTCATCGTCGTAGGCGAATGGATGCCGGTGACCTTTTTCAGGAATGTCAACGGGAAATTCATCGATGTCACCGGAACGACCGGGGTGGGCGACAGCACAGGCTGGTGGAACTCGATCGCCGCAGGCGATTTCCGGCATACGGGACGCACGGACTACATCGTAGGCAACCTGGGCCTGAACACCTTCTACCAGGCCAGCAGCAAATACCCGGTGCGCATCACCGCGAAGGACTTCGACAACAACGGCATCTTTATCGCTATCCCCTCGCTCTACCTGCCCGACCAGCAGGGCAACAAAAAAGAATTCCCGGCCATGGGTCGGGACGATATCAGCCGGCAGATGCCCCTCCTCAAAAAGAAATTCCCTACCTATAGATCCTTTGCACAGGCCACCATGGACGACCTGCTGACGCCGGTTCAGCGGGCAGGCGCCATTAGGCTGCAGGCAACCACGATGTCGTCCTGCTTTCTGCAACGACGGCGGCGGCAAATTCACCTTACTTCCCCTGCCTGTCGAAGCACAGTTCTCGCTGATCAATGGCATGGTCGTCGACGATTTCGACGGCGACGGCAATCCCGATGTCCTCCTCTCCGGCAATGATTATGGGACCGAAGTGGGCACCGGTCATTATGATGCACTCAATGGATTGCTGCTAAAGGGCGACGGTAAAGGGAATTTCACCCCGTTGCCGATCCTCCGGAGCGGCATCTATATCCCCGGAAACGCCAAGGCCCTGGTCAAATTACGCGGCCCGGCGTCCAGCTACCTGCTGGCAGCCAGCCAGAACCTCGGCCCCCTGAAACTCTACGAGCTGAAACAAAGCCCCACCCAGGTCTCATTGAATACCGACGATGTCTATGCGCTGCTGCATTTCAAAGACGGCCGCGTCGAAAAAACCGAAGGGTATTACGGCGAATCCTTCTTATCGCAATCGGCCAGGTTCCTCTCCATCGGCAAGAACATAGCCTATATCGAAGTCTTTAACACCCGCGGAATAGCGAGAAAAATTACTCCATGACACTCCCCGGAAAAAAGATGATCATCATTGGACTGATCCTCACCGTCATCCTTTTCTTCTCCCGCTGTCTGGACTCCGGCAGCCACGATCCGCGCGGCAAGGCCTATGCCGGTTCGGCCGCCTGCGTTTCCTGTCATCGCGAGATCGTCAAATCCTACGGCCACACTCCGCATTATCATTCGGCCGCCGTCGCTTCGCTGTCCACCATCGCCGGGTCCTTCTCCCCCGATTCCAATACCTTCGTCGCAAGCGACACGGCAAAGGTCGTCATGGAAGATCGCGGTGGCATTCCCTACCAGGTACTCTATATCCACGGGAAAGAA
>Ga0134126_10005886_pt1 | contig 15337 bp, 13 predicted proteins | sample KB31752_FD_96881 | JGI IMG/M metagenome (GOLD analysis project Ga0134126, IMG submission 96881) | Terrestrial soil microbial communities with excess Nitrogen fertilizer from Kellogg Biological Station, Michigan, USA - KB3-175-2 | ecosystem: Environmental > Terrestrial > Soil > Unclassified ...
ATGTTCTTGCAGCACCCCTGACTTTGATTTGCAGGTGTGCAGGGCATCGAATGGCAGCACTGCATCGAGGCCCGATCCATATTCATAGCGGCCATGCACTCGCCAACCTGCAACGAAGCAACAGCCAGCATCGCCGCCACGAAGAATAGTCGCCTTACCATCGCATCCACTCTAAGCAGATTGGACACGAGCGTCAAGCAACGTGGTTACCGCAAACTCGACATTGTTACCGAACGATCTGTCCGTTCCTGATTCTTTAAGCAGCTCGTATAAGCTCAATTCGGAATGTCACAGCCAATAGATTCGGTACGTTGCAGGCCCTCGCAGCGAATCCTACTTTGATCCAAGTTTGTGTCTAGACACTGTCTTGACAGAATCGGCCAATGGGTTCATCCTTTTATGCAGAGCCACCCCGAGGAGAGCCTAAATGTCTGTTAGAGCCGTAGCTTTGAAGGAGGAAGGTACGCACCCGCCGTCAGAGGGTGTGCTTGCCCGCTTCGCCGACGTCAGGCCAATCCGGTCCTTGAAGGACCTTGAGAAGGTGAAAGAAGAACGGCCGGATATCATTTTAATGGACGTTCGCATGCCCGATGTCGATGGAAAAGAGGCGTTCGAAGTACTTCGCCAATCGCAGCCCGCTCCTCTCCTCGTGCTCATCGATGCCAAAATGCAGCCCACAGCGCTGCTCAAACAGCTGAATAGCCTCGGCGCGCTCAAAGCCACTCGCCATGGCCGGCAGCCAAGCCTTTCGCATATGGTTCGGCTGCTGGACGTCTCGCAAGAAGTTCTCAGCCGAATCCTCAACGTTTCCGGTCGAACCGCGCATCGCTGGCTCAAAGGAACGCGACCGCGGCGGACTCGGGAGTTGGACAGACTTGTCGAAATCGTGGCGCTGCTCGAACAGGCGCTTCCGAATGACGATGCCATTCGAAGCTATTTGTATCACTCCAACCCGACGCTCCAGGGCGAGAAGCCAATCGACTTGCTCATCCGAGGGGATTTCGACCGCGTGTCCGCCGATCTTCAGGCCGTGCAAGAGGGAGTCTACGTCTAATTGGCTCTTCCGCCGGACCTTCCCCGGACCGCTCTATCCATAACTGTTTTCCGAGTTGTACGGGAAGGATTGGACCCGCTAGCGACCACTGGCAGCTTGAAAGCAGGTGGGCGCTTCAATCCGCCAAACGAATTTGGCGCACTGTACACCTCGCTCGATCCGAAGACGGCGGCGCAAGAAGTCGCGACAGGGCTAAGAATGCGAGGCATTGATCCCGAGCAATTCCCGGAAGGTGCGTGGTGGGTTTACGAGCTGGAAGTAAAACTGGAATCTGTCCTCGATCTCACTGACCCCGCCGCTCTGGAGCAAGGCGGCATTCCCGCTGGTTCATTAACCGGCAGTGATGTGAACGCAACGAGGCGGATTGCAGTTGGCGCGAAAGAAAGAGGCTACGACGCCTTGCTGGTTCCGTCTGCCGCCGCGGTGGGCTCGAAAAATTTGGTCATTTTCCTCGACCGGGCACAGACGCGGCCAGTTGTGTTGAGTTCAAACCGATTACTGTCGGCGAGAAAAGTGCCTAATGGCAGGACCCTGTACTGTGAATTCGCGTGGTCTCGTCACCGGCCGATCATTCCGGGTTCTCTTTGAAGCAGTTCTCGGAATCGGAGCGGTTTCGATTCAGCATCGCGTTCCAGCTCGCTCTGGCAACCGAAACGGGGATTCGATTCGTTGTTATTGATCGTGCCGATGTCCTGGACAATGGAAAGCGGAAGCTGCTTACGGCCTTGCTTTTGAACAACAACCTTGAGCAAGTAATTGTACTTGCGACCCGTGAGGAAGGCACTCCCTCGCAGGTACCAGAGGGAGTGAAATTCCTTAGTCTCAGCCGACAAATGCCAAGTAAACAATTGCTGGCGTCCGCAGTCGCCTAGCCGCGCCAGATTCGCCGGTACCCAGGAGAACTCGCCGTTCGAATCGTAGGCCGTAATTTAACTCCTTACCGTCAGATTCTCGTCGAAGTCTGTTTCCTGGAACTTTATACCTCCAAGACGGCCCTTTTCCGCGTCCCAAACCTCAGATCCCCAGACTTCGTAGTCTTCGTCGATGTATTCTATGAGCACCTGAGGGCTTGGCTCTAAGAAACTGAGCTTCGCACACATTGAGACAGCCGCCCCTGAGTCCGGTGCGGTTTGACGCTTGTTGAAATAATCGACCGGGGTACATCCCGTATCAGCTTCCTTCTCGGTCTGAACTTCGTGTGGAATGCAGCCGTTTCCGATCAATCGAGCGTTGAAACCTGTTACCGTGTCTCTATATAGTGCACATCGGTGTTCGTGGCCGAAAAACCAGCCGAATATCGCATCGGCTCCGATACCGTCAGTGGCAAGAAGATCAGCCACATCCTTACGAAGCCCTTCGGAATCTTGAAACTCGTCTTTATGAGCCGAGAGCGGCTGATGATGGGTCAGGAAGATATTCTTCTTTTTTCCGCTATTTCGGAGCAGACCAACCAGCCAATTCCATTGTGCATTGATGGGATCATCCGGGCCGCTGGGCTTCAATCTGCCTCCCGCATACGCTGTATCTAAGCCGATAATCCTCCAATGTTCGTTCTCCAAGCAAAAGAATGGTTGTGGTTGCCCGAAAGCCTTCAAGACTACTGAAAAATATGCCTCTCCGCCGCTGTACATCTCATGGTTTCCGTTCAAGGCGTAGCTCGTGCCCGGAGGGACTCCAAGCTCCGGATATCGAGCATTCGTCTGAAACGGCCACAGTTGCAAAAATGTTTTGCATTCCGCTTTGATGCCCCCGTAGTAGATATCGCCAAGGTGGATCGCAAGATTGGGCTGTTGCCTTCTAACTACGCCTGCCACGTGGTGAGCAGCCGGATTGTCGCCGCCCCAGTCGGCCAGGAGCGCGATTGTTGCTTTCGGAGGAAGTTTGACCGGCTGAGGAGTTCCGGGAGGATAAGGTGCACGCTCGAAACGGAGGTTCTTCCACTCCTTCAAGATGGAACTGATGAGGGGCTGCTTCTGTCCATGAACGTCCTCACGCACCTGCTTGAAGAAATTACCAAGTGAATAAACTCCATGCTCGATAGGCGTAACAATCCAGATCGGATTCCGGTCACCATAGCCTTGCAATGAGGGAATGCTGCCAAACACTTTTGAAAGAACGGATTGGTACAATCCCACAAGATTAAAGCGCGAGACGTAATCAACATCTCGATGGGAGGGTTCGCTAACAGCCGTATCACGAATAGACGCGAAATGAGAGGCGAGCCTTAAGCGCTCCGCTTCAATCGAGGCAGAATCAGAAGTGTCGATTGAATTTGCGATGGCGTTTCGCACTTCAGTTGATCCTTCGTTCAGATTCCGAACGAGCGCATCTAAACTTGAGCTGATAAAGTCGTGCTGATTGACCACGCTATGCATATTAAGCTCCTAAATTCGCCAGAATCGCCCCCGGCCCTCGCGTGTATTCATGATTCGCTTGCCCCCCAACCACTCATACCGGTGAACAGGCGTTAACTGTCAGTTGATGCGTGAAGCCACCTTGGGTCTTGTCATAGTCATACACGCGGAGCGCGGGATGAACTTTGGGAAGCAACTCGCGTCCGCACAATATCGCGATGGGTGCCGGCACGGCAGGAAAAAGATCGATTTCATCTATTTTTCCGTGTGATTTCAAAATCGCGGCAAGACTCGATTGGTAGGCAATTCGGAAATTCTCGAGATCTTGTCGCGTTCGGAGAAACGTAGGATCCGGCACAACGTCAGAAAGAGTTAGCTCGTAAACAGAGAAAGACGAGTCGATTTCCTGAGGAAGATGTTCGCGCGGACCGGTGCCGCTTAAAGAAAGCAGCAGTGCGACTCGGTGCGGCTGTGCCCCCGTCCGCACTTTCCGGAATGTATATTCGACCGCCTTTCCCCACTGTTTCCATGTCCAGGATTCGGTATCGCGGTGCCTTTGATAGAGATCGAGAGGAACCTTGTTGCTGAGCTGCGTTCCGAGAAAGATCAGCAAAGGCATCGGAGCGAGGGCAAACAGCGAAAGATGACCCGCTTCCTCCCACTCTCCACCGGGTTCGAGAAATCGTGCGAGTCGGGCGGCGATATTCTGTTCGGCCGCTCGCGTAACGGCATGACCTTCTTCGAGAAGATTTGTCAGATCAATCTCAAGCCCCATGCGTGAAATTGGGTACCGTGGCGCAACGGCTTCGAGCATGTGATCAAACGGTATTGAAACGGTTCGCTTTCCAATCGGGGCGCGAACGACGATCAAACAGGTCTTCCGATCCGGTCCTAGACTCGTGACACGTTCGATCCATTTCTCGTGCTGGCGCTTGTAAGCGGCGAGGGCCCGTTTGGTATAGTTCTCCGGATGATCGTCGATCAGTTTGTGGCAAGTGGGGCAGAGCAACATCAGATTGGCGGCATTGTGGATGTCACCGGGACGAGTCCTTTCGCGTCCGCGGGGACCGTCGGCACGAAAAGCCACAATGTGTGCGACCTCTGCAAAATTTCCTTCCGTAAGCGTTAGGTGGTGCCGGATCAAGTAGCGGTTGCAACCGTCAAATTCGCAGTGTCCCCCTGCGCGAACGAACAAAAGCAGGCGCGCAAGCACTGGGACATTCCGTGCCTCAACGATCGGAGAGGATGCGCGTGACCTCAAAAGCGCTCTGCCCTTTTTGTTGAAGCCGTGTCTGGGCATCATGCCGCTGCTCTTGGACGCCGGAACACGGCGTTGTGCTCGGGTAGGTGAGGATGCGTTCCCTCCCCGCGCCATACACCAATCCGCAGCCATACTTCATAAAAATAGAGCCACACGCAAATCCACGGCACGATCGTGGACGCAATCAGGAGATTCCCGTTCCATTCGTGGTCTTGGTGCACACAAAGAGTACCGTTGCCGAAGGTGTGCGGGCATTTCCTAAAGCCCTCACGAATGCGAAGCTGGGGCGAGAGAATTCGAATTTGTGGGCGGCAAGGAACTTGGTAGACAATCTCCGTTTCATAGATTTCGCTCCACACCGTGGGTTGCAGAGGGCCACGCCACACGATACGAGTGCCGTGGTTCGAGGTGGCCCGAAAAAGTGGGAATCGGAGACACATCGAGTGGTGCTGCAGCGAAGTCGTGAGCGCTCTCGGATGAAAGCAATTATTCATCGCCATGAAAGACATTGGGTCGAACCCGCGTTGCGGAGGCGGCGGTGATTATCCCGGCACTCGTCACTCCCAAATGTCCGGCTTTACGCGCACCCTGGAGACGGTCGGCGAGTTCTATCTCCGCTAGCGGGACGTATTCGCCAAAAAGTTCTTCGAGAGCGTCCGCAGGATTGCGGTGGCTCATCGAAATTACGCGCCATTTGTGATCGAGTTCTGATATCCAGTCCCTAAATGCCTGATACGCTTCTGGGCTCACGTCCCAACGCTCGGCGAAGTCTTCGCCGGGATTGCTGGGATTGGAGACCTCGATCCGCTTCCCTCTTCGATCGGCGTGATCGATCATTCTCGTGATGCCGCCAAGGATCTTTACCATCGCCTCGCTCACCGAATCCTCACCAGCATAGTGGGTCGCAGCCAGAGTGGTCAGAACGACCGAAATCGGAGCCAATGCGGAATCGCCGAACTTGACGTCCCGGGCGCGCTTGAGCAGCTGTACTGAAAGTTGCAAAGGTCTTTTTTCTTCAACGGCCTCTTGGGGCGGCAACGGCGTGGCCTTATCCATCATCATTTGGCGGACGGCGCACTGGCGTTTAAACCACGAAATGTAGCCTTCCGGATTGCTGGGCGACCAGCCTTCCAAAGCCCGGTCTGGAACCGAAATGCAGGTTCCGCCCAGACGCATGTCCCGGCAGGCCGGGAGAATATCGAGGTAAAAATCGTCCGCATACTCGAGACGCACGCATCGATTCTTCAGTCGGGTGAGATCCTTATACGTGTTGTTTCCCTTGAAGAATCGGTACAACGCGTGCAGGAGGTCCATGGGTTGAATCTGGAGATCCCATGCGCGAAGTTCCAAGACGAAATCGAGGTCATGGGGGTTGCCATCGTGCTTAACAGTTGTTCCCAGGGCCATCGAGCCCTGCGGGTAAATCCGAGGTGTGTAGGCAGCGAAGGGACTGCCAGCAGTTTCAAGAAGTCTGTTGATTGTGCCGTAGCGCTGATCAGCGAGTTGATAACGGTACGGCGGGAGTTGTAATTTCTCACAGATCACCCACAGGAACTCGTCGAGAAGCGACCTAGCGTCGTGCGTATACAAAATGGGCCGGACCGTAGCCATATCTCTTTCTCCCGTATGGCAATAACACACTTTCCATTTTATGCCAAACAATGTTATGATGTGCCAGGGAGGAATCGGAAATGCCAAGCGGCGAGGTTCACGGGAAAGTGGGAGCGGTAATGGGTGCCGGCTATGCCGGATACCACGCATGGGGACAACCTACCCCGCATTTTTTGATGGAAACCGCCGGGGGAGTCTTAGGCGGAACAGTCGGAGGACTTCTTCCCGATTGGATCGATGCGCCAACCAGTCCTCGACATCGCGCGCAAGCACACAGCGTGGCGATTACCGGAACGCTCGGTTACCACATGAATGAGCAGGTATTGTCGTGGCAAATATGGTTGCGATCACAGGCCCAAGACTGCGCTGACCGACAGCTATTCGCGGCGTCTTCTTTCGAGCAGTTCTGGTATGCACTCCTAGAATTTCTCTACCGTTTTGCTTCCGGAGCACTCGCCGGAGTTCTGGGTGGTTATGCTTCTCATCTGGTGCTAGATTCTCTGACTCCGGCCTGTCTACCGATCCTCTGTTAAGGAGGAACAATGCCTATCAATCAGATTGAGTTAGGGCGCCGAATCCGGCATGCCCGGGAAGCTAGCGCGATGACGCAAGAGGAAGTGGCAGAGAGGCTCGGTGTATCGCGGGCAATAGTAGTACAGATTGAGCAAGGCAAGCGCTCGGTATCTGGGATTGAGCTGCAAACGCTTGCGTATCTTTTCGCACGAGATATTGGAGAGTTTCTCGAAGAGGAGTTTGCCGAGGACGACATAGTTCACGCGCTATTCCGATCTCACGAAGACATGGGCGAGGACGGAGTCAAACAAGCGCTTCGTGACTGTATCGCCTTGGGGCACGAGTTAACAATCCTTGAGGATCTCCTTGGAATTAGCAGAGCAACCGTTACGGTCGCGACCTATTCGCATGCCATACCTCGAACTCGATGGGAAGCGATACAGGTCGGTGAACACGTTGCCGCGGAAGAGCGGCGGCGACTCGGTCTCGGTTCCGCTCCCCTAGGGGACGTGTCGTCCCTTATGGAGTCCCAAGGAATTCGCACGGGAACTGTTCCGATGCCGGAAGCCGTCTCCGGCCTAATGATCAGCCATCCGAAAGTCGGGCCGTTTGTTGTGATCAATGAAACTCATCACGCAGTGCGACGACGGTTCTCTTGGTGCCACGAGTATGCGCATGTGCTTCTCGATACCGATACCGTCGGACTCGTTAGTAGAGATAAGGATCGAGACGACCTCCGAGAGGTACGGGCGAATTCGTTCGCAGCTAACTTTCTAATGCCTGAGGATGGGATTCGGCAACTGATTGCATCCTTTGGAAAAGGTTCCGAAAGCCGCCTTTACGCGGAAATTTTTGATGAGGCAGGCGTCGTGCCCATCGATTCCCGCACAGAGCCTGGTACTCAAGAAATTCAATTGTACGATGTCATTCAACTGGCTCACCACTATGGTGTAAGTCCTCTCTCCGTGCTGTATCGACTTCGTAATCTCAAGTTACTTTCGGAATCTGAATTCGAACGATTAAAGAAAATGGATTCGGAAGGAAGGAGTAGGACGATTGGAAATCTCCTCGGATTTCCACAGCTGGAACTAATCGAGCAACGCGGAGAGTTTCAGAGGCGTTTCCTATCGCTGGGACTAGAGGCACTCCGGCGGGAAAAGATAAGTCAGTCGAAGTTTTTCGAGCTTGCTGAGCGTGTGAACGTGCAGCGCTTTGTGGCCCAAGGGCTTCTCGACAATGCTGGGATCGACGACGAAGAAGCACAACTGGCTCTTCTGCCAGAAAAATAGCGCCCCGTGGTCTCAGTCGAGAGCATCGCCATTGTGGTGACGGACAGCAATATCCTCATCAACTTGGCCTATATTAACCGCCTGAGTTTACTCGATCAATTGCCGCCTTTTTCCTTTGTAGTCCCTCACGAGGTGATCAAGGAAATTACGGACGTCGCCCAAAGCGAGCTGGTCCAAGGAGCGCTGAATTCTGGATCGCTGAAACAAGTGCAGCTCCACAGTATTGCCGAGCTACAGATCTACGCCCAACTCGTTCGAACATTGGGTAGTGGTGAAGCTACGTGCCTTGCACTCGCGGAGTCTCGGGGCTGGTTGATCGCCTCGGACGAAAAGAGGAAATTCTACCGAGAGGCGACGGTTCGACTTGGAAAGGACCGAATCATCAACACAGCGGGAATTCTGTTGAAAGCGATCAAGTTGAATGTGTTAAACGTAGACGAAGCAGACGGAGCGAAAGCTCTTCTTGAGCAGAGAAGGTTCATAATGAAGTTCACTTCATTCCGCGATCTCCTGAAGTAGCGTTTGAGGTTCATGATCAAATGAACGTGATTGTTTCGGCCGACCCAGTCCGAGCCTTTTATGAAGCTAACTTGCCCAGTAGTTTGGGCCGCCAACTTTCAGCATTACGGTGATTCTATTCGACAATTGCAGTCTCCCATTGTCGAGGTCGATGGCATAGGAGTCCGTTACACCCGCCGCACAGTCTCTGGCATTGTCTTCCGTCCCACAAGCAATCCCGAAAACGAAATTCTAGTTGTTGACCGAAGGATAGAGCCTCCAGCGAACTTTGCGCGCGTCATTCGGTCGACAAACCCGCTAGACCCAAGGGCGGAACAATTGGACTGCAGAGACGGAACGTGGCTGCGCCATCCGAACCAAACGGAAATCGGCCGAATTGGCCAGTTGGATGGCTTTGCAGCAAATGCGCTGCACTCATGGGCGAATGGATTCAACTTCATAAACGAAGACATTCCGAATGGCATTCGCGGTCTAAGAAACCCTCAAATCGGAGCGTTGCACGCTGTCTTGGCTCACTGGTCTGTGTCAAACGAAGTCGCGACCGTCGTGATGCCAACAGGCACCGGCAAAACGGAGACTATGTTGTCGCTCCTGGTTGCTGTTCCTTGCCACAGAGTTTTGGTCGTCGTCCCGACCGACGCGCTCAGGACACAGATCGCAGACAAGTTCATCTCACTGGGTATTCTGAAGCCCACAGGAGTGGCGAGCCCTGCGGTCCTGTATCCGGTAGTAGGAATTCTCAGACACCGCCCCACAACTCCACATCTCACAGACGAGTTATTCGCGCGCTGTAACGTCGTTGTCACAACCAGCCAAATTGCGGGCCAGTCTCCCGAACAGATTCGCGAGAGATTCGCGTTTCAATGCGACTTTCTATTCATTGACGAGGCACATCACGTTGAAGCTCAGACTTGGAGGACACTGAAAGAATCATTCGCACACAAAAAGACCCTCCAATTTACCGCCACACCATTTCGTGATGATGACAAGGTGCTCGAAGGACAAATCATCTACAAGTATCCCCTGCGGAAAGCTCAGGCAGAGGGGTACTTCAGGCCAATTCACTTTAAGCCGATCATTGAATACGACCCCGCTAAAGCTGACCGAGCTATTGCTCAGGCAGCAATATCTGAATTGAGGGCTGATCGGACGGGCAAACATGTCGTTATGGCACGTGCAGACTCCGTTGTTCGGGCAAAGGAAGTATTTGAGTTTTATAAAGGCTTCGAAGAATTCCATCCAATCGAGCTCCACTCTGGCATTAAATCGCACCGTCTGTTCCAGGACAATTTGGCGAAGCTGAAATGTGGCCAATCACGAATCGTCGTTTGCGTTGACATGCTAGGCGAGGGATTTGACCTTCCTGAATTAAAGATCGCCGCCTTTCACGATATACGAAAGAGCCTAGCTGTCACCCTGCAAATCGCAGGTCGGTTCACGAGAGCACGCGACGATCTCGGGGACGCAACCTTTGTCGCAAACGTGGGCGACGTAGATGTGACAGAGGAGCTAAAGAAACTCTACACGCACGACCCTGATTGGAATGTTCTGCTGCCTGAACTGAGCGAGAAAATTATCGGCGAACAAATTGAAGTTCGCCGCTTCAACGAGGGTTTTACGGAACTACCAGATGACATTCCACTTCGAACGTTTCGACCTGCTACTAGCACAGTTGTTTACAAAACGCAGTGCGCGGAATGGCAGCCGCGCGCGTTCAAGGCGGGACTTGATCAGCCAGACTCCTACGCGCGCCTCCACTTCGCCATCAATTCACGTGAGCGCACCCTCGTGATTGTCACGGCGCGCCAAGAACCCGTCGAATGGGCAGAACTCGAAGAACTGTCAGTTCTCGACTGGGAACTGTGGATTCTTTTTTGGGACTCGGACCGACAACATCTGTATATCAATAGTTCGGGGAATAAGGGCGTCTTTAGGAAATTGGCGATGGCCGTTGCTGGTGAAAACGTACAGCTAATAAGAGAACTAGAAGTGTTCCGCTGCTTCTCCGGAATTACACGGCTCCGCCTGACCAACATCGGACTGACTGAACAAATTGCAAGGCTAATCAGCTTTACAGGGCGCATGGGGTCGGACGTAAAGGCCGCACTCTCTCAGGCTCAAAAGCGAAATACGAGGAAAGCAGTTTTGTTTGGTACTGGCTTTGAGAACGGAAGCCGCGCGAGCGTCGGAGCTTCGCGGCGCGGTCGTGTATGGTCTTTCCGCCGAGTCCCCCTGCATGGGTTTGCTGATTGGTGTAGGACCATTGGCACAAAATTGGCTGCCGAAACGATTGATCCCGAGGCGGTCTTGAAGGGTACGCTTACTTTCGATGCGGTTGAAAGTGTGCCTGCGATCCCTGCTCTTTATATCGATTGGCCAGACGAGTTCTACGATGAAATCGAAAGCGCCATAAATTTTTTTATAGACGATGGTCAACGTCGTTGGGCACTCCATGAGACAAGCATCGAGTTAGTTGGCGAGCAATCGGAACGCTCGGTCGGATTTCGTTTGCAGCACGACGAAGATTCGGTGACGCTGAGCCTCACCTTAATCGGCCACGGCGAGAGTGCCGACTACAGATTTGACGTGATTGGCGACAGACCTGTCGGCGTGGGAAAACGTTCGGGGCGGACGGCACTTCAGGAGTTGTTTTATGAAAAGCCGCCCAAGATTTGGTTCGCTGATGGATCGTCATTGGAAGGTAACCTCCATACGCCTTTGAAATCGGTTTCTCCACCATATGATCGAGCACAAATCGAGGTAATCGATTGGACGGACGTCAACTTGAAAAAGGAGGCGCAGGAAGTCGAGAGGGATACGAGTTCGATCCAATACAAAATCATCCAAACCTTGGTTGAGAGTGGAGACTGGGAAGTTATTTTTGACGAACACGGAACGGGAGAGATCGCGGACGTAGTCGCGATCAAGACAAGGGCTCAAGGCTCACAGTTGGTCATTGATATCGACCTGTATCATTGCAAGCGCGCTCCTACAGGAAAGCCTCGCGTTCAAGTGGAAGACTTGTACGAAGTGTGTGGTCAAGCCCAGAAGAGCGTGTCGTGGTGTTCTCAGGACAAACAAGTTGACTTGTTTACTCATCTTCTCCGCCGCGAGCCCAAACGCTCCAAAAATAACGAGGCGACGCGATTTCAGAAAGGAACAAAAGAAGAACTGTACCGTATCAAAGAGAGTAGTCGGTCGGCAGCCTTGCGTGCGCGCATCATCATAGTTCAGCCGTCTTTATCGAGGAGCGATGCGTCTGACCAGCAATTGGAATTGCTAGCTGTGACTGAAAACTATCTGTCCGAAACTTTGCAGTTGCCGCTGACCGTCATCGCGAGCGCGTGAGACACGTGCCTCGCTAGGAGAGTGTGGCTGTCGGGAGCTTGAGGGACGCCGGGGAACGGGAGGTGGCGCCAGCGCGGTGTGGCAAATGTCGCGGAGCCACCGCAATACTTGTTCGAGTCTCACCGCAACTCAGCCGTGCCGTTCTACGGCGGGCAGTTCGTCCACATCGTCGCTGTCGGTGAAGAGGACGGCACGGAAACGACAACGTCGGAATAGAAGTGCCCCCGTTCCTGTTCATAAATACATCTCATCGATCCGCACCAACCGAGCTTGCCTGACAAACCTGTAAACCTGAAGGAGATCCAGCGATGCGTTGCCCCTATTGCGGTGACGTGCGGACAGTGGTGCTTAAAACTGTCTACCGTGGGCACCGGGCCTACCGACACCGGAGATGTTCGTACTGCGGCTCCCGTTTCAGTACCCAAGAAAGGCCGGTGCGCTGGAGTCGCGTGGAGCGTAAATGGCCGGGGCGCCGCCCGTCGCGGAACGGATGGAAGAAGCATCGAGTTCCTGCGTTGCGTGGAAAGTGCGAGGTAGCATCCTGTGGAGTGGATTTCAAACAGTTCGGCGTTCGCCGCCATGTGGACCATATCATACCGGCAAGGCTCATCCGGAGATTAAAAGCAGGCAATCCAGACCGTCGTGAAAACCTGGAATGTATCTGCGGAACCTGCCACGGATACAAACTGCAAGCGGATCACAAACTTTGCATGGGCGATAAACTAAGCTATCTAGACATTCTTCGCGCTTGCCATTTCGATCTGGACCGAATCCATCGCGCCCTTGCAGTGTATGGCCTGTAACCAGGTTGAGCATGTTCTTTATTCGGCTCGGCATAATTGGTTCTGGTGGAGTTTGGTACGACCATAGATCAAGTAGAGTTTGTCCTCTTGTAGTCGGAATCGCGAGATTCTATCGCACGCCATGCGCCGCAACTCGCAGATAACCTGTCAGCGGAGCTTCGTTCGCGTCCCACCCCGGCGGTGCACCTCCGGCGAGCGCAGAACGGCTAAGCAGATTATTGCCCGCGATGCACGTAACCTCCGGAGCCATGATGCAGGCCGGACACGCGCCGCCGCGCTGATCGCACAAACTTCCTCCGTTGCATTTCAAAGTTCTCTCCGCAAGCATGCGTTCAAGGACAGTAAGGCCGTAGTTGCGCCACATCGCAGACAGATTGCCGAGATCCGGTGTCATGCCCCGGCGATATACCAGAAAGGCGAGGTCGGCGGGAAAAAGATACTCGCCGATGGAACCGTGCTCCAACCCTGAATACTCCACGACAGCGTGAGCAAAATGGTGCGCCACGGTGTGCAGAAGTAGATAAACGTAATTTGAAATGGAGCGAGGTGTTTTCGGAGTCGCTCGCTCTCGGTATTGTTCGAGGAAACGCCCGAAATCGATATATTCCTCGATCAAAAGGCCTCCAAGTTTCATGCTGTTGCGCGGAGGCAGTTTGTCGCCCAGACCATTTTCGCGAAGCCACTCTGTTACCCTCGTTTCGTTGAGCTTCAAGTAGAAGCCTTCATTCTTTTGTTCGAGCAGGTAAATCGGGCGTTTGCCGCGCTCCACATGGTCGAAAGCTCGCAGCCGGACAGGCATTTCTCTGTCTTTGATCTTGGTCGAGGGCGTGGAACTGACCCGCGTGTATGCAAAGCTGAATTCACAGATATCGAGGCCGCGCAGAAATACAAATTCGTCCAGACCCAACCGCTTCACATAGCGCTCGATGCTCGTGGCGTAAGCCCTGCGCTCCTGAGTTTGGGTGCTGTCGATATTGCAGACATCGGGGTTGAAGACCGATATCGCTGGGAGGCTGGGGTCTGTACCCTGGCGGCTGACGACCTGCGAGACGAAGGAATCATGCTCGATGGCGAGCCGGACGGGGTTGTAGCGTCGGGCCCATTCATGGTTGGCGTCAACTTGGGCGGACAGCGCGACAGACCCTTGCTGGTGCCTTGCGATCAGGCCCTGTTCTTCGTATTTACCGCGTTTTTCAGCTAACTGCTTTTGAATGGTTTCTTTCATCGACGGAGGGACGACCTTCAATACCGCGACCAGGTCGCGATAGTTTTTCGCCTCATCGCTGCGGCCGTTATCTTCCAGCTGATGCTCCACTTCTTCGTCGTCGAGCGCCGTTCCGGGAAAATTGTAGAGTTTCAGCAGTCTGAGAATAAGATCGGGACGCCGCGCCGCCGTTAGCAGACCGGTCACCTCGGCGTCCTTGAAGAGAATGAAACTGTCGGTCTGGGTATAGAAAACGGAAGAGGCCCGGTACGAGACCGGCAGCATGTTCCACTCTTTGGGCAGGTTGCCCTGCCCCGTATCCATTTTTGGCTTGAGAAGTTGTAAGGTCTCGGGATCTGCTTGGACGACTTCCTTGGCTGTCAGACACTGGATACACTGAAATCGCCAATCGCTGAAGAATGGTGAGCCCTTGGTCACAAGCCTGTATTCTTCACAGCCACAATTCGCGCAGCGCTTGATTTGGTTTACCCGGCCATCGGGAGCCATAACCCAGCGGTAGGGGCTCAAAGGTTCGTAGTTTCCCGACCAGTGCGCGTAAACGACATCGACTTGCAGCCAATCGTGGTGGTGTGATTCGGAGTTTGCGCAGTCAATGCGGTTCTTGACCTGGGCCCATCTGCGATGAAGGTCGTCGACGCTCGCGAACTCCGCAAGAAGTCCGCATCCGGAACAGCGAAACACCAAGGGATCGGGCATGAAGCCGATCCGGCTCGGCTGGTTGAGAATGAAACGCCCCTGATCGACCACGGGTTGGTTCTGGTGGTCCAGGAAAACTGCGTCAAGACATTGTTCGGGAAGGATGGGCGGGTCCCTGCGACAATTGGAGGCGCGTTGAAACCAGCTCTCGACAAACTCGGTGAGATTCTCGAAGAGCTGCTTCTGAACTGCGGGAGACGACGGCGTTACGGGCGTACATAATGCTACGGAGACGCAACATCCCAGGCCTCCCTCATAGGTGAACAGCGCTCCGGGGGCGTAGGCTGTGGAAATCTGGGTTCTGGATCTCTGCATCGGTTACTCCTGGCCGTCGTCGCTGTCAAGTTCGCCGACGGCGCCCCTTTGCCGCCTGACAATGCGAAGCGCTTCGGCAATCAGGGCCTTCTCGTCCGTGCCGCGTGTCCGTCGGCTACCAAAAGGTTTGGCAGGAAGAAATTTCCCGGCTTCGTCGATGTCGCGCAACGACATCATTGGCTTCCGTCCTACACGCGAATTCTCCCAATACTCTCCGAGAGGAGTTGTGGCGTTGTCCGCGCGGAACTCGTCTGTCAATTGCTTGGCGAGATTGCGAATTCTTTCATCGTAAAAATTCCTGTGAGGCGCGGCTCCCAGAGCGGCGTCTCCGCGCCCGCCAATGCCGACG
>Ga0134126_10005887_pt1 | contig 15337 bp, 9 predicted proteins | sample KB31752_FD_96881 | JGI IMG/M metagenome (GOLD analysis project Ga0134126, IMG submission 96881) | Terrestrial soil microbial communities with excess Nitrogen fertilizer from Kellogg Biological Station, Michigan, USA - KB3-175-2 | ecosystem: Environmental > Terrestrial > Soil > Unclassified ...
ATCCACTCAGGCGATTATCTTTTCGCCTGAGTGGGTGCTCCCCGTCCCCGATCCCCCGCCGCAATCAGTGGAAGACGTAGTCGTGGCTGGTGATGCTCGTCGCCGACACGTGGTCCAGCGTCGTCACCAAGCTCGGCCACGGATTCGCCGGGTTATGCGCGTTGACATAAACCTGGGTGTTGCCGGCGCCGTCCGAAGCGAAGCTGAGATAGCCGTCCGCAACGGGATTGGTACCAGTGTAGCCGATCGAATGGAAGATACCGGTCAGATTCAGCACATCTTGGGCCGTGTCGAAGTCGGTAATGTGACCGGAATTCCAGGGCATGTTATTGAAAACGAATGTGTCGCTGCCCGCACCGCCGGTGAGCGTATCGTGACCTTGGCCGGCGATGAACGTGTCGTTGCCCGTGCCACCGGTGATGGTTGAGCCGGCATCGTTCGAGGTGATCGTATCACCCAGATTGTTGCCAGTGACCGTCTGCGCACTCGTTCCCGTCAGCGTCACCGTGTTGACGTCGCTCGGCACGACATAGTTGGTCGCCGAGGTGCTGACCGGGGGTGCGAGCGGCTGGGTCGTCGTGCTACCCGTCGAGCTGCCGGTCGCGCCGAACACATAGTCGCTCGCCGTGATGCTGGTCGCCGCAACGTGGTCGAGCGTCGTGACCAATGTCGGCCAGGGATTCGACGCGCTGTGCGAATTGACGAAAACCTGCGTGTCGCCCGCGCCATCCGAGTTGAAGCTCAGATAACCGTCCGCAACCGGGTTGGTGCCGGTGTAGCCGATCGAGCTGAAGATCCCGCTCAGATCGATCTTGTCGGCCGCGACGTTGAAGTCGGTGATATGACCGGCATTCCACGGCAGGGCATTGAAAACGAAGGTATCACTCCCTGCGCCGCCCGTCAGGTGGTCGGAGCCATGACCCGCGATCAGCGTATCATTGCCGGTGCCACCGATGATGGTCGAGCCGAAATCGTTCGAGTGGATGGTGTCGCCGAGATTATTCGCGGTCACCGTTTGCGCGCTGGTGCCCGTAAGCGTCACATTCGTCACGCCAGCCGCCACCGTGTAGGTCGCCGCCGAGGTGCTGACCGGCGGCGCACTGGTGGTGCTGCCGGTATCGCCGTCCGTCCCCGTGGAACTGGTGCTCTTGCTGAAGATGTAATCCGCGCTCACGATGCTGCCGGGGCTCATATGGTCGAGCGTCGTGACAAGCGTTGGCCAGGGGTTAGAAGCGCTATGCGAATCGACGAAGACCTGCGTGTCGCCGACGCCATCCGAGGTGAAGCTCAGATAGCCATCGGCAACCGGGTTCGTGCCCGTGTAGCCGATCGTCTTGAAGATGCCGGTGAGATCGATCTTGTCGGCGGCCGTATTGAAGTCGGTGATGTGACCGGCGTTCCACGGCAGCGCGTTGAACACAATGGTGTCGCTCCCCGCTCCGCCCGTCAGATGATCAGCGCTATGACCAGCGATCAGCGTATCGTTGCCGGTACCACCGATGATGGTCGAGCCGAAATCATTCGAGGTGATGGTGTCGCCGAGGTCGTTGGCGGTCACCGTCTGCGCCGCGCCGCCGGTTAGGGTCACATTCGTGACACCCGCCGCGACCGTATAAGTCGTGGCCGAGGTGCTCACTGGCGGCGCATTGGTCGTGGCGCCTGCGCCACCGGTCCCGCCGGTTCCGGTCGAACCCGTGCTGCCCGTCGCACCGAAGATGTAATCGGCGGAGGTGATGCTCGAGGGCGAGACGCCGTCGAGAGTCGTGATCAGGCTCGGCCAGGTCTGCGACGCGCTATGCGGATTGACATAGACCAGCGTGTTGCCGGCGCCGTCCGCGACAAAGCTCAGATAGCCATCAGCGACCGGGTTTGTGCCCGTGTAGCCGATCGTCTTGAAGATGCCGGTAAGATCGAGCTTGTCGGCCGCGACATTGAAGTCGGTGATATGACCGGCATTCCACGGCACGTCGTTGAAGACGAAGGTGTCGCTTCCGGCACCGCCTGTCATCTTGTCGCCGCCATGGCCGGCGATGAAGGTGTCGTTACCCGTGCCGCCGATTAGAGTCGAGCCGAAATCATTGGAGGTGATCGTGTCGCCGAGATTGTTGGCGGTGATCGTCTGAGCGCTCGTGCCCGTCAGCACGACATTCGTGACGCCGCTCGGCACGGTGTAGGTCGGCTGCCAATCCGCCGCCGAGGTCGTAGCTGAGCCGGTGCCTGTGCCCGTCCCCGTGTCGACCGTCGAACCAACCGCGCTCGACGGGGTGTGACCGACATCGGTCGGATCGGAGCCATCGGCAACCCAGGAAGGCAGCGACGAGTAGGCACGGATCCAGTCGATATTCATGTTCGCCGGGAACGGCGTGGTCGAGTCCGCATTGCCCGGCCACGCGCCGCCGACCGCCAGGTTGGCGATCATGTACATCGGCACGTTCATGTCCGGCGGCGTCGCGGTCTGATAAACCTGCTGGCCGTCGAAATAATAGGTGATGAAGTCCGGCTCCCAATCGACACCATAAGTGTGATAACCGGTCGACATATCACCAACGCCATTGGGCTGGCCCGCATTGATCTCATTCGCGGCCGTGCCGGAATGAATGCTGGTGTAGTAGACGCTGGGATCGTTCCCGAGCATCTCCATCGCGTCGATCTCAGGCGGCCAGGAGCCGTTCTCCGGCAGCAGCCAGAAAGCAGGCCACATACCTTGGCCCGCGGGAAGCTGCGCGTGCATCTCGAAATAGCCATAGGTCTGGCTGAAGGATTGCGACGTGTTGATCTGACCGGAGGTGTATTGATAACCGTTGATCAGCGGCTGGATCGACGCGTCCGCGGGTGCCGCCGTCAGCGTCATGATGCCGTTATTGACGTTCCACGGGTGGACCGAGGACGTCGGTGCGTAATTCGCGTTGATGTACCACTCTTGCTCGCCATTCGACGGCAACGAATAGCCGTTACCGTTCACAGGCACATATTGCGCGCCGGTATCCCACGTGCCGGTCGTGCCGTTCCATGCGCTGAACGAATTGAACTCGTCGTCGAAAGTAAGAGTAGCGGCTGTCGTCATAAGTCCCCTTGTCCCCGGCCCAATTGTGGCGAGATTGCGGTATTTCTGTAGCGTTTGTTGGTAAGCGGCAGTCTGCCAGACAAGGTATTTCTCGCAAGCGAAAAAAACACGTACGGGCAGTACGAAGCTTTGACTAAACTATTTGAAGCGCGCTTTTACGCCATTTAGACCACTAAAACTTTTTCAGCAAAGACGTCGCTACAACGCACCGCACAAGTGGCTTCTTCCAAAATTTGCCGCAATTTGGGTTTGATTCGCGATTTTGTGGCTATGCTCAAGCCACACTTTTGCTCAATTCTCGCTGCTCACAAGCGTCGAGAAGCAGACAGAAGCAGCGTTGCGACGTTAGCGCTGTGCGACGCTCTTCTGATAAAGCGGAAAATACGATCTCACCGCGAGATCGCTGCCGAGCTCGGAGAAGTGGCCGTAATCGGCAAACAGCAATCCCGCCGGCGTTTCGTAGCGGCAGCTGTTCCCGTGGCAGAATGCCGGCAATGGATCGACGAAATGCGCTCCTTTGCTGGCCTCGCGTAGAGCATCGGTCTGCGCACGCGTGAAGCTCAGATACCATGCGGCATCGCCAGCGGCGCTCTTGCCGGCGCCGCGATAGTCGAGCACCTTCACGTCGAAAGCGAACATCGGCGATTGGCCGATCACATAGACCGTGAGGCCTTTCGCGCGCAGCTGCGCGATGGTATCGGAAAGTCCCTCGAGGCCACGCTCGCGCATTTCATCCCAGCGCGCGCTCAGCACCACAGTATCGACGTGATAGCGCTCCGCGACATCGAAGATCCGCGAATTGAAATCCGCGCAGCCGGGACGCGCGTAGGAGCGATAGGAGAGAATGGGCGGACAGCCGGCAAAAGTGTATTCGACGATGTTGTGGCTCAGTCTATCCTGATTGGCGAGAAGGCCGGCGATGTATTGCGCGGCAAAGGAATCGCCCCAGAGCAGCGCATTGTGCGAGGCACCATGCGTGCGCACGCAGGCATCACCCGCCCAGGCGGATGCATCCTGATTCTCGAGGAAGCAGCGTTTCGTCATCCAGAGGTCGGGGCCTTTTTCTTCTGCTACCGCCGACTGTGTGAAACCGGGATGGAGGAAGTGCGCGCCGCCAGTCCACGTCCCGACAAGACCAAGCGCGCAAAGACTTGCGAGCACCGCTGCGGTTCCGGCGAAAAGCCGCCGCCGGCTCACCGGCCGCCGCGGCCGCCGGAATGGCGTCTCAACATAGCGATACGACAGATAAGCCAGCACGAAAGATGCCGCGACCACAGCGACGATCTCCCAACCGGCAAGATCGCGCAGCAGCGCATAGCGTGCGAAAACGATGATCGGCCAATGCACGAGATAAAGCGAATAAGAGATGAGGCCGATCGCGACGACCGGTCGGAGGCCTAACGCCTTCGCAACGAAGCTCGGTTCGCCATCCTTGCCCAGATAGATAAGAGCCGCCGTGCCGAAGGTCGGCACGAAAGCCGCCAAGCCGGGAAATGGCGTTGCGCTCGTATAGGTGAGCACCGCGAAGCCGATCAGCGCGAGTGCCGCGACGGCAATGAGCTCGCGCAGGATGCGGTTCGAGGTCGGCGCCCAGGGCGCGAGCGCGACCAGCACGCCGAGCAGCAATTCCCAAGCGCGGGTCGGCAGCACGAAGAAGTTCGCCGTCGGCGCCTTATCGGTGACGAAAATGCTGAGCCCGAGCGACGCCGCGGCGGCAATTGCGAAGAGAGTAAAGGTCCAGCGACGCGCATAGACCATAAACAGGAAGAGCGCGATCGGAATGACGATATAGAACTGCTCTTCGATCGCGAGCGACCAGGTATGGAGCAGCGGCCGATCGAGCGCTCCGGTCTCGAAATAGCCGGAGTTTTTCCAGAAGAACATGTTCGAGAGAAAGACCGCCGTCGCGACGACGCTGCGCGAGAAATCATAGAGCGCGTCCGGCAGGAAAAAGAACGAGGCGGCCGCGCAGCAGAGCAAGATAACCACGACCAGCGCCGGCAGAATGCGGCGAATGCGACGGACATAAAAACTCGCGATCGAGAATTTGCCTTCTTCGATCTCTTCGACGAGCTTGGTCGCGATCACGAAGCCCGAGATCACAAAGAAGACGTCGACCCCGACATAGCCGCCGGACAGCGCCGCGACGCCGCCATGGAACAGCAACACGCTGAGCACGGCGATGGCGCGTAAGCCATCCACATCGGGACGGTATTTTGCTCGGACCGGCGAGCGCACATCGGCGCGCGCGGCATTGACGACCGCGGATTCCGTGAGAGCGAGGGTCACCGGGTCAGTCCCCGCCTGGCGGGAAGTCCGTGTCTTACAGCAACGAATGAGCTTCGGTTATCCATTGGTCGATCCCAGCGCCTCACTAGCCACAAGAAGCCCTAACGTGCGCGTGATAGATTTGTTTCGTGAAAACAATGTGACGAAACAATCCATTAGGTCCCTGCGCGGCAATGCAGCATTCGCGGGAACAAGCGAGCGATCGGACCGTTTAACCCTGACTGATAAGTAGCCAACTCACCCGGTGTCTCGATGAACACGAATCCGCCAGTCCTCGTCACCCGCGCTCACGTCGGCAAGGGACCAGGGATCGTCCTGATTTCCTTCGCCTCCCCCGCGGGAGAATTGGGCAAGGGCTCCGTCGAAAACGTTGAAGTCATGCGCGTCGCGATGACCCATGCGACGTTCAAGGAGTTCGCCGGGCTGTTCAATTACACACTAGGCGAGCTCGGTATGGGGCAACCGGTGCCAGGGCCGATGTCTGCACCCGCGCCTGCAAATGAGCGAGCGCGGCGTTTCGAGCGCCGGCCGCGTCCAGTTCCCGAAAAGACCTGAGCGGATCCGTCTCCATTTCCGCCCTACGTCGCGGCGTCGTCACGCGCCGCGGGCACGCCCGAGATCGAGTGCGCGCGTGAAAGGACGCGACCGCGCGTGTACATGACGCGTTTGGGCGCGGTGCAAGGCCTCAAGCAGCCGGACACTGTCGCGATCGTCGGCAATGAAGGCACTTCGCGGGACGGCACTGCTCGCCGCTTTGAGCTGCGCGTAACGTTCCGGGCTTAGCTGGAGCAGGAATTTTTCGAACCCGTCGAGCGAGTGCAGTACGACCCCGATGCCATGGCGCCGGATCCAGTTTGTGGTCTCCGTCCCGTCCATCGCGATCGGGACCGCGCCGTAGGCGCCGCCCTCATAAATGCGATTCGGCAGCAACCAGCGCGAATTGGCACCTTCCTCGAAGAAGTCGATCGCCCAATTGAAATGCACACCCCCATAGAGCGCGCCGAGATCGGAGGCCCGATAGGTGCCGCCGAAGGAAAGGCCCGGCGTCTCAGCGATCTGCGCGTCGAAATCGGCAAATTCCGTATAGGAAGGCCGGCCTCGGATCGTAAGCCGCATCAGGTCCGGATGCCGCTTGGCGAGATCACTGAGATAATCGAGACTTTTCCGGCAGCGGATCATGCCGAACCAACCGATTTGCCATGGCAGTGCTGGCGGCAATGCGCCGGAGGAAAACGCCGCGTTTGGCGAAGCCGGCAATAATTTGTTCTCGACCACCAGTGTCTCGATCCCGCCGTCCTTTCCCAGCGCATGCATCGGCATAAAATATTCGCGCAAGAAGGCTTGCGAACTGACGATTAGCAGATCAACCCGGCGCAAAAGCGTACGCTCGAGCCGACGCATGGTCTTGCCGAGCAAGCTTTTCGACAGCAGGAAACGATGAATATCAAGCGCTTCGTAAACGAGGCTCGCATGCGGTGCGAATCGCCGGCGCGCCAGCGCGCCCAGTAACAGCATCTCGAGGTTGCGTGCGATGATCACATCGCAATCCCGCAATCGCGGCGCCCAAGCCGGCAGACTCGCGCTTTGCCGCAGGATCATCGCGATACGCTGACGGAAATCAGCATCGAAAGTGCGGCCGAGATTGACCGCCGCAATGCCTTCGACGGTGTCGACAGGTTTCTCATCGCGGCGAAATCCGATCGGCACGATTTCGTCACCGAACGCCGTCAGCATTCGCAGCCGCTTTGCGACGGCAGGGTCCGCGAGGTTATGGACGAGATAAGCGGCGCGCAATTGAGCTAAACCAGTTCGCCGTCGACACGGCGATTCGTCGCCAGAAGCCATTGCATATCCCGCCAAAGCTGCCGCCCCGAAATCAGCGCCAGCACAGAGGCGAAGGTGACGAAGCCGCACAGTGCCAAAGCGGAGAGTTGCAACGCCGGATTCCAGGCCGGAAGCTTTTGCGCGAGCGCGGTGACTGCGACAGCCATCGCCAAAGTCGCGACAAGGGGCGAAACGACTTCGCGCGCGATAACCCGTATCGGCGTCACAAGCTGTTTCGAGAGCACGAGCAGATAAGCCGGCAGCGCGAGCACAGCGCCGATGCTGAATCCCGCCGCCACCCCCTCGCCGCCATATCGCGCACCGAGCAATGTTCCCAGGGCGAGGAAACAGCCGCTGAGCACGGTCAACCTGAACTGGTATTCGGATCGCCCGAGCCCCATCAGAATCGCACCGATGAAGCTATAGACGCAGAGCAGGAAGCCGGCAGGTGCCAGTAGTATGAGAATTGGCCCCGTGGGCGACCAGGCCGGCCCCAGCAGAACCAACACGGCGAGATGCGCGACCAGCGCGAGGCCACAGAACAGCGGTGCGAGCGCGGTCACGATGCCGCGCAAGCCCCGCAAGGCAAGCGGCACCGTCGCTCGATGGTCGTCGCCCCACCGCGCCACTGACGCGAAAATCGATAAATAGAGTGGCCCGGAGATAATCAGTTCGGGCACGCGCACGATCTGATAAGCCATCGAATAATGACCGGCCGCAGTGACTCCGATAAGGCCGCCAATGAGTACCGTCGGCAGATTCTTGTTGGCGAAATCGGCGAGATTGGCGCCGACCACATTCAGACCGAAGCCGAGATAAGGCCAGGCCAAGCTAGGACGGCAAACGAACATCGGGCGAAAGCCCGATACAGGAAAGAGCCAGGTTATTTTGACAATCCACAACACGCATTGCTGGATGACAAGGCTCCACGCTCCCGCCCCGGCCAGCGCCGCGATAATGGCGATCGCGGCGGAGCTGAGATTCGCCATCACGTCGCCTATGGCGAATAAGGTGAACTTGCCCTCGCGCGAGATCACCGCATTGGGGACGGAGAGACTGCCGCCGATCGGCAGGATGACAGTCAGCGCGATGATGACTGGAACAAGCTTCGGCGCGGCGAGGATCATGCTGACCGGCCAAGCAAGCACCGAGACGATCAGGGCCAACCCAACCGACATACCCAGCGAGAACCAAAAGATCGTCGATTCAAGCTCTTTTGACGAATCGCGTTTGCGCACGAGCGCATTTCCGAGCCCGGCGTCGGAAATCATGTTGGCAAGAAGGATAAGCGGCATCGCCAACGCGACAAGGCCGAACGCCGACGGGCCGAGCAGCCGCGCCAGAATCGGCAGAACCGCCATCTGCATCCCCAATTTCAGGACATTGACGACGGTGAGGGCTAAGGTGCCGAAAACGACCCGCCGGTCGCCAACAAGAACCGCGGCCCGCAATCCGGCGAGAGAAATGTTCGGCAGAGGACCTCTCCAAATTTTGGGTGACCGCCCCCTAACGTGTGCCCTCAGCAAAGGTTCCGGCATCGTATCGGCCAGAGAGATCACTCGTTGGTATGTTGCTTTTGGTCGATCACCCACCGCGCCAAGTGACTCGCGGCGATGCAAAAAACAATGCCGTTGGCTTGACCATTTGCGTCTATCCTGACACGAACTCGAGCAGTTCAGTAAAAGTCGCGAGCTTGGCCATAAGTCAAAGCGGAATGGGTTCCGATACGCTCGTGTTTTCCGACGCGGGAGTGCGGATAGGCGCGCAAATTGGCGCGCAATCGCCGATCAAAATCGTTCCGTTCGTGCGCGAAAGATTTCATCGGCACGCCTTATTGTGGCCAAATTAAAGATCAACGCTACGCACGCTCGTTCCTTGAACCTGTTGCGTGACGCGAATGAATTTTTTCGAAAAGATCAACGAGGACTTCGCGACGGCGTTGGTGTTGCGATCGCGGAACACAACCGTGATGATGCCGGGAATGAGTACACAACATCTCTCTACAACAGATCTATCCATCGATCGTTCTGAACTACGCTGCGCGGCTTCCAGGCCGTCGGCGGCCGACATGTTTCATTCTAACGTCGCAGGCAGTGACTTCGAGCCCCACAGTCACGCGGCACCGGTCGAACTTTGTCGGCTCCACTTTTAGCAACAGCAGAATTTTTCTCTTCTACGTACCGAAGCCCGAAGAGGGAGAGCCTCATGTTGTTGCAAAATCGTGAATGCGAATCGGCCAATCAAAGCCTTCCTCCAAGAGCTGCGTTCGCAATGGATCTCGCTGAGCTCACGCCGTTCCTCCTGGCGCGCGCACTATCGCTGACAGGCAAGCGCGAACTCGCCGAGGATTTGGTGCAAGAGACCATGGCCAATGCCTGGCAGGCACGCCAATCGTTCACGCCTGGCACAAATCTCAAAGCATGGCTGTGCAAGATCCTGCGCAATGAATTCTATTCGCATCAACGCCGCGCTTGGCGTCAGGCGCCGTGGTGCACGGTTTTCGAAGAGACGATCCCGTCGCCGCCCGGCGAACAGATGTCGGCGATCGATCTGTGCGAGGCCGCCTGCGCGATGAACGGCCTGCCCGATCCGCAGCGCGAAGCCCTCATTCTCGTCGGCGTCTGCGGCTTTTCCTATGAAGAGACGGCGCTGCTGCTCGGCGGCACGCTCGGTACGGTCAAGAGCCGCGTGGCGCGCGCCCGCATATCGCTCCTCAATATCCTGCAGAGCCGGCGGCTGCGACGGACCAAGCTGCATCCCGCGACTTGTACCGCTTTCGACGAGTGGCTGGTACAGCTCGATCAGTTGCGGATCACCGCTTGCAAAATCCTCGAAACGGCGGGCGGCGAAGAGCGACCGAAGCTCGCCAGCGTGCCGAAAATCCCCCTACGCACGACCAATACATCTCCTGCCGTTCCGACCCTTGCCTCGGTTGGCAAGGCCGCGGTTGATGACGATGCCTATGAGGCGCTCGGCTCGCCGGCATCGACCGTGAAGCCCGCCTTGGCACGGGAAGGCTTCGTCGACATCCAAGATCTGTCCGACCCGTTTTCGCCGCCAGCGCTAGCCACGGCGAGCTGACGCGCACGCATATCCCTGCACATTTCGATCGGTAGGAGGACGGTTACGTGACCGGCGAGCGTTACGCTGTACTTTTCAAGACGTTTACGACTGACGATTTCGTAAAGCGACGATTGGCGCATATTGTTGAGGCGGCGCCGTCCGGCGACGTTTATCTGATGATCGATGAAACCCATCAGCCCGCCGGCCGCGTCCATTTCGATCGCACCATTCGTTATAAGGAAGCCGATCTCGTGCGGATCGGCTTCCCGCATATCTCGCGGGGCGCGCTCTTCTGGTACAACGCCGATTATCCGCTCTACTATTTCCGGCATCTGAGGCCGGAATACGAAACCATCGTCACGGTTGAATATGATGCCGTGCCGAATGTCGACATTGACCAGCTCGTCCGCCGCTTCCGGGTCGAGAAGCTCGATATGGTCGGGAGAACGATCACCAACAAGACGCCCGATACCTATTGGTGGACGAGCAGCATGCTGCACTTCTACCGTATGGATCAGGTGCGCCCTTACCAGATTTGCGCGACGATCATGTCGACCCGCGCGATCGATCACCTGGCCGCGACCCGCAAGCTTCATGCCGCCAGCGGCGTCACCGATGTTCGTCACTGGCCGATCGGCGAGACCTTCGTCGGCACGGAGCTCGCCGCCGCCGGGTTCCGAATGGCTGATCTATCCGATTTCGGCAAGCTGACACGCTACGATTGGTGGCCGCCGATTCACGAGCGGGAATTGTCGCGTTGCACGGGTGAAGTCTTCGTCCATCCGGTGCTGTCCGGACGACGCTACGTGAAGTCGCTCTTCAAGAGCAGCTTTCGTTCCGGGATGATCGTCTCGGCCAAACTGATTGCAGGCGCGGTAACGCGGGCATCGCGGCGATCGGCCCGGACGACGCTACGTGAAGTCACTCTTGAAGAGCAGCTTCCGCTCCAGAATGAACGTCTCGGCTAAACTGGTTGCAGGCGCGGTAACGCGGGCATTGCGGCGATCGGCGTAGGCTTGAACGGCTAGGTGAAGTCTTTACCCTCCGGTGCTGCTCAGCCGAGGCTACGTGAAGTCGCCCTTTTCTGAGCAGCTGCCGTTCCGGCACGACCTTTAAGCTAAAATGATTGCAGGCCCAGTAATATACGCTTCGCGGCGATTGGCGTCGGCTCGAGCGGTTTCGTCACTTCGGCTGTCTGAAGCTGCCGCGCGATCAAGCCGCCGACGGCATTCTGCCATTGCCACAGACTGTTGGTCTGTCCCGAGAAGCTGAGCTCGCCGCCGACCAACTCGCGCGAGAAGAACCCGCTGCCAAGACCGATACCGAACAGGCCCTCGATCGGCGCGCCGTGCCGATCGAGCACCCGGCACTCGCTATCGACGAGCGGCCGTGTCCCGGTGTCATCGGCAAATACCTCGAGGCGGCGTCCAGAAGGTGCCAGCAGCGGTAGGGCTCGCGGGCGATAGCCAAGAGCGGCGATCACCACATCGGCTTCGTCCAGAATCTCTAGCGCCCTGCGATCGAGATCCGCCCCCACCTGTTGCAACCGCAAGCGCTCTTCTGGCGGCCGCCCGCCGATGCCGCGCACCGCCATCAGCAGATCGCGCGCCTCCAGACGCAGACCCGAGAGGCGGAAGACGAAACCGCTGATCGGGCAGATATCCTCGGAGCCGAATTCGTCATAGCCATCCGCCAGGGCTTCGGCGGCGGACGGGTAGAAGATGTGTAACGGCCGCCGATGCAGCAGCGTCACCGCCCCGGCGCTGAGCTCTCGGCCGAAAGGCGACTGGAGGACCGCATTGGCACAGGCCATCGCGCTGCTCGAACTGCCGACAATCGCGATCCGCTGGCTTCGGCCCTTCGCGAGGCGATCGCCGATCGCCGCCAGACCGGCCGCAGTCAGCGCCTCGTCGGACTGGATGAGCCTCCCCGCGCAACTCGGCAGCAAGGGCCGTCCGCCAATGCTGCGGCGCTCCAGATAGGAGCGCGGCTGATGCCCGCCGGTCGCCATCACGACAAAGCGCGATTCCACGAAAATATCGTTGCCATCCGAAAGCCGGCGCAGCTTCGTGCGCCAGAACCCGTCGCTCAGCTTTTTGCTGCTGATCGCTTCGTGCCCCAGCAGAACCTCATTGCCGCTGGCAATCATCAGATCGCGCAAGGCATCGCCCAGAACCATCATGAACTCGCCGACTAGGGCGAGCGGAACGCTGCCGCCTTGATAGGCCGCGACGGCTTGCACGACGGGATGCTCGCGCAAAGCAGCGAGCGTGGGATGGGGATTGTCGGTGACGCAGCTTGTAAGCGTATTTCCGGTGCTGTCGGAATTGATGGCGTAACGCCCGATCCTTCCTGCGCCGATCGTGCTACCGCGCTCGGCGAGCACGATACCGTCGGCCAGAATGCGATCGAGCAATCCCGAGCGGCTCGCAGAGATCAGGGGGGCCAGTCCGGCGGGTCCGCCGCCGACAATCAATGTGTTGACGATCATGTGCGTGGGTTCCGGTCCCGTTAAAGGAGCTGTTCGCGACGGATTTCTCGTAGCAAGCGCGAGGGCACTGGGTGGTGCGGCGTCCGGGTTCGCGGCTGCGGTGAACACGCCTCGCGGAACGCACGGCAGACGTAATCGACCTCACTTTCGGTCAAGATGTCCGAGACAGGGAGAGCGATGATGCGACGAGCGATCTTTTCTGTCGCCGGCAAGGCACCGGCGACGCAGGTTTGCTGAAAGAAAGGTTGCTCCGCGAGGTGCGGCACGAAATAGCGACCAGCGCCGACGCCACGGCTGCGCAATGCCTCGATCACCTCGTCGACCCGGCCACTATGGCTTTCGGGAACGAGGACCGAGACGAATTGGTGCGCGACGCGCTGGCCGGTTAACTTCTGGAAGGCGAATTCAGGCAACAGAGCGCGATAGCGGTCGAACATTGCTTGGCGGTGCCGCGCCGCCGCCTCGTAGTCGCCCAGCTTCACAAGACCGAGAAGGGCGCAGACCTCGCTCATCTTGGAATTGAGGCCCGGCATGGTCGCGGCCCGTGGCTCGCCGAAGCCGAAATTGCCCATGGCACGAATATCCGCGACGACTTGCCGATCGGCGCAATAGATCAAGCCGCCTTCAGCCGTCGCGAAGGCCTTGGTCGCATGCATCGAAAATACCAGCGGATGCGCGCAGCCGATGCCGAAAGGCTCACCTTCACCATCGAGGCTCCCCAGCGCCGCAGCAGCATCGACCACCAGCGGAATGCCACGTTGCTGGGAGATCGCGTGATAGCGCGCAAGATCGAGGCAGTTGCCGAAGGTGGCGTTCGGCACCATGGCGGCGATCTCATCGCCGTATTCGGCAAGCAGCTCGTCCTCCGCCTCGGCGGAAGGCAACCAGGTCTCGCTATCGATATCGGAGAAGAGCGGCGTCAGACCGCACCACAATGCCGCTTGCGCACCGGCAGCGAAGGTGAAAGACGGCATCAGCGCGTAGCGTCCACGCGGATTCCATCCAACCGCCCGCTTGATCGCGAGCATCAATCCGAGTGTCGCATTGGCGACAGTCACGCAGCAATGCTCGTCGCGAAATAAAGCCCGGGAAAATCGCTCTTCGAGGCGCGAATTCACCGGGCCGTAATTGGAGAAGATGCCGCTGCGTTCAATTTCCGCGAGGGCGGCACTCTGACGTGAGAGCTTGGACGGGTTGGGACGAAGAAAAGGGACGCGAAGACTCTCGGCCTGAATACGAGAACTTGCGCGTGCGGTGTGAAGATCAAAACGCAGGGATTTCATGTCCGGTCGAAACGTCCGACCGGCCAAATAGTTCTCACGATTCTGCGATTTTTTACGCGGACGGGCCAGGGAAATGCTCAAGGCCAGGCCTGGGAATAGAGTATCCAGATAACGCCGTGACCGCGCCACGGTGACGCCATCTTCGCATCTTCTGATGAATGGCCTCGCAGCATCTCTCTGGCATCAGAATATTATGGCAAACAACACCGACGTCGCGATCATCGGAGCGGGACCCTACGGCTTGTCATGCTCGGCCTATCTTCGAGGCCGCGGGGTTGAACACGTCATCTTTGGTTCGCCGATGGCAGCTTGGCGCGACAACATGCCCGCGGGCATGTCGCTGAAGTCCGATGGCTTCGCCTCTTCACTCTACGATCCGGAAGAGCGCTGGACGCTGCATCGCTATTGCGCCGATAGTGGCTTGCCCTATGCTGATCTCGGCTTACCGGTGCCGATCGAGACCTTCATCGCCTACGGTCTCCATTTCCAGACAACCGTTGTTCCTTATCTCGATCGCCGCGAAGTCGTGCATGTGGGCGCTCGTCACGGCCGGTTCTCGCTTCATCTCAACGACGGCGACGAACTCCTCGCGAAGCGCCTCGTGCTCGCGACCGGCATCAATTATTACCGCCATATTCCACACGAGCTGCGTCACCTTCCCGCCGAAGTGCTGACGCATAGCAACGATCATCAAGACGTCACGCGCCTGCGCGGTCGCAGGATCGCGATCATCGGCCGCGGCGCTTCGGCGGTCGATCTGGCCATGCTCGCACATGAAGCCGGCGCCGAGGTGCAGCTCGTGACACGCACACCGAGCATCGATTTCCATGCGCCGCCGCGGGACAGTCGTCCGTTGTGGGTCCGCATGCGCTATCCGACCACCGGCGTCGGTCCCGGCTGGTGGAATCTCTTCTATTGGCGCGCGCCGGGGCTTTTCCGCCGCATGCCCGCAAAGATGCGCCACCATCATGTGAGCACGGCCTTGGGGCCCGCACCGGGCTGGTTCGTCCGCGATCGGGTCGAAGGCAAATTCCCTGTGCATCTCGGCTGGCAGATCTCAGGCGCGACACTCAAGAACAGCCACGTCGCGCTGCATCTGACGGACAACGACGGCAAAGCGTCCGAGATCAAGGTTGATCACATTATCGCCGCCACCGGATTCCGGACGAACGTTTCGCGGCTCGGCTTCCTCGATGAACCGGTGAAGCGCAAGATCGCGACGCAACACGGAGCGCCTCTGCTCTCGAAAAATTTCGAATCCTCGTGGCCCGGACTATATTTCGTCGGCATGCCGTCGGCGCCGACTTTCGGTCCGGTGATGCG
>Ga0134126_10005889_pt1 | contig 15335 bp, 15 predicted proteins | sample KB31752_FD_96881 | JGI IMG/M metagenome (GOLD analysis project Ga0134126, IMG submission 96881) | Terrestrial soil microbial communities with excess Nitrogen fertilizer from Kellogg Biological Station, Michigan, USA - KB3-175-2 | ecosystem: Environmental > Terrestrial > Soil > Unclassified ...
CGCGGCTGCTCGACCTCGCCACCGGGCCTGGACGCATCGCGCTGGCGCTCGCCGGTCGCTTTGCCGAGGTGTGGGCGCTGGACCTGGAACCGGAGATGATCGCCGTCGCGCAGGCGGCGGCCGAGCGGCGCGGCATCGCCAACGTCAGCTGGTCGGTCGGGCCGGCCGAAGCGCTCGAGGCGCCTGACCGCCACTTCGACCTGATCACCGTCGGCGAAGCGTTCCACCGGCTCGACCAGGGGCTGATTGCGGCCAAGGCGCGGCGGTGGCTGAAGCCGGGCGGCGGCCTCGCCACGATGGGCGCCGGCGCCATCCTGAACGGCTCGCGGGACTGGCAACTAGCCGCCGTGGAGCTCGCCCGGCGCTGGACGGCGAAGGCCTTCCCGACCGGCTGGGCCCCGGCCCGCGCTGGGGTCGAGCCAACGCTCGACGCCAGCATCCGCCTGCTCGAGGCGGCCGGCCTCCGCCTCGTCGCGGATCGCAACTTCGCAGTCCCCCACGCCTGGACCTTCGAGGGGGTGCTCGGCTACCTCCACTCCACCTCGGTGGCGTCGCGCAGGATCCTCGGCGACGAGGCCGACGATTTCGCTGCGGCGCTGAAGGCCACCCTGGCGCCTTTCGCCGATGCGGACGGCCTGTTGCACGACGAGCTCGACTTCGGCTGCACGCTCTTCCGCAATCCGGATTGAGGCCGGACTGAAGATGGACGAGCACCCGCTCAGCGGCGGCAATGTCACCGCCGGCGTCGTCCGCGTCGGCGATACGGTGCGGCGGCCAGCCGGCCCCTGGACGCCGGCCGTTCACAGCCTGCTCCAACACCTTGAGCGCAAAGGCTTTACCGCCGCGCCCCGGGCCCTCGGGATGGACGCGCAAGGCCGCGAGATCCTGTCGTTCGCGGACGGCGCGGCGGCCTGGCCGTGGGAGGCGTTCGGGCCGCTGGCGGGCGACGCGGCGCTGCTGCGCGTCGCCGAACTGATCGGCGCCTACCACGCCGCCGTGGCGGACTACTGGCCGCCGCCGGGCGCCGCCTGGAGTCCGATCGCGCCCCGCCGCGGCGCGGCCGACACCCTCTGCCACAACGACCTCGCACCCTGGAACCTGATCCTCGCCCCCTCCGGCGAGCTCACCTTCATCGACTGGGACCTCGCCGCGCCCGGCCAGCGCCTCAGTGACCTGGCCTACGCGGCGCGCGCCTTCGTCCCGCTGATCCCCAACCCGCCCTACGACGTCCCGATCGTCCACCGCCTCGCCCTGCTGCGCGACGCCTGGCAGGTGACCGCGCCCGAGCTGATCGACTGGATCGTCTGGCGGGCGCGCGCCGATCTGGCCGGCCTCACCGAACGCGCCGCCGCCGGCATCGAGCCGTGGCGGACGATGTGGGACGCCGGCCACGGCGCGGCCAACACCGAGATCACCCGCTTTATCGCGGCCGGCGCCGCCGGCTGGCTCGCCGCGCTCAGCTGACGCGCGAGAGCCGCCCCTACGTCACCCTTGCCCCGCTCGAACCGGCCTCGCTAGGTAGCGGTCAGTGGCGCCCACGGTTCGCAAATGTGGATGCGCCGGGGAGGTGTCATGGCGTCCGGTCTCTTCAGCGACCTTCTGGTGATCGACTGCGCGAGCTTCATTGCCGGCCCCGCGGCGGGGACGATCATGTCGGACTTCGGCGCGCGGGTGATCAAGATCGAGACGCCCGGCATCGGCGACAGCTACCGCAACCTCTTTCGCCTGCGCGGCACGCCCGACGACCTCGACTACTTCTGGACCATGGACAACCGCAACAAGGAGAGCCTGGCGATCGACCTCAAACGCCCGACGGCGCGGGCGGTGCTGGAGAAGCTGGTCAAGAAGGCCGACGTCTTCATCACCAACTTCCCGTTCCCGGTGCGCGAGCGCCTGCAGTTGCGCGCCGAGGACCTGACGCACCTCAACAAGCGGCTGATCTACGCTTCGCTGTCGCCGTACGGCGAGCACGGGCCGGAGCGCGACCGCACCGGCTTCGACACCACCGCCTGGTGGGCGAGGTCCGGGCTGATGGACATGGTGCGCGCCACCGGCGACACCGAGCCGGCGCTCTCGATGCCCGGCATGGGCGACCACCCGACCGCGATGGCCATGTACGCGGCGATCGTCACCGCGCTCTACCGGCGCCAGATGACCGGCGAAGGCGGCGTCGTGCACACCTCGCTGGTCGCCAACGGCCTCTGGTCGAACTCCTGCCAGGTGCAGGCCTCGCTGCTCGGCTACGAGCTCACCGGCCGGCCGCCGCGCGGCCAGCGTGGCGCGATGGTGGAGACCTACACCACCGTCGACGGCCGCTCGTTCATCCTCACCACCACCAACCCTGCCCGCGACTGGCCGCTGCTGGCGAAGGCGATGGGCCATCCGGAGTGGCTGGAGGATCCCCTCTTCGCGACGCCGGAGGCCCGCTTCGCCAACCAGGGCGCGCTGGTCGACCGGCTGGACGCGATCTTCTCGGCCGACACCTGGGAGACCACGCGCGCGCGGCTCGACGCCGGGGGCATCACCTTCGGCATCGTCGGCCAGGTGACCGACCACATCTCCGACCCGCAGCTGGAGGCCAACGGCATGTTGCCGGAGTTCGCCGACGGCTACGGCATCCGCACCGTCGACAGCCCGTTCTACCTCGAGGGCGAGACGAAGAGCGCGCCGCGCATGGCGCCGGGCATCGGCCAGCACACCCGCCAGATCCTCGCAGAGTGCGGGCTTGACGCAGCCGAGATCGAGGCGCTTGCCGAAGTCGCATGAGGAACGACCTCGTCCTCGCCGAGACCGACGGACCGATCGCGCGGCTGACGCTGAACGATCCGGCCCGCGCCAACGTGCTCTCCGAGGCGATGATGACGTCGCTGCGGGCCGCGCTCGCGGACGCGGCGGCTGATGAACGGGTGCGGGTGATCGTGCTGGGCGCAGCCGGCCGCATCTTCTGCGCCGGCCACGACCTCGGCGAACTGCGCGCCAGCGACAACCCCGAGCCGCACGCAGCGCTCTTTGCGCTGTGCTCGGAGTTGATGCTCGACATCCGCGCCTGTCGCGCACCGGTGATCGCGCGGGTGCAGGGCGCGGCGGTGGCGGCCGGCTGCCAGCTGGTGGCGGCCTGCGACCTCGCCTACGCGGCGGAGGGCGTGAAGTTCGCGGTCTCCGGCGTCGACCTCGGCCTCTTCTGCTCGACCCCGGGCGTGGCGCTCGGGCGCGCGATCGGGGCCAAGGCGGCCGCCGAGCTGCTGATGACCGGCCGCTTCATCGACGCCGCCCGCGCCGCCGAGCTCGGCCTGATCAACCGCGCCGTTCCCGCCGACGCGCTCGACGCCACGATCGACGAGACTGCCTTGCTGATTGCGGCGAAGGCGCCCGAGGCGATCGCGCTCGGCAAGCGCGTCTTCGCCCGCCAGATCGAGGCGCCGCTCGACGAAGCCTACGCGATCGCCGCCGAGGGCATGGTCGAGAACCTGTCATTCGCCAGCGCTAAAGCGGGCATCGACGGATTCCTGAAGAGGTAGGAGCAACCAGCATGAAGAGCGAAGAGCTGCGCTACGAGGCCGACGGCCTCAACATGATCGGACGCTTCACCTGGGACGAGACGGCGACGTCTCCCCGGCCTGGCGTGCTGGTGTTCCCCGAGGCGTTCGGGCTCGGCGAGCATGCGATCGGTCGCGGCGAGCGGCTGACCAGGGAGCTTGGCTACGCGGCGCTCGCCTGCGACCTGCACGGCGACGGCAAGGTGATCGAGGACCTCGCGCAGGTGATGCCGCTGCTCGGGCCCTTGCGCACGGACGCGTCGAAAGTCCGCGACCGTACGGGCAAGGCGCTGGCCGCGCTCACCTCCCGCAAGGAGGTCGACGCTGGTCGCACAGCGGCGATCGGCTTCTGCTTCGGCGGCACCATGTCTTTCGAGCTGGCGCTGGCCGGCGCGCCGATCAAGGCGGCGGTCGGCTTCCACAGCGGCCTCACCGTCACCTCGCCGGGCGACGCGGGGCAGATCAAGGGCAAGGTGATGGCCCTCCTCGGCGCCGACGACCCAAGCATCCCGCCCGACCAGCGCGAGGCGTTCGAGAAGGCGATGCGCGAGGGCAAGGTCGACTGGCAGATGACGCTCTATGGCGGGGTCGTGCACAGCTTCACCAACCCCGACGCCGACAAGATGAACCGCCCCGAGTTCCTCAAGTACGACCCGGTCGCCGACAGGCGCTCCTGGAAGCAGATGTCCGACCTGTTCGCCGAGGCGCTGGCTTAGGGAGTAGCGACGCGTGGATAGCCAAGTCACCGACGCGGGGGGCTGGCGCCCCGCGTCGCATCCGCTGGACGTGGATGCGTTCACGGCCCTCATCGAAGCCCGGCTCGACGCGGACTATCCGGGCCTCGACGCGCTCTACAAGGACATCCACGCCAACCCGGAGCTGCCGTTCCTGGAGGCGAGGACCGCCGCCAGGCTCGCCGGCCTGATGCGCGAGCTCGGCCTGGAGGTCACCGAGCAGGTGGGCCGCACCGGGGTCGTGGCGGTGCTGCGCAACGGCGACGGGCCAAGGGTGATGGTGCGCACCGAGCTCGACGGCCTGCCGATCGAGGAAGAGACCGGCCTTCCGTACGCGAGCCGTGCGCGCTCGGTCTGGCAGGGCGACGACGTGCCGGTCATGCACTCATGCGGGCATGACATCCACATGGCGTGCTGGATCGGCGTCGCCCGCGCGCTGATCCATCTGAAGGACGCCTGGAGCGGCACGCTGGTCTTCGTCGCGCAGCCGGCCGAAGAGGCGGGCGAGGGCGCCAAGGCCATGCTGGCGGACGGCTTCATCGAGCGGTTCGGCAAGCCCGACTGCGGCTTTGCCCTGCACGTCGCGCCGCTGCCGGCCGGCATGATCGCCTACAAGGGCGGAGTCTTCACCTCGTTCGCCGACGGCCTCGACCTGACCTTCAACGGGCGCGGCGGTCACGGCTCGATGCCGCACGGCACGATCGACCCGATCATGATGGCGGCCCGCTTCGTGACCGACGTGCAGAGCGTGATCAGCCGCGAGAAGGATCCGTTCGGCTTCGGCGTCGTCTCGATCGGCGCGATCCATGCGGGCTCGGCCGGCAACGTGATCCCCGCCTGCTGCCGGCTGCATGGCACCATCCGCAGCCTGGACCACGCCGTCCGCGGCAAGCTGATCGCCGGCGTGGAGCGCACGGCCAGGGCCGTCGCGGCGATGTCCGGCGCGCCCGACCCGGAGATCACCATCAAGGAAGGCGCGAAGGCGGTGGTGAACGACGAGGCGCTGGCGACCAGCACCGGCGCGATCTTCCGCGCCGCGTTCGGCGACCAGGCGGTGCTGATGCCCAAGCCCGCCGCCGCCAGCGAGGACTACTCCGAGTTCATCCACGCCGGGGTGCCCTCGAACTTCTTCTTCATCGGCGGCTTCGACCGGGCGGCGCTGGCCGCCGCGCGCGCAAGGGGCGAGCCGGACCCCGCGCCCCACACCTCGACCTACGCGCCCACGCCGGAGCCGGCGATCCGCGGCGGCGTGAAGGCGATGACGCTGGCGGTGCTGGGGGTCGTGGCGAAGGCGCCCTTATTGGGACCGCCGTCATAGGAGCAAGCAGGGTGTCCGGGCGACGCGCGCCCAGGGACCTGGCGCCGGGACCCGCCCCGCGCTCGCGCCGTCACGCTAAGGTTCGCCCCCACCGGTCCACCGCCGGTTGCTCTGCCGGACGGCTGGGTGGGACGTTAACGCCTTGCCAACCTTTGCCCAGGGTTCAACCCGATAGGCGGCGAACCTGGCCTGTGGCAACTTCTGCTTGTCTGTCTCACCCTTTTCCCCCCGGAGGACAGGCATCCGGAGTTCGGTCCATTCGCCGAACTCGCAGTTTGGCCCCGCGCCCCGCCCCGGGCGCGGGGTTTTCGCTTCCTGGCGCCGCCCGCCAGCCCCATGGACAGGCGCACTCGGGGCGCGCAACACTGCGGTTCGACCTCTTTGTCGGGGGATTCCGCCATGTTCGCCACGCGCCGGCGCTTCGCCAGTCTGGTCTCGGGCTCGCTCGCCGCCGCCGGGCTCGCTGGAGCGCTGCCGGCCTGGGCGCGCGGCGATGACGACGACGGCCCGCCCAACGTGTTCTTCAGCCCGCACGGGCGGCCGTACCGCGCAGTGGGCGGCGCGCCCTATCCGGTCGGCGACTGGTTCAAGGACGCCGACCGCAACGGCGACGGCAAGCTCGACAAAGCCGAGTTCGTCGCCGACGCGGCCGCCTTCTTCGACTATCTCGACCTCAACAAGCACGGCGTGCTCGACGCCTCCGACATCGCCTTCTACGAGCACAACATCGCCCCCGAAGTGCTGGGCGTGCGCGTCACCGTCTACGCGGACGGGACCTGGGGCGTCAGATCGGGCGGCGCGCCGCGCCTGTGGCTGGCGCAATACGGCCCGATGGAAGGGGGGCCGATGCGCGACAACGGCCCGCAAGGCGGCGACCTGTCCGGCAACCCCGGCGGCTACTCGCACGGCGGCGACCCCAACCAGGGCGCCGTGCTGCCGGATGACGTGAGGCCGAACTCGCCGGACGGCTCGAACCAGCCCTCGGAGATGACGGGCGCGGCCCCTTACGGGCTGATGGCCACGCCGGAACCGGTCACCGCCGCCGACCCGGACTACGTGTTCAGCGGCCAGGTGAAGCGGGCGCGCTTCCTGGCGCACGCCGCCGACAACTTCGCGCGCCTGGACGCCGAGCACAGCGGCTACCTGACCCTGGCCGGCCTGCCGCAGACCTACGTCCAGCGACAGCTCGGCCACGGCGGCCGCCGGCGGGGCTGAGCGCGCCTCCGCCTCAGCGTTTCGGACAGGCCGCGCCCCAGACCAGGCCGCCCAGCGTGCCGGGCAGCGGCGCATGCCAATTGTCGTTCGCGGGCTGCGACTGCACCACCGGCCCGGCCCCCATCTTCGAGGCGTAGAGCGTGTTGTCGCGGGTGACCATCTGGTTGCCGTCGCAGTTCACCCTCATGTGGGTGACGATCGACCACACCTGCGCGCCGCCGATCACCTGCGGGATCTTGTATTCGAGCATCGTCGTGACGTCGGACGGCCCGCTCTTCGGCAGGGTGTCGGCGTCGACGTAGTAGCTCGTCTGGCTGTCGTCGTAGAGCTGCTTCCAGGCCGGGGCCGTCCCCACGGCAGGCGCAGACGATGCTGGTTGGGCATGCGCGAGCGGCGCCGCGCACAGGAAGAGCGCGGCGGCGCTGATCCAGTCCCGCCGCAGGCCGACGCGGCGCATCCTTCGTTGTGGCAAGCTCACGTCCACCGCACGACTACCGGTCCCCCAGAGCGGCAAACAACGAATCGCCGCTCAGGGCAACTGCGCCGTGCCGCGCGGTGGTCAGGAACTTCGATTGGGCGGCGAGGCGCCGCCACGCGCCTTCCAGCGTTTTTTCGGCCCAGGCGGCGTAGCCGGTGGCGCCCGCGGTCGGCAGCGTGTCGTGCTCATGCCGGTGACCCAACCACGCGCGCGTGACACGCGTGACAATTGCGATGCCAGTTGCGATTTCGGTCCGGCGCGATTGCGCCGCGGGTTCATTTGACATCCGCGCCGGCAACGGCGGTTATGGGCGGACAATCGTTCCAGTTGGGAGGAATAGGGCCATGAAGCCTGAAAGCGAAGGTATGTCGGCGGCGCGGCTGGCGCGGCTCGATGAGGTGATGGCCAAGCGCTACGTCGACGGCGGCTACCTGCCGGGCCTGCTGACCATGGTCTCGCGCCGCGGCAAGCTGGTGCACGTCGGCATGTCCGGCCACATGGACCTCGAGCGCAACAAGCCGATGCGCGAGGACGCCCTCTTCCGCATCTACTCGATGACCAAGCCGATCACCTCGATCGCGCTGATGATGCTGGTCGAGGAAGGCGCGATCGGCCTCGACGACGCGGTCGCCACCCACATTCCGTCGTGGAAGAACCTCGGCGTCTACCAGAGCGGTATGCCGACCCTGCTGGCCGACCAGCCGCCGCAGTTCATCAACAGCCGGCCCGAGCGGCCGATGAAGGTGGTGGACCTCGTCACCCACACGTCGGGCCTCACCTACGGCTTCATGATGCGCACCGAGGTCGACCGGGCCTACCGCAAGCTGAAGATCAACGCGTTCGACACGCCCGGCGGCCTCGACACCTTCATCGAGCAGCTCTCCACGCTGCCGCTGGAGTTCTCGCCGGGCACGCGCTGGAACTACTCGGTCTCCATCGACGTGATGGGCTACCTCGTCCAGAAGCTGCCTGGCATGACTTTCTGCGAGTTCCTCCGTACACTGCTCTTCGAGCCGCTCGGCATGAAGGACACCGCCTTCTTCGTGGCGCCGGAGAAGATCGACCGCTTCGCCTCGTGCTACCAGCCTGGGGCCGGGGGACGCGGCCTGAAGCTGCAGGACGACGCCGGCAAGAGCACCTATGCGACGCCGCCCTCGCTGGAATCCGGCGGCGGCGGGCTGGTCTCCACCGCCCACGACTACATGCGGCTCTGCCAGATGATGCTGAACGGCGGCGCGCTGGACGGCGTGCAGATCCTGTCGCCGAAGACGGTCGAGCTCTTCAGCCTCAACCATCTGCCGAACAACGGCGAGCTGGCCGAAATGGCCCCGCCGGGGGCGTTCAGCGAGAGCGGTTATTCGGGCATCGGCTTCTCGATCGGCTGCGGGGTCAACGTCGATGTCGCCAAGACCCGCCTGCCGGGCACGCTCGGCGAGTACTTCTGGGGCGGCGCGGCCTCGACCGCGTTCTGGATCGACCCGAAGGAGCAGCTGGCGGTGGTGTTCATGACGCAGGTCATGGGCACCGACGCGCGCCTGACCCTGCGCCGCGACCTGCGCACGCTGGTCTACTCGGCGATGACGGAGTCGTACGCCTAGGGGAGCTTGATGCAGATGCTGCGGCTCGCGGCGCTTGCGGCCACGTTCGCCTGCCTTGTCGGGATAGGCGCGGCGCGGGCGCAGACCGCCGTTGGCGACTGGACGGGGACGCTGGTCTCCGGCCCCGGCCAGTCGTTCCACCTCGGCGTCCACGTCAAGAAGACAGACGCGGGCTTCGCCGGCACGCTTGACGACGCCGACCGCGCCGCCTCCGGCCTGGCGCTGAGCGACGTTTCAGTCTCCGGCGACACGCTCACCTTCAAGGTCGCGATCGCGGCGGCGCCGGCTACCTATGTCGGCAAGTGGGATGCGACGTCCGGCAGTTGGATCGGGACCTGGACGCAGAACGGCCAGGGCTTCCCGCTGACCTTCGCGCCCGGCCGCCTGGCGCCGTTGCCGACGATTGCCGGTCTCGACGGCGCCTGGGACGGGGCCGTGAAGGTCGGCGAGCAACAGCTGCATCTGACGTTGCACGTGAAGACCGGCGCGCTCGGCACCGCGGCCTGGCTCGATTCGATCGACCAGATGGCCTACGGCCTCGACGTCGGCGACCTGAAGCGCGACGGCGATGCGGTCGGCTTCCAGATCGCCGCCGCGAAGGCGCCCTTCACCGGCAAGCTTGCCGCGGACGGTCAGTCGATCGTCGGCCAACTCACGCAGGGTGGCGCGAACCTGCCGCTGACCCTGACGCGCCGCGCGCCTGGCGCCGAGCCGGCCACGATGCGGCGGCCGCAGACCCCGAGGCCGCCCTATCCCTACCGCTCTGAAGACGTCGCCTTCGAGGACGGCGGCGCCGGTGTGAAGCTGGCCGGCACGCTGACCCTGCCGCCGGGCGCGGGGCCCTTCCCTGCCGTGGTGCTGATCGCCGGCTCCGGCCCCAACACGCGCAACGAACCGCTGCTCGGCCACCAGGTGTTCCTGGTGCTGGCCGACTACCTGACCCGGCACGGCATCGCGGTGCTCCGCTACGACAAGCGCGGCACGGGCGCGTCCGGCGGTGACTACGGCAAGGCCACCACGCTGGACTTCGCCGGCGACGCCGAGGCGGCCGCCGCCTACTTGAGGACCCGGCCCGAGATCGACACCCGCCACATCGGCCTGATCGGCCACAGCGAGGGCGGGCTGATCGCGCCGATCGTGGCGGTGAAGGACCCGAAGATCGCCTTCATCGTGCTGATGGCTGGCCCGGGCGTGGACGGTGTCGACATCCTGATGGAGCAGGGCCGGCTGATCTCGAAGGCGATGGGCCTCTCCGACGCGCAGGTCGACAAAGGCGGCGCGCTGCGGAAGGCGTTCTTCGACATCGCCCGAAACACGAAGGATCCGCAGGTCGCCGCCGCCAGGCTGAAGGCGGCCGCCGACGCCTGGGCGAAGGCCAATGACGTCTCGCCGCAGGCGGTCGAGCTGCAGGCCAGCCTCGTCAACTCCGATTGGTTCCGCTTCTTCTACGACTACGACCCGGCGGTGACGCTGCGGCAGGTGCGTTGCCCGGTGCTGGCGCTGATCGGCTCGAAGGACCTGCAGGTGCCGGCCGCCCAGAACCTGCCCCCGATCCGCGCGGCGCTGGCCCACGATCCGGACGCCGAGGTCGAGCAGCTGCCGGACCTCAACCACCTCTTCCAGACCGCCAAGACCGGCTCGCCCGGCGAATACGCGCAGATCGAGGAAACCATCGCCCCGCTGGCGCTGGAGACAATCACCGGCTGGATCCGGAGGCACGACGGCCAGACGAAGGCGACGTGATGACGAGCGAGCTGCTGAGCAAAGGTTGGGACGACCACGCGCGCGAGAGCGAACGGCTCGCCGGTGAGCTGGAGGCGGCGGCGGCCGCGCCGGTAGCCGCCGACGACCTCGTCCAGCTTGCGCGGCTGGGCGTGCATACGATCGGCGAGCACCTGGAGGACTGGCCGCGGGCGCGGCGGCTGGCCGAGCGGCTGCTGGAGGGGCGCGCGCCGGACGCCGCCACCGCCAAGGCCTGGGCGCATCTTTCCGTCGCGCGGCTGCTGGCCGGCGATCCGGCCGGCGCGGCGGAGGCCGAGCTCGCCTGGCTGGGCGCGGCGGCGGACTTCCGCGCCGCCCTGATCGAGGCGCGCTTCATGCTGGTGGCCGCGATGGTCGGCTGCGGGCGCTCTGGCGAGGCGTTCCCGCTGTTCCGCGCCGCGCTGGCGCTGGCCCGTGCGCTCGGCGACGGGTCGCCGGCCCGGGCGATCGCGGTCGCCAGCAACAATCTCGGCTACGACCTCGTCGAGGCGACCGAGCGCTCGCCAGATGATAACGCGATGATGCAGCTGGCCGCCGAAGCGGCGCTGGAGTTCTGGCGCCAGTGCGGGGGCTGGCAGCAGGAAATGGCGGCGCTGACGCTGACCGCCCGCGTCGCCGTGCTGCTCGGCGAGCCGGACCGGGCGCTCGCCGACGTCGAGCAGGCGCTGGCCGTCATCGCCGACAGCGGCGACGAAGCGCCGGCCGCTGCAGCGATCCTGGGCGTTGTGCGGTCCACGGCGCTCGGACTGAAGGGCGACGTGACCGGTCAGGCGCACGCATTGGCGGAGGCGGACAGCGCGGCCGTGGCGATGAACGACGCGGACGCCAAGGCCTTCTACGACGAGCAGCGGGCCTGGATCGTCGGGGCGCCAGCCCACGCCTAGTTGACCTCGCGGCCCCGTTGCGCAGCGTTCGCGGCGGGGGCATGGGTCTTCCGGCAAGGCCCGCCGTCAGAGCGCGGCCCGTGTGAGCTAGGGAGACGCGTCGATGCCGGAAGCCATCCTCGAGCCCGGGCTGCCGATCGTCGATCCGCACCATCACCTGTGGCAGCGCGCGGGCGCGCCGCCGCCGAGCGCCGACACGGGACCGGTCCACCCGTTCACGCAAGTCGTGGCCAAACGGCCGCGCTACCTGTTCGATGAGCTGCACGCCGACATGACGAGCGGCCACAACGTGATCGCCACCGTCTTCGTGCAGTGCGGGGCAATGTACCGGGCCGACGGGCCCGAGGCGTTGAAGCCGGTAGGCGAGACCGAGTTCGTCAACGGCGTCGCGGCGATGAGCGCCAGCGGCATCTACGGCCCGGGCCGCGCCTGCGCCGGCATCGTCGGCCACGCCGACTGCACCCTGGGCGAGGCGGTCGACGAGACGCTCGAGGCGCACCTGAAGGTCACCGACCGCTTCAAGGGCATCCGCCACAGCTGCTCGTATGACGCTGACTCCGGGGTGCTCGGCCCCCTGGCCCGCCAGACGCCGGGGCTCTACGCATCCGACGCCTTCCGCAAGGGCTACGCGCGGCTCGCCAAATATGGCCTGTCGTTCGACGCCTGGTTCCTGGAGCCGCAGCTGCCGGAGGTCTACGACCTGGTCAAAGGCCACCCCGACATCCCCGTGGTGCTCGACCACGTCGGCACGCCGCTCGGCATCGCCAGCTACGCCGGCCGGCGCGAGGAGCGCTTCCCGATCTGGCGGGAGAACATGGCCAGGCTCGCCCAGCTGCCGCACGTGAACGTCAAGCTCGGCGGCCTTGCCATGGCTTTCTGCAATTTCCCATCGTTCCTTGCAGATCCGCCCGCGCCCTCGACGCAGCTGGCGGCGGAATGGAAGCCCTACCTGGAAACCTGCATCGAGCTCTTCGGACCATCCCGCTGCATGTTCGAGAGCAACTTCCCGGTCGACCTCGGCTCGTGCGACTACCCCACGCTCTGGAACGCCTTCAAGGTGTTCGCCAAGGACTACTCGGCCGCGGAAAAGGCCGACCTCTTCGCCGGGACCGCCAAGCGGGTCTACCGGCTCCAGCTCCCCAACTAGCCCCCAAAATACCCCGTAGGAGATCCCCCCATGGCTATCGATTTCGAGATCCCGGCGGAGGCCCAGGCCGTCCGCGAGCGTGTGCGCCAGTGGGTGCATGACGAGTGCATTCCCGCCGAGAAGCGCCTCATCGACGGCGAGGACTACAAGACCGTCCTCAATGAGCTGCGGACCAAGGCGCGCTCGCAGGGTCTTTGGTGCCCCTTCATCCCGAAGGAATACGGCGGCATGGAGCTCGGCCCGCTCGCCAACGCGCTGGTGCAGATGGAGCTCGGCGAGAGCTACCTCGGCGCGCTCTCGATGAACACGCAGGGGCCCGACGACGCCACCATGCTCACGCTGCTGGAGCACGGCACGCCCTACCAGAAGGAGAAGTTCCTCAAGCCGCTGCTGAACGGCGAGAAGCGCATCTGCTACTCGATGACCGAGAAGGCCGCCGGCGCCGACGCCACCGGCATGCAGACCCGCGCCGAAAAGAAGGGCAATGAAGCCTACGTGCTGAACGGCGAGAAGTGGTTCTCGTCGGCCGCCTCGGCCGCCGACATCGCGCTCGTCATGGCCAAGACCGATCCCGACGCGCCGCGCCACCGCCAGTTCTCGACCTTCCTCGTCGAGTTGCCGAACCCCGGCTACCGGATCAAGCGCGACATCCAGACGATGGCCGCGGAAGGCCCGCTCAGCCACATCATGGGCGGCGGCCACTCCGAGATCGAGATCAAGGACCTCGAGGTGCCGGCCGAGAACCTGCTTGGCGGCGAAGGCAACGGCTTCAACATGGGCCAGCATCGCCTCGCCTACGGCCGTCTGCGCCACGGCATGCACAACGTCGCCATGGCGCAGCGCGCGCTCGACATGGCGGTGGAGCGGATCACCAACCGCTCGACCTTCGGCTCGCCCCTGCACCAGCGCCAGGCCGTGCAGTTCATGGTCGCCGAGTGCGCGACCCAGCTCTACATCTCGCGCCTGATGCTGCTGCACATCGCCTACAAGGCCGAGCACAAGCTGGACCTGCGGCAGGAGAACTCGATCGCCAAGGTCTACCTCGCCAACATGGTGCACCACGTGGTCGACACCGCCATCCAGCTGCACGGCGCGCTCGGCTACTCGATGGATACCCCGCTGGCCCGCTGGTACACCGGCATCCGCTCGCAACGCCTGGTCGACGGCCCGGACGAGGTCCACCGTTGGACGGTGGGGCGGAATGTGATCAAGGCCTACCAGGCCACCGGCACCACCGCCTCGATGACCGGCGGGGATCTGCTGTAGCCCCTGATTGCAAATTCGAGCCGGCCGCAGGCCTTTAGTCTCAACGCAGAGTTCGCGGAGGCGGCGCGGAGTACGCAGAGAACGCGAGGCCTCCGCGACCTCTGCGCCTCCTCTGCGTCCTCCGCGTTAAGACCAGGCGCCTGAGGCGCGTCTCGGCTCACGCCGCTTCCCGCGCGCCGTTCACGCGGTCGACGAGGCCCCAGGCGAGCGCTTCCTCGGCGCTCATGAAGTTGTCGCGGTCGAGGGCTTCCTCAACCTCCTCGACCGTGCGGCCGCAGTGCTTGGCGTAGAGCGCGTTGATCTTCTGCTGGGTCTCCAGCACGTCCTTGGCGTGGCGGGCGATGTCCGAGGCCTTGCCCTGGAAGCCGCCGGAGCCCTGGTGGACCATGATCCGCGCGTTCGGCAGGGCGACGCGGTGGCCCGGCTCGCCGGCCATGAGCAGGAACGACCCCATCGACGCGGCGAAGCCCATGCAGGTCGTCGCCACCGGGCTCTTCAGGTACTGCATGGTGTCGTAGATGGCGAAGCCCGCCGTCACCACGCCGCCGGGCGAGTTGATGTACATCTCGATCGGCCGCTTCGGGTTTTCCGCCTCGAGGAACAGCAGCTGCGCACAGACCAGCGCCGCCATGCCGTCCTCGATCGGGCCGTTCACGAACACGATCCGCTCACGCAGCAGCCGCGAGAAGATGTCGAACGCGCGCTCCCCGCGGCTCGACTCCTCGACGACCATCGGCACGAGGTTGCTGACGTAGCTCATGCCGCCAGCCTCCAGCGAGGCGACGACACGACCGCCGGCCGAGCCCGGATCGTCCTTTCGGGTTTGAACGCCAGCACCGCGGCCTCCTGCGGCGCGCGATGCATGATCGTCAGCCGCGAGCCGCCGTCCGCCGGGCTGATCTCGAAGCTGATCAGGCTGTCGCCCTCGCGCGTCGGCCAGACCAGGTCGAGGCGCGACGGCGGATCGGCGTCCGCCACGCGCGCCGCGCCATCGTCGGGCGCGCCGAGCCAGGCCTCGCGGATTTCCGGCGTGGAAACCGCGCGCCAGACCCTCTCTGGCGGCGCCTCGAGGTCGACCTCGAAGACCAGCGCGTCGTCCCGGCTCTCTGGCCTGCCCTCTGGCGTGCCGCTCCCCGTCCCGCTCATTGGTCCATCTCCTTCAACATGTCCTTCAGGCGCTCGATCCGGGTCGGCCAGAAGGCGCGGTAGCGGCCGAGCCAGTCGATCAGCGGCGAGAGGCCCTCCGGCGCGATCCGGTAGTAGGTGCGCCGCCCATCGCGCCGCTCGGCGACCAGCCCGGCCGCCTTCAGCGCCGCCAGGTGCTGGCTGACCGCCGGCTGCGAGATCGGCAGCCCTTCGCGCAGTTCGGTGACGCTGCGCTCGCCGCCGACGAGCCGC
>Ga0134126_10005891_pt1 | contig 15331 bp, 14 predicted proteins | sample KB31752_FD_96881 | JGI IMG/M metagenome (GOLD analysis project Ga0134126, IMG submission 96881) | Terrestrial soil microbial communities with excess Nitrogen fertilizer from Kellogg Biological Station, Michigan, USA - KB3-175-2 | ecosystem: Environmental > Terrestrial > Soil > Unclassified ...
CTGCGCTTCGCGCAGCTTCGCCGCGTAGGCCTTGCGCGCCGCTTCGTCCATGCCGCGCGATTCGGGAGCCAGCGGCGCGGCTTCGGCGGCGCCGGTCGTCGGCGCGGTCGGCGCGGGCGACGCGGGCGACGCGGGCGACGCATCCGGCCCGGCGTCGGCAGCGCCGGCGAAGCCCGGAACCACGGCGAGGGCGACCGACAGCGCGAAAACGATCGCAGAAGAGATGCGCGGCATCGACAGACGTGTCTCGCGGGCCCGACCGGGCCCGATGAGCGGCCGCTATTCTAGCGCAGGCGACGCAGCGGCCCGCCGTGCGTGGCTTCCGTCGCGCAGGCGCGCGGCGGTGTCGTCGATCAGCCGGCGGGCGATCGACATCGGACTCGGAAGCTCGGGCAGCGCGTCGGGTAAAAACCAGCGCGCATCGGCAATCTCGGTGCCGTCGGGGCGCAGCGCTCCGGCCGCATAGCGCGCTGTATAGGCGATCATCAGCGAGTGCGGAAACGCCCACGACTGGCTGGCGAAGTATTCGAGCCGGTCGATTTCGATGCCGACTTCCTCGCGCACTTCGCGGTGCACGCAGTCCTCGATCGCCTCGCCGGGCTCGACGAAGCCCGCGAGGGCGCTGTACATCATGTTGCGAAACCGGTTGGCGCGGGCGAGGAGGAGCTCGCCGTCGCGGATCACCAGCACCATCATCGCCGGCGACACGCGCGGGTAGGCGACGAGGCCGCAGGCGGGGCATTCCTTCGCACGCTCGCCGGGCCGCTCGCGCGTGCGCGCGCCGCAGCGGCCGCAGAACGCGTGCGAGCGATCCCAGTCGACGACCTGGAACGCGCGCGCCGCCACGGCGAGCATCGGCTCCGGCATGGTTCCGAACAGCGAGCGCAAGCCGGCGAGACGGTGGCCCGCCGGCGCGGGCGCGGTGTCGCCCAGCGTGACCGCGACGCAATCCGTTCCGGCAAGCCGGCCGAGGTGATGACGCGGGCCGTCGATTCCCGCGGCGAGCGCCTGGGCGAGCGTCGGCACCACGGGAGCCTCCTCGTTGCCGGCGACGACGAGCTTCGCACCGGCGAACGCGAACACCAACGCATCGCCCGCCGGTGGCGCGAGGGTGACCGGTGCGGGTACGAAGCCGGGAGGCGTATGCAGCATGCGCGTCACGCCGAGAGCGACAGCGGCAGCCGGCGCAGCCGCCTGCCGGTCGCCATCGCGAGCGCATTGGCGACGGCCGGCGCGATCGGCGGTACGCCCGGCTCGCCGACGCCGGTCGGCTTTGCGTCCGAGGGGACGATGTGGACTTCGACTGCCGGCATCTCGTTGATCCGCAGCACGCGGTAGTCGTTGAAGTTCGACTGCACCGGCGCGCCGTCCTTGATCGTGATCTCGCCGAACAGCGCCGCGGCAAGGCCGTAACCGATGCCCCCTTCCATCTGTGCGCGCACGACGTCGGGGTTGACGGCGAGCCCGCACTCGACCGCGCAGACGACACGGTCGATGGTGAAGCTTCGGTCGGCGGCGACGGTCACCTCGGCAACCTCGGCGACCGCGGTGTCGAACGACTTGTGTACGGCGACACCACGCCCACGTCTGGTCCCCGACGCGCCCGGCGCGAGCGGTCTTCCCCACCCGGCCTTGTCGGCGGCGAGCGTCAGCGCGGCGAGCTGGCGCGGATCGCCGGCGAGGAGCACTTTCCTGAACTCGACCGGATCCTTGCCGGCCGCCTGCGCAGCCTCGTCGATGAACGTCTCGACGGCGAAGGCCGTGTGCGTATGCCCGACCGAGCGCCACCATTGCACCGGCACGGCGATCTCGGGCGATTGCAGGTCGACGGTGAGATTCGGAATCGCGTAGCCGATGTCGGCGGCGCCTTCGACCGACGTCGGATCGATGCCGTGGGCGATCATCGCCGCGAACGGGCTGCCGGCGAGGATCGATTGGGTGACGATGCGGTGCTGCCAGGCGACGAGCTTGCCGCTGCCGTCGAGACCGGCGTGCATCGAATGCAGCGACGCCGGCCGGTAATAGCCGGCGCGCATGTCGTCCTCGCGCGTCCACACGAGCTTGACCGGGATGCCGCGCTGTCCCTGCGCAGCGAGGCCCTTGACGATCGTCGCCGCCTCGACGAGGTAATCCGATTGCGGATTTGCGCGCCGGCCGAAGCTGCCGCCGGCGAAGAGCTGGTGGATCGCGACCTTCTCCGTTGCGAGCCCGAGCACCCTGGCGATCGCCGCCTGGTCGGCGGTCTGGAACTGCTCGCCGTTCCACGCTTCGGCGCGGTCGCCGTCGTAGCGGATCACGCAGTTCATCGGCTCCATCGCTGCGTGCGCGAGGTACGGGAACTCGAACTCGGCATCGAGCCTGCGCGCGGCGCCGGCGAGCACCGCGGCGGCATCGCCTTCGCTGCGCGCGACCGTCCCCGGCGTTGCGATCTGGCGCCTGAATTCGGCGAAGATGTCGGACGACGAATAGCGGAAGCCGCTCGCGTCGTCCCAGGTGACACGCAGCGCGTCGCGTCCTTTCTTCGCGTCCCAGAAGCTGTTGCCGACGACCGCGACGCCGTGCGGGACTTCGACGACGAAGCGGATCCCCGGCAGGCCCTTCAACGCTTCCGCGTCGATCGCCTTCACGTGCGCGCCGAAGCGCGGTGCATGTGCGACGACCGCGGTCAGCATGTCCGGCAGATGGATGTCCTGCGTGTAGACCGCGGCTCCGGTCGACTTCGCCTTCGAGTCGGTGCGCGGAACGTGCGTGCCGATGTAAACGAAGCGCTTCGCATCCTTCAACGCCGGCGAAGCCGGAACCGGCTGCTTCGCGGCGTCGGCGGCGAGCTCGCCGAAGGTCGCCTTCTTCGCGCCGTGCGAGACGACGCCGTTGCGCACCTCGATCGCGTCGGCAGGCACGCTCCAGCGTGCGGCCGCGGCGGCCACCAGCATCGCGCGTGCCGCCGCTCCAGCCGTGCGGTACTGGTCGAACGCCTCGGCGAGCGACGTCGAACCGCCGGTGCCCTGCATCGGGCCCCAGCGCAGGTTGTTGTAGCGCTTCGCGTCCGCCGGTGCGCCTTCGACGCGCACCCGCGACCACGCTGCATCGAGCTCCTCGGCGACGAGCGTCGGCAGCCCGGTGTAGGTACCCTGGCCGACCTCGACGTGCTTGACGATGACGGTCACCGAGCTGTCGCGCGCGATCCTCAGGAACGCGTTCGGCGCAAACTCGGGGCCCGTCGGAACAGCGCTGCCTGCCGCGCCGGCCGCCGCGGGTCCCGGCTTCGCCGCAGCGGCCAGCGCATCGAGCGGGAGACTTCCGATCGCGAGCGTGAGCCCTGCCCCCGCGCTGCCAACGACCTTGAGGAAGGTGCGTCGCGTCACCGCTTCGATCCGATTGCGATACATCGTCCCTCCGGTCAGACGAGCGCGGCGGCGGCTTCCTTGATCGCCGCGCGGATGCGGACGTAGGTCGCGCAGCGGCAGATGTTGCCTGCCATCGCGCCGTCGATGTCGGCGTCGCTCGGGCGTCGATTGCCGGCGAGCAGCGCGGTAGCCGACATGACCTGCCCCGATTGGCAATACCCGCACTGCGGCACATCGAGCTTCTGCCATGCGGTCTGCACGGCCCTGGCTTCGCGCGTCGCGAGACCCTCGATCGTCGTGACGTCGGCGCCGAGCCTTATCGACGACAGCGGGGTCTGGCACGAGCGCGTGGGCTTGCCTTCGATCAGCACCGTGCACGCGCCGCAGAGGCCCAGGCCGCAGCCGTACTTGGTGCCGGTCAGCTTCAGCGAGTCGCGCAGGATCCACAAGAGCGGCGTGTCGGGCGCGACGGCGTTGCTGACGTCGACGCGATTCTTGTTGACGAAGAAGGTGGGCATGCGAGCCTCTGAGGAGGATGGGCGGCGACGGCCGCTGCGGCCGGTGACGCAGCCGGCGACGCAGCCGGCGATGCAGCCAGCGACGCAGCCGGCGATGCGAGCAATGTTATGCGATCACGGGGTGCCTGTCAGCCGCGCAACCGCGATGTGCGCCGTCTACCGCTATAATCGACGCTGGGTCCGCGCAGCGGACAAGCAACCTGCGGGGACATCCGATGGAAGCCGAGCAACTCAACGCGATCGCAGCCGGTATCGCGGACCTTGAGGAGCGCACCACCCAGCTCCGGAGGTATCTTTGACTTCGATCTGAAAGCGGCGCGTCTTGCCGCGGTCGAGCGCGAGCTCGAGGATCCGAAGATCTGGGACAATCCGGCGCGGGCGCAGGAGCTCGGCCGCGAGAAGAAGACGCTCGACGGCGTCGTCCACACGCTCGCCCGCATTGACAGCGGGCTCGGCGACAGCAGGGAGCTCTACGAACTCGCACGCGCCGAGGGTGACGACGCGGCGCTCGCGTCGATCGTCGACGACGTGGCGAAGCTCGGGGGCGCGGTGGCCGAGCTCGAGTTCAGGCGGATGTTCCATCATCCGCTCGACCCCGGGAACGCCTTCATCGACATTCAGGCGGGCAGCGGCGGGACCGAGGCCCAGGACTGGGCGGCGATGCTCCTGCGCATGTACCTGCGCTATGCCGAGCGGAAAGGCTATCGCGTCGAGGTCCTCGAGGAATCCCCCGGCGAGGTGGCCGGCATCAAGAGTGCGTCGGTCAAGGTCGACGGCGAGTACGCGTACGGCTACCTGCGCACCGAGACGGGCGTGCACCGCCTGGTACGCAAGAGTCCGTTCGATTCCAACGCGCGGCGCCACACGTCGTTCGCCAGCGTGTTCGTCTATCCCGAGGTCGACGAGTCGATCGAGGTCGAGATCAACCCGGCCGACATCCGCGTCGACACCTATCGCGCGTCGGGAGCCGGCGGGCAGCACATCAACAAGACCGATTCTGCGGTACGCATCACGCACCTGCCGACCAACATCGTTGTGCAATGCCAGAACGACCGCTCGCAGCACCGCAATCGCGCCGAGGCGATGGCGATGCTGAAGTCGAAGCTCTATGAGCTCGAGTTGCGCAAGCGCCAGGAGGAGCAGGCGAAGCTCGAGGACTCGAAGACCGACATCGGCTGGGGTCACCAGATCCGCTCGTACGTGCTCGACCAGTCGCGGATCAAGGATCTTCGCACCGGCTACGAGGTCGGCAATACGCAGGCGATCCTGGACGGCGACCTCGACGATTTCATCTCGGCGAGCCTCAAGCAAGGGGTGTAAGTCGCCGGATTCATGCGCGGGCGCCTGGCATGCTTCCGTCGCGAGGCCTATGATCGGCGCCGCTGTCCATTCACTAGAGGAGTCCACCGATGTCGATCCACCGCGAGAACTGCAGTTGTCCGGATGTTGCGCATCGGCGCCGCTTTCTCGGCACCTCGCTGGCCGCTGCCGCAACGGCGCTCGCCGGCATCGGCGTTCCCGTCGAATCCGCACGTGCGGCGGCGATGACTGCTGCGAAGCGCGAGAAGCTCAGCCCGGATGACATCCTCGCGCTGATGAAGAAGGGCAACCGGCGCTTCAGCACCGGCCAGCGCCAGGAGCACAACTATCTCGCGCAGCAGCGCGCGAGTGCGGCGGGGCAGCACCCGTTCGCCGTGCTGCTGAGCTGCATCGATTCGCGTGCGCCGGCCGAGACGATCATGGATCTCAGGATCGGCGATGTCTTCAACACGCGCCTGGCCGGCAATATCGAGAACGCCGACGTCCTCGGCGGGATGGAGTTCGGGTGCAAGCTGATGGGGGCGAAGGTGATCCTCGTGATGGGGCACACCTCCTGCGGGGCGATCAAGGGCGCGATCGACCACGCCGAGCTCGGCAATCTCACCGGCCTGCTCGACAAGATCAAGCCCGCCGTAGCCGCGACCGAGTACTCCGGCGAGCGGACGTCGAAGAACTATGGGTTCGTCGATGCCGTCGCGCGCAAGAACGTCGAGCTCACGATCGACGGCATTCGCAAGAACAGCCCCGTTCTGGCGGGCATGGAAGCGAGCGGCGCGATCAAGGTCGCCGGGGCGATGTACAACATCGGTACCGGGGTCATCGACTTCTTCCACGCATGACGCAGCAGCAGCAGACGGCGGGCGGCGCGGTGCCGGGTGCGGGCGCCCAGCCGGCGGGCGCAGCGTCCGCCGCGGGCGCCGACGAGAGCAGCGTCATCGCCGAGCGTCGCACGAAGCTCGCCGCGCTGCGGACGGCCGGGCAGGCCTACCCGAACGACTTCCATCGCGACGCGCTGGCGGGCCACCTGCACGCGGCCTGGGGTGCGAAGGACAACGCCGAGCTCGAGCCTGCCGCGATTCGTGTCGCGGTCGCCGGCAGGATGCTGCTGAAGCGCGTGATGGGCAAGGCATGTTTCGCGACGATCGCCGACATGTCGGGGCGCCTGCAGCTCTACGTCACGCTGGACGGCGTCGGCGCCGCGACGCTCGACGCGTTCAAGCATTGGGATCTCGGCGACATCGTCGGCGCCAGCGGGACGCTGTTCAGGACGAAGAGCGGCGAGCTCACCGTGCGCTGCGACGCGGTGCGGCTGCTCGCCAAGGCGCTGCGCCCGCTGCCCGAGAAGTTCCACGGGATCACCGACCAGGAGCAGCGCTACCGTCAGCGCTATCTCGACCTCGTCGCGAACGCCGACTCGCGCGAGGTGTTCGTCAAGCGCTCGCGCATCGTGCAGGCGGTGCGCGAGTTCTTCGTCGAGCGGGGGTTCCTCGAAGTCGAGACTCCGATGATGCATCCGATTCCCGGAGGTGCGGCTGCGCGACCGTTCGTCACCCATCACAACGCGCTCGACATGGCGCTCTACCTGCGCATCGCGCCCGAGCTCTACCTGAAGCGGCTGGTGATCGGCGGCCTCGAAAAGGTGTTCGAGATCAACCGGAACTTCAGGAACGAAGGCATCTCGACGCGGCATAACCCGGAATTCACGATGCTCGAGTTCTACGAGGCGTATCGCGACTACCGGTACCTGATGGACCTCACCGAGGAATTGTTCCGCGACGTCGCGTCGAAGGTGCTCGGCACGACGTCGATCAGCTACCAGGGTGAGACGATCGACCTCGGCGCGCCTTTCGACCGGTTGACGATGGCCGAAGCGATCCTTCGCTATCACCCCGAGCACACGCTCGCCGACCTCGCGAGTGAAGCGTATCTGCGGCGTGTCCTCGAAACCCGGGCAGTCGAGGTGCTGCCGACCGACGGGCTGGGAATCCTGCAGCTCAAGCTGTTCGAGGCGACGACCGAGGCGAAGCTCGTGCAGCCGACGTTCATCGTCGCACATCCGACCGACGTGAGCCCGCTCGCGCGCGCGAGCGACAGCGATCCCTCGGTGACCGAGCGCTTCGAGCTCTTCGTCACCGGCCGCGAGCTCGCGAACGGCTTTTCCGAGCTCAACGATCCGGAAGACCAGGCGGCGCGCTTCACCGCCCAGGCGAACGCGAAGGAGGCGGGCGACGAGGAGGCGATGTACTACGACGCGGACTACGTGCGCGCGCTCGAGTACGGCCTGCCGCCGACCGCAGGCGAAGGCATCGGCATCGATCGCCTCGTGATGCTCCTGACCGACAGCCCGTCGATCCGCGACGTGATCCTCTTTCCGCAGCTCAAGCCCGAAGCGGACCGCTGATCCGGCCCCTCGCCCGGCGGCGCCAAAGGGGGGCGCGCCGCATTCGGCGGTTTGACATATACCATACATGGGTATAGTGTATGGGCCATGAACGGCCCCGCCCCCGTCCCCGTCATCGCGGCACCTCCGACCGGGCAGGTTGACCTGGCGCTCGAAGGCATGACCTGCGCCGCATGCGCGGCGCGCATCGAGAAGGTGCTGAATCGCGTCGAAGGCGTCGACGCCGCCGTCAATTTCGCGACCGAAACCGCGCGCGTCCGCTACGACCGCGCGCATGTCGATGCGGATGCGCTGATCGCCGCAGTCGCGCGCGCCGGATACGCGGCGCGGGTCAAGGTCGATGCCGCCGCCGAGCGCGAAGAGGAGGCGAGACGCCGGCTCGCGTCGTGGCGCTCGCTGCGACGCGAGCTCGCGTTTGCAATCGTGCTCTCGGCGCCGTTCGCCGTGCAGATGGCCGCGATGCTGCTTCCCGGCGCCGGACATCACGAGCTGCTGCCGCGCTGGCTGCAGTTCGCGCTGGCGACCCCCGTACAGTTCGTCATCGGTCGCCGCTTCTATGTCGGCGGCTGGCACGCGCTGCGTGGCGGGGGAGCGAACATGGACGTGCTGATCGCGCTCGGCACGTCGATCGCCTGGCTGTGGAGCGCCGTCGTCACGCTCGGCGGCTTCGACCAGCACGTCTACTTCGAGGCGTCCGCCGCAATCGTCACGTTGGTGCTCCTCGGCAAGGCGCTCGAAACGCGCGCGCGCGCACGCACGTCGGTCGCGATCGAGGGCCTGTTGCGCCTGCAGCCGGTGGTCGCGCACGTCGAGCGTGACGGGCATGAAATCGACGTGCCGCTCGGCGACGTCGTCGCCGGCGATCGCTTCGTCGTGCGCGCGGGCGAGTCGGTACCGGCCGACGGAACGATCGTCGATGGCGCTTCGACGCTCGACGAGAGCATGCTGACCGGAGAAAGCCTGCCGGTCGCGCGCCGCGCGGGGGAGGGCGTCCGCGCAGGGACCGTCAATCTCGACGGCGTCCTTCGCTGCATCGCGACCGGAGTCGGCAGCGACACGCTGCTCGCCGGCATCGTGCGTCTCGTCGGCGAAGCGCAGGGAACGAAGGCACCGATCCAGCGCCTCGCCGATCGTGTCTCGGGTGTGTTCGTCCCGGTCGTCGTGGCGATCGCGCTCGTCGCATTTGCCGGCGTCTGGTGGGTGACAGGCGACCCGGTCGCGGCACTCGTCAACGCGGTGGCGGTGCTCGTCATCGCCTGTCCCTGCGCGCTCGGGCTCGCGACGCCGGTCGCGATCATCGTCGGGACCGGGCGCGGCGCGCAGCTCGGCGTACTGATCAGGAACGCCGTGGCGCTCGAGAACGCCGGCCGGCTTACGACGCTCGTCGTCGACAAGACCGGCACGGTGACCGAAGGGCGACCGCAGGTGACCGGTGTTCACGTGTTCGACGGTCGGACGGCCGACGACGTGCTCGCCTGGGCCGCAGCGCTCGAGCAGGGCGCGCTGCATCCGCTCGCCCAGGCGATCGTCCGCTCGGCGAAGGACAAGGGCCTCGCGCTTCCCGCAATCGTCGAGTTCGGCGCGGTCGCCGGCCGCGGCACGCGCGGGCAGTCGGCTACCGGAGGTGTCGAGCTGCGGGTCGGTTCGATCGCTTTCCTCGAAGGCGAGAACGTGGCGATCGATCGCGCGGCGGTCGAGGCGCGAATGGCCGCCGGCGAGAGCGTCGTCGGCGTCGCGATAAACGGGCGCCTCGCCGGGGCGATCACGCTCGCCGACCGCGTTCGCGCGAGCTCGGCGGCGGCGATCGCGCGCCTGCGCAGCCAGCGGATCGACGTGGTGATGCTCTCCGGTGACAACCCCGCCACCGCGGTCGCGGTCGCCAACGAGGTCGGCATCGAGCACGCTCAGGGTGCGATGACCCCCGCCGGCAAGGCCGCCGAGATTGCGCGCTTGCGCGCTGCCGGCGAGGTCGTCGGCATGGTCGGCGACGGCGTCAACGACGCCCCGGCGCTCGCCGCAGCCGACGTGAGCTTCGCGATCGGCGCCGGCTCGGCCGTCGCGATCGAGGCGGCCGACATCACGATCCTTCGCGACGATCTCGCCGCGGTCGCCGATGCGATCCTGCTTTCGCGCGCGACGCGGCACAAGATTCGCCAGAACCTGTTCTTCGCCTTCGCCTACAACGTGCTCGGCATTCCACTCGCCGCGCTCGGCTTCCTGAGCCCGGTGATCGCCGGTGCCGCGATGGCGGCGAGTTCGGTGTCGGTGGTGATCAACGCGCTGACGCTGCGGCGCTTCAGGCCGACGGCCGCGCACGAGGCAGCCGCGAAATAGGAGAGAACCGTAATGGAAACGGCAACGATCGAAGTCGGTGGAATGACCTGCAATGGCTGCGTGGCGAGCGTCACGCGCGTACTGAACGCGGTGCCCGGCGTCACCGAGACGAAGGTGACGCTCGTTCCCGGATCGGCAACGGTCGTGTTCGATTCCGCGCGGACGAACCTCGATGCGCTCAAAGCCGCGATCGAAGATGCCGGATATGACGCGCGCGGCTGACCCGCCGAAGTCCGTGAGGCGGTCGTCGCGGCGCGACGCGGCCCACCCGGGGCACCCGATCGTCGCGCGAAGCGACGCGCGTCGGGCGGCGCTCGCGAAGCGCATTCACCGCATCGAGGGCCAGGTGAGCGGCATCGAGCGGATGCTCGACGACGACCGCTATTGCGTCGACATCATCACCCAGGTGTCGGCGGTGCAGGCAGCCCTCGACGCGCTCGCTCGCGAGCTGCTCGAGCACCATCTGCACGGCTGCGTCGCCAAGGCGATCGCCTCGGGCGACGGCGAGCACGCGATCGACGAGGCGCTGACGGTCATCCGTCGCTTCGGCCGCTGACCGCCGGCTCTCAGCGGGTACCGGTCTTGTCGCACCATGCGGCGAAGGCCGCGAGGTACTTGGTCAGGAAGTCGCGCGTCGAATCGGTGACGAGCTGACCCTGCGCATCGAACAGGCTCGCCGCATTGCCGATGTAGGCCTCGGGCTGCTGCATGGCCGGCATGTCGAGAAACACGAACGACTGCCGGATGTGGTGGTTCGCGCCGAACGCGCCGATCGCACCCGGCGAGACGCTGACTACCGCACAGGGCTTGCCCGACCAGACGCTCTTCCCGTACGGTCGCGAGCCGACATCGATCGCGTTCTTGAGGAGCCCCGGCACCGAGCGGTTGTATTCGGGCGTGACGAAGATCACCGCCTGCGCGCGCCCGACGCGGTCGCGAAAGGCGGCCCAGCCGGCGGGAGGTGCGTCGGTGTCGAGGTCCTGGTTGTAGAGGGCGAGATCGCCGATCTCGACGATTTCGAGGGACAGGGAGGCTGGCGCTAGGCGACGCAAGGCATTCGCCATCTTGCGGCTGAACGATTCCTTGCGGAGGCTTCCGACGAGCACTGCAACGTCGCGTGGTGGGCTCATGTGATCGATTCCGGTGGATGGATGATTGCCGTCGCGCTCGGGAGGGATCGGCGCGACGAGCCGCATCGATTATCTCGCAATACGACAGGTGTGGACCGGCGTGCTGCGCGGAGCGGCCGGGGCGGCACCTTCCCCGGCGGTGGAGCGCCGGCGACGCCCGAGTGGATCGGATCGGGCCGTCCGAGTGGCATAATCCGCTGCGTCGGGGTGTAGCGCAGTCCGGTAGCGCGCTTGCTTTGGGAGCAAGATGTCGGAGGTTCGAATCCTCTCACCCCGACCAACTGCCCGACATCGACGCGCCGGGCAGAACCACCGTGCGGCAATTCTACCGGGTTGACGCGCAGCCGCTGCTCGCCTGGCCATTACTGCTCGTACACGTGGTTGCGGCGATGCAGGCATCGGGCGTCTGACCCTGGCATCGCCCGCCTTCCGCAATGAACTGCTCGACCGGTGTTTCGCGCAGGAAACGGTCCAGTTTATCCCTGAAGCCACATCGGTCGGCAATCTCAGGCAATAGCGCAAACACCTTGTTAGCCTCGAGGCAAGGAGCGCTCGGAGCGCAAAGGCTCAAAACGTTTGCTTGCTCGTTGACATTCAGGCCATAACTCGAGAGGGGAATGACGACTCCGTTTCCCTTCGAGGCAGTGAAATCGATGAAGCAGGCGTAAATGATCTGCTGCGACGGGTCTCTCGGAGGCACCCCCATCACGCATTGATATTCGCTGGGGGTCAAGATCATGTCGGGCGTGATGCCGAGGGCGTGCGCGAGTGTTGCTGCCCTGTCGTCCCCCAGCGGTTCGTTGATCTGGTCGGCGTTCTGGTATACGGGCGGCGCCAGGTCTTGCCATGGTTCCGTCGTTTGGCAGTAGGAGGGCCAGTCGGTATTCGTGCCGCGTCCCGGACTCTCGGTGGCCTGCTGACGAAAGAATCGGGCCATCTGGTCGTAGGGACAGCCATCGGGATTGGCGAGCAGACAGTCGTAGACCTGCTGCGGCAGCGGCGCCCTGTAGGCGGGCATCAACGCGGCCGTCGGAGGATTCGCAAAGTAGAGGAACATGAAGTTGACGAAGTAGATCGGAGGGGCCAGCGGCACGCCGAACGGAATGGTCTGGCGTCCTGGAGTTGGAAAGTTGGCAGCCGCCGGGATCGTCTTCCCGTCTTGCGCCGCGAGACATGCCGACGATGCGGATATCAGAAGCCCCAGCGTGATGCCGAGCAGGTTCCTGGAGGACGAACGGCGAGGGGTCCGGTTCGAGAGCCCAAACGTTTGCCGGTGCGTCCGGTTGACCATCTGGTCAGGCCGCCAAGTGCTCATTCCGCCCTGGCATCGGCGCCATGCTCGGAGAGCTGTGCGCCGAACCACCGATGGAGTGCGGTCAATAGATACAAATCGGAGGTCTCAAACCTGACTTCCGCACCTGCGGGAAGCGAAATATAGGAAATCTTGATACGTGCTCCCCCGTTCTGAAGTTCCTTGAGGCCCGGCATGGTTGTGCCATGTAGTGTTGCCGGGTCGGAGTAGTCGCCGCGTTGGAACCTCGCCGCCTCGCGCTGAAGATGCTGCTGAATGAGCCTAATCTGATCCGAAGCGGACGCGTCTTTCGCGACCACTCGTTCAACGCCTCCGGTTTCGGTCATTTGGAAGATGTGCACGGTTCTGGAGACATCAAACGGCATCACGCCTGCCGCCATCTGATGCACATGCTCTTGTTTGGTTTGCGCGGTGACAGGAGCGCAATTGAGCAGCACAACGACGGCGACCCCTGTGGAGCGGAGCAGCCGATATAAGTCCCGCTTCATTGCATCGTCCTCATTCAGTTTGTCGAGCTGCGGAGGCCTATGCCAAGTATCCGTGGTCTCCGCATACGGATAGCGCTCGCCCGGAGATCGATCGGGCGGACTGGGAACTCAGGAAGACAGCCATGTCCGCGATCTCGCCAGGACTCAAACAGGGCGCTGACCTCGGCAGGCGACGAGACGTCGGCCTTCGACGAGCCGATGCGAGGAGCTTCTCATCGAAGTGCCTGCATCGCCGTTGTGTCGACATCGCAGGTGTAAACGAATGCGCCAGCGGCGTCGAATGCCATCGCGATGCTGCGGCCGATGCCCCTGACCCCTGCAGTCACGAGAACTCGCAAACCGGCAACGGATGTGTTCACGTGCGGAGCCTCGGTCAAGTGGCGACTCGTGGGGCCTGACGTTCAAGGTAACCGGCACGCCGACGAGACGCTCGCAAACGAGAAGCCATGTGCCGGCGCGTCCGGTTGGCCGTAGCGCTACACCGCACCGGGTGCTGTGCTCGATGCTCAGTGCTCGAACGGGAACCCCGCCGGATCACGGTTCCGTGCGTCCTGCGCTCTGCCGGTCGCGTTCATACTGCTTCGCGGTCGGGAACGCGGGCAACCAAGACTCCCGGCGAATGGTCCAGAGCTCGTACGTGGGTGTGAACTGGTCAGGGGCGTCCATAGAACCGAGGTTCAACTCAGTCTCGTCGTCGCTGCGTCCGAAAACGGTTGATCCGCAGTGTGGGCAGAAGTGGCGACCGGCATAAACCTGCGTCTCCCCATGGACAGCTACAGCATCCGTCGGAAAGATCGCCGAGGCATGAAAGAGCGCACCATGATGCTTGCGGCAGTCGAGACAGTGGCAAATGCCGACACGGTACGGTTGACCTGATGCCTCGAAGCGGACGTTTCCGCACAGGCATCCACCGGTTGTTCGAGTCATGCGCGGGCTCCTACGACGCTGATGATTCGTGCGGCCTAACGCCCGAGGTAACCGGCGCAAAGACCGCGTAGCGGGATTTGCGTCCGGTTGACTGATGGGATGGACTCCCCCTGATATTTCGGCATCATCGTGCCCGCTGGCCTCATGTGGTGTGGGGTGTCAGCGATCAACCAGGAGGAGTCCAACATGAATGCTACCGCTGCTTCGCCGATCGTGGGTGTGGATCTCGCCAAATCCGTATTCCAGCTCGCCGTGGCCGAGGGGTCCTGGCGCGTGGTCGAATCCCATCGCCTTACGCGCACCCAGTTCGAGCGTTGGTTCGTCAACCGTAGGGTCGGTCTGGTGGTGATGGAAGCGTGCGGCTCGGCGCACCACTGGGCGCGCTGGCTGAATGGTCTGGGGATCGAGGTCCGACTGTTGCCGGCGGCGTACATCCGGGCCTATGTCAAGCGCAACAAGACCGATGCGGCCGATGCCTGCGCCCTGCTCGAAGCGGCACGCTGTGCCGAGATCGTGCCGGTGCGGGTCAAGTCGATCGAGCAGCAGGCGCTGCAAGGATTGCATCGCACGCGTTCGCTGTGGATGGGCACGCGCACCTCGCGCATCAACGCGCTGCGTGGCTTCTGCCGCGAATTCGGCATCGTTATCGCCCAAGGCAGTCGTCTCGGTGTCGAGCAGATCGGCCGCGTGCTTGCCGATCCGCATGCCGCCGTGCCCACCTTGATCCGCGGCACGCTGTCGTTGCTGGTCGAGGAAGTCCGCCTGCTGGAGGTGCGCATCGCGCAGCTCGAACGCGAATTGACCGCGCTGGCCCGCACTTCGCCCGCGTGCACCACCTTGCTGTCGATTCCCGGCGTCGGCTTGCTGACCGCGACTGCGATGGTGGCAGCGACTTCCGGCGCGGTCAGCCACTTTCACGACGCACGGCACTTCGCCTCCTGGTTCGGCCTCACGCCGAAGGAGCACTCGTCCGGCAGCGCGCGCCATCTCGGGCGCATCTCCAAACGTGGCGACCGCTACCTGCGCATGCTGCTCACCCACGGTGCGCGCTCGGTATTGCGTGCCGCGGGGGCGGCGGTGCGCGCCGGCAAGAGCGTCGATGGCCTGCGGCAATGGGCGCTCACCGTGCAGAGTCGTTCGAACCACAACAAGGCGACCTGCGCGCTGGCCAACAAGCTGGCAAGGATCTGCTATGCAACGCTGCGCGACGGCGAACCGTACGGCGCAGCTCGCCTGAACAAGAAGGTCACGCGCACGGCGTTTGCGCTACCGACCTGAAAACACTTTGCCTCCTATTCACCTCACACCGAGCCTTGCGTAGAGATTGATCGCCCATCATGGCAACCCGGGTCGTCCCCACCGCGCTTGACGCCGATAACTCTGCCGGCAGCTGCATGCTTGCCGCTTGTACCGATTGGCGCAGCGCGGTCCGCAGATTCCATGTCGGCACGGGCCAGCACGAGCCCACAACAGATGCCGGATATACGACTGCAGGCTCACCCTTCTTGCCACCACTATCGATCAACCTCTTGCTTTGTGGGGGGAGTCCATATA
>Ga0134126_10005892_pt1 | contig 15331 bp, 16 predicted proteins | sample KB31752_FD_96881 | JGI IMG/M metagenome (GOLD analysis project Ga0134126, IMG submission 96881) | Terrestrial soil microbial communities with excess Nitrogen fertilizer from Kellogg Biological Station, Michigan, USA - KB3-175-2 | ecosystem: Environmental > Terrestrial > Soil > Unclassified ...
CATGGCGATGGCGTGTTCTACGCCTTCGAGAGTGATCCGGATCTGATCATTGCCGACCTGCACGAGAGCGGGCAGTCGCTCTATCCGGGCACCGGCTCGGAGCAGGAGAGCGGCCGCGGCGCGGCAGCCGGCACGAAGCTCAATGTGCCGTTGCCGGCCGGCGCCGACCAGGAGGCCTTCGAGGCGGCGTGGCCTGCCATGTGCGCGCACGTCGAGCGCTTCGCCCCGGAATTCGTCCTGCTGCAGTGTGGCGCCGACAGCATCGCCGGCGATCCCATCACGCACCTGCGCCTCTCGCCCGCCTGTCATGCCCGCGCCGCGCGTGAGCTCGCCGGGGTGGCCGACCGCCAGGGGCACGGACGCATGCTCGCGATGGGAGGCGGGGGCTACGACCGCGGCAATCTCGCCCGCGCCTGGAGCGCCGTCGTCGAAGGATTGCTGCAGTCCTGACGCACGGCTGCGGCCACAGCCGCTGCCACCACATCACCGCCATCACCGAGCGACCGGCAGGCCGGGTCGATCAGGTACAATGGGAGCTTCCCAGCCCAGCCCCTCCGCACGTTTTGTCTCAAGGCAGGTGCCATGTTTTCCAGCCGGATGCGCATCAGGGATTTCGACGCAGAACTGCAGCGTGCGCTCGACGGCGAGCTGGATCGCCAGGAAACGCACATCGAGCTGATTGCCTCGGAGAACTACGCCAGCCCGCGCGTGCTCGAGGCGCAGGGCTCCGTGCTCACCAATAAGTATGCGGAAGGCTATCCGGGGCGCCGCTACTATGGCGGCTGCGAATTCGTCGATCAGGTCGAGCAGCTGGCCATCGATCGGGCCAGGAAACTATTCGGCGCAGACTTTGCCAACGTGCAGCCGCATTCGGGCTCGCAGGCCAATGCCGCGGTCTATCTGGCACTGCTCAGCCCGGGCGACTCGATTCTCGGCATGAGCCTGGATCATGGCGGGCACCTCACGCACGGCGCCAAGGTGAACTTCTCGGGCAAGCTGTTTCAGTCGCACCAGTACGGCGTGCGGCGTGAAGACGGGCTGATCGACTACGAGCAGATCGAGTCACTGGCGCGCGAACATCACCCGCGCATGATCGTGGCAGGCTTTTCGGCGTATTCGCGCGCGATCGACTGGCAGAGGTTGCGCCGCATCGCCGATGCGGCCGGGGCCTATCTGTTCGTCGATATGGCGCATGTGGCAGGCCTGGTGGCGGCGGGCCTGTATCCCAATCCGGTACCGCATGCGGATGTGGTCACGACGACCACGCACAAGACACTGCGTGGACCGCGCGGCGGGCTCATTCTGGCGCGCGCCAACGACACGATCACCAAGAAGCTCAACTCCATGGTCTTCCCCGGCACGCAGGGCGGACCCCTGATGCACGTCATTGCCGCCAAGGCGGTGGCGCTGCTGGAGGCGCTGCAGCCGGACTTCAACGCTTATCAGCAGCGCGTGCTGGACAATGCGCGCGCCATGAGTGCAGCCATGATGCAGCGTGGTTACGATGTGGTCTCCGGCGGCACGGACAATCATCTATTCCTGCTCAGCCTGATCGGGCGGGAGATCAGCGGCAAGGAGGCCGATGCGGCGCTCGGGGCGGCGTACATCACGGTCAACAAGAACGCAGTGCCAAACGATCCGCGGCCACCAATGATTTCAAGCGGCCTGCGCTTCGGCACGCCAGCGGCAACCACGCGCGGCTTTGGCCAGAGCGAGATTCGCCAGGTCGCCGGCTGGATCGCCGACATCCTCGATACCAACGGAGCCGCCTCGGCCGTCGAGCGCGTGCGCCCGCAGGTCATCGAACTGTGCCGGCGTTTCCCCGTGTATCGGGACTGACGCGACATGGGGCACGTGAATGCGCTGTCCCTTCTGCAATCACGATGACACCAAGGTGACCGATTCGCGCCTCGCCGCCGAGGGTGGCCAGGTGCGACGGCGGCGTGAGTGCCTGAGCTGCGGGGAGCGCTTCACGACCTTTGAAACCGCGGAGCTGCTGATGCCCCGCGTCATCAAGGGTGACGGCAGCCGCGAGCCCTTCGATGAGCGCAAGCTCAAGGGCGGCATGCTCAAGGCGCTGGAGAAGCGCCCGGTGAGCCTGGATGCGGTCGAGCAGGCGACCGCGCGCATCGGCCGCCGCCTGCGCTCGCTGGGTGAGCGAGAGGTGCCCTCGCGCAGCATCGGTGAGCTGGTGATGGAGGAGCTGCGCCATCTGGACGAGGTGGCCTATGTGCGCTTCGCCTCGGTGTATCGCAGCTTTCAGGATGTCGAGGCGTTTCGCGAGGAAATCGAGCGCCTGCGCCACCAGCGTCGTCGCCGCGAGGAGAAGAGTGAGCAGGATCAGCTCTCGCTGCTGCCGGGGGAAGCCTCGGCCACGCGCGCCAAGACCTCATGAGCTCCACGGCCGGGTTCTCTGCCGAGCCGCGCATTGCGGACAGCGCGGACCGTGATCTGCAGTACATGCGCCGCGCTCTGCAGCTGGCAGAGCGCGGCCTCAACAGCACCGATCCGAATCCGCGTGTCGGCTGCGTGCTGGTGCAACAGCGCGAGGACGGCGACCGCATCGTGGGGGAAGGTTGGACCGCGCCGGTCGGCGGGCCCCATGCCGAAGTGCAGGCGCTGCGCGCGGCGGGAGCACAGGCGGCGGGAACCACAGCCTATATCTCGCTCGAGCCCTGCGCCCATTTTGGCCGCACGCCGCCCTGCGCTCAGGCGCTCATCGAGGCCCGGGTCGCCCGCGTGGTCTATGCGGCGGATGATCCCAATCCCCTGGTCAATGGCGCCGGTGCAGCCGCGCTGCGCGCCGCGGGCATACCGGTGGCAGGCGGGCTGCTGGCGGGTGAGGCGCGCGCCCTGAACCCCGGATTTTTTCGACGCATGCAGACGGGGCTTCCATGGGTAAGGCTCAAGCTCGCCGCGAGCCTCGATGCGCGCACTGCGATGGCCTCCGGAGAGAGCCGCTGGATCACCGGCGAAGCGGCCCGTGCCGACGTACAACGCTGGCGCGCGCGCAGCTCCGTGCTGTTGACGGGCAGCGGCACAGCTCTGGCCGATGATCCGGCGCTCAACGTGCGTCTGCCCGCCGTGCAGCGCCAGCCGCTGCGCGTGCTGCTCGATAGGGCGCTGCGCGTGCCCGCCGAGGCGCGCCTGTTTGACCCGCCCGGACAGGCGCTGGTCTTTACCGCCAGTGCCGACACCGGCCGGCGCGCGTTGCTCGAGCAGCGCGGCGTGCAGGTCGAAAGCGCCACGCCGGCCGATGATGGGGTGGGGCTGGCCCTGGAGCCGATACTGCGTCGGCTCGCCGATCAGAGTGCCAACGAGGTGTGGATCGAAGCCGGGGCGCGCCTGGCGGGCGCATTCGTGCGCGAGCGCCTGGTTGATGAGCTGATCGTGTACCTGGCGCCGCGGTTGCTGGGTGAGCAGGCCCGACCGTTGTTGCAGCTGCCAGCACCCGCGCGGCTTGCCGACGCGCAACGACTGCGCTTCGTGCAATGCACACAGATCGGCGAGGATCTGCGGCTCATCGCGCGCCCGCTGGCACGCGGCGAGAATCGCTAGGGAAGTGACAGGGAATCAAGAATGTTTACCGGAATCGTGCAGGACATCGGATGGGTGCAGGCGCTGGAGCGACGCGGTGCCGACTTGCGTGTGACGATTGGCACGCAGCGACTGGAGCTTTCGCGTGCCGCGCTCGGGGACAGCATCGCGGTGGCGGGCGTGTGCCTCACGGCTGTCGGGTTGGCGACGCATCGCTTCGATGTCGATGTATCACTCGAGACCCTGGCTCGCACGACGCTTGGCGGGTGGCAGATCGGTCAGCGCGTCAACCTCGAGCCGGCGCTGCGCGCCGGCGATGCGCTCGGCGGTCACATGGTTGCCGGTCACATCGATGGGGTGGGGGAGCTGCTGGCGCGCAGCGCACAGGCGCGCTCGGAGCAGTTGCGCTTTCGCGTGCCGCCCGAGCTCTCGAGCTACCTGGCCCGCAAGGGCTCGGTCTGCATCGATGGCGTGAGTCTCACGGTGAACGCGGTCGAAGGCGACGACTTCGAGGTGAATCTCATCCCCCACACGCTCGAGGTGACCACGCTCGGACAGCTCGCAGTGGGCGGTCGGGTCAATATTGAAGTCGATCTGATCGCCAGATATGTACAGCGGCTCCTTGGTGAATCCGCGCCATGACCGCGCCATGACGTTGCGAGCGCCAACCGGTATCCTAGCCCAGCCGTAAATAATTTGAAGAGAGAGCAATCATGCGCAAGGGCGTTCTCACAGCAATTCAAGCCGCGATTGTATTGACTGCCGGGTGTGGTGGATACGCACTGCTAAGCGCACCCGTCGTGGCGCAGGACGCTCCCTCTTTGTATTTTCGTACTGCCTGGAAGATAGGAACTCCCCCCAAAGGCACCAATGACGTGCCGATTACGCAAGCACTCGTAGCCAATCCGCACCTGACATTGACGGTCTATGGTCCGGGTGGCCCGAACGTGGAGATCTCGTACCACCCCAAAACCGATCCAGGCCCTTATGTATGGACCGGGCTCACCAAGAGCAGCTGGATCGTGACGCTCAAAGTCAAAGACAGCTACGTGGATCTGAGTGGACCCGATGCAAAGATTCGTTGGTCGGTGAAGGAAGCCGGCTATCACCTGCTGCGGCCGGTGCTGAAGCTGGCCGATGGCACCCTGCTGGCGGGCGAGCACGCCGACGGTTACACAGCCAATTGGCAGCAGACCGAGTTCCCGCTCGCGAATATGCGTTGGCGCAAGCTGGACCCCACCTCGGCGGTCGAGGCGCGCGATGGAAAATGGGTGGACAAACCGGATCTGAGCAAGGTCGATGAGGTTGGCTTCACGGATCTCTCGGCAGGTACCGGACATGGGGCCGGCGGCTCCACGCGCGTGCAGTGGATCGAAGTCTACGGAAAGCCAGTGCCGCGGTGACTGCGTGAGTACGGCGCCGCTTCGAGTTCCTGTCGCCCTACGGGGTGCCGTATTCCAATGACCCTGGTGTAGGCAGGTGCCGATACAACCGGCTGTGCTCGTTGGGTATGGTTGGGGCTCATGGAACGAAGTAACGCCATGAGTCCTATCGAACAAGACGCGCAGGAATCCGCCCCATACACCGAGGCCATCGGTCAGCTGTTGACCGCTGCCGAGCGCACACGTGATCCGGGGGCGTGGCTTACCCTAACGACGCTGGCCGAGATGTTCGTGCGCCTGGAGCGGCGGCATCAGGCGAATGTCACCGAAAGTCGTGTGGGACCCGTTGGACTTTATCCGGCACCCGGGGCAAAGACGCTCAGCTGAGCGGCGATCCGCCGCCAGGCCGCAATCATCTGCCATTAGCGCTGCGCGCCGCGTCGGTGCCGGCAGGCCGCGGGCCCTGCGCCCGAGAGATCGATGCGCGGCTCGTCATGTGTTCGGGTATCGTTTGAGCGCATGCTGTCTGTGAAGTAACGGTGTGCGCGATCCCTGGTCGGATATTATTAGTATAAATCATAATCTTATGGGGATTATCTATATTGACTGTCAGATACTGAGCGGCGTCTCAGGCTGCGGTGCAGTCCGTGTCTGAGAGCTGGCAGATCCGTGGCGCCCGTCAGGAGGACGCTGCCGAGATCGCGCGACTGGCGGGTCTGCTCGGTTATCCGAGCGAGGCGCGCGCGATGCGGGAACGCCTCGAAGAGCTGCTCGCGCGTCCCGATCAGCGCATCGCAGTGGCGGCGGCTGCGTCTGCGCGTGAGCCGCGCGCTGACGGGGCGGCGCTCGGCGGATGGGTGCATGTGACTCGCCACATCGCCCTCGAGAGCGGGCAGTTCGCCGAGATCCTCGGCCTCATCGTCGATCCGGCTGCGCGGCGGGCGGGCGTGGGTCGCGCACTGGTGGCGGAGGCCGAGCGCTGGGCACGCGTGCATCGGCTGGCACGGCTGGTCGTACGCTCGAATGTGCTGCGCAAGGAGTCGCATAGCTTTTATCCGGCGCTTGGGCTGCCCCGCAACAAGAGCCAGCACGTGTACGCGAAGTCGCTCGGCACTGAATTCGGGGCGGTGGCTTAGCATGCGTCGTCGACATTTCGAGCGGCACTATGTCAATCGCGTCGGCTGGCTGCGCGCCGCCGTGCTCGGCGCCAACGATGGCATTGTTTCGGTGGGCAGCCTGCTCGTGGGCATCGCCGCGACGCCGCTGGCGCGCGCGCAGATCCTGATTGTGGGCATCGCCGGACTGGTCGCGGGCGCCACCTCGATGGCCGCCGGAGAGTTCGTCTCGGTCAGCAGCCAGGCCGACAGCGAGCGCTCGGATCTGGAGCGCGAGCGCCTGGAGCTGGCGCGCGAGCCGCGCCACGAGCACGCGGAGCTCGCCGGCATTTACGTGCAGCGCGGCCTGACCCCGACGCTGGCGGCTCAGGTGGCAACGCAGCTCATGGCGCACGATGCTCTCGGCGCCCATGCGCGCGATGAGCTTGGGCTGTCGGCCATGACGCAAGCGCGGCCGCTGCAAGCGGCACTCGCGTCGGGTGCGAGCTTCACCCTTGGGGCGCTGTTCTCGTTGGTGCTGGTACTGCTGGCGCCCCGCCGGCTGCTGGTGCCGGTGGTCGCGGGCGCATCGCTGCTGGCGCTGGCGATCCTGGGCACGCTGTCGGCACGCACCGGCGGCGCACCGGTGGCCACCAGCGCGCTGCGCGTGACGCTCTGGGGCGCGCTCGCCATGGCCCTGACCGCCGCGGCGGGATTCGCTTTCTCCGCCTTTGGTTGAGCCGGCGCGGACGTTGAGCTGGCGCGAGCTTGAGCCGACGCGTTGCACCGACGCGCGGGCCTTTAGCCCTGGCATGGCAGCCATGATAGATTGGTCCCATGACCAAGCTGCGCGCGGTGCCGGCCCCAGCCGGCGGAACACTTCACGGCATTGATGAGATTCTCGCGGAGCTGCGAGGCGGCCGCATGGTCGTCATCATGGATGATGAGGACCGCGAGAACGAGGGCGATCTGCTGATCGCCGCCGAGTGCGTCGGGCCCGAGGACATCAATTTCATGGCGCGCTACGGGCGCGGCCTCATCTGTCTGACGCTCACGCGCGAGCGCTGTGCGCAGCTGCGCCTGCCGCTGATGGTGAGCGACAACACGGCCCGCCAACGCACCAACTTCACGGTGTCGATCGAGGCGGCCGAAGGCGTGACGACCGGCATCTCCGCGCATGATCGCGCCCATACGGTGCGCACGGCCGTGCGGCCCGATGCGCGTCCCGAGGATCTGCGACAGCCCGGACACATCTTTCCGATCATGGCGCAGCCCGGCGGGGTGCTGACGCGCGCGGGACATACCGAGGCGGGCTGCGATCTGGCGCGACTGGCGGGCTTTACGCCCGCAGCCGTCATCGTCGAGATCATGAACGATGACGGCACGATGGCGCGTCGGCCGCAGCTCGAGAAGTTCGCGCAGCTGCATCAGCTCAAGATCGGCACCATCGCCGAGCTCATCCGGCATCGGCTCAACACCGAGCGTTCGGTCGAGCGTATCAGCGAGCAGCGCGTGCAGACCGACGCGGGCAGCTTTCGCCTGTTCTGCTACGAAGATCACGTGCACAGCGACGTGCACCTGGCGTTGGTGCACGGGGACCTCGAGCACTGCAGTGAGCCGCCGCTGGTGCGCGTGCACGTGATCGATACGTTGCGCGATCTGCTCGGTGTACAGGATGGCTCGCGCGCCTGGACGCTGCAGGCGGCTCTGCGGCGCATTGCCGCCTCCCCCTGCGGGGTGGTCGTGATCCTGCGGCAGGGGGAGGCACCGCGCGAGCTGGCCGATGCGGTGCAGTCATTGACACGGCGTGCAGAGCGCGAGCCGCGCCTGCCGCCGGGTGGGGTGCTGCGTACCTACGGCATCGGCGCGCAGATCCTGCAGGACCTGGGCGTGAAGAGCATGCGCGTGTTGTCTGCGCCACGGCACCTGCACGGGATCTCGGCGTTCGGACTGCAGATCGTCGATTACGTCGGCGAGAGCAGCTGAGGCTCCGATATACTGCCGGCCGCATGGGCAACGCGGCCACTTCTGCTTCCCCGACGCCACTGCGCGCCGCGGATTTCCACCTGGCGATCATCCTGTCGCGCTACAACGAGGACATCGTGCAGGCTTTGCTCGCCGGCGCGCGTGCGGCCTGGCGCTCGCGCGGCGGAGCAGACGAGGCGCTGCGCGTCGAGCAGGTGCCGGGCGCCTTCGAGCTGCCGCTGGCGGCGCGGGCGTTCGCCCTCTCAGGATCCGTGGATGCGGTGGTTGCGCTCGGTTGCGTGATCCGCGGCGATACCGCGCATTTCCAATACGTCGCCGGCGAGTGCGCGCACGGTCTGCAGCGCGTGATGCTCGACACCGGTGTACCGGTGAGCTTCGGCGTGCTGACGGTCGAGACACGTGCGCAGGCGCTCGAGCGCTGCGCGCCCGGCCCGCTGAACAAGGGTGCCGAGGCGCTGGAGAGCGCGCTGGCGATGGCGGCGCTGCTGCGCCGGTTGGCCTGAGCGTGGCGCAGTCGGGTCCGAGACGCCACGCGCGCACCGAGTCGCACGCCCGCGCGGCCGCGCGTCGCGTAGCCCTGCAGGCCCTGTACCGCTGGCAGCTCAATTGCTGCGAGTGGCAGGAGCTGGTACAGGAATTTGCCGCCGAGGCGCAGTCGCAGCGCGCCGATGCGCAGTACTTGCAGGCTCTCCTGCGCGGCATCGTGGCACAGCACGTCGAGCTCGATGCAGCGCTTGCCCCGCTGCTGGATCGCAAACCCGCGGAACTGGATCCGATCGAGCACGCCGCGCTGCTGATCGGCAGTTTCGAATTGCAGCAGCGTCCCGAGGTGCCGTTCCGCGTTGCCGTGAGCGAGGCAGTGGCGCTCGCGCGCCGCTTTGGCGCCACCGAGGGACACAAGCTCGTCAATGCGGTGCTGGATCGGGGCGGCCGCCTCTGGCGGCCGGCCGAGGTGCCCTGAGCAGCTCGCCGTGGACGAATCGGAGCTCATCCGGCGCTACTTTGCGCCGCTCGGCGCAAAGCGCTCGGACGTGAGCCTGGGCATCGGCGACGATGCGGCGCTGCTGGCAGTGCCCGTCGGTTGCGAGCTGGTGATGACCACCGATGTGCTCGTGGAAGGCGTGCATTTCCTGCCCGGCGCGCCGGCTCGCTCGCTCGGGCATCGCGCCCTGGCCGTGAACCTCAGCGACATCGCCGCCATGGGGGCCTCGCCGAGCTGGATGTTGCTGTCGTTGATCCTGCCGCAGGCGCAGGAGGGTTGGTTGGCGGAGTTCTGCGCGGGACTGGCGCCACTGGCCGAGCGTCATGCGGTGGCGCTGGTCGGTGGCAACCTGAGCCGCGGACCGCTGTCGATCACAGTCGAGCTTGCAGGACTGGTGCCCGCCGGCCAGGCACTGCGCCGAGCAGGAGCGAGCCCGGGCGAGGCGCTGTATGTCAGTGGTACTCCCGGGGATGCCGCCGCCGGCCGGCGACTGGCGCACGACACCGGCGCGCAGGCTCATGCTGCGGCCGGGCAGGCCACGGAGGGTGCGGACCCACCCTCGCAGGACGCGGACCGATCCGCGCTCGTTGCGCGCTTCGAGTACCCCACGCCTCGCGTCGCTCTGGGCGCGGCACTGCGCGGCCTGGCGAGCGCCTGCATCGATGTATCCGACGGGTTGTACATCGATGCCGGGCGCATGCTCGGCGCCTCGGGGTGTGCTGCTCGGATCGATACAGCGCTGCTGCCGATCTCGCAGCCGCTGTGTGCCTTCGCTGCGCAGGCGGGCTGGAGCGCCGAGTACACGCAGCAGCTGGTATTGAGCGGAGGCGAGGACTACGAGCTGTGCTTCTGCGCCGCGCCGGAGCGAGAGAGTGCGCTGCACGCGCTCGCCGCGACACTCGGGGAGCGCATTACGCGCATTGGTGCTGTGACGGCGGGCGCGGGCGTGTGCCTGACATCGTCAAATCCGGCGTCGGCGCCGCTGCTCGAGGGCGCGACTTTCGATCACTTCGGGCGCTGAGATACCCCCGGCGGCGCGGTTCGGGACCCTCGTCACGGATCGTGCCCAGCGCGGCCGCTTATGCTGCCCGCTGGCATCTTCACGATCCGCCAGATGGCAGCTCCTGCACATAAGACGGCGCCTACCCACAAGATGCCTGAGCGCATCGGCAAGTACCTCATCATCAATGAGGTCGGCCGCGGCAGCACGGGGACGGTCTACCTGTCCCACGATCCTTACTATGGGCGCGACGTCGCCATCAAGGTCTACACCATCGACGCGGGCGGCGACGATGAGCGCGCGCGCATCGCGCGCAAGATGTTCCTGTCCGAGGCGCACATGGTCGGGATGCTGCAGCACCCGAACATCCTGCCGATCTACGACGCCGGCGAGGAGAATGGCCACTGCTACGTCGTGACCGAGCACGTGCACGGCGCGCGCACGCTGGCCACCTATTGCCGGCCCGACAATCTGCTGCGCCTCGACGATGTCGTGGAGATCATGTTCAAGTGCGCCAAAGCGCTGCACTATGCGCACTCGCGCGGCGTGATCCATCGGGACATCAAACCCTCCAACATCATGCTCACGACCGACAGCGACGTGCGCATCATCGATTTTGGCATCGCACTAGTGGCAGGCTCCGAGATCTCACGCATCGAAGGCATCGCCGGCTCGCCGAGCTACATGTCCCCCGAGCAGGTGCAGAGCTTGGAGCTGACGCACCAATCCGACCTGTACTCACTCGGTGGCGTAATGTATGAGCTGCTGACGGGCACGCGTCCGTTTCGGGCCGGCAATCTCGCCAAGCTGTTGCATCAGATCGTGTACGCCACGCCGGCGCCGATTCATACGCTGCGCTCGGACGTTCCCGAGGAGATCGAGAACGTCGTGGGCGTGGCCATGCAGAAGGAACCTGCGCGGCGCTATCGCTCGGGTCTGGACCTGGCGGCCGAGCTCACGCGCGTACACCAGAAGCTGCGCCAGCAGTATTCACGCATGGACCAGCAGGAGCAGTTCAGCCTGCTGCGTCGCCTGAAGTTTTTCCACGATTTCTCGCACGGCGAGATCCACGAGGTCATGCGCGCGAGCCACTGGCAGGATTACGCCAGCGGTGAGGAAATCGTCAAGGAAGGCGAGATGGACGATCGCTTCTACATCATCGTGTCCGGCCACTGTGCGGTGGATCGACATGGATTGGCCATCGGCATGCTGCAGTCCGGTGAATGCTTCGGCGAGGCCAGCTACGTACCGGGGGCCAAGCGTACGGCGACCATCCGCGCCGTGGATGCGGTGACCGCCCTGAAGGTGAGCTCGACACTGCTCGAGCAGGTCTCCGCATCCTGTCAGCTGCGCTTCAACCAGGTGTTCCTGCGCGCCCTCATCAGTCGTTTGCAGGGTCCGGAACGAGCCACCGAGCGCCCGCTGGCGCGCGCCACGCCCTAGTCAGATCGTCCGGCCGCATCGTCAGCCCCGTGGTGGACGCTGACGCTCCTGGCCCTTGCCGCCATTGCCACCATCACTACCACCGCCGCTGCGCGGGCCGGCTGCGTGCGATACGCCGGTATGCGCAGTGCCGCCGTGCGGTGCTGCGTGAGCCTCGCCGCGCGGCGTGCTCGGCACGTGCTCGCGCGGCGCAAAGCTCGGCGCGCCATGGGCATTGCCCTGCGGCCGCACCTCATTGCCGGGCGCGTGGGGCGCAAAGCCCCGCGCGGCGGGAGCACCGCCCTGAGGTCGCGACTCGTTACCAGGTGCGAAGCCGCGCGCCGCAGGACGCTGTCCCTGGGGCGATCCGCGCGCGGGCCGCCGTCCGCCTTCTGCATGGGCGCCGTGTTCCGGCACACGCGCCGCCTCGCCTCCCTGACGCGCAAACGCTTCAGGACGCGGTGTGGCCGCGACGCCGGGGTGTCCGTGGTTGAAGTTGGCGCGCAGCCGCTGGTCGTGGCTGGCCGAATCGACCAGGTCCCGTTGCACGCTGATCGGCGTCACATGTCGCTCCCGGCCGGCACTGAGCTGCGCGGGCGTGGGACGCACCTGCACGCCGCCGCGGCCACCATTGAAGCTCGCATGTCCGGGCGCGGCTCCGCCGGGAATGGGGTGGTTGTAGCTGTGCCGCAGGCGTACGCCTGGCCCGACGCGCGTGACGGCGGTGTTGTAATAGAACTGGCCGTGATCCCAGTGGCCGCCGTCATAGCCGTGAGGGCCGTAGCCGAAGCCATAGTCGACCCCACCGTAGTAGCCGACGTGAGGCCCCCAATAACCCTCGTGCCAGACGTAAACGCCATCGGTCCAGCCCCAATAGCCCGGTGTCCAGAGCAGTCCGGGCTGCGGCGGCAGAACCCAGGTGCCCGGCACCCAGTAGTAGTAGGCACCGGCCTCGTCCCAGGCCCAATAGCCCGGCACCCACAGGTAACCGGGCGAGGGCATGACCGGCTGCACATAGACAGGCAATGCCGGTGGGGCGATATGGACTGAGACACCGATGGTGATTTGGGCAGAGGCAACGCCGGCCGTGCCCATCAATGCCGCACACAGGGCGGCTGCCAGAAGAGGGGAGTGCAGGCGCATACCAAATCCCTTTGCTGACCCGATGCAGCGCGTGAAAGCTTGGTGACAGCCTACCAACAACAGGCTGAACCCCCGCTGAGCGGGGGAAGCCTCAAGGGCGACTACAGGGCTGCAGCGCCTCTGACCTCAGCGCGACATAACAGCGCAGCCTGCGGGCGTAACGGCAGTCAGCGGCGCTGCGATTGCGCAAGGAACTGCAGGATCCAGATGTAGAGGGTGACCAGTGTCACCATCAGACTTAAGGCCGAATACCACTCCATGTAGTGCGGCGCGCCCTGCGCCACCCCGAAGTCGATCATGTCGAAGTTCAGAGCGAGGCTGAAGGCGGTGAAGCCGATCGCCAGCAGCGAAATCCCCAGGCTCAGAGGCGTCGAATTGAACAGAAACGGTGTCGCCACGTGGAACAGATTGAGCACGAAGGAAACCAGCAGCAGCAGAGCAATCGCGCCGAGCCCCGCCACCACGATCATGCGAAAACGCTGCGTCACACGGATCAGGCCGGTCTTGTAGCCGATGAGGATGGCGGCCAGCACACCAAAGGTGAGGCCCACGGCCTGGATCGCGATACCGGGGTAGCGACGCTCGAGAATCGCCGAGAAGCCGCCGAGCACCAGGCCCTCGCAGGCGGCATACGGGATCGATAGATAGGGCGCGGCCGTCGGCCGGAAGGTGGTGATCAGCATCAGTACGGTGCCGCCGATGAGCCCCAGGGTCATCGGCAGGGCAACGACGCCTGGATTGTTCGTGGTCAGATACTGCGACCAGGTCCAGAAGGCCGCCGCCAGGGTCACCACCAGCAGCAGGAAGGACTTGTTGACCGTCCCCCGCAGCGTCATGCGCTCTTCGCCGTAGGCGACGCGCGGCTGCGCACCGAAGGTGCGCGGGTTCAACATGAAGTTGGTGGGACCGCGTTGTCGGCCAGGTCTGTCGTTCAGAGGCATCGTGGCTGCTCCAATTAACCTGATGTAAGTTCAGTAACCCATTCTGTTAAATAGCTAAATCGCCACCGGAATTATATCGCGGGCGTCACTGTGCACCCTCCGGCCCGGCAGCACCGGTGGCGGCCACCCGCTCGCTCGGCGGCGCGCCGCCATTTGACTTCACGGCCTCGGACTCCTTGTCGCATTCGATCAGGGCGTAGGCGGAGTGGTTGTGGATCGATTCGAAGTTCTCACTTTCGACCACGTAGGCGGAGATACGTTCCTCGCGGTTCAGCCGCACGGCGACGTCGCGCACCATGTCCTCGACGAACTTCGGATTGTCGTAGGCGCGCTCGGTCACGTACTTCTCGTCGGGACGCTTGAGGATGCCATACAGCTCGCAGGAGGCTTCGCTCTCGGCGAGGTCGATGAGCTCCTCGATCCACATGTGGCTGCGCAGGCGTGCCTTGATGGTCACATGCGAGCGCTGATTGTGCGCGCCGCGCTCGGAGATCTTCTTCGAGCAGGGGCACAGACTGGTCACCGGGACCACGACCTTCAGCCACAGGCAGGTCTCCCCGCTGCGCACCTCGCCGATCAGCGAGGCCTGGTAATCCATCAGGCTCTCGACGCCCGATATGGGGGCGCGCTTGGTGACGAAGTACGGAAAGGTCATCTCGATGTGGCCGGCATCCGCGTCCAGGCGCTCGGCCATCTCGCTGAGCAGCGCGCGAAACGTGCTCACGGAGATCTCGCGCTCATGGTGCAGGATCTCCACGAAGCGCGACATGTGCGTGCCCTTGAAGTCATGCGGCAGGTTCACGTACATGTTGAAGTTCGCCACGGTGTGCTGCTCGCCACGCGAGCGGTCCTTGACGCGCACCGGATGGCGGATGTCCTTGATACCGACCTGGTTGATGGGGATGCGGCGCGTATCGGCACGCGCCTGCACATCCTCGACGCTCGAGCCCAAAACGGGCGTCTCCGTCCGCGAGTGCGAAACGGCGCCCTCGGGCGCTGCTACCGCTGTGCTCGCCGTCAGCGCAATGCTCGTCGGAGCCGCTGCGGGTGCGCTGCTCTGATGGGAACGTACGACGGCGTCTCGCGATGCGGCAGCCCGTCTTGGCCTTGCGGCAGTGCTCATGCTCTCACCTGTTCTCGCTGGCTAATCTTTGGGGCCGGCAGCTGCCAGTCTGGGGGCGGCGCGGCCGAGCTTCAACCCCGGCATGCTGGCACACCAGCGATCGATCGTCGCCTGGATACCCGGCAGGTCCAGGCCAGCGGCGGCCAGGCAATCATCGCGGCTGCCGTGCTCGATGAAAACGTCGGGAATGCCCACATGCAGGCGCGGCAGGACAAAGCCCTCGGCATCCAGCAGCTCCGAGCAGGCGCTGCCGGCACCGCCGGCGACGGCGTTCTCCTCGATCGTGATGATCGCCGCATGAGTGCGCGCGATCTCACAGAGCAGCTCGCGATCGAGCGGCTTGACGAAGCGCATATTCACCACCGTCGCATCGAGTCGCTCGCCCACCACCAGCGCCGGAGCCAACATGGGACCGAAGGCGAGCAGCGCGAGGCCGCCGTTGCCGCGGCGACGCTGCTCGGCTCGTCCGACCGGCAGGGCCTGGAATTCGCGCACCGGAGCGACGCCGGGACCGCGACCGCGCGGGAAGCGCACCGCGCTCGGGCCCGGCAGCGTCGTGGCGGTGTAAAGCATCTGGCGGCATTCGTTCTCGTCCGCGGGAGCCATCAGAACGAAGTTCGGAACGCAGCGCAGGAAGGAGATGTCGTAGCTGCCGTGATGCGTGGCTCCGTCGCTGCCGACGAGGCCGGCGCGATCGAGCGCAAACAGTACCGGCAGATTC